>Ga0308161_1000060_pt1 | contig 339575 bp, 303 predicted proteins | sample PhyFR2_FD_201034 | JGI IMG/M metagenome (GOLD analysis project Ga0308161, IMG submission 201034) | Phyllosphere microbial communities from UC Gill Tract Community Farm, Albany, California, United States - DLSLF.R2 | ecosystem: Host-associated > Plants > Phyllosphere > Unclassified | place...
TCTGCAGAATTTATTCTTTGTCGCCCAGCAGAACGGATTCCAGCGCGATTTCAATCATGTCGTTGAAGGTCGTCTGACGTTCAGCGGCAGTAGTTTGTTCGTGAGTACGGATATGGTCGGAAACGGTACAGATGGTCAGCGCTTTTGCACCGAATTCTGCTGCCACGCCGTAAATACCAGCGGCTTCCATTTCGACACCCAGAATGCCGTATTTTTCCATCACGTCGAACATCTGCGGGTCTGGTGTGTAGAACAGGTCAGCGGAGAAGATGTTACCCACGCGGGCATTGATGCCTTTGGCTTTCGCTGCATCAGCGGCGTTACGCACCATGTCGTAATCTGCGATAGCCGCGTAATCGTGGTCTTTGAAACGCATGCGGTTCACTTTGGAATCGGTGCAGGCACCCATACCGATCACGATATCGCGCAGTTTGATATCAGCACGCACAGCACCACAAGAACCCACGCGGATGATTTTTTTCACGCCGAATTCAGTGATCAATTCTTTGGCATAAATTGAGCAGGAAGGAATGCCCATGCCGTGGCCCATAACAGAGATTTTGCGGCCTTTATAAGTGCCGGTGAAGCCCAACATGCCACGCACGTCGTTCACCTGTTTCACGTCCTGAAGGAAAGTTTCCGCGATGTGCTTGGCGCGAAGCGGATCGCCCGGCATCAGCACTACGTCAGCGAAGTCGCCCATTTCAGCATTAATGTGTGGAGTTGCCATCTTCTTATTCCTTAGTCAGCGAGGTGTCATATTCATGATAAAAAACGCGGCCAGTATAAGAGACTGGCCGCGTAAGAAAAGTATCAGAGCATTGATTTACCGTAATCCATCGGTGTCAGATCGAAGTATTTAGCAACGGTCTGACCGATGTCCGCGAAGGTATCGCGGTGGCCCAATGAGCCCGGTTTCACTTTCGGGCCATAGATCAGGACCGGAATGTGCTCGCGGGTATGATCCGTGCCGCGCCAGGTCGGGTCACAACCGTGGTCAGCGGTGAAGATAATGATGTCGTCTTCTTTCACCAGCTCCAGCAGTTCCGGCATACGGCGGTCGAACAGTTCCAGCGCCGCAGCGTAGCCCGGCACATCACGGCGGTGGCCGTAAGAGGAGTCAAAATCTACAAAGTTGGTGAAGACGATGGTCTTGTCACCCGCTTCTTTCATCTCTTTGATTGTCGCGTCAAACAACGCATCCAGACCGGTGGCCTTCACTTTTTTAGTGATACCGACCTGCGCGTAGATATCGGCGATTTTACCGACAGACACCACGTGGCCGTCTTTTTCATCAACCAGTTTTTTCAGGATGGTCGGCGCCGGTGGCTCAACTGCTAAATCGTGACGGTTACCGGTACGCTCGAAGTTACCGGCTTTGTCGCCGATGAACGGACGGGCAATCACACGGCCAATGTTGTATCCGCCTTCGGTCAGTTCTTCACGGGCGATTTCGCACAGTTCATACAGGCGATCCAGTCCGAAGGTTTCTTCGTGACAGGCAATCTGGAAGACGGAGTCAGCGGAAGTGTAGAAAATCGGCTTGCCGGTTTTCATGTGTTCTTCGCCCAAATCGTCCAGTACCACGGTACCGGAAGAGTGGCAGTTGCCGAGATAGCCCGGCAGATTGGCGCGTTCCACCAGTTTATCCAGCAGTTCCTGCGGGAAGCTGTTGGTGGTATCGCTGAAATAACCCCAGTCGAAAAGAACAGGCACACCGGCGATTTCCCAGTGGCCTGATGGGGTGTCTTTGCCGGAAGACAATTCGCTGGCGTAAGCATACGCACCGGTAATTTCAGAATTACCGTCCATGCCGTCAGGAATTTTACCGGTGGATTCTTCAGCGGCTTTCGCCAGCCCCAGACGGGTCAGGTTCGGCAGATTCAGAGGACCTTTACGGCCTTTGTCTGCATCCCCACGCGCACAGGCAGCCGCGATATGGCCCAATGTATCAGAACCAGCATCGCCAAAGCGCTCGGCATCTTCACTGGCACCGATACCGAATGAGTCTAACACCATGATAAATGTACGTTTCATTTTGCTCTCCTGCGAATGGTTACGCATTGGGTCACGCGGAACTGCCGCGCACCTGATCAATCTTAAATGGGGGCGATTTAGCCTGAAATCAAGCTTTGCCGCTGATACGGCGATAAACCACCGGCGTGCTTTCCGGCGCTTTGTCACTCAGTACAATCGCCGCCCGCACTTCCTGCGCCGCCTGTTGCCAGGCCGCTTCACTGTTCGCGTGGATCATCGCCAGTGGCTGACGGGTATCCACCTGCTGGCCGAGTTGCGCCATGTGGGTCAGACCAACGCTGTAGTCGATAGCATCGCTGGCACGGCGACGACCGCCACCCAGTGAAACCACCGCCATCCCCAGCGCGCGGGTATCCATCGCGCTGACAATGCCGTTGGTTTCAGCGTAAACCGGTTTGCTCAGCGTGGCCTGTTGCAGATAATTGTCGTAATTTTCGATGAAATCGGTCGGGCCTTTTTGCGCGGCAATCATGCGGCCAAAGACTTCCGCTGCTTTGCCGTTATCCAGCACTGCCTGCAACTGACTGCGGGCGTCGGCGTCATCTTTCGCCAGTCCGCCAGACAGCAGCATTTCAACGCACAGCGCCATCGTGACTTCCAGCAGACGCGGATTACGGTATTCACCGGTCAGGAAACGCACGGCTTCACGCACTTCCACCGCATTACCGGCACTGGATGCCAGCACCTGATTCATGTCAGTCAGCAGCGCTGTGGTTTTACATCCCGCGCCATTCGCCACATCCACGATCGCCTGCGCCAGATCTTCGGACAGCTGATAAGTTGGCATAAATGCACCGGAACCGACTTTAACATCCATCACCAACGCATCCAGACCTTCGGCCAGTTTTTTGGCGAGGATCGAAGCAGTGATCAGCGGAATAGAGTCAACGGTTGCGGTGATATCGCGTGTCGCGTAGAAGCGTTTATCCGCCGGTGCCAGCGAGCTGGTCTGGCCGATAATAGCCACGCCGACGTCCTGAATGATGCTGCGGAAACGGCTGTCATCCGGGAAAATATCAAACCCAGGAATAGCTTCGAGTTTATCGAGCGTACCGCCGGTATGACCGAGGCCACGACCTGAAATCATCGGGACATAGCCGCCACATGCCGCCACCATCGGGCCTAGCATCAGGGAGGTCACATCACCTACACCGCCGGTCGAATGTTTGTCGACAATCGGACCGTTCAGATTGAGGCTTTTCCAGTCGAGCACGGTCCCTGAATCACGCATCGCCATGGTCAGCGAAACACGTTCTTTCATGGTCATGTCGTTGAAATAGATAGTCATTGCCAGTGCGGCAATTTGTCCTTCAGAAACCTGACTGTCACGAATACCATTAATAAAGAAACGAATTTCTTCGTCGCTTAAAGGCTGACCGTCACGTTTTTTACGAATAATTTCTTGTGCGAGAAACAAGGTATCCCCCTGCCTGAGCTGAACGCTAAATGTGAACGCCAGTACCGGACGCTGTAAAACAGCGCCACGGCACAGGCATAACAACAGTGATTAATAGCTGCTGGTGGCTTTCTGGCCAGCGTGACCCAATGTGGTCAGCAGGCTTGCCAGCAGGCTGGAAGCACCGAAACGGAAGTGACGTGCGTCAGCCCATTCACGGCCCAGCAGGCGGTCAGCCAGTGCCAGATATTGCGCAGCATCTTCAGCGGTTTTCACGCCACCGGCCGGTTTGAAACCAACGGCTTTGCCGACGCCCATTTCAGCAATCACGCTCATCATCAGTTCAGCGCTGTGCAAAGTGGCGTTTTCAGGCACTTTACCGGTAGAGGTTTTGATGAAGTCAGCGCCCGCTTTAATCGCGATCTCGGAGGCTTTGCGGATCAGCGCATCTTGCTTCAGTTCACCGGTTTCGATGATCACTTTCAGCAGAACGTTGGCCGCAGCACAGGCTTCTTTGCACTGTTTGACCATCTCAAAACCGATCTGCTCGTTACCGGCGATCAGTGCGCGGTACGGGAATACCACGTCAACTTCATCGGCACCGTAAGCGATCGCCGCGCGGGTTTCTGCCAGCGCAATATCAAGATCATCGTTACCGTGTGGGAAGTTAGTGACAGTCGCAATGCGGATATCAGGCGTACCTTGCTCACGCAGAGTTTTGCGGGCAACAGGAATAAAACGAGGATAAATACAGACAGCAGCGGTATTACCTGCCGGGCTTTTCGCCTGGTGACAAAGCGCGATCACTTTTGCATCAGTGTCGTCTTCGTTCAGGGTGGTTAAATCCATCAGGTTCAGCGCTCGTTGCGCTGCGGCGGTTAAATCGGTCATATAACTCTCCAACAATTTTCAATTCCAGCGACCGGCCAGAACTGAGCATACAGTCATGAATTCGTTCCGGCGGTGACCGACGGGAAATGAATTCTGCACGGTTGGCGAGCGGACTTGGTTCCTTGAAGATAGCGTGCGTAAGCAGCGTGTCGTGGCTTACGCGGCAACTGAGATCCTTCTCACCGCGCTTTGATTGGCTGACGCCAAGTCGTTGTGACTATTTGAACACGTCACATCAGGTTCCTGTGTGCAGTATTTCACACAAAATGAAAACCGTTTGCAACGTTGCTTAGTGAAATGAGATCTAAATCACATTTCACTAGCGTTATGCTCAGTATTTGGTCCAGATAAGAGTGTATACCCGATTCATGACAAACGGAGTGCGCACGGATATACAGCGATCACCGACCGGCGATCTTACGAGCAATGTTATAATAATAACATTTTAAAGAGAACATAAATTACATAGCCTGAAGAAAACCTATTAAATAAAAGCATGAAAGGTAAATAGGAATGTTATTTAAATCACAAAACTAGGAGAGGACGGATTACAAAGCGGATAAATTGAAGATACGACGGGTGTTGTCGAGCAATGCGGCGGCAATCTGTTCAGCGGTTTCGCTGCGCAGGCTGCACAGTATGTCGAACACGTTAGCAGCACGCTCCGGACGATTGGGCTGGCCCTGAAAACCCTGCAACGGCATATCCGGCGCATCGGTTTCCAGAAGCAAAGAAGAAAGCGGTAATTGCGCCATCACCTGACGGGTTTTCTGCGCGCGTTCATAACTGATAGTGCCGCCCACACCTATCGCAAAACCCAGTTTGATAAACGCCTGCGCCTGCGAAAGACTGCCTGCAAAGCCATGTACCACGCCGGTAGCAGGCAATTTAGCCTGCCGTAACATTGCCGCCAGCTGATCGTGACTGCGCCGCGAATGCAGAATCACCGGCAGCATTTCACGCTTTGCCATGGCGAATTGCGCTTTGAGCACCCGCTGTTGTTGCTCAAATCGCGGCGTTTCCATGTATAAATCCAGCCCGATTTCACCGACCGCCACCAGGTGCGGATCCCGGTGAGTCAGCAATGAATCCAGTAATTCCAGGCAACTGTCTTTGTGCTCGCTGATATAAAGGGGATGCAAACCCAGCGCCGCGTGCAGCTGCGGGAATTTTTTTGCCAGTGAGAGAATGCCGCGAAAACGATCTGACGTAACCGACGGAACGATGATCTGCCGGACGCCAGCTTCTCCGGCGAGACGCAAACTTTCGTCTTCCGCACCGGTAAACGGCGGAAAATCGAAATGGCAGTGCGTATCGACGAAGGTATGACTCACAACTTATCACCCTCACTGGCGGGATAGGTTTCTGATGCACCGTTCTCTACCGGTGGCATATCAGATGCCACGCGTTTCGGCTGCGGATCATGAACCAGGTTGTCTTTAAAGGCGGCCGGACGCACAACGCCGCCGTCGGCGACCATATCCGTCAGCACGGCGGGATCCAAAATGATCTGCTCCACCGTGCTGGCTGAAGCAGCCAGCGGGATCACGTTTTCCGGTTCGTCCTGCGGTATGACAACCCGCTGAGGGCGACGTGTCACGCGGGGTTCGATGTGCGGATAAGGCCGTTCATTTTCACGCGGCAACAGCCAGTGCGCCGCCGCTGACAGGAAATAACGCCCGCAGCGGCGCCCAAGATGGTAATCCTGATTCAGCGCGGGCAGACGACTCCCCAGCGCGTGGCTGGCTAAAGGTTTTGGCGGGAAGATTTCAAAAATACGCACATCGTCCGGCGGATTCTCGATGAACTGCTGGATGCGGTGATAGCTTTCTTCGTGATGCTGCATCATGCGCACCAGCTGTTGCAGGCTGCTTTCGCTCAGCCATTGCTCCATGCGTTTCATCCATTGCGGCGTATAGAACATCGCCGATGGAACGGTGCGGATCACCACAATCGTATCGGCGCCACGGCGATAAGCTTCCTCAACCGGGATCGCATCGCTGATACCGCCGTCCTGATAACTCACGCCATCAAGATCGACGCCCATACGGTAAAAGCCCGGAATGGCGCTTGAGGCTTTGATCACCGGCAGCCAGTTATCGCGCGTCGGCGCAAAGTAACTGGCTGAATAATCATCACTGCGGCAGGCGCACATCAGAAACTCACGCCCGTCGATCAACAGCTTTTCAGCAGTTTCCATCGCCAGCGGCATGTTTTTGGCCGTTTGTTCCACCAGCCAGTCGAGATCGATAAGGTGCCCGCCGCGCACAAAACGCAGAGGATTGAAAAAGTCGGGGCTGGTGGTATAGCGGGTAATGACTCTTCTGGCATAACCAGGTTGTCCGCAGACAAAAGCAGAGAGATTTTGTGCGCCGGCAGACGTGCCCAGATATAAATCAAAGGGATTAAAGCGCGCGCGTTGAAACTCATCCAGCACACCAGCTGTAAAAATGCCCCGCTGTCCGCCGCCTTCGCACACCAGTGCTATTTTGCCGGGTGTATAAGGTTTATACGCCAGTGGTTCTATGTTCCCCAGCGTGACAGGTATTCTGTATCCCAACGGGCTATCCTCACAAAATCGGCCTCACTCAGCGGCCTTCATTTCTGAGCATACCTTGTCTGACTGATTTACGTGAAATTCTTGCCAAATTTCAGCGATAAAATCGTTACGTCCTGTTAACAGCCAGATCGCACATAAAAAGAATCGCCCCCTTCATTGAAGGGGGCGATGTTATTCATTAACACTTTTTGGCATCAAATCATTGATGCGGTCAGAGTCGTTTACGACCGGTAAACAGGCTGACCAGGAACAGAATGATACCGACTACGAAGACGATTTTTGCAGCCCAGGCAGCTGTACCCGCCAAACCACCGAAACCGAGAGCCGCCGCGATTAACGCGATGATTAGAAAAATAATGCCCCAACGAAACATAAGCTTCTCCTTTATACCCTATTTTCACTTTGCCAGTTTAAAAGGTGGTGCCCCGCTTCGGGCCGGACTCACTGTTAAACATCTGCCTTTTGACACTTTATCTCCCGACCGTATGCCGGGAACGAAAAACTTCTTACTTAATAAAGGTAGTCGAAAAATTAAAGTGTTAGAGCTTCTGACACGATATTTTTCCGAAATCAGGCAAATCTTATCCGTCCCGAATATTCAGCGGGCAACACAAATATTGTTATGCGTTATTCAAAAGATGAGGCGCCCGCCCGTGAGAAGGCGCCTTGTACTTCAGGTCTTGTACTTCAGGTCTTGTACTTCAGGTAGAGCAGAATATCGTTACGGTGCGACTTTCAGGTCATTTTTGACGCTTTTCACGCCATCAACGGTTTTCGCAACGCTTTCAGCACGGTCAGACTGTGCCTGATCTTTCACGGCACCGGAAAGCTGTACTACGCCGTCGGTGGTTTCAACTTTTACATTACGTGAAGGGACAATGTCATCGGCCAGCAGTTTTGCTTTTACAGACGCTGTTGTTGCGCTGTCGCCCGCATAGCCTTTCACGCTCTGGTCTTTGCTGTCTTTGGTGTGCAGTTTGTCACTGACAGATTTCACACCTTCAACTTTAGTTGCGGCAGCAACCGCCTGCTCAGCTTCAGCCTGTGAACCAACGAAACCGCTCAGCGTAACGACGCCTGCATTGGTGGTCACGGAAATGTCGCTGCTTTTGATGGCTTTATCATCCACCAGTGCACTTTTTACTTTCGCTGTGATGGCGCTGTCGCCCATGTAGTTATCAACTTTCTTCATGGAGCTATCGATTTTTGCACCTGCGCTATCTGTAGTCGTCGCAGCCAGAGCGCTGCCGCTCATCAGTGCGGTACCCAGTACTACGGCCATCATGGAATAGGCAAATTTAGAGTTTTTCATCGATTTCTTCCTTTCGGTTTATAAGCCTTGATTTCGGCTCTGTACGTCACATTCTTGGTGACGCCTTCTAACAAATTGTATTGCTGCTGTTTTTACTGTCCTTGTAGCAGAGTACATCGTTTTATTCTGGCTTTTAATTGCCTCGCGATATAACTCTCTGTTGAGTGACTTTAATGCAGTGCTTTAAGCCACCATTTCCTGAACACACATTTAATATAGTCAAGAATGATCAAATGTGTAGGAAGATCGTCGAATAGGGACCCTAATGCAGACAAGTCCGAAGGTTTCCCCCTAAATTTGCACAAAATATCGGCATAGTGATAGGAAATATCTGGAGGCGGACACGCTTCAGATAAAAAAATGGCTCCTGTAAAAGGAGCCATTTGGCATTATTGGGTTAAAAATTTGCTTTAAAAATCAGACTTTGGTTTTAGATTACTGCTTGTCCCATGCATCCTGCCAGTTAGTACCGGTAGCTGGTGCATAAGCCCAGGCCGCCTGACCACACCAGCCAGAGTATGGGAAAGGTTTGCACTGATAGATGCTGCCATCACTGCCTAATACCTTAGTACCCGCCACGTATTTCTCGCTGCTTTCCGGGTAAACGTAGTCGTAACCTGCCGCCGCCGCTTTAGCTTTTACCAGAACCGTGGTGGTCGCGGTATCCGTTAAACCGGTGTTATCGGTCACGGTCACGTCAACAGTGAAGCGTGTATCAACGGTCACTTGTGGTGCATTAATGACTTCAGTATTGGATGCTGCACCCTGAGCCGGTGCGACTGGCAATCCAGCCGGATTAGTCCACTGATAATGCAAATCAGCAGCCTGCGTATCCGGATCGGTCACTTTTGCTGTCAGTGTCAGCGATTCACCTGAAGTCACGGTATACGTAGATTCAAGGGTAACGGACGGTGCGACAGGTTTAGAGGCATCAATCACATTCACGCTGGTTTGCGCCGTGGTGCTGCCTTCGCTGTCACTCACGGTCAGAGAGAAGGTGTACACCGCATTGGTCACCGGTTGCGCCACGCTGAATGTCGCTTTAGCTGAATTGCTGTTTTGCAGCGTCACTGCCGGGCCGGAAACTTGTTTCCACTGATAAGTCAGGCTGTCGCCGTCTTTATCGGTACTGGCCGAGCCATCCAGTGTAATCACGCCGGTGCCGCTAACCTGCTGAGCCATACCCGCGTTCGCGACCGGTGGCGTATTAGTTGCTACCGGTGCGGCTGAACCGCTGGTGATAGGCGCAAAGATTTGGCTGTAAGCATAAAGCGGAGCCTGTTCCGGTGTCATACCACTGTGTTCTGCGGAAACTTGCCCAGAAACACCCGGCTGATCGCGAGCCATAGACCATGCACCAATCATACCCAGGCCATAATCTTTCGCCTGCTGGTAAACGAGACGGGCATCAGAAAGATAGAACACTTCACCCTGCACGTCGTTATAGCCAATCATCGGGGTCGTACCCAGCATGGCGTAAACCTGCGCCGCGCTCTTCTCAGGGTATAAACCTTTCACCTGAGCAAACAGATTGTCGATAGCCGACGTCGCACATTTGCCATGGATATTCTGGCCTTCAGTGTTGGCTGACTGGCATTGAATGTTGCCGTAGTCCATCGCCATCACGTTTACACCGGTAAGCACCACGCCCTGATCTTTGGCATCCTGCAACACTTCCATCCCTTCATGGGTCAGACCGGTTGGCAGAACAGGCAAGGTATACCAGATACCGATGTGACGGCCTTCGGCAGCCCAACGATCCTGCACCAATTTGACGGCAGCATTGCGACGCTGGATAGATTCTTTATCCGCCAGCCAGTTGCCTTCGATATCGAAATCAAGCACCTGAAGATTAAGGTTCTCAACGATATCGTAATAGTGCTGGGCCAGGTCATTCACGTTATTACAGGCAGCGGCCAGTGGTGCATTGTTCGCGCCGCCGATCGATACCATGATATCGCCGCCCGCTTCACGCAATGCTTTGATTTTGCTGTATTGAGCGTAGTTGGTGACGCTGTAAGCAGTGCCCCACGTCGGTACACAGGTGTTAGCATCTTTAGCGACCATAAAGGCCATGGTGAAGTGGTTAACGTTCTGGTTTTTCGCCAGACCTACCAGGTCAGGTTGCATGTTTAAGGTAAAATCGACATATGGCGCATAGAACTGGGCAGGCCATGGATTCTTCGGCGTACCCACTCGCTCTTTGGTGCCGCTCCAGTCCATATAAACAGCCCATGGTGTTACATCGTCTGGTTTCACTTTCTGAACGATGACAGCAGACTGATAATTCTTGCCGTTATATTTCACCAATGAATTAGCAGGATATAAAGTATTAATATTCAACGTTGGCGCGTTATCAATTTGATCCTGAGAATAGGTTTGAACCGGACCTAACGGTTTCCACGGATGGCCGTTATTTCCTTCAGGGTTTTGATTGGCTGCCAGAGACGGATCATTATTAACGGTGTAGAACAGAGCTTCATACATCACGCCGTCTTTCTGAACTTTATCACCCTGATTATAGGTTGTGCTGCTACTCCAGACCGGCGTCGGTACATAAGCTACCCACGGGTTATTTTCTGCTGGTGCGAAACTGTGTGCAGGCGTTGCTTTAGACGTTTTGTACGTCATGCCATTTGCCAGGACAATATCACCGGCTAAATAATCACGGCTGCTGTCATAATTGACATAATTATTCTGGGTACCGTCACCGGCGATCTCACAAACTGTCGGGTTGCCATACTGGCTCATTTCAGTCGCGGATGCGTCGCGTACTTTACGCCACGGGTTGGCACCCTGATCTTGTTCAGCCGTGCCCGGGCAATTGGTGGCACCGACCCACCAGGCGTTAGAGTAAACGCCGCCGTCGAAGATAACTTCATAGGTGTCGCCGCCTTCCTGTCCATTCCAAGCTTCAAGCGCAAAGGCGCTGGCAGAGGCCATCGTCAGACCGGCAACACACAACATCTGTGTGATTTTATTCATTTTCATAACTTACATTCCTTATATATATATCATTGCCACGGCGGGATATTCATAGAATACATATATGTTTTACTAGAAAACGTATTTGAAACTATGGTGAATTGAGAATTTATTTATTAATCCATAAATGCAAAGCATGTGTTGATTGCGATACATATCAAATAAATATGAAGTAATTTGTGGCATGCGTATAATGACATATCTATTAGGATACAAACTAATCAAAAACTAATATATCGCACTAATAATTACAATTAAGATTATTTAATAAGCCAGACATATTCTCTGCATTTAAACATACAGGAATGTAATAATAGAGCGCAATTAAGAAAGTGAATTAATATATATTTAATTAATGTTAAATTCAGAACTAATAAAAAAGGCGACATAAATGTCGCCTTTCCAAAAACAGGAACAGATTAATGTTCGCGGGTTTTACGGAATTTCACTTCAGGATAACGCTCTGAAGCCAGATTCAGGTTCACCATGGTTGGGGCGATGTAGGCCAGATTATCGCCGCCATCGAGCGCCAGATTGGTTTCGTTCTTGCGTTTGAATTCTTCGAACTTCTTCACGTCGTTGCATTCAACCCAACGGGCGGTAGAAACGTTCACGGATTCGTAAATCGCTTCAACGTTGTATTCGCTTTTCAGACGCGCCACGACCACTTCAAACTGCAGCACACCGACCGCACCAACGATTAAGTCGTTATTAGAGATCGGACGGAACACCTGTACCGCGCCTTCTTCTGAAAGCTGTACCAGCCCTTTCAGCAACTGTTTCTGCTTCAGCGGGTCGCGCAGGCGGATACGACGGAACAGTTCAGGGGCAAAGTTAGGAATGCCGGTGAACTTCATGTTCTCACCCTGAGTAAAGGTGTCGCCAATCTGAATCGTGCCGTGGTTGTGCAGGCCAATGATATCGCCCGGATAGGCTTCTTCAACGTGTGAACGGTCGCCAGCCATAAAGGTCAGCGCGTCAGAAATCACCACGTCTTTACCCGTACGCACCTGACGCAGTTTCATGCCTTTTTCATACTTACCGGACACCACACGCATGAATGCCACGCGGTCACGGTGTTTCGGATCCATATTGGCCTGAATCTTAAATACAAACCCGGTGAATTTCTCGTCATCGGCTTTCACTTCACGCAGGTCAGTTTTACGTGGCATCGGCGCAGGCGCCCAGTCCACCAGACCGTCGAGCATGTGATCAACACCAAAGTTACCGAGTGCAGTACCGAAGAATACCGGCGTCAGTTCGCCCTGCAGGAAAGCTTCGTGATCGAATTCATGGGATGCACCCTGAACCAGTTCCAGCTCTTCACGCAGTTGCACAGCCAGATCTTCGCCGACAGCAGCATCCAGCTCAGGGTTATCCAGGCCTTTAACGACGCGAACTTCCTGAATAGTGTGACCTTTACCGGTCTGGTACAGATACACTTCATCTTTATAGAGGTGGTAAACCCCTTTGAACAATTTACCGCAGCCGATCGGCCAGGTAATCGGAGAACAGGCAATTTTCAGCTCGCGCTCCACTTCGTCCATCACTTCCATCGGGTCACGGATGTCACGGTCGAGTTTGTTCATGAAAGTCAGGATCGGCGTATCACGCAGACGGGTGACTTCCATCAGCTTACGGGTCCTGTCTTCGACACCTTTCGCGGCGTCGATCACCATCAGGCAGCAGTCAACCGCGGTCAGGGTACGGTAGGTATCTTCGGAGAAGTCCTCGTGCCCCGGGGTGTCGAGCAGGTTAACCAGACACTGTTTGTACGGGAATTGCATCACGGACGTAGTGATGGAGATACCACGTTGTTTTTCCATTTCCATCCAGTCAGATTTGGCATGATGGCTGGAGCCGCGGCCTTTTACTGTACCGGCGGTCTGAATGGCCTGTCCGAATAACAGCACTTTTTCAGTAATTGTAGTTTTACCGGCATCGGGGTGAGAGATGATGGCAAATGTGCGGCGCTTGGCCACTTCAAGGGCGTATTCACTTGGAGACATGTTTTTCACGTTTCTGCGGTTGGTCCGCCCTGCATAGGATTTAACATCACGTCAGAAGATGACGTCAGGCAAAGCGGTAATAAAAGTTATAGCCGGCTATTTTCACTGATTTAGCCGGGATGGGCAATCAATGGTTTTTTTGTATGGTGTGGCTAAGAGAGCGCTTTAGAAACGGAAGTCAGTTGAAAGTGCTGCCCAGTGTTCCCGCAGAACTCTTTTATGTTCTTCAAGCATCGGCAGCTCCGTAAGCAAATCTGGCCAGCGTTCACGTGCAATTTCAATGGCTTCATCAAGATGCACTTCAACGGCAGACCACGGTACACCAATTCTTTCAGCCCAGCGCTCGAAGGTCTGCATATTAATAACCCCCCAACGTTTTTCTTTTGCCATATTCAAAGCCACCCCATCTTCATTCTTAACATAGGGTTTGGTCGAAACAATGTCATAGGCAGGTGAAAGGACAGCGTCCACTCGATTAGGGTAAAACACCGTCCAGTTTTTAAGATGGGCATCCCCATTCGCCAATAAAATGTTCGCCAGCATCCGGCGCGCCATCTGCTGAATATCGATGATTCCTCCCGCACCCACTCTGTAAAGAGCACGACCAATATCGTCGTAGCTATAGCCCTTATATTTATTCCGCGCATACACCTGAAAAATCTGTGCAAAATCCTCAGTATGCACACGCCCTTCGTCCGTGCGGTCAAAGCGACGAATCGCGTAAGCATAAGGCTCATCGGGTAAAGGGATATCAGGTAAATTGACCAGATTTCGAAGCTCAACAAGCTTAATCTCAGGGATGTTGACACCGATTTCCTGCGCTAATTTCATCGCACTAAATTCATTCTCAGGCACTGCACGATGTGCCGTTGACGGAGTTTTGATAATCCAGCTGTCTCCCCCGACATCAGTACTCACGTTGAAACGGCCATCTTGTCGTAATGCAGAGAACTTCATCTGGACACCTGCCAGAGAAAATTTGTCGGTGCTGTGCGAAACATCAATTTGAACGGCTTCCAGTTTGTCGCCACGAGAAGTCAGCGCCCAGTCAGGTATTTCGCCCCCCTTAAGTGGCACGGCGGTTATCCCTCCTGGCAGGTTGTTACCGGCATAGGCCAGTAATGGGAACTCATCGTCAGGATGGACTTTCAGCGTCAACGCCATCCATTCTCGCAATGCGCCTTCTGACAACAAATTTGAAAGAACCGGGGGAAGCTTGTGAAAACTGATAAGCGGCTTATTGAGATATTCTGCCCGCACTTTTTGCGTCAATGTAAAAACGGGACGCTGACTGACGGGCAGTTCGAGATACTCCGGGGCAAAAGATAGGATATTGCGGCTGCCTGCATAATGCGCTAAAACCCCTACACGCTGCTCATCAAGATACAGTGCTAAGGCCTCGACTGACTCCACCCGCTTTTCCATGTTTACTCCTTTAAATCGCGTAAAATGTCATCCCAATCATTGTTAAGACTTTCTGGCTCCCGCTCGGAGGGGCGATGACAGTTGCTAATTGTCGAATCAAGCAGCTCTTTAACCTCTTGTACACGCTGACGCGGCACCAACATGAGCTCCAGTTCCATGCCTTCCAGGAGCCTGAGTAATGTCGAAAGACGGGGATCTGAACCCGCTTCAATTTTCTGATATTGCTGCTGAGTCATACCCGTTCTCATACGCATATCTTGCTGGTTCAGCCCTAACTGCCGGCGTCTTTGTTTTAATAAGGTCGGCAATTCATTGAGAGTTCTCATTTGCTTTCTCCTGACAGACCACTTACAACACACTAGCTGTTTTCAGAGCCATTTAACAACAAATTAATTGTAATTAAGAAAATTTACATCTAATTTGCTGTAAATAACCTTAATTACAGCTCTTTAGCTGTAATTATATTGAATTACACCTTTTTAATTGTAATCATGCCGGAATACAACTAATTGGGTGTAAATAGTATAAATTCTAGTAAATGAGATGTTGCTACAGTTTTACCCCAGCGGGAGCGCCATCATAAGGGCATCTTCGCGGCCTTGTGCGGCGGGATAGTAATTGCGGCGAACGGAGAGTTCGTTAAAACCGAGGCTTTCATAGAGCGCGATAGCCTTAGCGTTAGAGGCGCGGACTTCGAGCCATAACGTGAAAACATCTTTCTGCTCAAGCTGTTGTATCACTTCTTCCAGCAATGTGCGGCCTAAGCCCTGACGCTGAAAAGCGGGATCGATGGCAATATTGAAAAGCGTGGCTTCGTCGAGAACGATTTGGGTGATAGCAAAACCGGCCATCACGTCGCCCTGCATGATCTTGAAATTCAGATAGCGCTCGCCCTGATTGCTGGCCAGCGTTTTTTCCGTCCACGGAAAGGCATGGCTGGCCTGCTCAATTTCAAATGCGCGGGGAAGATCAGCGATGGTCAGGATAGAAATGTTGTTCATTTTCACAGATCTGCTGCCAGAGCGCGCGTTTTGCGCCGGCGTCTTGATAGAGTTCGGCCAGAGCCGGACTGGATAACTGCGGACCGGCGAGAGTTAGCGGTTCGCTTAACCCCAGTCGCCAGACATTGCAGCGGGTATCTTCAGGCAACATGGCGACCTGTTCCGGCGTCAGGCGATAAACCTGATGAGCACCCAGTGCCAGACTGCGTAAAACATCGGTGACCAGCGGGTCATCTTCCGCAGGAGGAACATCTGCCACAATCAGCAGTTTAGTGTCCGCAGGCAGGCTGACCGCCACTTCGCCCTGTAAAACCGCGGGCCGGCGCAGCGTCCACTGGGTGATCCCCAGTTGCTGTAACAGTGTGTCTCGTCTGGATGCCATGCCTGTTTCCTGCCGGTTGAAGTGCGAAAAGCCCGGCTATGCTAGCAAACACAGCGAATATGCGCCAATAAAGCTCGATTACTCAATCAGAGGCGAAGAGTATATAATCCCGCGTTCATTCCTGAGGAGCCTCACCCTGATGTCTGCATTAACTCCGGCCAGCGAAGTCATACTGCGCCATAGCGAAGAATTCGAAGGCCGCCGCGTATTGTTCGCCGGCGACTTACAAGACAATCTGCCAGCTGAAATTGACGCCGAAGAAGTCCGCGTTCACACCAATATGTATCATCACTGGCAGATGCTCAGCAAAAGTCTGGGCGAAAACGTTCAGTTCGGTTTACTGGCTGACGCTGAGCTTATCGCGCCTTGCGATGTGCTGGTGTATTACTGGCCGAAAAGCAAACTGGAAGCGAAATTCCAGCTGTTCAACTTACTTTCACAGTTGCCGGTCGGCATTGACGTGTTTGTCATTGGTGAAAACCGCAGTGGCGTACGCAGCGCTGAAACCACGCTGGAAGGTCTGTGTGAACTGAGCAAGATCGACAGCGCGCGTCGTTGCGGTTTGTATCATGGTCGTCTGGAAAAACAGCCTGAATTTGATGCCGACGGCTGGTGGGATCAGTACATGGTCGAAGAAGTGACCATCAAAACCCTGCCGGGCGTGTTCAGCCGTGAAGGTCTGGACAGCGGAAGCCTGCTGCTGATCAACACGTTTGAAGAACCGGTGAAAGGCAAAGTGCTGGATGTGGCTTGCGGTTCCGGCGTGCTGGCTTCGGTACTGGCCATGTACTCGCCGAAGATGAAAGTCACGCTCAGTGATGTGAGCGCTGCCGCTATAGAAGCCAGCCGCGCCACACTGGCGGCGAACGACCTGCCGGGCGAAGTGATCGCCAGCAACGTCTATTCCGACATTGCCGGTCGTTTTGACATGATCATCTCCAACCCGCCATTCCACGAAGGTCTGCAAACCAGCCTGACAGCGGCTGAGCAGCTGATCCGTGGCGCAGTGGGCCATCTGAACATTGGCGGTGAACTGCGCATTGTGGCTAACGCCTTCCTGCCGTATGCCGCCCTGCTCGATGATGCTTTTGGCAGCCATGAAGTGCTGGCACAGAACGGCCGCTTTAAGGTTTACAGAGCCGTCCGAGGCCGTCCGCCGCGCGATTTGAAAAAGAAAAAACGTTAATCAGTCAGACGCTGAGGATACGCATCATTTCTGCGTTGTAGCGGTCACCCGCTGCCACGCGGAAAGGAAACACTGCTTCGATCGCCGCGATTTCGGCTTCACTCAGGGAGACATCAAGCGCGGCGATGTTTTCCTCAAGATAATGACGATGCTTGGTGCCAGGGATCGGCACCATGTTGTCGCCACGTGAAAGTACCCATGCCAGCGCCAGCTGCGACGGTTTCACGCCTTTCTCCTGCGCCAGTTCCCCGATTTTTTCCGCCAGTTGCAGATTCTTCGCGAAGTTTTCGCCCTGAAAACGCGGACTTTCACGACGGTAATCGTCTGCATCCAGATCATCCACTGAACGGATTTGTCCGGTCAGGAAGCCACGACCCAGCGGGCTGTAAGGCACAAAACCGATCCCAAGGCGTTCACACGCCGGTAAAATATCGGCTTCCACATCCCGCGACCAGAGTGAATATTCTGTCTGCAACGCGGTGACCGGATGAACTTTATGCGCCCTTTCCAGAATACTCACCGGCACTTCGCTCAGCCCGATATAACGGATCTTCCCTTCACGCACCAGATCGGACAGCGCGCCCATGGTGTCTTCAACCGGCACGTTGGGATCCGGACGGTGTTGATAATAAAGGTCGATAACTTCGGTGCCCAGACGCTTCAGGCTCCCCTCTACCGACTTGCGGACATAATCAGGGTGACCGTTGGTCCCGCGCGCCTGTGGGTTAGCCGGGTCGCGTACAATACCGAATTTGGTGGCTAAAAAGACCTGATTGCGACGCCCTTTCAGAAAGCGCCCGAGCAGTTCTTCATTGGTATACGGCCCGTAAACATCGGCGGTATCAAACATCGTGACGCCCATTTCGAGCGCACGCTCCAGCGTTGCCATCGATTCTTTATCATCCAGACCCGTGGTATAGAAATCGCTCATGCCCATGCAACCCAGTCCCAGTGCAGACACCATCGGACCGTTTTTACCCAACTGACGTTGTTTCATCGGATTTTCCTTTTTGACTCTAAGAGGGAAGTAACGAAGTGAAGTGTGGTTGTTATGTCAGGAAAGATAAATCAGCGAATACGTGCAACACTGTTCATAAATCGCAAACAATTAGCGGGAAAGTGATGGACCAAATTCTGGCGATGAAAATTTTTATCCGTATTGCCGAACTGGAAAGTTTTAGCCGTGCAGCGGAAGACCTGAATCTGCCACGGGCGACAGTCAGCACGACCCTTAAACGGCTGGAACAGAAGCTCGGGGTTCGCCTGTTTTTACGCACCACGCGGCAGGTGAAAATCACCGACGAAGGCAAAATTTACTACCAGCGCTGTCTGCAACTGATCTCGGCGTTGGAAGAATCCGACGCCCTGTTTGCACATCACAAAAATCAGCCCGCAGGCATTGTCCGCATCGATATGCCGCATTCTCTGGCACGCGTGATGGTAATCCCCGCGTTACCGGCGTTTTACCAGCGCTATCCGCAAATTACCCTGAGCGTCAGCGCCAATGATAACGCCATCAATCTGCTCGATCAGGGTGTGGATTGTGTGGTGCGCGCCTGGCCTTCAGAAGATGACAATTTGCAGTCGCGCCATCTGACGGATTTGAAACAAATCACCTGCGCCTCACCTGCGTATTTAGCGAAATTCGGTACACCAGAAACGCCGGAAGATCTCGCCGGACATCAGGCTGTCGGCTACTTTTTTGCCCATCAGCGGGCTGATTCGCATCTGGATTTCATGACTGACGGAAAGGTTGAGAAGCGACAATTACCCAGTAAACTGACCGTCAGCGGCGCTGACGCTTATGTCGCGGCCGCAAAAGCCGGTTTCGGACTGATACAGGCTTCAGAACTGGCGATGGCGCAGGAACTGGAAAAGGGCGAACTGGTGGAAGTATTACATCAGCATCTTCCACCGCCGATGCCGTTATACATCATGTACCCGCCAGGCCGTTTTCTTGCACCGAGGATCCGTGTGCTGCTTGACTGGCTGATCACGCTGTTTTCCAGCCCCGTTCAACCGGACAATCAGAAAGCCATTCCGGGAAAAATCGTTGATTAAACCATCGATTAACCTGAGGACTCTCTGGCACACTAAACCATTCACGGTGAATATGCTGTTTTTTACATCAAACGTCCGAAATGGGGGAAATAACTATTGACGCCTGTGGGAAAATCTCTAGAATTCGCCCCCGTGGTTGTGTTACTTGCTGATGACATTCCGATGAATGCATCAACACAGTAATCAATTGGAAGCGATGGTGGCGGAATTGGTAGACGCGCTAGCTTCAGGTGTTAGTGTCCTTTGGATGTGAGGGTTCGAGTCCCTCCCTTCGCACCAAAACAACCACAAGATTTATATTGCACGGCACGGTACGCGATGGTGGCGGAATTGGTAGACGCGCTAGCTTCAGGTGTTAGTGTCCTTCGGATGTGAGGGTTCGAGTCCCTCCCTTCGCACCACTCCGGTGATATAAATCAAATCAACAGTAAGCAGAAATCATCTGTGCGAAGGTGGCGGAATTGGTAGACGCGCTAGCTTCAGGTGTTAGTGTTCTTACGGACGTGAGGGTTCAAGTCCCTCTCTTCGCACCACATGATTCTGTTCTCCGGCTTTTCCTTCCTGTATCAACTCTCTCGCTTTCAGAAAATAAAAAATCCCTGCGGCTTTACTGTGCTTCCTGTTTTTCATCTCTTTTGATTCCTTTTCTGTAACAATCACTTATCACTATAGACTAAAATTCAACGTGACCGCAGCCAGTCCGCCTGCCAGCGCCATAAATGACGGCAACAGCATATAGTGACGTAACGTGCGATGAAACAACATGACCAGCGTCGCCAACATTGCGACTACCACGAGCATCCGCAGCTGGTCGAGCGTCATATGCATCAGCGCCAGCAAAGGCATCAGCGCACAGGGCAGCAACACACCCCAGCCACTGGTGAGACGCTTACCCAGTATCCAGACAACCGCCCAGATCCCACATGCTATGACAATCGCCGGTATCATAACCTTGCTCCAAACGTTGATAATGAGAACCAATATCATATAGGATTTTTTCTCATTTACCACCTATTTGCAGCGGTACCCTCCCTTAGGGTGACACCTGTCGACAAAAGTGCTAATTTTGAAGCCGTAAAACAAATTAGCCATGCAGCCCTACAAAATAGTGACACTAATAACGATATTTATTGAATTCTAATAATTACCCATTTGAACTATTAGCCTGTTTACACGGAATACACCCGCGGTATAAGGCGATAAAACACTTTATCTATTCAGACCAACATACGCTAAATAGAGTAAATTTGATGATATCTCATTCCTATGATGAGCTGCTGAAAAGCAAACATCGGCTGGCGATGTTGCTATTCTTTTTTTTAAATAGTGCCACTGCGCTATTTTCCATGGTTTATCCGCCAGAAGGCGCATCGTCAATGCCTTTTCCGCTGGTACTGATTTTTGGTCTTTGCGGAGCAGGATTAATATTTTCATTTTTCAGTAAGAAAAATTATTCTGCGCATCTGAATATGTGTTCTGTCATCGTCGGGCTGTTGTGGGGATGGCAAATTGCATTTCGTTTTGCTGAAATTAGTCAGACAGATAAAAATTATCTGCTGGTCAGTTTGCTCAGTATATTCTTTATCAGTGCTATCGCTTTATCAGATAATTTTCTGGCTTTTTGCCTCCACGCAGTACCTTCGACTATTTGCGTCATCTTTCTCGACGATTTTCAACATATCGGGCGCATCTTATTTACCGTTTCCCTGCCGCTGATAGGCCTGTGGTTGCATCACCTGATGTTAAAACGCAGCGATGAATTTACACGCAGAATGCTATCCAACCTTTACAGCGAGCGGGAGAAATTCAGCGACCTGAGTATGCTGGATCCGCTCACTGGCCTGTACAACCGGCGCGGACTGCAAAACAAACTGGAAACCCTGTTTAATCAGGCCTCCGGCCACTACGTCATGCTGCTGGATATCGATCACTTCAAAGCCTACAACGACAACTATGGCCATACGATGGGCGACCAGGCGCTGGTGCGCGTGTCTGCTGCCATCCGTGATGCCGTGCGCTCGCGCGACGTAGTTGTGCGCTACGGTGGTGAAGAATTTCTGGTGCTGATGTCCAATGTAAAACAGGAACATGCAGTTCGCATGGCCGAACGTATCCAGAATAAAGTCCTCGGGTTGAATATCCCGCATTTGTTTAATGCGCAGGTATCGACTCACGTCACAGTAAGTGCCGGGCTCGCTGCGCTGGAGGAAGGCGACTTTATTCAGGCTTTAGGTAAAGCAGATACCTCTCTCTATAACGCAAAAAATAGCGGCCGCAATAAGATATTTTATGCGTGGGAAGAGGAAACCGTTGAGGCATCCATTCAAGAAAGAATGGCCTGATGGTGTTTGAAAGTAACAATGATAACAGCGTGTTTATTGTTTTTATTTTCCTGTCACATATTTAAAGTGGACAGATAGTCTTTATTAAAGGCCGGACATTCATTTCTTTTGCATAATCATTCAGCTTTTAGCCAGATTCACGATTCTGGCTAAAAGCGAAACAGCTTATTTATCATGTCGAATGTTACTGAACAATGTTACTTTTCGATTTTATCAATCTGCTTAAATAACCCATTGTCGTCTTTCAGCCCTGCCTTAATAACCACGATAAAGATAATCCTAAACACCCTCGTTTCAATGTACTGACCGACCTGCCAGCTGCATTCATCCTTCTCATTCCCTGCGTCAAAAAAACACGCTACTCTGTTGTTTTAACACCATTATTCTCTCCATTTCTTAATCTGTGAACTGACTCACCCTGACCTTCCGGCGAGTGCCAGCGCTCATTTGCCCGTGGCACTGACCGGAAGGTTGCTCTGCCGGACACTTCTTACACTAACGGCCAGCCGCAGCCCTGATTTCTGAAGGAACAGTTAGGCGTGGCATTTATTACTTATCTCTTCACCAGTACGTTTCTCTACATAAAAAGGTCCGGTGTATGAACAGTTCGATAGCTTTAGGGATTATCTGGCATCTGATAGGAGCAGCCAGCGCAGCTTGCTTCTATGCGCCATTCAAACAAGTAAAACATTGGTCATGGGAAACCATGTGGTCGCTGGGCGGCTTCTTTTCATGGATCATCCTGCCGTGGGCAGTCAGCTACGTCCTGCTGCCTGATTTTTGGGCGTATTACGGATCATTCACCTTCGCAACCCTGCTGCCCATTTTCCTTTTTGGCGCGATGTGGGGCATCGGCAATATCAACTATGGCCTGACCATGCGCTATCTTGGCATGTCGATGGGGATCGGCATCGCCATCGGTATCACCTTGATTATCGGTACGCTGATGACCCCTATTCTTCAGGGCAAAATCGGCATGCTGTTCGGCACAACAGGCGGCCAGCTTACGCTGCTCGGTGTATTTGTTGCGGTCATCGGCGTAGCTATTGTCAGCTATGCAGGCTTCCTGAAAGAAAAAGCACTGGGCATTAAAGCTGAAGAGTTCAATCTGCGTAAGGGGCTGATTCTGGCGGTGATGTGCGGGATTTTTTCCGCCGGTATGTCTTTTGCCATGAGTGCCGCTGTCCCGATGCACGAGGCCGCACGCGCATTGGGCATTGACCCGCTGTATGTCGCGCTGCCAAGTTACGTCGTGATCATGGGAGGCGGCGCCATCGTGAACCTGGGCTTCTGCTTCGTCCGTCTGGCAACCCGCAAAACCATTTCGTTCCGGGCCGATATGTCTGTGGCGAAATCCCTGCTGCTCACCAATGCCATTTTTTCCATTATCGGCGGCGTGATGTGGTATCTGCAATTCTTCTTCTACGCCTGGGGTCATGCCAGCATTCCGGCAGAATATGATTATATGAGCTGGATGTTGCACATGAGCTTCTACGTACTGTGCGGCGGCATCGTGGGTCTGGTGCTGAAAGAATGGCTTGGTGTCGGGAAAAAACCGGTGCGCGTTCTGTGTATCGGCGCGCTGGTGATTATTCTGGCTGCGAATATCGTCGGTCTGGGAATGGCATTGTAAATCCACTACACTCTTCAAAAGACCACTCATTAAAAGACGGCAGAAATTATTCTGCCGTCATCAGTGACAAAGATATCTTCCCCCCCTGCCCGATAAAACGCTGCCGGTAATCACGGGGAGATACTCCACAGGCGCGACTGAAGACCACCGAGAAATAATTACTGTCATCGAAACCGCATTCTGCCGCCACATCACTGATCGTCATGCTGCCATAGCGCAACAGACTCATTGCCCGGCAAAGCCTCAGCTGACGCAAATAATGACTCACATTCATACCGGTATGCTGCTTGAACAACGAGCGTAAAGCACGGGGATTCAGCGCATGCTGCTGGCAGAACGTCTCCAGATGGAATGATTCAGCGATGTTTGCTCGCAGCGCCATCAGCAATAAATCCAGCTGATGTGCGTCGGGTAATGCCCCGCTGTCAGGACGCTGGCGAAAACGCAGTAATAACAGCGCCAGTTGCATCAGTAACGCTTCACTCAGTTGCACGGAAAGCGGCTCAGACTTCATACATTCTTTTGCCAATTCTTCCACTTTATCGCGTAAAACTGACATTCCAAGCGTACTCAGCCGCCAGTAGCGTTGCTCCTGACTGACATTCTCATCGGGCAATAATTGCGACCAGTCTGCCGCCAGGCCGAAGCGCTCACGGCAAAAAAGCACGTTATCCAGCGCCAGCTCGTTGACCGATTCGTAACTGTGGCGATCCCGCGAACTAATATAAAACAGGTCACCGCAAGTGATGGGATAAGGGATATCGTTCCAGATATGCAGGCCGTTGCCGCGCCAGACAATCACCAGCTCGTCAAAATCATGATCGTGACTGGGGAAATCCGCCTGCGGATGACGTTCCGCCACCACAACCGAATTTATTCCCGTCAGAAAGAAGTCATTTTTAAAAAGTCTTAGCGACATAGCGACAATCTCAAACCCGTTTGACGACAATATAAACGAGGCAGTTCAGATAAATATTCCCGAAACTGCGAGAGGTGCCGTTTAACGCATCTGATCACGCATGAGTTTTGGCGACACCGAAAACTCCCGACGGAATTGTGTCGAGAAGTGGTTACTGTCACTGAACCCGCAGGCATAGGCGATATCGGTAATACTTTGATCGCTATGATGTAAACGACGGCGCGCTTCGAGTAAACGCAGCCGGTTGAGATAACGCTGCGGTGTCATGCCCGTGTAATGCTTCATCTGCCGGTGCAGGGTTCGCAGTGCCAGCGAAAAACGTTCCGCGGCTTCAGTCCAGTTAACATCCTCACTGTAATGTGACTGGAGCCATTGCAAAAGCTGATTGACCCGGTTTTCCGAGGTATCTCGCAATTGTGGCTGGAAACAATCCTGATAAAGCAAAATCAGCAGTTGTAAAAACAGACTTTCGCGCGTGGCGATGTGTTCCATTTCAACGCTGTCGGGTAACGCTTCAAGCTGAGTAATGCAGCTCAGTACCTGTTGCAGCACGCACGGGCTGAGCTGCCAGTGGATCTGCGACTGATAATGATGTTCCTGCGGCAAAAAATGACCGACGTCCTGAATAAAACGGAACGCTTTCGGTGAACGGAACAACACATTGGTCAGACGAAGATTATCAACATTTTCAAAAAGATGGTGATCGCTTGCACGGACAAAACAGACCGTACCGGCGGTCAGAGTGTAGGGATTGTCATTAAAAATGTGCACACCCGATCCGCTTTCCACCAGCATAATCTCGTGAAAATCATGGTAGTGCTCCGGGAATACGTCTTGCGGAAGCCGCCGCTCAACCGTCACGGTCAGTTCAGGTGCCGCAAAATAATCATCACCTCTCAGTAACGTCATTTATCGCCTCCGGTTCAAAATCATTGTGTTTCGGGAAACAACCCTACCTTGTGCCCCGTTTTCTTACCTTCAAACCGCAGCGTTAAAAACGTCATAAATGGTCATATTTTAAAGATTCCCCCTGCCGTGATGCAGATCTGCGGCAACGATCACAATCGTCTTCCCCGCATGACGCAGACGCGGTAAATCACAGTTTCAGCCAGCTTTGAACCGTTATGTGATCTGCCTCCCATCTACCTTTTTAATGCTGCCACCCCGCCAAAACCCGTGGCAATCACCGGAAGGTGCCCCCACAACGCCTCCCCTACACTGGCCACATATTCAATAAGGAATGGCCGCTATGAGAACTCACCATCTTGCCGCTATTGACCTCGGCGCTTCCAGCGGCCGGGTGATGCTGGCGACGTTTACCCGTCAGGATCCGCAGCCGGCAGCGACGCTGACACTGAAAGAGATCCACCGTTTTCCTAATAACTTGATCCGCGTTGATGGCCACGATACCTGGGATCTGGATGCGCTGGAAAAACACATTCTTGAGGGGCTGAATCGCCTCGACGCATCCGGCGTTCAGCTTGACGGTATCGGCATTGATACCTGGGGTGTGGATTACGTGCTGCTTGATGAACAGGGCCAGCGGGTCGGTTTGCCAGTGGCTTATCGTGACAACCGTACCGAAGGCGTGATGGCGCGAATGGAGCAGCAGTTTGGCCGCGAGAATTTGTACCAGAAAACCGGCATTCAGTTCATGCCATTTAACACGCTTTACCAGTTGCGTGCGCTGAGCGAACAACAGCCTGAAATCGTCAGTAAAACTGCACACATGCTGATGATCCCGGATTATTTTCTTTACCGCCTCACCGGCAAAATGAACTGGGAATACACCAACGCCAGCACCACACAGATGCTCAATCTCGCCACCGGCGACTGGGATGAAGATTTGCTGAAACTGGCGGGTGTGCCACGCCGCTGGTTGCAAAAACCGACACAGCCGGGCAACTCTCCTGGGCTGTGGAAAAGCCCTCGCGGACGCAGTGTACCGGTGTTCAGCGTGGCAACACACGACACCGCCAGTGCGGTGGTTGCCGCTCCGCTCACCAGTTCACGCAGCGCCTATCTCAGCTCCGGCACCTGGTCGCTGATGGGCATCGAAAGCCCGAAAGCGTTCAACCATGCGCAGGCACTCCACGACAACATCACCAACGAAGGCGGCATCAACGGCAGCTATCGGGTGTTGAAAAATATCATGGGCTTATGGTTGTTCCAGCGTGTTTGCCGCGAACTGAACATTCAGGATTTGCCGTCCTTAATCACACTGGCTAAACACGTCACACCGTTCACTTATCTGATTAACCCGAACGAAGATTGTTTTATTAATCCGCCCTCCATGGTGAATGCCATTCGCGATGCCTGCCGTCAGGCCGGTGATCCGGTGCCGGAGTCACCTGCAGAGCTGGCGCGCTGTATTTTCGACAGCCTTGCCATGTTGTACCGCAAAATCGCATTGCAACTTGCTGATTTACAAGGCTCGCCGCTGGAAGATATTCACATCGTCGGTGGTGGCAGCCAGAACCAGTTTCTGAACCAGCTTTGTGCTGATATCTGCCAGGTCAGCGTCAGCGCAGGTCCGGTTGAAGCGTCAACCCTGGGCAATATCGGTTGCCAGCTTATGGCGCTGAACGCCGTCAAAGATAACGCTGAATTTCGTCGCATTGTCGCCACGAATTTTGAGCAACACCACTACATTCCACGTATACACGCGGATTTCGCTATTCACTGGCGCCGTTTCCAGGCGCTCTGTCACGTCAATGAGGAACTCGCAGTATGACTTCATCTATCGATCAAGCATGGACACTTGCCAAAGAACGCTTTGCACAGCTGGGTATTGATGCCGAAGCTGCAATCAAACAACTCGATACCCTGCCCGTTTCTATCCATTGCTGGCAGGGGGATGATGTCGCTGGCTTCGAAAACCCGGAAGGCAATCTGACCGGTGGTATCCAGGCGACCGGTAATTATCCCGGTAAAGCGCGTAATGCTCAGCAACTTCGGGCTGATTTAGAGCTGGCTATTTCGATGATTCCTGGCCCTAACCGACTGAACCTGCATGCGATTTATCTGGAATCCGATCAGCCCGTTGCGCGTAATGAAATCGAGCCAAAGCATTTTGCTAACTGGGTGGACTGGGCGAAGAAAAACAAACTTGGGCTGGATTTCAATCCTTCCTGCTTCTCACACCCGATGAGTGCCGACGGCTTTACGCTCTCCAGCGCGAACCCGGAAGTCCGTCAGTTCTGGATTGAACACTGCCAGGCCAGCCGCCGCGTCTCTGCCTCATTTGGTCGCGCACTGGGCACGCCTTCCGTGATGAATATCTGGGTACCGGACGGTATGAAAGACCTCACGGTGGATCGTCTTGCACCACGTGAGCGTCTGATGACTGCACTGGATGAAGTGATTTCTGAGAAGTTTGCTCTGAGCGAACACATTGACGCCGTCGAAAGCAAACTGTTCGGTATCGGCTCGGAAAGCTACACCGTGGGCTCAAACGAATTCTATCTAGGTTACGCCGCAAGCCGTGGTACCGCACTGTGCCTTGATGCCGGTCACTTCCATCCGACTGAAGTGATTTCCGACAAAATTTCCGCCGCCATGCTGTATGTACCACGCCTGCTGCTGCACGTCAGCCGTCCGGTACGCTGGGACAGCGACCATGTGGTGTTGCTTGACGACGAAACGCAGGCCATCGCCAGCGAAATTGTCCGCCACAACCTGTTTAACCGCGTTCATATCGGGCTGGATTTCTTTGATGCCTCGATCAACCGCATCGCTGCCTGGGTTATCGGCACCCGTAACATGAAAAAAGCCCTGCTTAAAGCGCTGCTGGAACCGACAGATTTACTGAAAAAACTGGAAGTTGAAGGCGATTACACCGCGCGTCTGGCACTGCTGGAAGAACAGAAATCCCTGCCATGGCAGGCCGTGTGGGATATGTATTGCCAGCGCCATGACGTACCCGTCGGCGGCCAGTGGCTGGATACCGTTCGCCATTACGAAACCAGCGTGCTGGCTAAACGCTAAGGTTTGATAAACCCAAAGTATTGCTGACAGCACCGAAGAAAAGCATTCACCTTATTTGCAGGAAAGAACTGATGAAAACATTATTTACCTCGTGGTTTGTGCAGGGCATGGTTAAAGCGACCACTGATATGTGGTTGAAAGGCTGGGATGAGCGCAACGGCGGCAACGTCAGTATGCGACTGCTGCCAGAAGATATTGCACCTTATAAGAACGATTTTTACGCCCAGCCACGTACGGTTGAACTGACACAGCACGCGCCGGATTTGGCCAACGAATACTTCATCGTGACCGGTTCCGGCAAATTCTTCCGTAACGTGCAACTCGCACCTTCAGAGGCGCTGACCGTTATTCAGCTCGATGATAAAGGCGCCAGCTATAAAATCCTCTGGGGCCTGACCGCGGGTGGTCTGCCGACGTCAGAACTGGCATCGCATCTGCAATCTCACGCCGTGCGAAAACGTGTCACTAACGGTCAGGATCGCGTGATCATGCATTGCCATGCGACCAACCTGATCGCACTGACGTACGTGCTTGAGCTCGACAGCGCCAAAATTACCCGCAAATTGTGGGAATGCAGCACTGAATGTCTGGTGGTCTTCCCTGACGGCGTGGGTATCGTGCCGTGGATGGTACCGGGCACCGACGGCATCGGCGCCGCCACGTCCGACCGGATGCAACATCACAGCCTGGTGCTGTGGGCGTTCCACGGCATCTTCGGCTGCGGCCCGACGCTGGATGACGCATTCGGCCTGATCGACACCGCTGAAAAATCGGCGGAAATCCTGGTGAAAGTGATTTCGATGGGTGGCATGAAACAAACTATCCAGACTGACGAACTGATTGCCCTCGGCAAACGTTTTGAGGTCACGCCTTTCGAGGCCGCACTCAAAGCCTGATCCGGCATTTAATGCTCCAGACTACATAAATCCTGCACGGGGAACAGGGGATGTTTCCCGTAGCAGGAAATGGCAAAGACCACGGAGCAGCGCACAACAGAACATCTATTTTACTTACTCTATAGAGGGAATTTTTATGAGTTTCATGTTGGCACTTCCTAAAATCAGCCTTCACGGTCAGGGCGCAATCGAAGATATGGTTGCGATGCTGGCGACTAAACAACACGGCAAAGCGCTTATCGTCACCGACGGCCAGTTAATCGAACTGGGTCTGCTCGACAGTTTATTCTCCGCACTTAAACAGGCAGGAATGCCTTACGCCATTTACGGCGGCGTGGTGCCCAATCCTACCTCGGCTCATGTTGACGAAGGTTTCCGTCTGTATCAGGAAAACCAGTGCGATTATCTGATCGCTTTCGGCGGCGGCAGCCCGATTGATACCGCTAAAGGCATCAAGATTCTGACTGCTAATCCGGGGCCGGCCACGATGTATTCCGGTGTCGGCAAAGTCACTAAACCGGGTGTATTCCTGGTCGCGATCAACACTACCGCGGGTACTGCCGCTGAACTCACCAGTAATGCGGTGATCATCGACAGTCAGCGTCAGGTGAAAGAAGTGATCATTGATGCAAATCTGATCCCCGATATCGCCGTTGACGATCCGTCGATTATGCTCAAGATCCCGGCAGGCATTACCGCGGCAACCGGAATGGACGCACTGACGCACGCGATTGAAGCCTATGTATCTGTTGGCGCGCATCCGCTGACTGATCCGACGGCGCTCGCCGCTATTTCTACCATCACGCAATGGCTGCCGAAAGCCGTCGATCACGGCGACGATATTGAAGCTCGCGAGAAAATGGCGCAGGGACAATATCTGGCTGGCATGGCATTTAACAGCGCCGGGCTTGGACTGGTCCATGCGATGGCGCATCAGCCAGGGGCGACGCATAATCTGCCGCACGGCGTGTGTAATGCGATTTTACTGCCAGTCATTGAAGAGTTTAACCGTTCCTCTGCCCCGCACCGTTTTGCCGATATCGCCCGCGCAATGGGTGTGCACACGCAAGGTATCAGCGAAACGCAAGCCAGCATGGCGGCTATTGACGCGATCCGTAAATTATCCGCCCGCGTGGGGATCCCGTCCGGTTTCAAAGAACTGGGGATTAAGGAATCCGATATTGAAGGCTGGCTGGATAAAGCCCTGGCTGACCCATGTGCGCCATGTAATCCGCGTACGCCGACACGTGAAGAAGTTCGCGAGCTTTACCTGAAAGCGATGTAATTTTTAGCTTCTGCCTCTGTGAAGGGGAAGAAAAAGGTGTAATTTCCTTACTCCTCTCCCTGCGAAGGGGGAGGTTGGGAGGGGGTTTAGCAGGCAACTTCAGATTCAACGCTGCCATTAATACCCCACCCCAGCCCTCCCCTTCGCAGGGGAGGGAGTAAATCTAACCGGAGAAAAACATGATCCGTAAATCCTTCGTGATGCAGGTCAACGCGAATGCACACGATGAATATCAGCGTCGTCATTCGCCTATCTGGCCGGAACTGGCAGAAACCCTGAAAGCCCACGGCGCACATCACTACAGCATTTTTCTCGATGAGAAACGTAATCTGCTGTTTGGCTATGTGGAAATTGAATCAGAAGAAAGATGGAATGCCGTGGCAAAAACGGATATTTGCCAGAAATGGTGGAAGCATATGGCAGACGTAATGCCTGCCAATGCCGATAACAGCCCGATCAGTAGCGATCTTAAACCGGTCTTTTACCTCGATTAACCCGCTGACCGGCGGGTTTTCCTTTTACGGCACCCGGATTTTGCGCTTTTGAGGCAGTAAATCGCGTAGCCGCCGGTTTCGCTTTCCCCGAACGTGACGGTGCAAACTTCGGATCAAATCCATCCGGCGGTACCAGGCAATCAGGTCGGATCCCAATCAGGCGGCGCATGCCCATTGCGGTCAGTGCCTCGCGGATCACTGGCCAGTTCACCGGATCGTGATAGCGCAGCAACGCTTTATGCAACCGCCGCTGACGATCCCCTTTCGGCACCACCACATCTTCGCTTTTATAATCCACTTTGCTGAGCGGATTCTTGCCGCTGTAATACATGGTGGTCGCACTGGCGAGCGGTGACGGATAGAAGTTCTGCACCTGATCCAGACGGAAGCGGTTTTTCTTCAGCCACAGCGCCAGATTGATCATATCTTCAGTGCGCGTGCCCGGATGCGCGGAGATAAAATACGGGATCAGATACTGCTCTTTCCCGGCCTGTTTCGAATAGCTGTCGAACAGTTCTTTGAACCGGTAATAGCTGCCCATGCCCGGTTTCATCATTTTAGAAAGCGGCCCGGTTTCGGTATGCTCCGGCGCGATCTTCAGATAACCGCCCACGTGATGCTCCGCCAGCTCTTTGATATAACGCGGATCCTCTACCGCCAGATCATAACGTACGCCCGAAGCGATCAGGATTTTCTTGATGCCTTTCAGGCTGCGCGTACGGCGATAAAGGTTGATCGTCGGCTCATGGTTAGTGTCCATGTGTGTGCAGATTTCAGGGTAAACGCAGGAAGCACGGCGGCAGCTTTGCTCCGCTTTTGGCGACTGACAGCGCAGCATATACATGTTGGCCGTCGGACCACCGAGATCGGAAATCACACCGGTGAATCCTGGTACGCTGTCACGGATCTCTTCGATTTCACGCACGATCGACTCTTCCGAGCGGCTCTGAATGATCCGCCCTTCATGCTCGGTGATCGAACAGAATGCGCAACCGCCGTAACAACCACGCATGATATTGATCGAGAAACGGATCATGTCATAAGCAGGAATAGTTGCTTTACCGTAAGAGGGATGCGGCACGCGCTGGAAAGGCAATCCAAAGACTTCATCCATTTCTTCAGTAGAAAGCGGGATTGCCGGTGGATTGATCCACACATAGCGGTCACCGTGTTTTTGCATTAGCGCACGGGCACAACCCGGGTTGGTTTCATGATGCAAAATGCGCGAGGTATGGGCATACAGCACCTTGTCGCCCTTCACTTTTTCAAATGACGGCAGCAGAACGTAGGTTTTCTCCCATGGTTTCGGCTTGGGCGCGCGCACCGTCACCGGCTGCGGGGCATCGGGCGCAGGCAGTTCACCTTCTGAACAGGGTAAGTCTTCGCCATACGGATTCATGATTGGCTCAATGCGCCCCGGCTTATCGAGGCGCGTGGAATCCACGCCGCTCCAGCCGATCAGCGCCGTTTTACGCATCACCGCCGTATTGCGTACGTCATGAATATCCGTAATGGATTCGCCCGCCGCCAGACGGTGCGCCACTTCCACCAGTGGCCTTTCGCCGTTGCCATAAATCAGCATGTCAGCTTTGGAATCCACGAGCACAGAGCGCCGCACGGTATCGGACCAGTAATCGTAATGCGCGATACGCCGCAGACTGGCTTCAATGCCGCCGAGCAACACCGGCACATCGCTGAAAGCTTCTTTGCAGCGCTGGGTGTAAACCAGCGTCGCGCGATCCGGACGTTTACCGCCCACGTTGCCCGGCGTATAGGCATCGTCATGGCGCAGCTTCCGGTCGGCGGTATAACGGTTGATCATCGAATCCATATTGCCGGCAGTCACGCCATAAAACAGATTCGGTTTGCCAAGCCGCATGAAATCTTCTTTGTTGGTCCAGTCCGGCTGAGCGATGATCCCGACGCGAAACCCCTGCGCTTCCAGCATCCTGCCAATGATCGCCATGCCAAAACTCGGATGATCGACGTACGCATCTCCGGTCACCACGATCACATCGCAACTGTCCCAGCCCAGTTCATCCATTTCCGTCCGGCTCATTGGGAAAAACGGCGCGGTGCCATAGCATTCCGCCCAGTAACGTGGGTAAGAAAATAGGGTGCGATCGGGTTGGATCAGGCTGACTGGCATAATGTCGTTTCTTCGTTCGGCGGCAAATAATTGGCCGCAAATTATACGGGGACAAAAACCACTGCGGGGGAGCAAATCGCCTAAATTTGTTTTAGATCAACTTGTTCTTTTTAGCTATCGGGATCCCAACCGGGCTATTTAATTTCCTCCGTAATTGAGATTTCTGAATATGTCATTTCCTGTATCTGCGGATTAAAGAGTGCTCAAATGATCCGTTAATTACTTTCACATTGAAGGATCATCGTGGCCATGGACAGTAAACAATTTCAAAAATTATTGTTGCCAAAACTCAGGGAAGCGATGCTTTATACACGCTCAAGAATCCCCATGAAATCAGCCAATAAATTCTATCCTGATAAAAGAATGATCGATGGGCTGATGATGACCAATCCCGACAAGTACCGGATGCATTCTCTGGGCGGAGACAGGGATCGTTCTCTGAATCTGGCCGCTAACAGAAAGCTCAAACTGGCACCACAACAGGTCTACCGGAAGTACGAACAGGATCACCGCAACGGGATACGCAATGCCGGTAACTGTGGTGAAAATGCCATGATCGCGTTCTGGTATCTCACTGAACATATTCGTGAACTTGAAAAACTAGTCAAAACGCCAATAAAAATACTCACTATTTTTCTCAAGCACCCTGTCGATCACAGCCTGGTATTAGTAGGAACTGAACCCCCGCGCGGCAGCGGAAAAATTATGGAAAATACGTTAATTTGCGACCCGTGGGGAAAAATTGTCTGTCCTCTGGCGCATTATTCTCTCGAATGGAAAATGAAAATGAATAAATGGTCGAACCGTGGCCTGAAGGGGAAATGTGGCCGTGGAACTTACGATCCTTTTTACGACCAATGTTCCAGAGAAAGTGTGCGCGTTGGACGACTGCTTATTTCAGAGCAAACGTATTCCGGTAAAACCCAGAGAATAAAGGATACAAAGACCTACTCGCTGATAAACAAAAACGAATTTTCATAGCGTAACGTAGTTAAAGGGCGGGTAATGACATTCTCTTAAAGGCCTGCCAATTCCCGCAGGCCTTTCTTTTAAGCGAAAGAATTTTATTTCTTCGCCAGTGCTTCAAACACTTTTTCGACTGCGACTGCACCCGGATCTTTGACGCCTTTCAGGCTGTCGCTGCTCAGATAGGATGAGCGCCCGGCGTTAGCTTTCTTCATGCTGGCCGTGTCTTTGGCACCTTTGGCGGCGGCTTTCGCGGCACCTTTCAGCGCATCTTTCTTGCCAAGGGCTTCCAGCGCGGGCTGAAGTGCGTCGATCATCGTGCGATCCCCGAGATCGGCACCGCCATAATGCTTCATGCGCTCCAGACCGAACAGCAGCGCTTTCGGTAATTTCTCGCCCTCCGCGACTTTCTTACCCGCGGCCGTGAAGAAGATCGACATCAGCACGCCGCTCGATCCGCCCATCACTGTTGCCAGACGATCGCCGACTACGCCAAGAAGATCGGCAACATTATTCAGCGGCAATTTTTTGCCTTTGTTCTGCTTCTGGATATCGCGCGCGCCGGTGGCAAATGTCGAACCGGTATCGCCGTCACCCACTTTGGCATCGAGCTTATTCAGTTCATCTTCCAGACCGGAAAGTGTCTGTGTGATGGTTTCGACTATCTTGCCGACTTCGGCATTTGATGACGCTTTAACGGATTTTTTATCGCTGATGGCTTTACCTTTTTTAGTCGCCAGTTTTTCCAGCTTAACCAGCGGATGCCAGCCCGCGGCCTCCACCTCTGCCAGCAACGCTTCTTCAATTCCGCCTTTCAGCGCGATCACGGAAAGCGAAAAACCTTTCATATCCAGCGCACTGACGAGTGAAGCGGGTCCGATGAGATAACGCACCGAACTGCCCAGCGCAGAATGCACCACTTCTTTAGTGATCTGACTCATTTCAAGCGGAGAAACGCCGCCGAGGTTATTGATCAATACCGCCAGCTTGTCGCTTTTTTTCACATGCTGCTGGAGCTTTTCAACCAGCGTATCCACCACTTTTTTACTGTTCTGAGTTTTCATCGTCGAGACGCCAGGCTCACCGTGAATACCTAATCCCAGCTCAACGTGGCCCGATTCGATACGCTGTTCTTCCTCATCTTCGCCGCCGCCCGGCAGACTGCAACCTGCGGCCGCCACACCAATACTCGCCGTGGCATCAATGGCCTGCTGCGCAATTTTGGTGACGTCTTTGAGAGATTTCCCCTGCTCTGCGGCATAACCGGCAATTTTATGCACCAGCACCGTCCCCGCGATACCGCGAGGCTGCTTGTTGTCCGGCAGAGAAATGTCGTCGGATACCATCACCAGCTCGACGTCGTAGCCCATGCCTTTGGCTTTCTCGGCCGCCAGACCAAAGTTCAGACGGTCGCCGGTGTAGTTTTTCACAATCAGCAGGCAGCCCGCTTTACCGGTGACCGCCACAATCGCGTTCAGCACGGCGTCCACGCTCGGTGACGCAAACACTTCGCCGCACACCGCTGCGGTGAGCATTCCCTTACCGACAAAACCGACGTGGGCCGGTTCGTGACCGGAGCCACCGCCGGAAATCAGGGCGACTTTTTTCTTATCCCAGTCGCGGCGAACGACCACGCGGATAGCCGGATCAACGTCCAGTTTTGCCAGATTTTTGTAGGGAGAGGTCAGGATCACCCCTTCGATAACATCGTTAATCAGAGACTTACGGTCATTCATAAAGAATTTAGACATGCCGGATCTTTCCTTTTAACTGTTTTCCAGGTGTTGTGAGGCAGAAAAAACTTACCTCTGCGTAATGCAGGTATCTGAAAACATAGCACAGGACAAAAATCAGGAAGGAGACCAGAAAGGCGGTTTCCCGCCTTTTTAGGAAATGATGTAGAAAGAAATCAATTACACGCTAACACTTTAATCGCTAAGCCCCCGGTTGAGGTTTCACGGTATTTTGAGTTCATGTCTTTGCCGGTTTCGTACATGGTTTCGATGACTTTATCGAGACACACGCGCGGCTCGCTGGTACGGCGCAGTGCCATACGTGAAGCATTGACCGCTTTAACCGCCGAAATGGCATTTCGTTCGATGCACGGTACCTGAACCTGTCCGGCGAGCGGGTCACACGTCAGCCCGAGGTGATGTTCCATGGCGATTTCTGCCGCCATAAACACCTGCGCCGTGCTGCCGCCCAGCAGCTCAGTCAGACCGGCTGCCGCCATGGAACAAGCCACGCCGACTTCGCCCTGACAGCCGACTTCTGCGCCGGAAATCGAGGCGTTCATTTTGAACAGAATGCCCACCGCGCCGGATGCGAGGAAGAAACGGCTGTAAGAATCCGGGCTGATCGGACGGATGAACTGATCGTAATACGTCAGCACCGCCGGAATGATGCCACACGCGCCGTTGGTCGGTGCCGTAACAACCCGTCCGCCTGCCGCGTTTTCTTCGTTCACCGCCATCGCGTACATATTGATCCAGTCCACCACGCCCATCGGATCAACGTTGTTTTTATCCTGCGTCACCAGAATACGACGCAGCGCCGCGGCGCGGCGGTTGATTTTCATCGGGCCTGGCAACAACCCTTCGGTATGAATACCGCGTGTAATGCCTTCGCTCATCACATTCCAGATAGCCGCAAAGTGTTCGCTGATTTCTGCACGTGTATGGCTGGCCAGCTCGTTTTGCAGCATCAGCGCCGACAGGGACAGGCCGGTGTCGGTGCAATGCTTTTGCAAATCACTGGCCGAACGGAACGGGTACGGTCGCACCACAGGGTTTTCATCCTGCAGGCCGAACTTGCTGGCTTCGACAATAAAGCCGCCGCCAATAGAATAATAGGTTTGCGTATACAGCAGCTCATCACCGTTGAACGCGCTGATTGTCATGCCGTTTTCGTGTAAAGGCAGATTATTAAAATGGAAATTCATCCCGGAACCGGCCGGGAAATCCACTTCCTTCACGCCCTTGCCGAGCATCAGTCGTCCGGAAGTTTCCACCTGACGGATAAACGCCGGGATCGCATCAATATCCACATCGTCCGGCATATTGCCGGCCAGTCCCATGATGATCGCCAGATCGGTATGGTGGCCTTTACCGGTTAACGATAAAGAACCATAGACATCCACGACCACGCGGGTGATATGAGTAATATGGCCAGAAGAGATAAGTTCATCAGTGAATATTTTCCCGGCTTTCATCGGGCCAACAGTATGCGAACTGGAAGGACCAATACCAATTTTGAAAATATCGAAGACGCTGATCACGGTGGGCACTCCATGTGAATAAGATGACGGGCAAAAATACGGGAGGAAAGTGAGCAGGAATATTCCCGCCCACTTTATTTCAATTAACTTTAAATACTTTACTCATTAACCAATCAGGCTAAATACGATGGCTGACATGGCAATCAGACCCATAATCACTACGAACACATTGCTGATATGGCCGCTGTATTTTTTCATCGCAGGAACTTTACGAATCGCATACATAGGCATCAGGAATAACAGCATCGCAATAATCGGACCACCCAGCGTTTCGATCATACCCAGAATACTTGGATTCAGGGTAGCGACTAACCAGGTGGTTAATAACATGAAGATGCCGGTATAACGGTTCAGCGTTGGCAGGGCAATAGTTTTCCCTTTACCACGCAATGACTTAATTACCATGCCGTTGAAACCTTCACGCGCCCCCAGATAATGGCCGAGGAAAGATTTGGTAATCGCGATAAAGGCAATAAATGGCGCGATATATTCAATGACCGGGTTAGAGAAGTGGTTGGCTAAATAAGACAGAATAGACACGTTCTGCGATTTAGCTTCCATCAGGTCTGCCGGAGACAGGCTCAGTACGCAGCTGAAGACGAAGAACATCACGGTGATAACCATCATGATGTGGCTAAATGCCAGAATACGTGAACATTTTTTCTCAGCGTCTTCGCCATACTCTTTGCGTTTTGCGACAGCGAAAGAGGAGATAATCGGCGAGTGGTTAAAGGAGAACACCATCACCGGAATGACCAGCCACAATGTCATCAGCATACCGTGACCCACGCCATTGCCGGACATGGAGACGTTTTCAAACACTGACGTATTCCAGTTAGGAATAAGGTACAGCGCCAGCGCCATCAGCACCGCAACAAACGGGAAGACCAGAATACTCATCGCTTTCACGATCATATCCTGACCGAAATGTACCAGCGTCATTAAGCCCAAAATCAGGATCAGAGACAGTAACGCACGCGGTGGCGCATTCATATGCATCTGGTGAGTAATAAAACTCTCAACCGTATTGGTGATCGCCACGCTGTAAACCAGCAGAATAGGATAAATGGCGAAGAAATAAAGCAGGGTAATTAATTTACCGGCTGAAATACCGAAATGCTCTTCCACGACTTCCGTAATATCTTCACCGGCATTCTTTCCTGATAATACAAACCGGGTTAATCCGCGGTGAGCGAAGAATGTCATTGGGAAGGCGAGGATCGCCATAATGATTAATGGAATGAGACCGCCGATACCGGCATTAATAGGAAGAAAGAGAACACCTGCACCAATTGCTGTTCCATATAAACCTAACATCCACATAGTGTCAGTTTTACGCCAGGAACTTACCGATTTTTTAGACAGCGTCCCGATTGTTGTATTATCCATGATTCCTCAGCACCTAATTATAAAAATAATTCCGTTTCCCCAGAATGGTTGATGTTTTTTTACTGCACCCGTCATCAAAAAAACCACCCTGACGGATAAAACATACCATTAATGCGGGCATGATACCTATCAGCAGCATAAAAATCTGGATAACAGCATAGCTTTGAGATCATGGTCACGAATATCTTTAAAACGCGGACTGATATTCCTTTAAATTCCAAACCATTAACATTTTCTCTAATTTAAATTCATCAAATAGTGATTACGGTAACATCTATTTTTTGTGATATTTTGTTATGCCCGTGACTATTATTTAAATAACGATTGAAATACCAGCAACATGTATTATTTATAGTCTGACTCCCTGAACTAAATTGTTCATAAATTAACCACCCCTTCACCTCTTAAAAAAACGGAATACGTTAACATTCCTTCTGAATTTCCTCTGTTTTCTGACTTGTGTAAAAAATACGCCACAACTCCACCGCAGTTACAGAAGGAAAATTTTTACACTTACGCTTTCGGAACTATTGCCGATAAAGTTATTCTTATGCTGGGGAAATCATTTCAACCGGAAGAAACACAGAGCGACTCAATGGGAAAAGCCCGATCACCTTTTTGCCCGCCAGCACGGACATCACTACGCCGTTTTATTAAGGCTGTGTATGGCATTGTCCTGCTGCTGATGCTGATGGTCGCTCCGCTGACATCGGGTGTTGCACAAGACAGCGATCCGCAGGCGGATGCGGCTGTCGCGCAGACCGTCAACGGCATCCTGAGCTATTCGCGCTGGCCGGGCGCAACCCCCACGTCCGTCTTAACGCTTTGCATCATCCCTCCCGTGAAATACGCCGCGCAACTTACCCCGGATGGCAGCGCATTCACCGGCCGGCCACTCAAAGTCATGACGCTTCCGTTCGACAGCCCGCTGCTCACATCGGAGTGCGATGCTATTTATTCCGGCAACATGACAACGGAACAGCAGGCAGATTTACATCAGCGCCTGGAAGGCCATGCAATTCTCACTATCGGTGAACAGGATGATGCCTGTGCATTACTGAATGCGTTTTGTCTGGTGATGACGCCACTTCATTCCGGATTCAAATTGAATCTGGACACGCTGTCCCGCAGCGGCGTGCGGGTAAATCCCGCCGTATTACAACTTGCCAGGGAAAAGGAGTGACCATGAAAAACAAAATTCCTGTTCCTGAGGTTGAACAGTCAGGCCAGCGTCCGACGCTGAGCGCTGCACTGAACCGAATTCATGTGATTGTGATTTTAACGGCGATCGGTCTCGCCGGTTTCCTGCTGACGTTGCTGGCGTTAATCGCCCTGCGTTCTCACGCGGAAAGCAATCTGCAACTGACCGCGCGCGCCATCGGTTACACCACGGAAGCCGCACTGGTCTTTAATGACCCTTCGGCGGCACATGACTCGCTGGAATTTATCGCCAGACGCGGCGATTTCACGCAGGCAAAAATTCTGACGCCGGCTGGCGCGACATTCACCGAGTGGCAGCGTCCGATCCACAGCAACTGGGACAAACTGGGTCAGTTCGTCGGCCATATGGCCTTTCCGGAACCCGTGACCGTACCGGTGGTGCATTCCGGCTCGGTCATCGGCACCATCTGGCTTGAGGGTAACGGCAGCAGTCTGATTGGCTTCCTGGCGGAAACTATCCTAAGCCTGCTCGGTTGTCTGGTGCTGACCGCGCTGGTCGCGCTGTATTTTTCCCGTCGGATGCAAAAAGGCATTGTCGATGCCCTCGGCCACATTACCCATGTCACCCATGAAGTCAGTGCTAACCGGTCGTTTAGTCTGCGCGTTCCTTCCGCGCCAATAGTCGAGCTGCATACACTGAGCCAGGACTTCAACAGCCTGCTGACCGAGCTGGAAGCCTGGGAAAACCATATGCGGAACGAGAACGTTTCGCTGACAAAAAAAGCGTTGCACGACGGCCTGACCGGTCTGCATAATCGCGCGTTTTTCATTGATACCCTTAATCAGTGTTTCAATCCGGTAAGAGCACCGCTATCGCTGGCGTTGCTGTTCATCGATGTTGATAACTTTAAGGAAATCAATGATTCACTCGGGCACGCCGCCGGCGACCGGGTGCTGATGGTGATTGGCGAAAGACTGGCAAAAACCCTGCGTAAGGGGGATGTGCTGGCCCGTCTGGGCGGCGATGAATTTGCCATTCTGCTTGAGCCGATGATCTCTACCGCCGAAGCAGTGGCGTTCGCCGAGCGGATTGTCGAGATCATGAAAACGCCGGTCATTTTGCTCAACAACAAAACGCTGGATGTGTCACTCAGCATCGGCATTGCGCTTTCGCCTTCACAGGCAAACAGTGCCAAAGAAATTCTCGAAAAGGCCGATGAGGCCATGTATCGCTCTAAAAGAATATCCGGCAGCTGCTGGCATGTGTCTTCAGGCATGCCGCTTCCTGTCGCGATGAAACACTAAAAGGAATTAATGACTATGAAGACCTGCAATACGTTCAAATCCTGGTATCAGTTCGCCGCAATGGGGCTGTGCATTGTGCTGCTGGCCGCCTGTCAGAGTAAACCTGCGGGATTAACACCGGAACAAATCGCCGTGCTGCAAAAGAACGGTTTCTCGCAAACCGATGCGGGCTGGGAACTGGGACTGGATGCCAAAGTTCTGTTTGGCAATAATCAGGATAAGCTTTCCGCCGAAAGTAAGCAGTCAGTGGAAAAACTGGCGGGCGAACTTCTGCACGTCGGCCTGAACAAGGTCAATCTCGACGGCCATACCGATAACTACGGTGATCCGGCTTACAACAACGATCTGTCGCTGCGCCGCGCTGACACCGTCGCCGCCGCCTTTGCCGATGCCGGCATGCCGCGCGCCAATATCCATACCCGTGGACTGGGCCAGAGCAAACCTGTCGCCAGTAATAAAACCCAGGCCGGACGCGCTCAGAACCGCCGCGTGTCTGTGATTATTGTGGTTTAACCGACAACAATCCCACCAGATGCAGCGCCGCCTTGCAGTTATCCGTTCTGCGCCAGGCGAGCGCGATCTGCGTCGTTAATGTCTGCCCTGCCAGGGGCAGACACCTCACATTGGCTTCATCAATCTTACTCAGCGACGCCGGTATCAGCGCGTAACCAAATCCTGTCGCCACCATACTCAGCGCCGAGGTAATCTGCGGACACTGCTGCCCGTAACGCGGCGAAAATCCAGCCTCTTCACACGCATGCGTGACGGCATCATAAAGCCCCGGCGATAAATCTCGCGGGAAGGTGATCAGCGTATCGTGGCGCAGCGCCGACAGCCGGACTTCCTTTCCCTGACTGAGCGGATGGGTTTTGGGCAGCGCCACCATCATTTCCTCGATATCCAGCACCTTAAAACTGAACTCTTTGCTGCGCTCGCACGGCAGACGGATAAACGCCGCATCTAGCGCGCCCTCGCTCATTGCCGTCATCAGCCCCGCCATATCCTTTTCCAGCGGTTCGAGAACCATGCCCGGATATTTATCCCGAAAGCGATGCAGCAACGCAAAAACCTGCGGGTTAAACGCCGTCGACGTGGCAAAGCCGAGTCGCAGCGTACCGTTCATACCACGCGCAACGGCGCGGGTGCGCTCAAGGGCAGCATCGGTCAGTTTGATGATGGTTTGTGCGTCGTCGTACAGCACTTTTCCGGCTTCGGTCAGCTCGACGCCACGGGTCAGGCGTTTGAGTAAAGGGGTACCGATTTCATGTTCGAGCCGCTGGATTTGCTGGCTCAGCGGAGGCTGGGAGATCCCAAGCTGTTCGGCAGCACGGGTGAAGTGTCCCGTCTCTGCTACCGCGACAAAATAGCGCAGGTGACGAAGTTCCATATCAAAAACGTCTCAAAGTGAACACCTCCTCATATTGGAACTCAGGGCGGAATGGGGTCAACCTTTTAGTTAGCAAAGTTAATTATTCGACGGAGACCCCTGCATGAAAAACCATTCCGAATCCTGCTCCTGCGTGGCGGACATTGCCCGCACCGCAACAGCGTTTAAACATCAGCATCCTGACCGTGTTTTGTATCAGTCGTCGCTGATGAGCGCCCTGCTGAGCGGTGTGTATGAAGGCAACACCACCATGGCAGACCTGCTGGAACACGGCGATTTTGGTCTCGGTACCTTCAACCATCTCGACGGCGAACTGATCGCGTTCAACAGCAACATCTTCCAGTTACGCGGCGACGGCAGCGCCCGGCGCGCCCTTCCTGAACAAAAAACACCGTTCGCCGTCATGACATTCTTTAACCCGACTGATGAATACGTGATTGACCGCCCGCACAGCCGCGAGCAAATCCACAAGGTGATCGACGACGTCGTCGCCAGCCAGAACACCTTCTGCGCCCTGCGCATTGATGGCGAGTTCAGCCGCGTCGAGACCCGTACCGTGCCGGAACAGCACCGCCCGTATAAACCGATGCTGGAAGCCATCGAAGCCCAGCCGACGTTTCATATCGAACACAGCCAGGGCGTGCTGATTGGATTTCTGACACCGGCCTATATGCAGGGCATTAACGTGGCGGGCTATCACGAGCATTTTATCAATCAGGAACGCACCAGCGGCGGCCATGTGCTGGATTATCAGGTTGAGCGCGGCGTGCTGACCTTCGGCACGGTCGAAAAGCTGTTGATCGACTTTCCGCAGGACAGCGATTTCCTGCACGCCAACTTATGCCCTGATGATTTAAATGATGCGATTCAGTCGGTTGAAAGTTAACAGACCGCAGAAAGAAGGATGAAAACCATGAAAAACTCAGACAGTAAAACCGACTGGAAATGCGGTGCGGATCTGGTCGTCGCGCAGCTTGAAGCACAAGGTGTCAAACACGTGTTCGGCATTCCCGGCGCAAAAATCGACCGCGTATTTGATTCGCTGGTCGACTCCCCTATCAAAACTATTCCGGTACGCCACGAAGCCAACGCCGCCTTTATGGCCGGTGCCGTGGGCCGCCTGACAGGTAAAGCAGGCGTCGCGCTGGTCACCTCCGGCCCCGGCTGCTCGAACCTGATCACCGGCGTCGCCACCGCGACATCGGAAGGCGATCCGCTGGTCGCACTCGGCGGTGCCGTTAAACGCGCCGACCACGTCAAACAGGTGCACCAGACCATGGACACCGTGGCCATGTTCCGTCCGGTCACCAAGTATTCCGCCGAAGTCACCTCGCCTTCCGCGCTGGCCGAAGTGCTGGCGAACGGTTTTCGCGCCGCCGAGTTCGGGCGTCCGGGTGCGGCATTTATCAGCCTGCCGATGGATATCGTCAACGAACCAGCCAGCGGTAAATTACTCACCTCGCAACCGCCGGTACTGGGCAGCGCGCCGCACGACGCGATATTGCAGGTCGCACAGTTACTGAAACAGGCCAAAAATCCGGTGCTGCTGCTCGGCCTGATGGCCAGCCAGCCACGTAACGCCGAAGCGATCCGACGTCTGCTGCACAAAAGCGATCTGCCGGTCACCAGCACCTATCAGGCGGCGGGCGTTATCGATCAGGCTTCCTTCCACCGCTTCGCCGGACGCGTCGGTCTGTTCAACAATCAGGCCGGTGACCGCCTGCTTCGCAATGCAGATCTGGTGATCACCATCGGTTACAGCCCGGTCGAGTATGAACCGGCGCAATGGAGTAACGGCACCGCCGAACTGGTGCATATCGACGTGATGCCCGCCGAGACCGACAGCGACTATCTGCCTGACGTCGAGCTGGTGGGCGACATTGCCGACACGCTGGATCTGCTGACCGGACAGATTCCGCAGCGCATCAATCTGAGCGCCTCTGCTGTCGAGATCCTCGAAGATCGCCGCCAGCAACGTGAACTGCTGGCCCAGAAAGGCCGAAGCCTGAACCAGTTTGCGATCCACCCGCTGCGTCTGGTGCGCGCGATGCAGGACATCGTCAACAGCGACGTCACCCTGTGCGTCGATATGGGCAGTTTCCACATCTGGATCGCCCGTTACCTTTACAGCTTCCGCGCCCGTCAGGTGCTGATTTCCAACGGTCAGCAAACCATGGGCGTCGCACTACCTTGGGCCATCGGCGCCGCGCTGGTCGATCCCGGTCGCAAAGTGGTTTCCGTATCCGGCGATGGCGGCTTTATGCAATCAAGCATGGAACTGGAAACCGCCGTCCGTCTGGGCGTCAACCTGCTGCACATCATCTGGGTCGATGAGGCCTACAACATGGTGGCAATCCAGGAAGAGAAAAAATACCAGCGCACCTCCGGCATCCAGTTCGGCCCGATTGATTTCAAAGCCTACGCCGACGCCTTCGGCGCCAAAGGTTTCGCCGTCACCTCCGCCGAAACGCTGGAAAGCACCCTCCGCGCAGCCATGGACGTTCAAGGCCCCGCCGTCGTCGCCGTCCCGGTGGATTACAGTGATAACGCGTTACTGATGGGGCAGCTGGAGATGGGGCGGATTTTTTAGGGGGGATTGGTTTAATGAGGCGCAGAAATGCGCCTCTATTTTTGCAGCATTTTTAATGCTTTTTCGCGTGCCTCGACAGTTTGCAAGCGGACAATATGTGTTGATCCGCAAACCAAACACTCTGTGCAATATTGAGGTTCAAGAACTTTAAAAACCTGCAAAATCTTTCTAAATGCACTGACGCGGGTCTTCCGTTGCCAACTGGCTTTGACGAGTTTATTACACTCCTCACAGATAGAAAGATGTACAAAATCATGCGGTAATTTACTGTTAAGCAAAACAATAAAATGGCGAAGCTGCTTTTCAATATAAATGGATTTATTGGCTTTCGTCAGCTCCGGATGGCTGTAATACTCCCCTTCATTTTCTAGCAGATAAATCTCATCTACGAGGTCGGTCCAAATACTGAATATTCCGTAATCGTAGCGAGTACAAGAATAAATTTCGGCAAGTAAATTCACCGCATCATCCTGACTTAAAGAATCTTCCAAAGCCATATGACAAAGTTCAAGCGCATATCTTTTGATGGCATCAAAATACTCAGGCTCCGTCTCCCCTAAATCCTGTAAAGCACGCTCAAAGTAATGCTCAACATCATTACGTGATGGATGTTTGTCCAGTCCAAGGCTTGCAAGGATGAGGACATTGTCTGAAGAATTACCATTGATAAGTAGCTGCTCAGCCCAATCGATACAGGCTTGGTCATACGGTTTGCTCAGAGACTTTAAACCCCAGACGTGATCAAGTGTCATGAAACATCCCTGCAAAAAAAATAAGGATTTTAAATTACAAAAATATTCTCGCGGTGATATCTCATTTGACTCATATCAGGTGGATAGCTGACCGGCAGACGCAGTTGTTTACCTTCGTACTTTGCAAAGTTTTCAATCGCAATATCACTGGTTAATTTCTTAATCTTCGGAGAAACGATCATTTCAAGATGCTCGTTAAAAGAGATCAGCCCACGGTCGAAGGCTTTATCGTGCAGGCTCGAAAGGCACAGTCCATTGCTTGGATTCAATCGATGTTCCACAGCATCGGCCCAAGGCCGTATATGGCTTGCAACTAATAGAGCCGGTTCTTCCAGTTCAGTCAGGCAGCAGCGATATTCATAAGCTTCTAAAACATGTTTACGAAAAAGTTGTTGGTCTACTCGCGCTTTAACAATCGTCGTTCTCTCTCTGCCACTGAAATCGATTGGCCCACTGTCATGCAACGTTGTTGCTGGTTTTTCAAGCTTATTCATCGCACGTAAACATTCAAAATCAAATGTTTCGGTGTTCTGGCTCATTTCCTTCCAGAGTTCTCGGTCAGTATTTGACGCGCCTTTCAGTCCAGTGCGTCCTGATTCAACAATGAAAGGATCAAGGCTCGCTAGGTTCACTAATTTCATCGCCAATGCTCCAGGTGTCCGACCGATGAGGTTGGCATAATGAATAATGTCGGGGTTTCTAGAGTGAAGCTTGCCAAAAGGGATCTGGCTATAAAGAGTAAACGCAACCAACAGCTGGTCGCGCGTCCAATGGTTTACGCCTGCCATAGGAACTCATCCATTTGTTTTATCGAATGTTAGGGGTTCCCGTTACTATGCCAGTTACGTTAGCAATTACAAAATTTTAAGGGACATAAACTAGCGTTCTACTTCTAAAATTTCATACATCGCCCCTTAGTTTTTCACCTCCTTTACATCCTCTTTTCCAAGACATCTCGCAAAACTGAAAACTGCCTAAAATTCCTCTCACTGTATAAATTTACACGTATTAGACTCTCTTCGCTGCGGTAAAATCCGCAGTCAGAATTAGCGTTCTGTCATTTTCTGGTACCTACAACTCTATGAAAATAGAGCCAATGTGGTACGGTCTGCACTCACCCCAATTACGGTGGCTCAGACAGTGGCTTCTCACGAAGCACCGGATCCAGAAAACCGGTAACGCTAACGCTGTTTGAGCTACCACCACGAGGTTAGCGTCTCCAGTGGTAGCAAACCCACTATTTTCTGGAGTACTTAACATGCCTAATCTTTATGACAATACCCCGCTGGAACCGGAAGAGATCGTCGATCACTGTCGTGCGTTGTCTTATGCCATTGTGTCGCTGGATAATCCGCAGGCAAAAGACCTGCTGGGATATATTCTGTGTGAACGGCTGGAAGTGCTGTATCAGACGCTGGAAATGCCATTCAGCGATGACGACGTGATAAACGTCGAAGCAGCGGAAAAAATTCAACTTCAATATTAAGGGCTAAAGAATAAAGAACCAGCGCATTAGATAAATGCACTGGTTATATAAATTAAAAATTTTATTGAGAATCACTTCATATCATTGAGCATTTTTACAATCGAATTTCCAATAGCGAATGAAAGATTTACAGGAACAGCATTCCCAATCTGTTTATACTTTGCAGAGATAGGTCCAGTGAATTCCCAATCATCTGGGAAAGTTTGTATGCGAGCATATTCCCTAACGGTCAGAGGTCGGGTTTCTTCAGGATGGCATCGTTCAGTCTGCTTCTGAGCCGGCGCACAAGTTAAGGTCAAGCTCGGTTCGTCCCAAGACAGCCTTCTTGCCATACCTGTTTTGCCTCCCCCCAAGTAGAAACTTTTAAGCATGTACTCTTTTTGGATATCAATGGGGAGATCTCGCCAGTATCCTCCAGGTGGAACCATGGATAGGATCTCAGCTTTTCGTTTAGGATATTTTTGCCCTTCTGATTCCTCAACATCGGAATCATATAACTCCCCTTTCTTCAAGGCATCTTTCAGAGTAAGGACTTTATTATATGTTGAAGGCCATTCAAATTTTGCCTTGCCAACTAAATCTTTTCGGATTGCAATTAGTATCAAGCGTTCTCTTTTTTGGGGTACTTTATAAAATATAGCTTTCATGACCCGCGGTTCTATTAACTCGTAACCAAGATCATAAATAACTTCTTTTATAGTTGTTAGAGTCCTTCCTTCATCATGTGATAAAAGCCCCCTAACATTCTCAGCTAGAATTATTTTAGGTGATGTTTCTTTTACTGCTCTCGCGAACTCAAAAAAAAGGGTTCCCCGAGTATCTTCAAAACCTAATTTTTTACCAGCATAAGAAAAGGCTTGGCACGGAAATCCCCCAGCCAGAACATCAACTTTATTTTTGAAGCGGGTGAAATCGATGTTACTGACATCGTCTTCTTCAACTAACCATTCAGGTCTATTTTTTCTCAACGTATTACAAGCATGACGATCAATTTCATTTAACATTAGAGCTTTCAATCCTGCTTTCTCAAGCCCTAATGCCATACCGCCTGCCCCAGCAAACAATTCGAGTACACTAAAATTGGATGTTTGTTCATTCAATTTTTCTTCGACCCATTCATTACTAAATATGAACTGTGCTTGCTCAAATTTTTCTAACTGCATTTTATTATATGTTCTATAATTATTATCAGCATTTCTATCTGACAGTAAAGTTCCATTGGCATCCCAACGTCTCAACGTCTCCTTAGAAACACCAAGGATATCAGCCACTTCTGCGAGAGAGTACACTTCTTTAGTCATGAGTTAAAATCCAACATTAATCATGGTTACCACTGTACATGCTTCCAGTAATCCTGTCAAACCTTAGTCATGGTTACTCATCACCATACGCAAGATTAAAATATTGCATGAAGTCTTCTCTATTAGGTAGCACATAGTGATCTTCTTTAAATCTATCATGACTAATGAATTCGATTGCATCAGGTAATGCATTATGCATCTCTCTCAGTGCATTAAACCGACCTGTTACAAGAGAATAAAAACTTGCGCCATCTATAATTCTAATATTCTCATTAATAGGACAAAGGCTACCTATTTTTTTATCTGAAGGAGTAAATGGTTTATCAAATCGCTCAGTCTTCTTAGGAATAATATTAACAAAATAAGAACAGTAACCTTTAAAACCGCTGTGTTTAGGAGAAACGAGCTCACTCAAAGCCTGATATGTGCCCGCTAAATCCCCCCCTGTCACAGTAGAATATTTGTTTTTAACTTCAGCTATGATTTTCTTATCTTTATTAACAAGATCGATAATACTCCCTATATTCATATCTTCCCATCCTTCAACATGGCCTAATATTTTCTGATGGAAAGTACCAACATGGTTTTGTATTGTCTTTTGCCGTTGCCTCGCCATTTCAGAATTTCGCCAAGCTAAATGGCTTGGAAAACTTTGCGCTTCAAATAAAGCCCCAAAAGGATCAATAACATTTCTGTTAAAAGTTTTTTCTGCTTTTGTTTTTTGTGCTCTTGCTTTTGATAACAAGTTTTCTACTTCTTTTAGAAAATCATCATCACTAATAAACTCTAAAATAGCCATTATTGCCTCCGATGCGTTTTTCAGAAAGTTTAACATGAACGCAATAAAAGGAAATTTCTTTCTTAAAAAAGCCAGCGCAACTGCGCTGGCATGATGATCCACAAGGCGTATGAATTAGAAATCGTAGAAGACGGTAACCCAGGTGGCGTCTGCTTCGTCGTCGGTGGTGTGCGCTAATGTGCGTTCTACATAAACAGACAAGCCGTAACCGATGGTGGTACCCGCGCCCAGATAGACGTGGTTCGCGTGATATTCTTCGCCGCCTTTCAGTTGCAGGGAATCGGCTGCAACGTATGGCTGGATAGATTTCAGGAACGGTTTGTCGATATTAAAGGTATAACCGACGAACCCTTCCACACCGTAACCGCTGCCAGCAAAATAATGTTCGACAGGATTTTCACGGGTGCTCGGCACAAAATCTTTGTAATAACTGCCGGTGCCGACGATGTACCAGTTGTTTGGCTGCCAGGTTAATGCGGTACCAGACAACTGCTGATGATAATCTTTTTCGTTATATTGATTATCTTTCACCGTGGCGTCAGTCAGGCTATACGCCGCACTCCAGACCAAATCTTTGGTGAGTTTATAATCGAAGCCTAAACCACCACCATTATTACGGCGATAGTGCTGATCTTCGCCCGCCTGAATTTCATCTTCAGGTAATAAGTAGTTGGCATATAACGTCACAGGACCAAAGTCGTTGGTATATTTAATGCTGTTTTTAGGCTTATTCGCACCATCGTAGCTGCCGTTAATGCCAATACCGGTACCGCCCGCATGACCATCGTTGTCCCATACGTCACTTTTAATCCCGACGACAGAATAATAAATACCGTACTGGTGGCCGTAGGTTAATGTCCCGTAGCGATCATTTTTAAAGCCTGCATATAACTGACGCTGAGTATCACGCTGACCACCTTCCGGATAGTGACCATTCATGCCCAGCAGGTTCGCCATGTCCACACCCAGCTCGTAGTAGGCGATGACTGAGGTATCTTGTGTCAGTTTATAATCACCACGGAAGCGGAAACGGGTGCCACCATCGTGACCATTTTTATAATAGCCAGGCTCCGGACCGTTATTGAAAATCCACTCAGGACGGATGCTGCCGCCGACCTGCAAGCTTAATGGCGCCAGCAAAGCATTACTCTGAGGATTTTTATCTAAAACAGTAATCTCGGCCCGGGCGCTGGCAGATAATGCCGACAGCACGACGCCGCCAATTAAGATTGACGCTTTTAAATTGCTCATTATTACCCTGTCTTTATTATTTATGTGATGTGTGTGCGGTCTTGCGCCGCGTATAAATAATTAACATAGGTATGACGGGGGGCAAAGTGAAAATTCAGAAAGTTCCTTATAAGAAAATTATATATAGGGAGTAATTAGTAAACAATAATATTGTGATATGTAACTATAAGAAAATTTTTATGTTTTAGTGATTAAATACAGAACAATATGATAAAAATACGAGCAATTGTAAACTTACGGCAACTAAAAATTGAAATATTTAATAACAATTACATCCTAAAAATAGCATCAATAAGTAAATCATGCCAGCGTGATAATGACATTACGTGACAACCACTTAATATTATTACATTCAATTTGAGTTAATTCAAAATCGCCAGAATAATATCCGGAAAAGACTGTTATTAATAAACCAATTTCAATTTTTATCTCATGGATACCATTCTGGTGGTGAATATCCCCGATTCTCTGTGCGAATTTTGCGAGACATCTTCCAGTTCCGACAACAAACCACTGTAAATATAAACAGGTTATTTCTTTGCAGCATGAACAGGCATACAGTTCACTGGCAGCGGCAATCACCCCGCCAGTAAAGGGGGCCTCGACTCACTGACAATGGAATGATCTTCATGACTAATACTGAAAACAGCACGGCCTTCACCGCAAACTCTGTCACCGTTTTTCGTTCACTGATTGAAGGGTTGGATCTCAGCCACTTCGGGGAAGCGCAGCTTTATGATCTCAGCGCGCTGGCATCGGAGTCCGCCGGCGGACTGTGCCAGGGGTTGTTGTGTTTGAGTGAAGGACTGGAGAACTGCGAGATAATCCCACCGGAGGGGATTGCACAGGTCAGCGGCTACCTGAAAGCATCAGCGCATCTGATCCCTGTGCTCTTTGAATTATGCGAGCAGGCCAACAGCAGCCTGATGCGTATGAAAAAAATTACGGCTTATCCGATGAACTGACGTGCGCGGCGATATCCCGCATGACATTTCGCGCTGTCTTGCTGATCCCACCGAGCTGGAAAAAACCATGAATGACACCCAGATAGCGCTGAGCAGTACATTCAACACCCTGCTCAGTCAGCCGGGAGTTCAGCGCCTCGCTTTCGTCACATAACGGATCGTATTCCGCAGTGATGATGTGAACCGGCAGCAATCCGGCAAAGTCATCGCGCCACAAAGGACTGGCTTCAGGGTGCATGAAGTCAGTCTGCGGGAAGACGGACGGCCAGCAGCGATGAAGTCGTTAACCAGCTCAGTAAGTCGATCGGTATTAACGATCAGTTCTTACTTATTGATCTATCAAAACGATTATCTTTTGCCAGCCAGCTCTGGTTATCCTTGGCGTTCCTGAACATGGATTAAAACTCTTATATTATTAGCGGCTTATTTTGCAGCCGGGATTTGTTACGCCGCGAAAATACCAAATGAAGAATAATGCGAATACGAGATGAAAATGAAAAGATGCACCCGATGCAATAAAAAAAGAAACTTCATCGAACGGTTATTTCCTCAGGATAAAGAGCTTTGCGAGGAATACATTTACGATATTCAATCGGAAATCAGGGAAAGAAGAGAAATCCCGGTCAAAAGGCATGATGACGAATGACGCTCATTTCAGAAATTCAAACTGAACGGATTGATGTCAGCATCATCATTCCTGTCTATATCCGACAGCAAAGATTACACTTATAAGGTAAATGCCGATTCCATCACGCATCGCAGCGATTATTTTGACGTCAGGGCACAAAGCTATATAGAGGTGATTGCGGAAATCATCCGGCTGGCCAGGCAGGAGCAGAACATAAGAATCAGGGTGTTTTTGTACCGGCATGCGCTGGTGGAGGCGCGGCATTTTTTGGGGTTGTTTAGAAATAATGTGGGGGACAAGATCGGGGTGAAATCATGCTTCAGAGAAAGCATTTCAGCCGGTGATTTATTTAGAGGTATTAACAGCCTGAGTGATGTATTTTTCTTTATTAAGCTGTCAGGCAAACTTTTATAAATAAGATCCTGAAAGAAGCGATAAAGCAGGTCAGACACGAAACAAGTAAACAGACCAGTCATACTGGTCTGTTTGTTTCCAATCAATGCATTTTTTTATCACCTACAAAGATATGATGTTTCGAACGCGCGCGCGGATGAATGAAGAAATGTCCTTCAGGCGCTGAATCTGTAGTGATAGGTTCAAGTGTTAAATTACATGCCTTACCACGCTTATCATGCAATGCATAGATAATGAACGGAATCGACACCACTACCAGGAAGCTGACGATCAGCAGACCCGCGTAAAGGTGGTTCGCCTCCCCGCCCGGCAGACCAGAAGGCGGACAGAACGAGACCACAAAGGCAATCATTGAAACCAGTAAACCGACCATCGCAACGCTAAGTTTTACCGTTTTTCCACCAGGAATATTAAAGGTTCGCTTGTTTTTCGACTGCTTGCACACCAGATTGATATATCCGAGGAAGAGCAGGAAATAGCTGCACAGATAAATAACAACGGTTAATGCCAGCGCAATCAGGAATGACATATTATTGCCGCCGCCTGTATTGGTCAGAACAATCAGAGCCACAGAAGTGATGATTAACTGGGAAATCACCAGAACGACGGGTACACCGTTCTTATTAATTTTGGCGAAACTCGCGGGCAATATGCCTTTTTGCGCCGTCACCAGCATTCCACGAGAAGGCCCGACAATCCAGGCAGCAATTTCAGCCAATACTCCCAACATCAACAACGCGGCAATAACACGGATAGCCCACTCATAACCGCTGCCAAAGTGATTAATTAGCACGGTGAAAGTCTGCATTACACCCGCCGATAGATTAATATCACTGTGAGGGATCACGGCAGCGATGGACAACCCGCCGATAGAACTCAGGAAGATGGCCGCAACCATTAACAACAGCATCGCGAGCGGATAGTCCCGCCCCGGATTCTTCATTTCGTTGACATGGGTTGCAGAAGCTTCAACACCCATGTAACTCAGGATAAACGCCACGAATACCACTAAGGTACCCATCTGGGTAAAGTCCGGGAAGAAAGTCGACATGCTCATTTTGATAGCCACCGGCGCACCGGAATGCAAATAGCTAAGCGCCAAAACAACCAGAATTAATGCAGGCAGCAGGATACCTGCAAAAAAACCGATTTTTGCAATACGTGCCGTATTCCTGGTGCCGCCGAACTGCGTTAAAGCCAGCCCCCAGAGGATCACCAGCGCCGCTACCGTTTTTACTATCGGATCGTTGTTTAGCTCCGGCCATTTGAGGATGTAAGAGAGCGCACCCAGCACAAAATAGAGCATGGGGATAAACCCAATCGCGATTTGCAAATAACCGAACGAAATAGCCGCAAATCCCCATTTTTCACCGAGCGTTTTAGAAACCCAGGTGAAAACGCCCCCCTCCTGCCACCCTTCCACCGTCGCCATTTCGGCCGCACAAAGACCAACGGGAATAAACCACAGCAGGCCGCCTAACAGCAGAAAGAAAATAAGGGAAAAACCCGAGGTTGCAAACGTGGGGTATTCATAAACGGCCATCACCATCGACGCCGTGATAGCAAAAAAGCCCAACAACGATAATTGTTTAGGTGCGGCGCTTTTTATTGTGCTCGCCATAACTGATCTCCTGAAGGAAGCGCAGAGTCTTCTCAGTAAGTTTTAATCTGAAATTTAGGGGGGACTGTCGGGTCACCCCGGAACAAGAGAAGTCACGCGTTTATGCGTGATTAAAGCCGCCCGTGCGTGATGCGCTGGAAGGCTGGCTGAGCGGGTGACTCATGAAGTCATTCAGCGCACGTTTCATATCTTCAATGAGCAGGCAGCCCAGGTCGTAGCTCACACCGTGACGGACCAGAATGCGCTGAACCACCAAATCTTCTCGGTGGGACGGCATGGAGTAAGCCGGCACCTGCCAGCCACGCACGCGCAGCTTCTCAGCCAGATCGTAGAGCGTGTAACCGCCAAGGTAAGCGCCCTCTTTCAGCGTCCAGGCCAGTGCAGGAATACCTTTTTGACTGTCGCCATCGAAAATGATCTCAAACGGCCCAAGCTTGCCGATTTCTGCCGCCAGATGCTGGGCTGTGGCGTAACAGGCGTTATGGATTTTTGCGTACCCTTCTCGTCCCAGACGCAAGAAGTTGTAGTACTGCGCAACGATCTGACCTCCAGGGCGTGAAAAGTTAAGCGCAAAGGTCGGCATGTTTCCGCCCAGATAATTAACGTTGAAAATTAGCTCTTCAGGCAGATCTGACGACTCGCGCCATATCACCCAGCCAGCGCCAAGCGGAGCCAGACCAAATTTATGTCCTGATGCGTTGATGGATTTAACTCGTGGTAAACGGAAATCCCACTCCAGTTCCGGGGCACAGAATGGCGCCAGAAAACCGCCGCTGGCGCCGTCAATATGCATTGGGATGTCCTGCCCGGTCTGCAGCTGAAGTTTATCAAGAGCATCGCTTACTGCTTTCACCGGCTCGTACTGGCAGGTAAATGTCACGCCAAGCGTAGGGATCACACCGATAGTATTTTCATCCACACGCTTAAGTACCTCTTCCGGCGACATGATAAGACGATCGCCTTCCAATGGAATCTCACGCAGTTCAACGTCGAAATAGCGGGCAAATTTATGCCAGCAGATTTGAACCGGGCCACATATCAGATTTGGTTTGTCAGAAGGAAGCCCCTGCAGAGCGCGCTTCTTGCGCCACTGCCACTTGAGTGCCAACCCGCCAAGCATTGCCGCTTCTGAAGAACCAATGGTGGAACAACCCAGCGTGGTTGTCGGCATGGGGGAATTCCACAGGTCCGCCAGCATTCGCACGCAACGAGCTTCAATTTCAGCAGTTTGCGGATATTCATCTTTATCGATCATATTTTTATCGATGGACAAATCCATAAGTTCCCGGATTTCATCATCTACCCAGGTCTGACAAAAAGTCGCAAGGTTCTGACGTGAATTACCATCAAGTAATAATTCATCACGAATCGCATTAAATATATTGCGAGGCTCACACTCTGCTATTGGAAAAACTGAAGTGGGTAATGATGATGCTAACTCTGCTGACGCATAAACGTCATCTTTATTCGATTGTGTAACTTTCATATGCTCGCTCACTTTATAAACCATTAGAGGTTTTCTTATTTAAAAATATAAGCAACGCCAATAAATGACCAAATCAAATATTGAACGGCGCCGGGGGAATTCGATAGCGTTTATGTCATGGAAACTATGATCTGACAGACGATAACCTGACAGAGGATAAATAAAACCGCGCCACAGCCAGTGACTTCTGTTAGCTGTTTACAATTCAAATTCTGCAATAAATAAATTATTATCAATACGTTATTTTCCCGATAATAGACGTAATAAAAAACGCCTCACTTTATGGGAGTTAATTAATTTATAACTTTGGACAACCTTGTCATTTGCAGTTTCCAAAGTTGTCATTGGAAACACATCATCTGACTCCGGGAAAATAAACTCTTCATATGTAACCATCTTTGGCGGAACCGTATTTCCCGTAGCTATAGTTGAGCCCAGGGACTGCGGCAAAATGAAAGAAGTGAGAGTTAAAAGTAAAATTTTTCCAACACGCATGATGCCTCTTGTCGGGTGAATACCGTAAAATAATATATTGATGCTGAGGGCAGCTTCATAACGACAGCGGGTCCTCTTCTGACCTTGAATAACTGTTCCATATATCCAGCAAATATTCTTTTATTCTCACCTTCCGACTTAACTGCCTGCTATAGCAAATAATGTCATTGAGTGATCCCGCCACTTCTTTGGGAAACCTTTTTTGGTGTTGAGCATTTATTAGCCAGCGACGTAAAAAAAGGTCTTCTTGTGCGGCATCCTGTGATGGATGTCTGTGATTGTTGATGTAAAGAGCTATCAGCGCACACCAGGAAAGATGAGCTATTTTTTCATTGGTATTATTCAATTTTCTCTGCCTGATAAAGATAAAGATAAAGAGATAATAGTTTTTTCAATAACGAATTTAGTGTGACAATCTATTCTTTGTTTTCATCAAAATACATAGGATAAACACCCCGTCATTATCATCTCAATCTCACATCTGTAATCCATACTAAACAGGGATGACAAGTGTAAGTCATATCTCTCACAATAAAGGTGGCGGTCCTATTACCATCAGGCAATGTAAACCCTATTCTATAAATGTTTTCCAGAAACAATTTATTGAAAGGATATTATTATGAAAAACTTATTATTAGCCAGCATGATAGCTACCGTGATGACCGCGACTCCAGTTTGGGCGTCAGAAAATACTGCCGATGTTAAAACGGAAACCACTTCAGTTAAAAAGGTTCAACGCGAAGCCGGAGAGGTATTGCACATGGCCGGACAGGGATTTGATGCGATGCGCGATATACAATTGGCCAGAGTCGCCATATTTCAGGGGCATACTGGAAAAGCCGAAAACTATATCGCTAACGCGACGACCTTGCTCTCTGATACCAGCACAGACTGGAGCAAGTTCACCAAGATGGATCATAATGCGAAGATGATTAACGATCAGTATATTATCATTAATTCTAATTTTTCGATTTCAGAGAACTTCGTTGCCTCACCAGAAAAAGAGGCCGCCATTAAAAAGGCTAACGAGAAAATCTCTGAGGGCGATCCAAAAGGAGCCGTCGACACGCTGCGTTTAGCTGGCATGAGCGTGGTGCAAAATCAGTATCTGATGCCATTACAACAAACACGCCATGCCGTTGCCGAAACCACCCATCTGCTCAACACTGGCAAATACTACGAAGCCAATCTGATGTTGAAAAGCGCAGAAGATGGAATTGTGGTGGAAAGCCAGCTTATAGATTTAACCAAATGATTTGAAATATCACTATTATTATCTGTCTGGCAGTTCTTGAATGTCTGCCGGACAAATAATGGCGATCTCTTCACTGACGTCCTGCAAAATGCTTCTGACTGATTTCAGCACCGACAGACAATATTCATTCGTCAACTCAATCTCATCCATGGCTTCAACAGGGACAAGAATTGTTTTAAGTTCTGCTATTTCGAGAAGCTGAGAAGCACCATGAAGGCGATGCATGGCCTGCCTGAACTTGCTGAAAGAGCCCACTGTGATTGCCTTCTCAGCTTCAGCCAGATCCTTCTTAGCTTCACGATAGAAAACCTGAATCAGCTCATTGAGCAGATCCTTTTGTCCGCCAGTGTTGCGATTCAGTACATCCACATTGAGATGAGAAATCGCAGGTGTAACCGGACGCCCTCGCGCAAGCTTATTGAGTTCATTGGTCAGAGTTCCCAGGGAAACGGGTTTAAAAAGACAGAGATTCATCCCGCTTTGCAAACATTTCTCTCGCATGTGCTCCTGAGCATTTGCCGTCAGTCCCCAGATTTGTAAAGTGGGATGGCTTTTTCGTATGTCTTTAGAAAGTGTAATTCCATCTTTGCCCGGCATATTAATGTCAGTAATCAACAAATCGAAATGCATTCTCCCTAGCATTTTCTCTGCCACATCCCCGTCACTGGCTTCATGCACCTCATAACCGATATTTTGTAATTGCCTCCTGAGCAGCAGGCGGTTAGCTGGATGGTCATCTGCTATCAGAATAGAGAGAGGGGCGAGAGCTAAAGGCTCACTTTGAGGTACTGAGGAAATGTCTGGCTGTGGCGCACATATTTCCACAGGTAAGTTGAGGGTAAGAGTCGTTCCGCTGCCGGGCTGGCTATCCATCGTGAGTGTGCCATGCATCAGCGAAACGAGCTCTTTGCATATCGCCAGCCCTAAGCCCGACCCGGTTTGCAAACGTCCGGACCTGGCCTGGGAGTAACGCGTAAAAAGTGTCGCCTGTTCGTCCTGGGAAATACCGCATCCGGTATCACTGACAAGGATCTGAATTCCGGTTTGATAGTCGCTAAATCTATGCTGATGCACACACACCTGAACCCAACCTTCATCAGTAAACTTCAAAGCATTACTGATGAGATTATTCACAATCTGCCTGAGTGCCTGAGGGTCAACGAGTACCTGTATATCATTGGGAAGAGTAATATTAACATTTAATGAAAGATTTTTTTTCTGCGTAATCCCCTCAAAAGAGCGGCATATTTCAAGAATCAGTTTATTAACATCGGTTCTTTGATATTGAATCTGATATTTACCTGACGCCACTTTATCAACATCAAGTATTTCGCCGATCAACCCTAACAATGATTGCGCTGTGGAATATACCTGTGAAATAGCTTCCCGATGTTGTTGATCATCGAGTTTATGACCGTCCAGTAATTCTAAGAAACCCACAATGGAGCTGACAGGAGTGCGCAATTCATGTGTCATCGTGGCGAGAAACTGACTTTTTGCTTCCGTTGCAAGAATCGCTTTATTTTTTTCCTCTTCAAGTGCGCTGGAAAGAGATTCTTTCAGCTGAAGCTGAATTTCCAACTGACGCTCGGACTCTTTACGTTTACGTACTTCACTTAACAGATAAATTCCCCAAATCAGGCTACTTATAATCAGTGTTCCGGCTAACGCGATAACGAGATAAAATTGCTTGCTGTATAGGTTCCAGGTTTCGATCTGAACTTTAGGCATCTTTGACCATTTTTCAGTCAACTGAAGTATCTCTCGCGGTGGAATCGACATAAGAGCTTTGTTTAAAATGGATTTCAGTTCAGGATCGCTTTTGGATAAGGCAAAACTGATTGGTGCAAGCGGCATATCTGAGAGGCGCATATAATTTAATGCATTAGGATAATAGTGATCGATGATATAGCGTGCTGATAATTGAGTTGTCACTGCTGCATCAACCTCACCTTTATTCACCATATTCATAGCAATGCTGGTGTTTTCTACTAAGATCCATTTTACCTGTGGGTACTTATCCCTGAGTTGACGGTCAATGGTAAAGTGAGAAGGTATTGCGACCTGAGTAATATCTTTGAGCGAAGTATCCACTGCTCGTTTTAGTTTCGTTACCAGGACAAAAGGGACTTTCATAAAAGGATCACTGAATGAAATATGATCTACCCTTTCACTGCTATAAGTGGCGGCGGGGATCAGATCCCACTCCCCTTTAAGCATTATCTTAATCATTCCAGCATTTGAATTAGTAAATACCGGTTCAAATTCCATACCGGTTTGTATCTGGATAAGATTCAAGATATCACCCATAATGCCGCGAATTTCATTCTCGTGATTGGTGATTGTAAAAGGAGGATAGTATGGGTTGACAAGTACACGTATTTTTTTATGTTTTTTAAGCCATTTCTTCTCTCGGCCACTTAATGTAATTGGCTTATTTAAAAATGAGAGATTCCCTCTATCTAGCCAGTTTTGAGTAATCTGAATATTTGTTTCATTTGATATTGCATGAATAAAGTTATTGATGGTTTCACAGAGTATGACTTGTTCAGAATTAAAAATGAAGTGATTATCCAGATCTGACTGAAGAAAGTAACGTATCACTGAGAGTGACTGAGGAAAAAACTTAGAAATATAATTACCGGTGGAGATGTTATCACCAATAAAGTAAGTATTTTCATTATCTGATACTGATGACATGGCGAGATAATCAGTATCATAATATTTAATCACTGCATTAGGGAAGTCAGCTTTGATACTCTCGGCAGGAGGGCATGATTCAGAGCATGCAATAGTGACCGTTTTATCTGTTGATAAAGGCTGCATCGCGTTTTTTAAGGATGTCACGAGCGTCGGATAGGTTCTGACTAAAGCCGAGCTATGCAGTAAATCATCCTCTTCATAGGTTTTACGCGTCAATGGGGTAAGCAGCATATCGACGTGGTTTTTTCTGAGTTCTTCAAGTGCTTCGGCCTCGCTGCTATACAGTGTAATAGTGATCTTAACACCCAGGCTCTTTTGCATTAACGCCAGATAATCAGCATTAATTCCTCTGTAATAATGGTCAACGCTATCGTAAACAACGGGTGAAATCTCAGGCGTCCATGTACCAATAACCAGACTCTGTTTACGGGCAATCAGGCGTATTTCATCCTTACTTAATTTTACCCTCTCAAAATTATTAATAAAACTATTTTTAATTTCAATATTCTTTACCGTAGCCGCATTTACAGGGAATAGCACAATTAAAAGTATAAACGCAAAAATCTTCATGAGTTTATCCAAGCTTATTTCTTTGCGCAAAACTAAAAAGATCCATCAAAGAATTACAGTTAAGCTTTTCTAACAAACGTCTTTTATAGGTACAAACTGTTTTATTGCTAATGTTCATTTTACTGGCGATACTGGTATAATCAGTACCGTTAATCATATATCTGAAAACTTTTACTTCCTGCATGGAAAGTGAATCCAGTTTGCCTTGTTCACTTGTTGTCTCGCCATAAAAACGACTCAGCGTGAAAGGGAAATAACTGTAACCATTATTGGCAGCTTCAATTGCAGACATAATATTATTAAGTCCTTCTTTTTTACTGACAAATCCATTTGCTCCTAACTCTGCACTGCGCTGTCCATAAAAGACTTCATTTTTAGCCGAAATGACGATAATAGCCCCTGAATAACGACGCTTACGTAATTGCTCCAGCACTTCGATACCGCTTAGTACAGGGATGTCGACATCAATGATAAGAAGATCGGGTTTTAGCGTTTCGACTTTATTGACGACGTTTCCCCCTTCATCCAGTTCTGCCAAAATGTCTATTCCATTTGCATTAAGCAAATTTCTTATCGCGATGAGTGCGATAGGGTGGTCGTCTACGATTATTGCCTTCATTATTAAATCATCATCCTTTGATTTAACAAAAATTAAACATCAATTCCTTCAAATTTCCTGTGTCCGAGAAAATATGAGAGATACATATAACGACATTTACAATTGAAATATGCGAGTCGTTAAATATTAATTATTGAGGTTGCCACATGAAATACATTCTAACATTTATTACGGGAGTGAATATAAACGCAATATAAATGAGGGCATAGTTAAAGATGAGAGCTATACGCATTCAGTAATATATTGTTTTAACATTGTTAATTTTAGATTAATTATTTCAGCCATCGATTACATACGTAAGAAAAATTCTACAAAGAATACGAATCATTCTTCTATAAATACCATACCTTTCTATTATCTAATAGTTCCAGAACGTGCAGCTTAAACCCAAGTTATCAGGAAGTTAAACTCTTTACTGAGTTCTGCCTTTTTGTCATTGATGTCTGACAGCGTCGACATCAAGAAATAATTGTGGATATATCCGGTGAAAATAGATTTTAAGAATAAAAAAATAGTCATCACTAGCATTATTATTATGATTATAACAATTTCCCTCGTGACCTTAGCATATAGATATCTCTTACTCGGAAACGTGCAAACCACGGATGATGCTTATGTAGCAGGAAACATAAATCCGGTATCAGCGCTCATTAATGGAAGTGTCATTACGGTTAACCATACTGACACCGAATTTGTAAAGGAAGGTGATGTGCTGGCGGTTCTTGATGATACCGATGCACAACTCGCTTATAAAAAATCTAAACATAACCTGGCGTATGTTGTCCGGCAAACACAACAGCTTGCCTTTCAGAATGACCAGCTTGAAGCAGATGTCAGGCAGGCAAAAATTGCGTACAGCCAGGCGGTAACTGATTACGAGCGTCAAAACGGACTGAGCCGTGATGCATTGATTGCCAGAATGGCGCTTGAACATTATCGAAATAAGATGTCCTCCCAAAAAGCAGCATTAGATGCAGCCATTCAGCAATATAAAGCCAGCAAAGCATTGTTGCTTGATACGCCCATTAATGAACAACCGCAGGTTCTGCAGGCCGCAGATGCCGTCCGAGAGGCATGGATCACTTTGCAACGTACGGTGATCCGCAGCCCGGTGACAGGGTATATCGCAGAAAGAAATGTGCAGGTTGGTCAGACTGTTTCTGCCGGGCAAACGTTGATGTCAGTCATTCCTGTTGAACAAATGTGGGTTAATGCAAACTTCAAAGAAACCCAGCTTAGCGGCGTTTCTTTAGGCCAGAAAGTGACCATTATCAGTGATATTTACGGAGATGACGTCCCATATGAAGGACATGTCACCGGGATAAATATGGGAACTGGAGGTAGTTTCTCCCTCCTGCCTGCGCAAAATGCCACAGGTAACTGGATTAAAGTCGTTCAGCGCGTACCAGTGCGGGTCGCACTCAATCCAGCGCAACTGCTTGAACATCCCTTGCGAATTGGTCTCTCCACGACGGCGAAGCTCTATTCCAGCGGTCAAAATGAGGTGGGTGATGAAACACTTTCAAAACATGTTATCTCAACCCCCGCCTTGAGCAGTAAGGCGCTTGTGGTCGAAACACGGGGAATTGAAAGTGTGATCACCGGGATTATTGCGCGAAACGGGGCACAATAATGGCGTGTTCATCATCAGTACTCCCGCCGCTGAAAGGCAGCACCCTAATTTTTGTCACTATTGCGCTGGCAATGGCGACTTTTATGCAAATGCTCGACTCAACAATAACGAATGTGGCGATCCAAACGATTTCCGGGTCATTGGGCGCTTCTTCCGATGAAGGAACCTGGGTTATTACATCTTTTGGTGTGGCGAATGCTATTTCGATTCCTGTCACGGGGCGACTTTCGTTGCGTTTAGGAGAACGACGTCTTTTTTTAATGTCTGTCACACTCTTTTTCATGACATCGTTTTGTTGCGGAGTGGCCTCCAGTCTCGATATGCTGATTTTCTTTCGTATCATTCAGGGATTAGTCGCAGGCCCCCTCATTCCGTTATCTCAAAGCCTGCTCCTGCGCAATTATCCCCCGGAGAAACGCACCTACGCTTTAGCTATCTGGTCTATGACCGTTATCATCGCCCCGATTTTTGGCCCTATTCTCGGGGGCTATATTTGCGATAATTACCATTGGGGATGGATCTTTTTTATTAATGTCCCTATGGGTATCGCGGTAGTTTTAGTTTGTTCTTTCTTACTGAAGGGCCGGGAAACTGCCACTCAGCCAGTGAAACTCAATCTGATTGGACTAAGCCTGCTGGTATTGGGAGTGGGGTCTCTGCAAATAATGCTGGATAAAGGCAAAGACCTTGACTGGTTTAGCTCCTCCACGATTGTGACGCTCACAATAATTTGCGTTGTGACTTTGCCCTTATTCGTGCTGCATGAAATAAAAGATAAAAACCCCTTGGTTGACTTAAGTCTTTTCAAATCCCTGAATTTTAGCATCGCCATTTTGTGTATTGTTTGCGCCTATCTTATCTATTCCGGTGCTATTGTTTTGATGCCTCAACTTTTACAGAGTGTATATGGCTATACTTCAGTTTGGGCTGGTTTAGCTTACGCACCGATAGGCATAATGCCACTGATCATCGCTCCACTCATTGGTCGCTACAATAAGAACATAGACATGAGGCTGCTGGTTACATTCAGCTTTACGGTCTATTTCATATGCTATCATTGGCGTTCTGTTACTTTCACGCCGACGATCGATTTTACGTCAATTATTTGGCCGCAGTTGATACAAGGGTTCGCGGTTGCGTGCTTCTTTCTGCCTTTAACAACAATATCTTTAGCAGGACTTTCTTACGATAAATTGGCCAGTGCTACAAGCCTGAGTAATTTTTTGCGCACTCTGTCAGGTTCTGTAGGGACATCTTTGACGATGACGTTATGGAGCCGGAGAGAATCGGTGCATCACGCCCAGTTAACAGAAAATATTAATTCTGCCAATCCTGTTTTTGAGCATTATATCAGCAATTTAAAAACGGCAGGATTAAGCACTTCTCAGGCGCTTGAATACATTAATCAGACCATTACTCAGCAATCACTGCTGATTTCTGCGAATGAAATATTCTCTGTTTCGTCTTATGTTTTTCTTACACTCACTTTATTGGTTTGGTTTGCTAAACCTTATAAAAAATAAGAGGAGGATACTGATGGGCATGAAACGAGTGTTTAATCTATATTTAGCGTTAATAAATCCCGTCTGATTAATTGTCAACGTCCCCTGCCCGTCTGTACATTTCTATATTTAGATTATTATCTCTATGGTGGTTTACAGCTTCGGGCACTCTAAACCTTGTGATAGCAGAATAGCGATTACATTTGTCTGCCACTTTCCCCCCCTGGCTCTGTGTAAATACAGATATAACCGCGACTGATTTCTCAGTTAACGTGATAGTTCACAGAAACGTAAATAACATCCCTCTCCCCTTAGTGGGTTATTTTGAAGTTGCGAATGATTTTTTGACGTAAAAAATCGGCAAGTTTCAAATTTTACTATCATTCGGAGATATTACATTTATGTGACAGCAGCCTGAGTCCTATCAAAACCTCCAATTATGAGCCTGAACTACCAGTCTTCGCTTTGGGAAAACTGCCTCAGATGACAGTTCTCATCCTCACGGGCTTTAGCATTTATAAAATCAGCGATTTCCATCCTCTGGATACAGTCAATCAGTTGTAAAAGGTGGTGTAAGTGTAAGCATCCCCGTAATCCGAGCCATTCACCTTATCTCTCTCACCCCATAACACAAGGCTGCGACAGAGTGTGTCTCACCATGCTCATATATTAAACAAAATTAAATAGAATACATTGCGACACAACTTGTCACGCCCATGGAGAAAATAAGATTTTCAAAGGGGAATAACATGAAAAACACTCAAAATGCTGAACTTATTCAATCATTCGAACGCGATAACACTCTGCAACTGTGGATATTACGTCTTTTTTTCCGGTTAGGTGCGCATAAGCAATTCATGACTCAGCACGGATTTAACAATCAGCCTCTGGCTGGATATCTGAACCTGACTAAATATGAAGATGAGGAGTTCAATCATCAGTTACAGCAATCGATACTGGGGGTATTACGTTTGCGTCATGCGGAGCTTGAACGACAGATCCCGATGACGAAGTCTACTGAATTTCAGCAGGCATTAGAGAGCCTGGCCCGCCGAATTGGACTCAGTCCAGCTGAAAGCTTAATTCTGGAATTCACTTTGCAACTCCATCAAGAGCAACTGCTTGATGATACCGCTGACTACCTTGGAGCGATGACTTCAGCCAAAGTTTACAGGGCTCTGGCTGCAGTACTGGATCTCACGGAGGACGATGTCCGCTTCGCATTAGGACCGTTAAGCGTATTAACAAAAACCGGTCTTGTGAATCTGGAAACCAATGGCGCCTATACATTACGCAATAAACTCGAGCCATTTTCCCCGACCTTTTATGAACGTCTGTCTGCGGGTGAAACAGATCCAGCCAGGCTACTGGGGGGGATGATTTCCCGCTGTGAACCAGCGCATCTTAAATTTGAAGATTACCAGCATATTCCAGCGATCAATGTGATGAGGCAGTGGCTTCATTATGCTTTTCAATCCAGTCGTATCGGTGTGAATATCCTGATTTATGGGCAACCGGGAACGGGTAAGAGCCAGCTCTGCCGATTGCTGGCAGAAGAGTTAAACAGCGAGATTTATGAAGTTACCAGCGAAAATGAAACTGCAAGGCCCATCAATGGCAGTCGTCGTCTTCGCGCATGGCGGGCAGCGCAACGATTTTTTGGTGGGGAAAAAGCACTCATCCTGCTCGACGAAGCAGAAGATGTTTTTAGTGAAAGCCAGGGTTCGCTAACAACGGCGCCCCAGCCCGTGCCAAAAGCGTGGGTTAATCGCCTGCTTGAAGAAAACAGGGTGCCCACCCTTTGGGTCTCTAATGAGATCCGCGAAATGGACCCCGCATATATCCGCCGGTTTGATATCGTTTTAGAATTAACCGCCCCTCCCCGGGTACAGCGGGAAACGATTCTGCGTGAAGCTTGTGGTGCAACGCTCTCGAATAATGATATTTCACAACTGGCCAACATCCCCTATCTGGCACCTGCCGTTGTAAATCGAGCCGGGACAATTTTGCATTCCATCAAAGATAAACTGGATGAAGAGAGGCATACTCATTATTTAATGTTTTTAATTAATAGCACCCTAAAGGCTCAGGGACATTTGCCGATAAAGCTAAAAACTAAAGTCAAATCATCTGAATTTTATAACATGGCATTCATTAACAGTGACTGCCCGCTTGGCGAGATTGCCGCTTCCTTGTCACCTGCCGATTCAGCCCGCTTTTGTCTTTATGGCCCCCCGGGTACAGGTAAAACCGCCTGGGCTTACTGGCTGGCAGAACAGTTGAAGCTCCCCGTGATTGAAAAAAAAGCGTCACAGCTATTCGGCAGGCATGTCGGTGAAAGCGAGCAGAATATTGCCGCGGCTTTTGAGCAGGCCCGACGGGATAACGCCGTGCTACTCATTGATGAGGTGGACAGTTTTCTCACTGCCCGGGAAGAGTGCCGGCAAAGTTGGGAGATCAGTTGCGTCAATGAAATGCTCAGCCAGATGGAACATTTCGACGGAATTTTTATTACCACCACGAACAGGTTCGATGTGCTGGATGCAGCAGCATTACGCCGTTTTGACCTGAAAATTCGCTTTAATTTTATGTCTGATAATCAGGCAGTTGCGCTACTGAATCTTTACTGCAAGCAACTGAAACTCGGTGAGCCCTCACCTTCTGCTATCAATGAATTAGCGAGATTGTCCTTGTTGACGCCTGGGGATTTTTCCGTCGTATCACGCCAACATGCATTCAAACCACTGACATCCGCTAATGCATTTGTTACCGCTCTTAAAGCGGAATGCCGGGTAAAAAAACGAGAAGACGTCGCAATTGGGTTTATGCATTAATCAGTTTCGTATGGACCGAAAAGGGAATAAACCATGGCCAAACGACCAGAAACAATAGAAACAACGCTGCTTGCTCTTGAATTGTTACGACGGATTCCGCGCGGCAGGAAAACCACCGCCAAAGAATTACATGAACAATTGCTTCATGCGGGAATTGAGCGCGATTTGCGCACCATCCAGCGTCATCTGGAAATGCTCTGCACTCATTTTGATATTGAATGCGACTTACGCAGTCGCCCGTATGGATATCGCTGGTTAGAGGGATCAAAAGGCGTTTCCCTTCCCATGCTAACGCCGCAGGAATCTCTGATTCTGGCCATGGCCGAAGCACACCTCAAGCCGATTCTGCCCAGCAGGTTAATAAGATCAATGACGGGCTTTTTTACTCAGGCTCATCGAAATCTCCACGACATTGGAACCGGGCGGCTCGAGGCGGAGTGGCCGGACAAGGTCAGGGTCGTGGCAACCAGTCAGCCTTTGCTGCCTCCCCCGATAGCGGAAGGTATTTTTGAATCGGTAAGCGAAGCTCTCTATCTCAACCGCTGGCTGAAGATCACCTACCGTAATGCGAGTGGCAAAGAGAGTGAAAACTCAGTGATGCCGCTGGGCCTGGCACAGCAGGGGCCCCGCATGTATCTGGTCTGCCGTTTTGAAGGGTATAACAACGAACGGAGTCTGGCGCTAAATCGTATTCTGGCAGCCAGCATCAGCACATTCACCTTTGTGCGCCCTGCCGAATTTAACCTGAAAAAATATGATGATGATGGTCGCTTTGGTTTTGGTGAGGGTCACCAGATATATCTGACGTTTGAAATTGACCGTACCGCCGGACTCCATCTGATTGAATCACCGCTGTCACTGGATCAAACCCATCGGGAAATCGGCAATCAACGCCTGGAATTCTCCGCCACAGTGGTAGACAGCGCCATGCTTAAGTGGTTTTTAGCCGCCTTTGGGGAAGCCGTCAGTAACGTTCAACGGCAGCCTGTTGTGGAAGGAAGCACCGCAGAATGACTCTGAACAACATTACCTGGGGTCTTTGCGCGCCTGCAACCGTACCTTCCGTTAGAAGAACACGTACCTTACAACTTAGCGAAATTGTTGCGCGCTTCCATCATCGGGCTGTGCCAGGTTTGGGCGGCGTCTGGTTTGGGCGCCAACTGATGATGGCGTTACAGGGGGTGGCGATAGCATCTCAGCTGGGCAAAGACGTCAGCAATATCGAAGCCGCGAATGCCATTGAAGCGCTTTGCTGTTGGCAGGGCTTTCGGGAGAATGAAGGGAAGAACCGGGATCGTCGCCTTCGTGGCATCCGTAAGATTCGCAGATTAGAACCTAACCGCCTGACCTTTAACGCCGCAAGAAGACGCGCTTTCTACGTCACCATCCCGATGCGTATGAGTACGATTGAAGCACTGCCCGCACTGGGATTTGTTCATGCTCAGCGTAATTTTAACGCCTTTCAATGCAGTCAGGTGGGCGAACAACTTGTCAGGCTTGAAACGCCGCAAATGGCTGAGTTGAAAAAATGGATCAGCTCACCTGACAGAAAGCCGCCAAAAACCATCAATTCGCCATTAATCTCCTTATCGCAAGATGCCTGCTTGCTGATACGACACCAGCTGGAAAATGCTGGCAACGACGAGGATAGCAAGCGTCGCAGGGACGCCTTGCGATGGATGGACCGTTTGCGTCAGTCCCCGCCTAAACCACTGAGCTGGAAAGACCGCCCTGACGAAATTTCGTCAGTTCACTGGCACGACTTACAGGCGGGTGCCTATTTCTTCAAAACACAAAACACGGCACTCGCACTACTGGATCTTCTGGAATATGAAATGTCTCAGCGTGGCTCTGCTCTTTCATTGCATCAGAAACTTCCACTTGCAATCAGTGACACGGCTGAAAGGCTGAGACTTGACGCACAAGCATTTTTGGATTTGAAACACAGTGATGCGGCTGCAAACCAGTTTTGCAGCGAATGTACCCTGGAACCTGTGGCTTTATTGCACGCACTGGTCAGCCGTGACGGTCATATTCTCAAGCTAAAGGGCGACCTGATTGAACCTGGCCCGGCCTTTGATAACGGGGTCTCTCAATCTGCTCAGAACCCCGAGGGTGAAGAACAATATGCCGAAGAGGCCTCCGGTTTTTGGCCTGCATCAATATCCTGGCGGATCCGCAATCTGTTCCTGCTCAACCTTGATCTACATGGCAAACTGGCGGATTGGTTAAAGAAGGAAATGAATAATGGCTGATTTCTCAAAACTGCCTCCCTCCCTGGCCGACTATTTTGATGCGCCTGAGGGTTATAAGGGGCATTTTGGCTGGCTATGCGGTTATTCAGCAACGGATGACTTTCTGGAAAATGCAGTGGATCGCTTTAGCTGCCTTAATCAGGCTGCGCGAGCTCATCACGGGCAAATAAAGCTGGCACTCTTTCTTGATGCCGGAAATAAGCCCATTTCCACCGTTGATGTCCCCGGCGTATTACATTGCCAGATGAAAGCAGCTCCACCGCTGAATTTACTTCATGCGAAAGTCGCTCTGCTGGGATTTAAGCCTGACCAACCGGAAGATGCCTGGCGATTACGACTGGTCGTCAGCACCGGAAACTGGACAAAAGAGACACTGACTGAAAGCCTTGATTTGGTCTGGTGCCTGGATCTCTCCAGTGAAGCACTGGAGAACGTCACCAAGGATATTCAACAAAGTTGTGCAGATTTTCGTGCCGCGCAAAATTTGATTGAGGATATCTCCTCCTGGTGTGACACCAGCCTGTTGTCATTAGAAATAAATGACCGGCTAACGACCGGAGGGCTGGCGCGGCTGGATGTCAACGCATGGCTTAACGTATGTCGACAATATGCCCACGGTAAACCCCGTTTGGTCGACAACCGCAAAAGGTCACTCTTTAATCAGTTGAAATCCTGGCTGGAACAGCCTGCCATTGCTGGAAAGAGAAATTATCTTGCGATGGGTTCCGGTTTCTATGAAGGGGGTAAAGGCGACAAATCATTGGTGCCACAGAAAATTGTCCAGCTTTTACAGGACGACGATTTATTAACAAAAAAACCGGAAATTGATCTCTATGTTAATCCTGAGGCTTGTCAGGCGGTTGCCAATAATGTGGCAACGCTCAGAGAACAACATATCACTGTCAGACCCCCTTCTCAGTTGGCAAAGACTGAACGCACCCTACATGCCAAATTTATTTTCAGTGCTAACTACCGCAATGTCAGCGATACGCTGACTCAGTGCTGGCTTTATATGGGCTCAGGAAATCTTACCGGGCCTGGCTTTATGCAGCGAATGAAAACAGGCGTGGGAAATCTCGAAGCCGGCGTATTTTTTGCACCGGACCGGTTGGCGAGAACCGCGGCTGGGAAGCTGGCTCCCGAAAAAACCCTGGCATGGTTGCTACCCATCCAGTCAGAGATTGATTGTGATGCTCTGCAAATGCCCCTTCAGGCGGGACAGGAGATGGAGGAACGCACTCCCTACTTTGCACCGCCCATAACCTGGCTCAAATGGACACCCCTTGCAGACGGTCAGGGTACCCTTCATTACTCTGGATCCCCTGAGAATAACATCACCGCTTTCGCGCCTGGCGGAACTTCCTGTCCCTTGGTTTCGCAGGGGTTTCTATGGCAGGGCGAAATGCCACGCTGGGTGGACATTGCCTGGCCGGCAGATAACGGGACACAGAGTGCAAAAATTCCCGTTGTTGATGCGCTTGGCCGCATTGCCGCAACGCCTTTGCGGCCGCTCGATTTGGAAGAAGTACTTTGGCAGCTATCCAGTTTTCCTCACACACCCGACGTGGATTTTGCTGATCCAACCAGCATGTTGACAACCTCAACAGCGGGTTCTTTCACGATAAATTCTGACGACCAGCCGGTCTCTTCTCAGCCGGTCAGACAGGTAATGGCGTTAATCGAAGGTATTGCCGAGCGCCAGACCACGCTTCCTGAAAGCCAGTGGCTTTACTGGTGCCGTAGTCTCGAACAGGCACTGATTCAGGCAAGCAACAATGGAGATATCACCCGCTTTAGGGATCTTGGTATCAATCCACTCAGTCCGCTGAGAGAAGCACCTTTCCGGCCAGTGTATGCCGAAGACGATCAGAGTGATAAGGGACAGGATTATCTGCAGATGCTCATGCGTATTGAACAAGCATGGGGTGTTGATTCCCTGCGCATTTTCGGAGAGTGTAAATGAAGAATAACTTTCAGGGCTGGCCAGTCGTCACTGAGTTATTACGCGAACTGGTTACGCTGGAACAGGTAGAGCTTAATGCCGGGCAAAAAGCAGCCTTGTTGGCAATTGCCGATCGCATTGAACATCATGGCATTATCCTGGCGGACGAAGTGGGTATGGGAAAAACCCGCATCGCCGCAGCACTTTCCCGTTGCGTCATTGCGGCAGGCGGCAGAGTCGCCGTTTTGATTCCGGGTGGACTGGCGGCCAACTGGCGGGAGGAGCTAAAAACGGTAGGTGTCACCCCTTCCGCACCGCTGCTTAGTCTTAAGCAATATATGAGTGTGTGGGAAACGGACATACCATCCGCCCCCTGGTTTGAGGAAAATTGTCTGATTGTTTCCCACGCCATGGCGAACTGGCGACTGGGTGAAAATAGTCATCCATGGCGCTGGGGATTGCTCCCGGAACTCTGCTGGCGGTGGTCTGAAAAATGTGATTGCCCTTCATTAACCGAACCTCATCTCAAGCTTGCTGCTAAAAAAATCAGCGCGGCGATACGTCGTCTGCCCGCCGCACATCCAGCCAGAAAACAGATGAAATCGCTGACGCGTAAAATCGACTGGGATAAAGCTCTGTCAGATAAAGATTTTGGCGTGTATTCAACACAACGCGAACATCTTGAAACCAGTGTGGGGCTTGGGCTCGGGACGTTTGAACTTGTTATCGTCGATGAAGCGCACAAAAGCCGGGGACAAAGCAGCAGCCTGAATCGTTTGCTGGAAAATATCATTCAGCCTGCCAGTGAAACCCGACGACTGGCCGTCAGCGCAACGCCCATTGAACTCGACAGCCAGCAATGGACACAAATGCTGGCCCGGATTGAGGTCAGTTCTCCCGAAGCTATTCAGGCCATAGAACATTACCAGGCCGCCGTCGCAGACATCAGGGAAAACTATGCAAACAGCCTGTCACAACAGAAGTATTACCAGGCTTCCGCTGCGTTTGAGCAGGCACTTTCGCCGTATCTGTTGCGTCGTGACAAACGCGAAGACGAGTCCGTACAAAAATTCCATCAGCACTCAACCCGTCCCTATCGTCGTAAGAAAGAGATCGTGGTGGATACCTTCTCACTGCCGATGAGTTGGAGACAGGCGATCTGCGCCGCTGAAGCGCTGTCGTTTGTTTCCCGGATGCACGAAGACAGCGCAGCGCAACGACTTAGACTGACGGTTGGCAACGGGCATGGTATCGCCACGCTGTTGAATGCTCCGGAGGTAGACGTTATGCCTCCGTTCGAAACGGCTCAGCAAGAAGTCACTGAACCGGGAACCAGGGCGCACGCGGATAAGCGCCAGCAACGTGCCAAATGGTGGCAGAGCCAACTCACCCCCATTCTAAGTACGGGTGAAGAAACACCCCTCTTTACCCATCCTGCAATCCTGGCTGCGGTTGAAGCCGTAGAGGAGGTTTGCTCTCGCGATGAAAAAGTGTTGGTTTTTGGCCGGTTTACCCGACCAATGACCGCACTGGTACAGTTACTTAATGCACGCGAAATGTTGCGAACGCTGGAGTCAAAACAAAATTACTGGCCACATGAACAGTTGCCAGTGTCCGAGTGGCCTGCCGTTCAATGCGCCTGGCGTCAGTTATATGACGGCGAGGCCAGCCAGAAGGACATCAATGCACAACTTGCCAGTCAATACAAAGAGCTAGATAACAGCCGTATCGCATTTCGCAATAGCCTGATTTTACGGCTAGATGAGGGATTATCGACCTGCGAAAGCCAGAGTGTGAAAACACTGTTTAACGTCTTTAAGCAACGTGCCCCCCGTCGCGATGGTAATGAAGATTTGATCATCGTTGCCAGGGCTATTTACTCGCTGACCGGGACAGCTGAAGAACGACGCTCCCCTGCGCGCCTGGCAGACGTTTTTACCGATATCGTTAATGCAACGCGTGATCGTGATAACCCCGACAGTGACGAAGAAGTCGACGGGGAGAGTCTATTTGCGGAGCAACGCTGGCAAGTTGTTGTGGACTGGCTCCATGAAGAGTACAGCCGTCGCGAGAGTGACTATGCACGCCTGATGAATGGACAAACCTCGGCAGCCAGTCGCAACTTGATTAATCTGGCCTTCAACCGCCAATACAGCCGCCCTTCTGTTCTTGTCGCTCAATCGCTGGTCGCCAGAGAGGGACTAAACCTGCACCTGGCCTGCAAAACGGTAATCATGCTGCATCCGGAATGGAACCCTGGCGTGGTAGAGCAACAGATTGGCCGGGTCGATCGGTTGAACAGCCTCTGGCAGAAAAAACTTGAGGAAGCACTGAACGCTGGAGAACGCGGCGATGCGTTACCGACCATCGATTTTATGCCGGTTATCTTCAAAGGCACTTACGACGAGCGGAACTGGCAAGTTCTGAACCAGCGTTGGGATAACCTTCGTGCGCAATTACATGGCAATCCCTTTTCAGTCAACACGCTTCAGGACAATGTCGGGAACCGGGAAAATATGCAGTCAGTGATTGATGCTGCACCGAACTTTTCTCCCCTGAACCAAAACAGAAGGCCGTCATTATCTGACTGATAAATTAGCCTGAAGGTTTTCAGGCATGTGCCGTTACTAATAATCAAATTGTAAATTTTTCTTCTGCCGTTTAGACCTTGTGAGTTAACACCAATGCCAGACGTCAGGGACCGAACTTTCTACATTTTAATAAGGATGATCATGCACGAGAACAATGTTGCTTTACTCTGTGATGAAGCCGGACGGCTATTGCAGTTAAATATTGAATTGCTGCACAAGATGATTAACGAACCGAAAGTATTAGCCAATGACCAGGGGCAGTTATTTGCCCGGCATAAGGCAGAGAAAAGAGTTGAAGAACTTGAGGGGGAGCGGTTAAAAATCGCCCGTAAAGAGATCGTACTTGCCGTCGTCGGTACCATGAAAGCGGGAAAATCCACCACCATTAATGCCATTGTTGGTAAAGAGATTCTGCCCAATCGTAATCGTCCGATGACGTCAATACCGACATTGATTCGCCATGTGCCGGGTAAGCTTATCCCGGATTTACAGCTAAATAATACTGACGCCCTGCATAACCTTCTGATTGATTTAAATAAGAAAATCAGCACACCAGAAGGTAAACATCTTGTTCGTCAGTTGGAAAAGGACAGTGAGAAGAAAAAATTACTGGCCATCACCCGCAATGTTGAATGGTTGAAAGATACCTATCTTGATGAAGAAGAAATTTTCTCCTGTCTGACCCATCTCAACGACCTTGTGCGCCTTGCCAGCGAACTTGAAGTCGAATTCCCTTTTGATGCCTATGATGAATTTCATGAACTCCCGGTTATTGAAGTGGAATTTAGCCACCTGACCAGTATGGATGACAGCCAGGGCACGTTAACCCTGCTCGATACCCCGGGGCCAAACGAAGCAGGCCAGCCACATTTGCAGGCGATGATGCGAGATCAACTGCGGAAAGCTTCCGCGGTTCTGGCCGTTCTCGATTACACCCAGTTAAATTCTCTGGCCGACCAGAATGTGCGTAAAGAACTTAATGCAATTGCCGAAGTGGCTGCCGGACGCCTGTTTATTCTGGTGAATAAGTTCGATCAGAAAGATCGTAACAGCGATGACGCACCGACGGTTAAGCAAAACGTTCCGGCAATGCTCGATGGTGACGTTCTGACGGCAGAGCAGGTTTATCCGGGCTCTTCCCGCCATGCCTACCTCGCCAACCGGGCCCGAAACGTCCTTAGCCATTCTGATGCGCTACCAATGAGTGAAGAATGGGTAAAGGATTTTGCCCAACTGGCTTATGGACAAATGTGGGATGAAAGCGACCTGCAGGATAAAGTCCAGAGCCTGAACCGTGCTGAAAAGATCTGGCGCCATTCGCTGTTTGATAAGTTGATCACTGAAGTCATTCATGCAGCGCATGCTAAAGCAGCTGCCTTAGCCGTGGATTCTGCTGCATCAAAACTGGTGCAAAACGCTGAAAACGCCCAAGAATACCTGTCTGTGCGCCATCAGGGACTTAGGGCGAGTATTACTACATTGCAGCAACAGATTAATGATCTGCTTACTGATATCGAAAATGTTAATTGCTGCCAGAAATCGGTAGATAAAGAAGTTACTGCTTCCATGATGCGGGTCAAACAGGAATCTGAAGCTTTGATGACACAGGTTCAGTTAAAACTGGACGGGCAAATCGAACATTATTTCCGTGACGGTAAACGTCAGGAAAAAGAAGAGATTGAATCTTCGCAGCTAAAAAAACGTGAATCTTCACTGGGCAAATTTCCCAGGGTATTGGCGAAAAGATCCAAACCGGTAACGAGGGACTTTGATCCTGATAATCCAGTAGTGACATTTGCAGAGCGTGCTGCAGCGGAAGCCTTTGTAGCTAAAATTGAAAATTCAGTCATGTCTCTTCTGGATGAAATCGAGGGGGACATCAAGCCGACCCTGACGGATATTGTTGCCGGGATTGAAGAGAGTTTCCACGGTAACGCGCTAAGAGCGATAGATAATATTGCTAACCAGATCAATTCACGCCTGGAAGAGGGTGGATTCTCAATTAAGATCTCGTTCCCCCAGGTTAAAAACCTGCAGGCTCCTTTGTCTGTCAGAAGTCGTATGACCACATTGCTAGAAGAAAAATCGTTTAAAGAAACGCGTTATCGCCGCTCCAGTAGTATGTGGGGATCTGTATGCAAATGGTTTAGCACCAACGACTGGGGTTGGGAGGACTACAGTGTGGAGGTTGTCAAATCAGTGGTTGATATCAATAAAATAAAAGCAGCAGTAAAAGTTCAGAGGAAGGAACATTTCGAACAACTCAATAAAATTATTCAGGAAGAAATCAACGACCCCATCGTTGCTGAGATCGACCTGTTCTTTCAGCAGTTTAAAAGTAAAGTTGAGCAACTCCGCAATACTCTGATCCAAAGTACAGAAGATCACAAAAGTGACAAGCAGCAGCAGGAACAGCTCACAGAACGTTTACATGAATTGCAGAAGCTGACGCCGGAAATGATACTCGACGGTAAAGCGCTGAAAGAAGAACTGGAGGCGCTGCTCTGATGACACTTTTTAAAGAGACTTTTGCTGATATTGAAGCCTGCCAGGTACTTGAGTGTATTCCTGAAAAATTCGTTGTCGATTTTGCTAACGGTATTGATGTTGTAAACGATCATCTGCGCAGCTCGCAAAACCGGTCATTCTTTCAGCGAATTAAAGAGGGCATGAGTGGACAATCAGCTGCAAGACAACAGGCGATAAACGCTTCTTTTAACGACGGAATACAGGCATCCCTTACCTGGCTCACCGAGCTGACGTCATCACTGGCAGGCACCAATTTAGCCGTGTCGCGGGTCAACGAACGCGTTAATGCGTTGTCGCAGGATACGGCGAAAATTGCGGAATATTCCGCCGACACACGTGAACAGTTACGTGAGCTTGCCAGCCACGTTAACCAACGCGTAGGCAAACTGGAAGAGCAGCTCCAGCGCGTCGATAGCCTTCAACAGGGTCAGTTGCATTTAGACCGTATTTTCTCTAACTGGAGTGCAGGACGTTATGCCGCGCTTCCGCTGGCCGGGCGTTGCTACGTGGCACTTGAAGAATTGCGCTGGGGAGCTTTTGGCGATGTTATCCGACAGGCTGAAGCAAAACAGGCTGAACAATTTATTGAGATGTTGAAAAACAGGGCGCTGGCCCAGATGGCTCTGGATTTCGGGACAAAACCCAATGCGCGTCATGACGTCCGTAACTGGTTGGCGTGGCAGGCTGGCGCAGTACAAGACACAGCCTGGCCTGCGGTCATTAACTGGATGGCTAACTGGTGTAAGGAAGAGAGTCATCCGATTAGCTGGGCCGTTACTCAATCCTATGAAACGCTGCCCATCAGGATGCCCCGAATTTGTTCGGCAGAACGCATTGCAGACGCGATGGTCGACGAAGTGTTTAGCGAGGACCTGAAATGAATCAACCCATAAAAGTGGGCCTGGCGCTGTCTGGCGGCGGAGCTATTGGCGCTTATCAGGTTGGGGTTATCAGGGCGCTTGCAGAGTCCGGCACGGAAATTCACTGCATAGCCGGTGCCAGCATCGGTGCCCTGAATGGCGCCATTCTTTCATCCTCCGCTTCGCTGGAACAAGGTGCAGCCCGAATGGGTGAGATATGGCACCATCTGGGCACTAATGAGGTACTTAAATTCAATAAATCGGCTTATCTGCGGTTACTGACGCAATATGGCCTCGCAATGGGGCTTTCGCCCTTGCTTAGTAAATCCGGAACATTACTGGGTGCTCTGATAAACGGTCTGGGAATAAGATCATTTTCTGCTCTGCAGGACGATGAATCTCTATTATCTGACCAACCGTTAATAGAATTGATGAACCAGTTTTTGGATCCCGATGCATTAGCCAGCGGAACACCGTTATATGCTTCGCTCTATCCCACAGAGGGAGGCTTCTCCGATATTATAAGCTGCGCACTGGCTGAATTTGGTGTAGGTAAAACACAAGATTCGGAGTTCCAACTGATTCAGGCCTTACCTCAAACCCTGCAAAGAGAAGCCCTGTTGGCCTCAGCTGCACTGCCGCTGCTGTTTCAATCCCGCGACATTAACGGCAAGCACTACAGTGATGGTGGGATGGGTGGATGGGCAACCCTGCAAGGTAATACGCCGGTCACCCCGCTGGTTGATGCCGGTTGTAATATGGTGATCGTCACGCATTTGAGCGACGGTTCATTATGGGATCGCCATCATTTTCCAGATACCACAGTCCTGGAAATCCGGCCACAAACTTCACTAAGCCGTAACGAAGGCGTACTCGGAGGAATGAAGGACCTGCTGGGATTCACGGCTGAAAACATCGACTCATGGATTGACCAGGGATATCGTGACACGGTTGCCGTGATGGCACGTATTAAAGCCCCAATACAGTCGCGACAGGCTTTAAATACATCGGTATCAATGCTTGAAAACAGTGAGTCACATCATGCTCAGAGTAATGCCCTGCTCCAGAGCGCCATGGCGCGGCTTAAATAAGGTCAGTTTAAAAACACACGAAGTATCACGTCATTTCATTTTTTAGGGAGAAGAGTAAAGTGAGTTCAGAACAATCTATGCCTCTGATTAATAAGACACTCTCACTTGATAAGTTGTTGCGTTATGCTTCACCTGCACAACTTTCTGAACTGGCTGATATCATTACTGACTCAGGAAAAGGTCGTGTGGCACTGACTGAAAACAGTAAGAAAAATATTCTGGCACACCAGAGACGCAGAGCACTTCACATTATTAGTGCGGATTTAGCGCGTGAAATTTGTGCGTTTGGCGGAAACACCGTGGTTAATGCATTCCGTTCAACATCTCAACCCTCTTACCTTGCTGTCGCCACGGATGTCGCCAAAAAAATAGGGGTGAAAGTTCCCAAAAATGCTTCAGTCTGCGATATTGAGGAGTTAATTATCAAACAAATTTTGACTACCTCTTTTAAAGGAAAGAGTAAGGAAGAAATCGAGGCGTTATTTAATGCGCATAACTGTAAGTTTGATAACCAGCAACTTGAACAATTATTGAAAAAGGGGAAGACAGCTGATTTAGTCTCCTGGCTTTACTCCACTTGCGGACCCTATACACTTTCCCGGCTGGTCAACTCGGCGATGGTTCCGGCACTCAATGTGGCAGCGAAAGCGGGGATCCCCCTGATTGGAAAAGCGATTGCGATCCGCGCTCCTGCAATGATGAACCCGATAGCAGCAGTCATTTCGGCTGCCTGGGTCACTTATGATCTCACGGGGCCCGCCTTTCGTATCACCCTTCCCGCGGTGATACGTATTGCGTGTATCCGTCAGGCCTATATCAGGCAGGAAACTGATAAATTTTGCCAGGAGCTTAAAAAATGTCTGTGATTCCAGAAGTTCTTTACCGTACGTTCCAACAATCACCAGAAATTTTGGAAGGCCTCAAGACCGGGCTTTATGCTATTTATGGTGGTGTTATTCGCGTTACAAAAGGGAATGACAAGGCGGGAAGTATTATTGCTCATTTGAAATTTCCAGGTAATGCAGAGCAAACGGCAGAAAGTATAGAGAAATTGAAATCGTCACTTTCCAATATCCAGGGCGGCATTGACACCTTGCAAAATTCTCTCGGGACATTGCAAAATCTTCAGTATGCCAATATTGCACTTGCCGGACTTAACCTGGCCGTATCAGCTGCTGGCTTCGCCATCGTCTGTAAGAAACTTAATAATATCGAGTCCATTCTGCATACGCATACTGAGAAACTTGACACGCTACTTTCATTAGCCTTAGATGCCCAGCTGAAGGCCTCATTCCAGCAGACCGCCCGTTTTAATGCTGTCATCACCACTGCCCGACAATTTGTTGAGATGAATGACTACGAACAGCTTAAAACACTGATACGTCCTTTCAATGAGCAGTACGAATTTACCAGCCTGATTTTAAAAAATTGCGCTCGTTCAGCAAATGATCCGACCTTCTTCACTTCATTACCTGAATTATCCCTGCTTCAGGAACGCTTTATGCATCTCGGAATGTGCCTGAGCTATATTCAGCAAAAAATCAATGCGCCAAAATACGCCATAGAGATAATGCAAAAAATGCAACACGACTGGCTGGAAATTAATGAAACTATCGTTGAAACATTAACTTCATCGCCAGAGACGATACATGCACTGACTCAACACAATGCCGGAAGCATACGTTCTTTCCTCGATTACCGAAAAGAGCGTATTTCAGGTATTGAGTATCAGACAAACCTGCTGATATTAGCAGAGAAGCGGCCTGAACTGACCCAGGTAATCAATGCCGAAAGCGATGATATTCTGTTATTGGCGGCATAGAAAATAAGATGAAATCCAGAACATTCACTGATAGCACTTGATGTGGATTGATGAGGTAGATTTCCATAGAATGCTAAGGCCGGGAAGACTGCTATTTCATTGCATTACAGGTGTAAAAGAAGACGTCGGCCAGGAATGGCTGGCGCATTAGTTTCTGGGGCCTCGCCGACAAATCCTAAAGGCCGCCTGTCAATGCTGCCGTTATGGCATGAGACCCCACTCTTTTTTTTACCGACTCTCCCCCAGGCCCTAACCCAGGATTTACTACTTTCTCCTTAACTCTTCTGCTGCCTTCACGAATTCACTAAGGTCACTCCCCGCATTATTCTCAACCGCCTTTTTCCCGGCAATCGCTCCTGGCCACCTGATTGAAGCGTCCACTAAAGAAGGCAAACGCCCTCTGAATGTTTATTTCTTTTATGCGGTTAACTGGCGGGTGGAAAGCATTCCAGCACACCGGGAACCTCTTTTGGACAGATGATATTCTGTCAGAACGCACCCGTGACGCGTCGCATAGTTTTTAACGTAAGAGCGTTGAATTACCTATTCTTTGCGAGCATGATCGCAATAACTTCAACCTGTTAAACTTCAGCTATGACCTCTCGTAAAGCACTGCAAACAGCAATTTCCAATGTGGCAGTCTGGCGCAACGGCGACCAGTGCGCGCCGCATAAACCTCTGTTGCTGCTCTATGTTCTGTCGCAATATCTGAATGATCATTCCCGGCTCTTCGACTACGGGCAAGAGATCCACGAGCCGTTGACGAGATTGCTGGCGGACTTCGGCCCTAAGCGTCGCGACTACTATCCTAATATGCCTTTCTGGCGGTTGAGGACTGACGGATTCTGGACACTGGAAAATACTGAAGGTTGTAAGCCACGCAAGGGCAACATCCAGCCGACAAAACGTGAGCTGATTGAGAATCATGTGACTGGTGGTTTTGACGAAAGCAGTTACCAGATCCTTCGTGAAGCGCCGGAAATGATTAACAAGCTCGCGCAACAGATCATGACAGAGCGTTTCCCGGAAAGCCTCCAGATACTTCTCGCAGACCGCCTCGGGTTTGATTTTACGTCTCTGATGAAAGCGCGCGATCCACGTTTCAGGGAGATTGTTCTTCGGGCTTATCACTCACGCTGTGCTATCTGTGGCTACGACTTGCGGCTGGATGGCGCACTTGTAGGGCTGGAAGCGGCGCATATCCGCTGGAAACAATACGGCGGGCCGTGCGAAGTGAATAATGGACTGGCCCTTTGTTCCCTGCACCATTCCGCCTTTGATATGGGAGCGATAGGAATAGATGAGCATATGACTATCCGTATTTCCGGTGGAGTAAACCGAAGCCCGGTTGTGGATCATCTTTTCTGGCAGCGTGACGGAAAACAACTTTATTTACCGCAAGATAAAGTTTACTGGCCGGCGGAAAGGTTTATTGAATGGCATCAGAGCCAGGTGTTTAAAAGTTGAGGGTTTAGTATCCATTTTATTTTTTACTGAAAAGGAAATTTGGGCATAATTATGAGATATCTCAATATATTAAAATCCATCGAAATTGCTGAAAGAAGAAGAAAATCCCACAAGAAAACGTACAAAAGAGATTTTCGATTTTTGTTAATAATCTCGGCTTTGAGTTTCTTGTCTGTAACAATGGCATTTCTATATTATCTTACAAAGGTAGTGTGGTTAGGATTAGCTGGCCTTTCCCTTCTATTATTACTTTACCTTACAATCCCAGCCATTCAAATCTATAGGGCCTATCGATATCGTTCGAAAATTAAACGATCGTTTCTTTTACCCTTGTGCGAATCTCTTAACCTTAATGTGAAAACGGAGCTATCCGTGGATGGAATGTTTTTCCCTTTGTTAAAGGAATTAACAACGGAGGAGTTACAGTTAGGGTTATTAGAGATTAAGAATGAAAGGGAATTCCTGGAGAAAAGAATGAATCTTCTGATAGGGCCTATCGATAAGCTGGGCATCCTCCCAGGCATTGTCGCAACCATTACTGCTTTGACAAAAATCCCGGAAAACTACAATTGGATTTCAGCCATTGCTTACGGATACATGGTCTTATCCTTTCTATCATTATTCTTTTATCAACTGATCATGCGTTATGAAAGGATGATTGCGTTGACTGAGTTGGCTCTGGAAAGTAAATCTTCTTCAGCTATTTGATGAAGTGATGCGTCTAAACCTATCCTAAGTTCAAAATATAGAAAAGATTTGTCTACGGGCTCGGGCGCATTCCAAATTGATATAGGTTGAATCAAAGAAAAGCGGGGAAAAGCCTTGCGGGAACTGGATTTTAGGCATAAAAAAAGCCACCCGCAGGTGACTTAATTTTCATACTATTTGGTGCGAAGGCCGGACTCGAATTTAACACCCAATAGACTGATATCAATATCGTTTATAAACAGGAATAAATAGTTATACCCGCACTTGTACCCACAAGTTAAAATCCGTACAAAAAATAGACATTGCAAGTGGGTATAAAGCCATACCAGTAGAACACCGATATGGCTATCAAAGCAAGATTTCAGCCGCAGCCTTCAAATTGTCAATAACTGTAATCATGGCCTGCTATGAGTAGGGGAGACTACATGACTTCACAGGAGGCAAGTACCCTTGGAAAATGAATAGTTCAGTTCTAAAACGTACAATTGCCCTGGCCAAATTTTGTAAATACAGTAGAATGCAGTGTTCTATAATTTTCAGGAGGTTTAGGGAGGTAAATTCATGAAAGATCAAGATGTTAGAGCCGCCGTTCATCATAAGCTCTTGAAAGATATACATTCAGACCCTGACTGCCTTGTTGTTGATGAGTTTTCCATATCTCTTGGAGCTAGTAGAGCAGACATTGCTGTAATCAATGGGGTCTTGCATGGCTATGAGCTCAAAAGTGAGTGCGATTCTCTTGAACGTTTACCGCTTCAAATTAAGCATTACTCATCTGTTATGGACAAGGTTACACTCGTTGTAGCAGAAAAACATTTGCTTGGAGCCTTGGCATTAATACCTGATTGGTGGGGGGTGAAAACAGTTACAGTTGGGCCAAAAGGTGCAATCCATATAAAACATACGCGTGGTGAAAAGTTAAACCGTCAGCATAATTCTTTGATACTTGCTCAACTTCTTTGGAAGGAAGAGTGTCTTGAAATGCTTGAACGATGGGGCTGTTCTAAAGGATATAAAAGCAAGCCCCGTTTTGAACTATGGAATGTAGTTGCAGAAAAGATTCCAGTTAATGATTTAAGGCATGAAGTCAGAACAGCCTTAAAAAAACGTGTTGACTGGAAAATTAAGGCCTAGCAGGTAAACTTTGAGCCAATCTAGTTAGTTGCGTAACGACTAGCTTCAAATGATGTGTATGTGCAACTTTTCTCCATTCTTTCGAACCACCTGACTTGTTTATACCAAGCGCTCTCTGGTTGATGTAATCATCTCCCCAACTAAATTGGGCCCCATAGACACTATAAATGGGCGAGCTAACTAAAATATTGCAGAGATTTTTAGTTTGACCCCAACCATTTCCCTTTACAGCTGTTCCTTTGACAAAGATCCACGATGTGTCATTTGAATATCTCACCGCCACGTATTGTGACATAAAGCGGGGATCTACACTTGTGATAGTAGAACTCGCGGTAGGATAATCACTAAAACTTGGCGTTCTATTTAAATTTGTGTTCTGAACAACATAAGACCAAAGATCGTATTCGTGCCTTGGAATAGGATGAATTTGATGCTGCGGTATACCGGCCTGTGAAGTTGGATAGGCTGTAGATGAAATGATCAACGATCTCCAATGTGCTTGACCAACAAGTGAATTAAACACATTTAAAGCTAGTTGTTTAAGATTATCATCTGCATTTTGAATATCACCGAAATCAATAATTACATCAATAAAAGATGGATGAAGATTGAACTGATTAATCAACTGACCGAAGAGATGCCATGTTTGCGGAGTGATTGAAATTGCAATTCCGTTTGTTAAGTTACGTTGCATTGCATTAATGTAATTTGGAGACGATACAGGCGAGACGACAGGTATAATTTCTTTACCAAAAGACCTTGCATCTTGAATACACATATCTAATGGATGATGGCGATTTGTTCCATGCACATCTAAGTATTTCACATCAAGAAAAATGGGGCGGTTCGTTGACCATGAAGATGCTAAGTTAGCTCCAAAGTTAGACAAATAAGTATTGAGGCTTTTTTTATAGCATTCATTTTCATGATCCCAGTCAATGTCAGGTACTGTTATAATTGGGGTTAAACCATCTATTGTTATCTGCTCTAGCTGCATCAAAGATTCATATTCGGCAGGTTTCCATTTTAACTGGGGATAATAGTGATGAAGACTCATAAACATTCCTTATCAGATTTATCAAAGTACTTTATAAGTACATGGGGCGAATGGCCCTACGAGTCAAAACAGTATGCTTCTGAAAATAATGGAAAAAATTGAACCACATCTAACTTTTGATAATGGCTATTAGTTTTTTGAACCGGGATTTGAGACTAATAATTAACTATGCTTAGTATGTACATTCATTGAAACTGATACTTTCCCCCTGAGGCACCAGGCAGTAGCTGTATTTCAAGACAAACCTACACGCCTGCTGGGAGTGGCTAGCGTGTAGGCGATGAATAAAAAATGGGAAGTTCAGAGGTAAAAATCTGGAACGAAGCTCGAAGAATTTACGTATTCATCAGCCCAGTAGCACACTTTGCCCTAAGAATATCGGTAGCGTTAAGGAACGGTGTCTGTTCCTGTGAACTAAACCCTTTGCGGTCGATTCGGACCAGTTCATAACGTTCTACCAGAAAATTAACCGCATCGGCGAGCGTAATTCCCGCGTCGATATGCTCCTCAATGGCCGCGTCGTCATGGAATAGCGTGTCGTTAAGTGTCAGCTCCAGCAGATATGTTAACAGTTGCTGCCAGACCTGTACGGGCGACAGGCGTGATGTAACCGGCACAGTGGCCGGTACAGTTGAAATGTGCATGAGTAGAATCCTGAGAAAAGAAGAAGAGATAAGGTGTTACGAGGTTGGATAAATAGAAATGTAAACGTAGCCGCAGCTACCACGGGTATCAGCTATACAGGTTAAACTCGCAAGTTGAATGGTCACCTGACGTTGCTGGTGTGGATTTAGTTCGCCAGCACGCAGCATATCTTCCAGTTGCTCTACAAACAGCGGGAAAGCCAGATCTAATTTCTTCAGGTGTATCGGGCTAAAACTCCCCGTCAATCCAGCCCTGTCAGCCAGGTAATACAGCCGGTTGCCTTCCTGAACTAATCTTGCGCCAAATCGAGGGGTGATATCGCTTTGTAGCCCCCATTCATGGGGGGGGGTGGATGGCATGAAAACCTCCGTTTAAAGCAAACCCTGCTCAGCAAAAGAAACCACTTCGTTCCCAACAACCAAATGATCCAGCACTCGCACTTCTACCAGTGCTAACGCTTTCACTATCCGCTGAGTGATGTGTTTGTCCTGCTGACTGATTTCTGTCGTACCTGACGGATGGTTATGGGCCAGAATGACCGCAGCGGCGTTGTGCTTCAGAGCTGACTTCACCACTTCACGGGGATGCACTTCGGTATGGCTGAGTGTGCCGGTAAATAGTGTTTCGCATTCCAGCAGACAATGCTGATTATCGAGATACATCACGATGAAGACCTCGCGCTCCTGATGAGCCATCTGTAATTGCAGCCAGGTTTTAGTGAAGCTGGTGGAAGTAAATGGCTCACTCGGTTGACGCTGATATTTCTCCAGCAATCGTAACGCCCGACGAATGACGCGTTGCTCGTTTGCAGGAAATACCGGGGATAAATTGAATACAGACATATTTGTTCCTTAAAACAAAAAGCCTCGCCGGTTTATTGGCAATGCCTGGGGGAAGGGATAATAAAAGAGGTTCATGAAGCAAGCTGCAGCATATTCTCAGCCATCACCCACAGAGCACGGTTGAGCTTTACATCACCGTCGATACCTTTAACAGCGCGTGTATGGGCGCGTTTACCTTTGGTGGTTCGTCCAGACAGACCGCCTTTAATCAGGTTTTCCTGAATGCGCTGATAAGTGGTCCACAGGTCGTTACTTTCATCCTGCCAGCGGCGCGGGGATAGGATTTGCGATTCCGTCACCGGTTGATGCTCTTCACCAAAGCGATAAGTCAATGCCGCTTTTGCCATCGCCTGCTGAGCAGGTGGCGGTAACATCAGCGACTGCATGGCATCGCGTTTCTCTTCTACGCGATCAAAAATCCCCAGCACTTCGTAAGCTCCTTCAATGACTTTCTCCACCACGTTGCCTTTATGTGGCACACGTACCTCTCCAAAACTCTCACCGCAAATTAGTCCATTCTGGCAAACCGATCTGAATAACCCCGGCAGCATCTGGTATGAGCTGGAGCCGTCGTGGCTATTAAGCAGTATGATTTCAGGCACCTGCTTGCCAGTGATCTGGCCTTCGCGACGCAGACGTAGCATGTGCTTAGTATGTTCGCGTTTGCTCTGGTCTCGGACTCTAGTCTGGCACGCAAAGAATGGCTGAAAACCTTCACGTTGCAGGTTATCAAGCAGGGTAATGGTCGGAATATATGTGTACCGATCGCTACGGGATTCATGCTTTTCTTCGCTGAATACACTCGGCACATAATGCGCCAGTTCATCGCGGGTTAGCGGGCGGTCGCGTCGAACGAGATTGACCGCACCGAAGCGGCTGGCTAAACGTGTCATTATTAGTTCCTTATTGAGATATGAAAAAAAGACCATGTCTCAGTGTGAGGCATGGTCTTTTCTGAAAGTGAACGGTGAAAAAAGATTGTGTTAAATTCGGGTGAGGTCACACGGATAGTACAGAGATAAAAACGACTGTAATTTAAATATTACCAGCCAGCATTCTGCTTCCTGATAGCCCGGTTGAGCGTGTCCAAATGTTGTATAGTTTTTTCTTTTACTGTGTAGGTGGTTCCATTCGGGTCAATAGTGACTGATTTCGGAAAATGATTCTTTATGATTTTAACAGCTGATGGGTGACTAAAAAATCGATATCTGAGACCTGTACTGCTAATAAAGTCTCCCTCTGATGGGATTACCAATTCATCTGGTGATTGCTGCTCATACAAAACCCCGACAAAAAAACCGCCCCCACGCATGTCTTCCAGACCATTAATATACAACTGGTGTGAATGTTTTTTTCTGTTCCATCCTTTTTTAGCCATGTCATGGAAAGTTCTGTACTTAATGTTATTCAGATCGAATAAAAGCACCTCGTCACCATTTTTTCTGTTACTGAAGACGGGAACAACCTTAGATGAGTAAACTATTTTCACTTCGAGGCCATCAGCGGTACATCCAATATATTTTACCGTTACCTTTCCGATAAAAAATAAAAGTAACTCTGGTTTAAAATCAGTATTATCAGAAACATGAAGTCGTGCCTGCAGGTATGAAATTACTCTTTCAAGTATTTCTCTACTGTTGATTGCGTTCACCGGATTTTGCATACCAGCAAAAGACATATAAGGCAGTGTCTCAATAAACTCTCCTCTTTGGAACAGGCGATGAAACGCATCGGTTGCGCCCCTGATTTTCCCATCAATAGTCAGATTATTGATTTCAAATCCTGCGTTGAAAACCTTTTCCGGCACCAGGTTTTTATTCGCCACCAGTTTGCCTGAAGGTAAAAGTGCATCGTTTTCCATCCTGTACTTCAAGGCATCAAGAATCATGTCCTGAATAACAGCTGAACTACTACTACCCGTCCTCTTCGCCAGACTCACTATCATCCGATGAAGTTCAGGATAGGAAAAATTAACCGTTATCCTTTTTTTACTTACCATCACACATTCCTTATAAGGTGCAGCACTTTTTAGATTTTAACAGTGCTGCACCTTTTTAAAAACCTCTTTAAATCAAGGGAGTATTCCATGCAAAAGCAACCGCTTTCGGCAATACCCGGCATGGTGACATGTGTGACAGTAAAATGTTCATCCGCAAACCAGAGCAAGAAATATCCCCATAGTCAGCGTGCCGGGATAACTTAAGAGTGGTTTTAGACCGAATGAAGGGGAGTAATAACAGCCAGAAACCCGATACCGCAGGGGTATACGGGGTGACAGGTGGCGATATCAGTGATTCTTTACTGCCGGTACCAATTATATGTTTATAGTTGCTATCTACAGTATGAACAGAACCTTACAGATATAGGGTATACAGAGAATCATCGGAAAGCGGGTATAGCACCGTCAAGAAAGGGAGTTTGCTACCATCAGAGGCTAAAGCCAATAGTAGAGTGAGGAAGTTTTTTCTTTGCTCGTCCTGTACCTGCATTAAAAGTTACTGAGGCACTCATGGATATGTCTCCAACTACATGAGAGTCCGGAAATGATACTCAAAGAAAGTAACCGCGAGAAGGATGCCTACCATATGCAGCGTCTGGAAGCGCTAACAGCCTTCGTGATGAATGAGCATGCCCGTGTATTAGCCTTCGGGCTGGATCTATACCTGCCGCAGCATAATCAACATAAGGGCCACGAATCTGCGGTGATAACCCGTTTTATTGCCTCACTGAAAGCGCAGATTGTCGCTTATCTGAAAAAACGCAGCAGGGAAGGTAAACGCATATACCCTTGCCCGGTGTATTACGCATGGGCCAGAGAGTTCGGTGAAATTAATGGCAATAAACATTATCACCTGGTGCTGCTGGTTAACCGTGAGGTGTTCACTAAGTCGATGTTGGCAAGGGGCATGAATGGAAAGGCGAGAGGATTTCTGCTGATGATGGCTGTCAAAGCATGGTGCCATGCTTTGAAGCTACGGGCTGGAACACAAGAAAACGTTCGCTTTTGGCTGCCCGGGGTGTTCGAGTTAAACCGCAGAGAGGGAACTGACTCCCCGGATTATATGAATTACCTGAACCGTATCTGCTATCTCGCCAAAAAACGCTCCAAAGAAAATGACGACGGTGAGCGTAATTTTGGCTGTAGTCAGTTTAAGGCCAAAGCGAAAAGTAATTTATTACCGGAGAAGTGATTGTAATGACGGAGCACGCAACATCACCCTAAATCAACAGGTTAGTTCTGCGGCTCCTGTCTTTTACCCACTCAAAGACAGAAGGACAATTGTCATGAACAATCTTCCGACTCCCGATACCGACCTGATGAACGATAAGCTGGTGGATATGGTCTTCATCACCACCTTCACGGGTCTAACCGATAAGTGGTTCTACAAGCTGATTAAGGACGGTCTGTTCCCGAGACCCATCAAGTTTGGCCGCAGTTCCCGCTGGCGGGAAAGTGATGTCAGGCGCTGGCTGATGGAGCGCATAGAAGAATCCCGCAAATAATGCCCTTGAGGCCACTTCCACACGCCTCATCCGTAAACAGCAACCCGACACAAGCGCTATGTCAGTAAACGTCTGGCAGGGCTGTTGCTGCGCGTTATTTGTTAAGAGACGCTGTAGGGATGAAATGAATGACATCCCAGCGGGGTTAAACATAATTAAAAGGGGGAAGTGTCGGATAATTGACTGACACTTACTCCCCGGACTCACCATAGTTAAATTTAATTATTGAAGGTCCAGCCACCGGAATCGGTCGCAATACTGGCTTCGATAATACGGTCACACTTCATATATTTGAACGTGGCCACATCACCGAATTGATATTTGGCTGGCAGGGTTCTGTTACCGACGCTCTCCATTTTACAGTTCCCCCGGTTAACCCGAATGGATTTCAGTACCACGTTGTCATCAGTGATAGTGAGCTGAATAACGCCATATTTAGTATTCCAGCCTTCATTGCTGACTGAGCTGCCAAACTGTACTTTAAACGGTGGTGTCGTAGATTGCTGCACCTGCTGTTGCTGAGAGGGTGTAGGTTTATTAGTCTGCTGGCTACCAACGCCATTAATACCATTCTGGAGGAGGCTCCTGGAAACTTTAATGGTACCCGGCTTACAGGATACGGTGCTGGTTTCCTGACCCATTGAATTCATGACCGTGTAATAAGCATCGCCTGTACCGTCATATTCTGAATAATTAAGTGCGATAGCGCCTTCAATATCATCACTTTCTCCGCGCAGCGTGAAAGAAGCGGTTCCCGCATCTGATTTAGGGATTACATTTTGCTTCGCCTCACCGGAAGGGATATCCAGTTTAATGATGGAGCCCCCCTCTTCGGAGTCACCGCCTGGCTTTTCAAAACTGATATAAACGGTATTACTGGCATGGCTGAGTGTCATCTGTTCGCCGTTTTCAAGCATACATTGCAAGTCGTAGCCTCCGCCTGCATGAGCAGACTGGGCAGTAAATAACGATATAAGCAGTGCAGGAATAATTAGTGGTTTCATTAAATGCTTTCCTTATCCAAAAAAATGGTTCCAGGCATTACCCGTCCACTCAATAACCTTATCTTTACCTTTACGGACAAGCTCTTTGACTGGACCAGGTAACGGGACAGAATCAATAACGTCGTCAAGTATCCCGGAGATGACGCTAGCGAAGCCGCCTTTCGCTTCAGTCTTTACGTCGTCAGTTTTGTACTCTTCCTTAAACTGCGAGGCTGTGCTGCTTTTAGCCCGATCAGGTAATGCACGGATCATCGTTTCTACCAGACGAAGGATGTTGTAGCCCTCATCGGCGGAGATAGGGATTACTGGATATCGCGTAAAGCCAAAACGTTCAGTAATGTAGGATTCTTTCTTTTCGATGTTGATGCACTGTGCTGGGGACGGTTGATGCAGGTATGTATCCCACTCACGGAAGGGCTCGATTTTATCAACCTGGTTGAGGACGAACAAAACGCGCTCACCACCACCTGCAGGGAGCAGGACATTATTGTAGAAATGCTCATCTGCAGAAAAAGCTCGATCATCGCCTTTTATCACCCAGAGGATGAGATCCAGTGAGGGAAGCAAAGTACGGTAAAGATCTTCGTACTCTTTATCCCGTAAAGCATTCTCACCGACACCAGGAATATCAATGATCTTCAGCGAACGTTTGCCGAAGCGTGTGCGCAGTTCCTGGGCCTCACGCGTACAGGCTTCAACGTCACTGACCGCACACACTTCGCCCTGGAATAGCGCATTACACACGCTTGATTTACCTGCGCCGGTCTTTCCCATAACACCAATAACAGGTTCATAGTCGATAGCTTCACTGATTTTGTTAACCAGGCTTTCCCGCAGCGACTGAGGGAAAACATCGAGAATATCCCTGATGTCAGGTATGAGCGGCGGGCTGTCGGCTTTTATCCCATTGTTCTCATTAAACATATTTCCCCATATTCCTGAAATCTCCCCTTCTCTTCTGGTGATGCCATTAGCATCAGTAATCATCCGGCCTTCGCCCTTTACCGGGTCATCCATAAAGGTCTCCTTGCTTATGTTGAAATGAACGTTGCCAGTTACTCTCTGAAGGTCTGAATAACGTCACTGATGAAACGAAAGTGTGGAAGAGCCGAAATAAACTCCTCACTGGCGGTGAGTGCATCAAGTTCAGGCTTTCTGCGAAAAGAGGTATCAAGAACAGTCACAGCGTTAACGTCTTCCATCCGAAACACCTGTAGCTTTCTCGCCCGAGTAGCTACAAGAAACCAGTTTCTGGACTGGAAGATCAGGCGGCGAGGAGCCACTGCGTCGTAGCTCTTACCATTGACTAATAGCGTAACGGCTCGGTAGTCACGGATCGCTTCGGCCAGCTCCAGAAAGCAGGTGGTTTGAGTGATTGGCGATGGCAGCCCTCCATGCCCGATAAGACATGGAGAGCCACCAGAACTGCTGGTAATCAGTCGGATTAGCCTGCGGTTCTGAGCCGGAATGATCCCCGAAATCCCAGAGTTGAGGATAAACGCAAAGGTATTGGGTAAGTGCTCTCGACCGGATCGCCGGATAAGTCGATAGCTGCCACTGGCATGTTCAAGATCCAGATGGATTAGACGCTGCTGAAAATCCCGCTGTAGTGTGCGCTCTGAGACACCAAACTCATTTGCCAACGCTTTCAGCTCCAAGGATTGGCCAGCCAGTAACCGGCTGATAATGAACGATAACCTGACGGACAGGCGGTCATAATGATCATGTTGTGTTTTCATGGTGAGAACAGTCCTGAACTCCCAAAATAACCAGATATTGATATGGGAGATTATGACGTACTGGTTCGACACGTTATGTCGTACCAAAGAGAGGTGGATTGAAAAAATGGCGAAGAAATTTAAGGGCAGTAACGAATTGAAATCTATGGAAATAGTTGATTTAAGAGGAGGTTTAGGACCAAATATACGACATGACCTGTCGTATATTGTATTGCCGAACGAAAGGTATGTGCCATCCACGGAAATAATTTAGTTTTGAAAATATTTATAAATCAATGACTGTAAGTACCGTAATTCTGTTGGTCAAAGAACCTGAAAGTGACCAATGAAATTGGCAAAAAGTTTGCCCGTAATGTGCAGACTGGAGCGAGGGACCTGCGATTGCAGATCTGTAACCCATAATTTAAATGCGGGAAATTTGAACAATCATGGCTGATATGGTAATACATTGATGTAGAAAGAAAAATAAAGGAAAGATCAATGGAAAGTAAACAACAATCCAAGGTCTGCGTTCATCTTCTTGATCAAGAAAAGCCCTATTACTTTTCGCCAGAGCAACAAAAATCCACTTCAGATTCATTTTTCCAGCGTGCATTAAAGCTGGCTTGGGATCATCGCAGTTACATTGCGACCTGCAGATGTGATCCGGCTCAGGAACTTAAGCTTTATGTCAGAAGCAATAAAGGCTCTGGTCCATTTACTCTCTGTCGAAATCCAAACACCGGTCCTCGGCTCATACTACTCTCGTGTAAGTACTGATGGTGGTGCAAAAGCACATTCATCATCGGCTGTCAGGAAAGAGGAGGACGGAACCCTTCGTATCGAATTAGATTTTTCGTTACGCGTATCGACGGGGAGCAGGTCACTACGACAAGATTGGCTTAGAGATATGACAAAAAATAAAAAAAAAGACGGAAGCATCATGCTTCCGTTTTTTAAACTTTCCATGCGTTTTAAAGTCCCTAGCTTTAAACCCAACAGAAATGATTACTGAAGTGTTCTAGAGAATTAGATTCTTTTACTGCATCGTGAGGTATCAGTAAGTACTTCCAAGGTTTACCACCGTGTAGAGCAAGGTATTCACTTGCATGGCTACACCATTTCATACCACTGCGGGCTTTTTCTGTCACCTCCTCATTCCAGCTGCCATCTTGGTTTTGATGTTGGGTACTTTTAGTTTCAATCATCAAAACATAGTCGGTGCTTTCGGCAACAAAGTCGGGCACGTATTCAGGATGTTCATTGCCACGCTTGTAGTACATCTTGAATTGGCCTTTGGCAGGTTTGAACCACTTCTCACAGTCACGTTCCAAGATCACCGCAAAACGGCGTTCAGTGTCTGAATCAAACTTTTGCAATGGGTATAAACAACGGCTAAAACCATCAAATAGCATTTGTTTAATGCGACTGACATCGCGCACTGTGTCACGGTAATTTTGCAACGGTTGGTCTTGCGCGATGGTATAAGCACAATCACGCAGGGTGCTAAAGCCACTGCGCACATCTACAACGTACTCAGTCGCTTCTTCAAAGAAATGGTTGTTCAATTGAGCATGAATTAATTTCGCAATTTTATCACTTTGGTTTTGCAGAATATTTTCAACCACATCACCTTCGTTTTCAGCCATCAGTGTCTTAACTGCCTGAGTTGCCAAGTCATACAATAGCTCAGCTTGTTCGTCATAAGGAATATCGTCGTAGTCGAACAGCTTCTTTAAAATATAGTTCTGCTTCACAGGTTCGTAGTTACCCGAGTCCCCTTCCCCACGAATAGTTTGGTGATTGTCTTGCAAACTCTGTTGAATCAGCGCTCGGTCGATTGGTTTTAAACCTTTAATCGCGGCAATATCCAAATCAAACGGATGATATCCAGTACGCACTTCTCCTGATGGGGAAACAATAATACGCGGAATATCTATTGTGTTATCCACCGTCAGCTGCGCCACTTGCTCAACAATCTGGTCAATATCAACCGATTCTTCAGTAAATAGTTCACGCTGCTCTTGAGTTAACTGAGCTTTTACCTGCTCGGTGATCTGTGCTTTTACCTCAACCGTTAACAATGCTTTGCTGGTTGGCACATCGGAGGGGCGTGTTTGATATTGCTTAATCACATCCAATGCAGCGCGGGCAACCGTTTGTTGGTTCGGCGTGGTATAAGTGGCCTTAGGTTCTTGTACCTCACGGTTACCATCCGCACCAGTTGCAGTTACGCCTGAGCCTGTTAACTGCTGCTCTAAGTTAGATTTCACCTGCACACTTTGCTTGGTTACATCGTCCTCTGGACGATCTAATACTCGCATTTTCAGGCGCAGTGGATTGTTCGGGTCATTGGCTTCATCGACAATTTCTTGGAATTTATCGTGCGCGACAATACTAAGAGTGTCGACGGCTTCAACACCAGTGCGTTTGCCATAAGGTAAACGCAAACCACGGCCAATCGACTGTTCAATGAGGGTTCTGGCATTAGCGGCCCGAAGCGGTACGATGGTATACAGGTTAGTAACATCCCAACCTTCCTTTAGCATGTTAACGTGAATTACAATCTCGGTTGGCTCATCGACATGCTCAACATTCAGCAGTGCTTGAATAGTTTCTTCTTCTTTTTTACTGCTATCTACTTGGATCACTTTGCCCCGGTAGCGTTCTTCAAATACGCTTTCCAGCTTGGTTAAAAGCTCCGCGGCATGGATGGTATCCCGCGCAATCACCAACATAAAGGGCTTAACTAACTTGGCATCGTTTTCATGCGCGTAAGTGGTTAAGTCCACCTTGGTTTGCTCATGCAAACGAATACCATCCATTAACTTAATGGTCTCCAATTCGTCTTTGTCATACTGGCTGGCATCAAAGTTACGCTGAGTTACTACTGCAGGCTCTTTGACAAAACCATCATCCATGGCACAGGCCAATGGGTAGTCAATCACCACATTTTTAAAATGCACGGGGCCACGGCTAGACTCTGTAAATGGTGTTGCCGTAAGCTCCAAAGCGAACAAGGGATTAAGCTCATTGAGTGCACGCATACCGGCATCGGCACGATAACGGTGCGATTCATCCATTAGCAACACTAAATCAGGCAAGTTCGATAAGTACTCGAAGTAACTTTCTCCCAAGGTTTCGGCTAAGCGCTTAATTCGCGGGGCTTTACCACCTCTCACCTCAGTGTTGATTTTGGCGATGTTGAACACGTTAATCCGCACTGAACCAAATAAATCACCCATCATTTGTGCGCCACGGCTTTCATAGTTGTCACCTGTGATTACTTCTGGCGGTGCTAGCACAAAATCCGTAATGCCTTTAAAAACGTATTTAGGCGAAGCTGGCGAAAAATCACTGATCAGCTTTTCATAGATGGTCAGGTTAGGTGCTAACACAAAGTAGTTGCGAATATCATGTACCTGATACAAATAGGTAATAAACGCCCCCATCAAACGGGTTTTACCTACACCCGTAGCCAAGGCAAAACACAGAGAGGGAAAGTCACGTTCAAAATCACTGAGCTTAGGAAACTGCGCTTTTAAAGTTTCTAATAATTCCGGCACATCGCGCTTAGGGTTTAGAAGCTTGTGATCTGAGGCACCAATCGCCACCGCCAAAGCGCGCAGCGAGTCTTGCTGCGGCGGACGTAAACTTAAACGGCCGATGACATTGTTAATGGCACGTAATTGGTCGGGTTTTAAACTTGGTAAATCAATGGTCATTATAATTACCTTTTCAACCGTTAATCTTGCGCTTTGTCGCTGCCGTAATAGGCATTATTCGTTAAATTAGCCACATTTAACGAATAATCGTCGTGACCAAATTGACACTTGTTTAGAATAGCTTTTGGCAGCTTTTTCAGAGTTAAATTGACAAAACGATCTGGCTCACTGCGGAATGCACCGCACATAACGAGTAACGTTCGGTCACTGCCTACTTCCTCAGAAAGTGCTTCTAATTTTTCAACAGACAGGCTTTGTGTGGTCACGTAAATATGATCTGTTTCGGTTGAATAACCATGATCCCACCAATCCACTTCTGATGGGGAATAGGTAAAGCCTTCCAACTTACAAACAGCTTCAGCGAGCATTTCTGGGTTGTACTCTTTGTTGATCACTTCCAAGCCGAATTTGTCTTTAACGATTAAAGACGGTGCAAGTTTGTAATAACGGAAACCACCGCCACCTTGCCAGTTAACAGTTTTAGATACACCGCCTTGATCTTCACCATCAATGACTTTTTGTAGCCGGGGTAACACTACATTGTCACAATGCATCCCTAGCTCAACCATAATCCAGCGGCGCCCCATCTTATGAGCTACCGCACCTGTAGTGCCAGAGCCAGCAAAAGAATCTAAAACAATGTCACCCGGATCTGTTGCAATTCTAATAACTCGCTCTATCAATCTTTCTGGTTTAGGTGTATCAAAAGGTAAATCTCCAGGAAAAAGAGCTTGAATTTCTCTCTTAGCTTCTTGGGTATGCCCCACCTCGCCATGAGGCCACCAAGTTCTTGGAACCATTCCTCCCTGAACTTCACTCAGGAATAGTTTAATCGCAGGATTATTGTCACCTGACTCTCCGAAAACGATTCGACCTTCTTCTACCATTCGCCAAAAGTCTTTCTCTAACATTCTCCAATGACTACCTTTAGGAGGAGCCACTTTTCGACCCGATGGTATTGTTATTTCATACATCAATCCCTCATGCCGTTCACCACCGGCAAATATTGGACCAAGTCTCCAAGGCCCTCTAGGATCATTATCTGGATTGCTATACTTGCTACTGCTTTTTTCATCTCTTGGTAAAAGATTTCTTACTTTCTTCCAGTTAAGGCCCATCGGAGAATAAAGCAGAATATAGTTATGAGCTGGTGATATCGCGGCAGCATTACTCCTACCATAAAAATTTTCCCAAACCATTGAAGCAATGAAAGCATGTCGACCAAAGATCTCGTCACACAAAATTTTCAAGTAATGGGCTTCATTATCATCAATTGCAATCCACAACGAACCATCTTCACTGAGTAAATTACGAATAATCTCCAAGCGATCACGCATCAAAGTTAACCAAAGTGAATGCTCAACCCCATCATCGTAATGCTCAAAGGCACTGCCCGTGTTATAGGGTGGATCGATAAAAACACACTTCACTTTTCCTGCATATTCCTGCTCTAGTGCCTTCAGCGCCAACAGGTTGTCGCCAAAAATAAGCTTATTATCAAAAATATCTTTTTCGGTGACTTTTTGGCTAGCAAGGTAAGACTTACTAGGATCTTCCAATAAAATGCGCGGCTCAAGTTTTTTGCGCTCGTTTTTACCTATCCAGGTCAGTTCTAATTTGGTTTTGCTCATGTGTTCTATGCTCTTATCTTGTGTTCGCTACTTAGCATCTTCTTGCCATCGCAATGGCTACGCAAGCTGTACTTGCCGATTAGCAGCTTGGTCGATTTGCTTTTGCTGGCGCTGTGCTTTATCAGCTAAGTAACTGAATAAATTCTGGTTATGTGGATCGTTCGCTTGAAGGCGTTCTTGTTTTGCAACAACTGCGGGGGTTTCTGCCAAGTTTAAATGACTGATCCACACCTGCTGCATTAACCGTGCGGTATCACTCAGGCGTTTAAAATACGCGTGTGGCGCACTACCTAATGCTAATACCGTGAAATTATCAAAAAATTGCTGACGAAGTTCATCAAAGGCGCGACTAATTAATCCTTCAAATGCGTCTTTCTCAGTAATCTCAGGGGTAGTAATAGCGTCTTTAAACTGCGCCATTAACAGCGCGGTTATACAGTAAGTAAAATGGCGGTATACCAATTTTTCGGGGCTTGGATTACTGCGTTCAGCGGCAGTGCATAAGACTTGTATCGCCAAGTAGAAGTTCACCGCGTTAATGGCTACGACACCATGTAAATCTGTACTAAAAATGGCTTGGTATTCAGAACTTTCTTGGTTGGTAAACTTGCCTGGCTCTACCTTTAGCTGATAAGGCACGCGTACATCGGCTTGCAAACAGGCAAGAGCCTTTGCCAAGGTCTCTATGCTAATGCTACGAATGCCAGCCGCTGTGGTTTGTTGCGGGCGGTAGAGATATTCCACACCAAACATTTTCATTTCTTGGCGCAAACGTTCTTGGGTGTCATCCAGCGCGGCAAAGTTGGCTAAATCAACTGGATTTTGCAGGTTTCGAGCTTTGGTTACTTGCTTGTGAAAAGCGTCGTTACCCGTATTGATAATAGTTACCATGACTTTTGCTTGGCTAATATCCGCCGTTGGGTTTTCATCCATAAACTGCGCAGCACTGGCAATAGTTTGAGCACCGTTGACGACGGATAGGCCTAGTACCTGAATGTTTCGTGGGCCACCTTTGTTTTGCAGACGCTTTGGTTCTACATGATTCCCCACCATGGTGATGCCATTATTTAAAAAGAAAAAATCTTGCGGGTTAGTGAGTAGTGTTTGCTTGATTGCGCTATTGACCCCACGACGCCCAGTACCAATGAAATAGCGAATATTTTTCTCGTAAAGTGCTTTGCCATACTTATTGTGTAAACTGACTAGATCATTAACTTTAGCCACACCAAACACAACACTTCGAGGCTCAACGGTCGTTATGCATTTATAAACAGCTACTTTTTCATTTACTGCTGAGATAGCTTGCTCTGCCCGCAAAGCTTCTTCAACGTCCTGTGCGGTAAATTCATCAACCTGCATTCGTAATTGAGCTTCACCGCGTTCAACTAATGCAGCAAGCTTGCGTTGCATTTCATTGTTTGCTGTACCCGCTATACCACTCCCAGTGTATGCAATCAGCACTTGTATGCTATCGCACTCGTCTAGCGCGTTTTCAATGTAGTCTTGGCTATTATTGAAGTTTTGGTTAAAGGCTTGAAAGTTCTTATCTAACAATAACTCAACCCCTGTCATCAGGGACTGTGCTTCAGGCAGGAGAAATTGCTCGCGTGATTTAAACTTTGATTGCACGATAAACAAGGTCCGCGAGCCTTCTTCAAAGTAAATCGCGTCTATGCCTTGATCGTTGTAGTCGTCTAACACTGACTGCGCAGCCAACTTTGCATCAATGCCAAAACGTGTTTGCAGTACATAGGCGCTGAACGCACGAGCAATTTGTTTTTCGGGTAAGTCTTCTCGCCCACCTTGCCCAAGCAATGGCGGTAAATGCGGCACAAAACGCTGCTGAAGTATGTCTTTTAATGGGGCAATAAATTGTGGTTGTAATGCTGCCAACGTTAAGTTTCCTTATATTAATTGCCAACTGATCGTAAATAGCGTTTCCACGTCAGTTTTCTTATTGAGCTTCCGTTCTAAGGTTTCAATCAAAGACTCACGACGTTCGTCTACCTCATCTTGTCGATCAAAAAGCTCTCGCCTACTTTTGTTACGTAGGCTTTCGAGTTGTCGTTGCTGTTTCTGTAAACTCAGCTTCTCTTCCAGAGAAGCCACTATTTTGGCTTCTCGACGAACTTGTTTGATCTGCTTATCGAGTTCTTTAATTGATTGCTCAATCCCTTCTTTTAAATCATCGGCCCATGTATCTAGTTTGCTAACTTCTTGCTCGAAAAAACCAAGATTACGTTCGTTTACTTGTTTTTCTATCTCATGACGCGCCAGCGCAAACAAGTCAGACAGGACCACTTGATAACCAGGGAACTGGTGTACCAAATCCTGTTCTTTAGCATCACTTTGGACACAACCGTTAAGCTGCATGAGTTTTTGCGCAACCTCGCTTGGTAATACTTCGCCATTATAGTTCTGAGCAGCAAAGAGCAAGTGATCCTCATTCTGCTCCAATGACTCAATACTAAACCTTTGTAGACTTAGTACGCCAGTAGCTCCAATATGCGGTTCTAACATACTGATTTTATTTGGATGATTGCTATAATCAAAGACTATCTTTGTAGCAGGTAGTTCCCGTTCCAACGCCCTATCGATGACCCATTCGCCTATTGGATGAGTAATGCGAAGAATATGCGCATGTGGAAGTTTATCTGACTCTTCAGAACTACTTTGTTGACCACGACGAACTAGTTGGTAAATACCTGCTGGTGCATTGTTGATTGATTGCTTAAGGTTTAGGCTATGGTTACTTGAGTTAATCTCTGCTAAATCTGCTAGTTCATGACAGCTTAGTTGCCAAAACCATCGACCTATTTTGTCTAGCCGCTGCTGAGCAGCATCAAGCTGGATTTTGAGTAAGTCATGAATATCTTCATCAAAGTTCTCAAGCAAAAGTTGCTGGGTTTCACGCATCTTTTGATTGATTTCGGTTTCAAGGTCTTTTTGTAGTTGATCAAAAGCCGCTTCAATCTCAGCAGGGTGGCGACAAGTTTCGTAAATGTGTTGGATGCGTTTTTCGAAGTCAATGCCGGATTCGATGCTACCTAACACATCGTCAGATGCTCCAAACACACCATCAAATAGGTGGAATTTTTCGGTAAGTAGCTCTAATACACGCTGATCCGCTTGATTTACTTCATTTAGAAAGTTGATAACAACAACATCAAACTCCTGGCCATAACGATGGCAGCGACCGATGCGCTGCTCTACTCGCTGCGGGTTCCAAGGCAAATCATAGTTAATGAGTAATGAACAAAACTGTAAGTTCACCCCCTCTGCTGCCGCTTCAGTTGCGATCATCACTTCGGCATGACGGCGAAAGTAATCAATTAGCGCGGTACGCCGGTCTATTTGAGGTGAGCCACTAACCTTGTCGCTACCTTGGTTTTCAACAAGCCACTGCTGATAAACTTTGGTTGCTTCTGGATGACTATTGCTACCACTAAAAGTTACTAATTTATCAGCAAATCCATTCGTCTCAAGGAACCGAGCTAGGTATTCTTGCGTACGCTTAGACTCGGTAAAAATGATGACCTTACAAGGTGCCTCCATTTCTTCCATCTTGGCAAAGCCCAGATTCAAAGCGGTAAGTAAGGCTTGAGTCTTGCTGTCTGTGGTGATTGATTTAGCCTGTTCTATATAGTGCTCAAGCTCTGTAATCTCGGCATCAAGCAAATCTAAATCAATGTTTTGCCCAGTAGCGATACTCTGTGCTTCATAAACAAACTCACTGTACTCTTCTCCCAAATCATCAGTCTCAACAAGTTCACGGATAAGATCGAGTTCGGATCTAGCGTGTACTTTTAAGTCAACTAGTCGACGCTTTATCGTTTCGAGAGTATAAAGCACCGCGTGCGAGCTGGACGCGAGCAGTTTTCTAATAATTAAGCCAGTTAAATGACGCTGACTTTTAGGTAGCGCATAGCTTTCTTCTTTTTCTAATAAGGCACTAATGCCTTCATAAAGCTCGATTTCAGCAATAGAAGGAGTAAACGGCACAGTCAACGTTTGTCGCTGGGTGTAGCGGACATATTCCAGAACATCTTTACGCAATGTACGCTGTATGAATCCATTTAGCCGATGTTTAAGATGAACTAACGCATTCTCGTTATTAACGAATTGTTGTTTAAAGCTATGCTCATCACCGAAAATATGATCGTCAATGATGGTTGATAAACCGTACAGCTCCATCAGTGAGTTTTGTAGTGGAGTGGCAGTAAGTAATAGCTTCTTACTGCCTTCCAATGCTCGACGTAACGTTTGACCCATTTTATTACTAACTCGGTAAGCATTACGCAACTTATGAGCTTCGTCGATAACGACCATGTCCCATGGCTCTAACATTAGTTGCGCTTCCATCCGCACAGCATAGTGGTAGGACATAATAGAAATGGATTGATTGGCAAGTGGATTGGCTTGCCCGCTATTAACACTTATACGCCAAGTTTTTGCGTCTAGAATCTGAGCAGGTAAGTTAAACTTATCGGCTAATTCCTGTACCCACTGACGTCGTAGCGAAGCGGGGCAGATAATCAGAATACGGCGTTTACGCTCTGCCCAGTACTGTGATAACACGAGGCCAGCTTCAATTGTTTTACCTAAACCGACTTCATCGGCTAACACAACACCTTTACTTAAAGGGTTGTTTAGTGCAAAAAGTGCAGCATGAATTTGGTGCGGATTGAGGTCAACACTAGCATCAAAAAGCGATTGTGACAGCTTATCAACACCGTTTTCGGCGTGTCTGATAGTTAATTCATGCGCAAAATATTTAGCGTGATATGGCGTGATATTCTTAAGCATGCTTCTGGCTCTCTATCCACTTTTCTAGATCATCTTTTTTGAAACGCCAAGATCCACCGACTTTGAAGCCAGGTAGCTTTCTTTCACTCGCCAGTCGATACGCCGTTTTCTCTGCAAGCTTCAAGTAAGCAGCGACTTCCTTAAGCGTTAAAATTTGGTGATCCATCGCTGAGTGTTTTCTCCAAGCTTCATTAGATGAATTGAATTATAAGAGAATATGGGAAAATTGAGGAATGAACAATGATCTGTTTTGAAGTATGTAGTTCAGCTAAAAATGCCAAAAATAGGCATCTATCAAGGTGTAAGTATCCTAGCTTTAGTTCCACGTGCTTTTTGAGAGTTCCGGTTTTTCAGCCATCAGCCGGTACTCTTCCAGCGTCAGGTTGTTCAGGGATTCTTGAGGCCACTCGCTGTTGTATTCCGTCAGCCAGCGCTCTATGATATCTTGTGCTTCATTCAGCATTCTGAACAGATAAAATTCCAGTATTTCCGTCCGGTACGTCCGGTTAAAACGTTCGATAAACGCATTTTGCATCAGTTTACCTGGCTTGATAAATTCCAGCATCACGCCATGGTCCTCAGCCCATTGTGCCAGAGCCAGTGATATCAGCTCCGGTCCGTTAACGCCCCTACCGTAGCACCTGCAATAGTACCGACTACAAGAATAGATGAACCGATGCGGCTTTGGTTAATGCGCCTGAAATACCACCAGCGACAGCTTCACTGTTCTTACCAATATGCCGTTCACGAATACGTGTTGAATCGCAGACCGGGCAACAATGTAACTTTTCATCATACTTTCCGTTGAGGTTGATTAAAAAGCAAAAAAGCCCCTATCCGTAAGGGTAGAGGCTTTCAGTAGTATAAATTTATGTAATAAGACTTATTACGGTAAATATCTAGCGATGATTACTTAAAGGGATTATTCACTTTGGCATAATCAAAAGGTGAGATAGCTTTTTCTCTATTTGCATTGAGAAAATCAGCCCACCATTGCAGCATCAGTCTGCGTTCATCAAGATGTTCCGCTTTATGAATATAAGCAGCCCGGACAGAGTTACGTTCCATATGACTCATTTGCCGCTCCACAGCATCCCTTGACCATAATCCTGATTCAATCAATGAACTACAGGCCATCGTTCTGAAACCATGGCCACAGACTTCAACCTGTGTGTCATACCCCATAACTCGTAAAGACTTGTTAACCGTGTTTTCACTCATCGGCTTACGAGGGTTATGATCACCAATAAAGATCAGTTCATGACCGCCACTAAGAAGCTTTACTTGTTCAAGGATTTTTACTGCTTGCAGAGAAAGGGGGACAAGGTGAGGTGTTTTCATTTTTGAGCCCCGTTGAGAGTGTTTAACACCGTCAATCGCTTCACGCTCTGCGGGTATAGTCCACATGGCTGTTTTAAAATCTACCTCTGACCAGCGGGCAAAACGCAGTTCACTTGAACGAATGAACACCAATAAGGTGAGCTCTACAACTAACTTGGTTAACGCTCTACCAGAGTAGTGATCAATACGATAAAGCAGTTCAGGAGTGCGGCTGAGTTCTAATGCGGGGCGATGTTGTCGGTTACTTGTAGCAACTGCCCCCGCCATTTCTTGCGCGGGATTGTAGTCGATTAAACCGCTCTGAACGGCAAAGCGCATAATCGCGGTAGTACGCTGCTGCAAACGAGAAGCGACTTCGAGACGCCCGGATGACTCCACCGCTTTGATGGGGACAAGCAGATCCCGTGTTTTAAGCTCCGCAATATTCCTCTTACCAATAGCAGCAAAGAGATTATCTTCCAGGCTTTTCAATACACGAGCGCTATGCGATGCCGACCATTTCTGATTACTGGCGTGCCAATCTCTGGCAACCACCTCAAAAGTTACCGCCTCTTGCTCCTGTTCTACCTTAACGGCTTTCTTGTTCTCACTGGGATCGACGTCATTAGCTAATATCTTACGGGCTTCGTCCCGGCGGGCTCTGGCATCAGTCAGCGACACTTCAGGGTATTTCCCCAACGCCAGCATCTTTTCTTTGCCACCGAAGCGATATCGCAGCCGCCAATATTTAGAACCGTTCGGGTGAACCAACAACACCATGCCGTCGCCATCGGTAAGCTTATAGGCTTTTGCTTCAGGCTTGGCTGTACGAACCTTCACATCACTCAGAGCCATGTTGAGTATCCTTTCAAGGGTTCTGTGTGGGTACAAACATTATCGAACCGGGATATACCCGCAGATGTACCCACATCAGTAAGTTGATGTAGATTGAATCAGGTTGACTTATGTTGACTGAAAAAGCGAGGAAAGCCTTGGGGGGACTGGATTTTAGGCATAAAAAAAGACCTCAGTTGAGGTCTATTTACATACTAATGGTGCCGAAGGCCGGACTCGAACCGGCACACCTTGCGGCGGTTGATTTTGAATCAACTGCGTCTACCGATTTCGCCACTTCGGCACTGAAAGTAGTATGCGGAAAACGTGGGCATTATACCCAGCCCAGCGGGGCACGCAATAGTTATCCCGTGTTGTTCGGTTTAAGTGTCGAAAAAACAGTCATACACCGCAACGCAGTGAGGATTTACTGACAAAAATCTTCGTTTTGCCCGCGTTTTTCCGGTGCCGTTTTTCAAACTTCGCATTAGTATACAAATCACGAATAGATCTTGCCCTGTTGATGGATACCAGCTTGTTGAAAAAACTCTCACTTTCGCTCCTCGCGCTGGCCTTCGCCAGTACGCCTTTATGGAGCCACGCGCAGACTACTGCGCGTCTGGCGTCGCAGGTCGTGGATGACCATGCAGAACACATCTTTTACGGCAGTGGCGCAATGGGAATGGCGCTGGTGGTCGTTGATAATAATCAGCAGGTTTTCCGCAGCTTCGGGGAAACAAAACCGGGCTCCGATTTGCGTCCGCGTGAAGACTCCGTGGTGCGTATCGCCTCGCTGACCAAGCTCATTACCAGCGAAGTGCTGGTGAAAATGGCGCAGCAGGGAAAAGTCAGCATTAATGACCCGCTGCGTAAATATGCTCCGGCCGGTGCGCGCGTGCCGGCTTACAGCGGCACAAATCCGATTACGCTGCTGAATCTGGCTACGCACACCAGCGGCCTGCCGCGTGAGCAACCGGGCGGTGTCGCACATCGTGCCGTCTTTACCTGGCCGACGAAAAGCGATCGCTGGACCTGGCTGAGCGTCGCAAAACTCACCGTGCCACCGGGCGCCCGCGCGTCTTACTCCAATCTGGCGTTTGACCTGCTTTCCGATGCGTTGTCAAAAGCCGCTAATCAGCCTTATACACAACTGCTGCGCGATCAAATCACTAAGCCGCTGGGCATGATCGATACCACGCTGACGCCAAACGCCAGCCAGTGTTCGCGCCTGATGGAAGGCCTGCGTCCGAGTCCGTGCATCAACACCATTGCAGCAGCGGGCAGTGGCGGCCTTTATTCAACGCCTGCCGATATGGGCCGCTGGATGCGTCAGTTCCTCGGACAGCGCACCACAACCGCCGATATGGCGCAGAAGATGTATTATAAACGATCAGATCTGGTGTCGCTCAAAGGGATGGATGTGCCGGGCATGGCAGACTCGCTGGGAATGGGCTGGGTAACAATGGCGCCAACGCCGTTGCTGCCGCGCATCATTCAGAAAACCGGCGGCGGCGGCGGCTTTATCACGTATGTCGCGATGGTGCCGCAGCGCGGTGTTGGCGTGTTCGTGGTGGTCACCCGCAGCGAACTGACCAAGTTTAAGAATATGAGTGATGGCGTGAACGATCTGGTCGCCGATCTGGTGCGTAATAACGAGATCTGACGCTCCGGCTGACAATCTTCAGACGTAAAAAAAGCAGGCTTATGAAGCCTGCTTTTTGTTTATCTGCGCTGCGGAGTTATCGTTTTTTCAGCAGTAAGAACATGCTGATGACGAAGAACAATCCGCTTGGTAACAGTGCGCCCAGTATCGGCGGAATGTTGTAAACCAGGCTTAACGGGCCGAAGATCTGGTCAAGTACGTAGAACAGGAAACCGAAGCAAATCCCGGTCACCACACGCACGCCCATCGGCACGCTGCGCAGAGGTCCGAAGATGAACGACAGCGCCATCAGCATCATTACCGCAACAGACAGTGGCGAGAAGATCTTGCTCCACATATTCAGCTGATAACGTTTTGCTTCCTGTCCGCTCTGCTTGAGATATTTCACGTAGTTGTGCAGGCCGCTGATCGACAACGCATCCGGGTCGAGCGCCACCACGCCCAGCTTGTCCGGCGTCAGGTTAGTTTTCCAGACACCGGTCAGGGTCTGGGAACCGGTGATCTGCAGGTTGTCCGTCAGGTCAGATTCATCTACCTGAGAGAGTTTCCACTCACCGCCGTCAAACGTTGCCGAAGAGGCATAACGGACTGACTGCAATTTGTTCTGATCATTGAAATGATAGATGTTGACGCCTGTCAGCTCTTTCTCACCTGCCACACGTTCAATATAGATAAAGTCGTGCCCGTCTTTCGCCCACAAACCGTTTTGCGTGGAAAGTAATGAACCGCCGTACATCTGCTGCGCACGGTAGTTACGAGCCATTTGTTCGCCCTGCGGCGCAACCCATTCACCAATCGCCATGGTCAGTAGCACCAGCGGGATCGCCGTTTTCATTACGGAAGCAGCAATCTGCATACGGGTGAAACCGGAGGCTTGCATAACCACCAGTTCACTGCGTGTTGCCAGTGTACCGAGGCCAAGCAATGCGCCCAGCAGCGCCGCCATCGGGAAGAAAATCTCGATATCTTTTGGCACGCTAAGCAAGGTGTATAACCCGGCACCGGCGGCAGAATATCCGCCCTGCCCGACTTTACGAAGCTGATCGACAAATTTGATGATGCCGGAGAGTGACACCAGCATGAACAACGTCATCATGATGGTGTTGAAAATAGTGCGACCAATGTAACGGTCTAATACGCCAAACATCAGGCAACTCCTCTCAGACGCGCCCGGATCTTGCGAACCGGCAAGGTATCCCACGCATTAAGCACCAATGCCAGTGCAAAGTAGAGCAGGTTCGTTCCCCACATCCAGAGGAACGGATCCAGCTTGCCTTTCGCGCCGTTAGAGCGCAGCGAGGTTTGCAGCAGGAAGAAAATCAGATACAGCAGGATAGCGGGCAGCATGCTGAGAACGCGGCCCTGACGCGGGTTAACCACGCTGAGCGGAACCACCAGCAACGCCATAATAAACACGGATACGATCAGCGTTAAACGCCAGTTCAGCTCTGCGCTGGCTTCCGGTTCGTTAGAGTTCCAGAGTTGCGTCATGGACATCTGATCAGACTGATTCGGGTCAAGCTGCACGGTCTGATGGCCGATAACCGCCAGATAATCGGTGAAGTCCGTGACACGGAAATCACGCAACAATGCGGTGCCTTCATAACGCGTGCCTTTGTCCAGCATCACCTGTTGTGAGCCGTCAGCGCGCTGAAGCATGTGCCCTTTATCTGCCACAACGACAGAAGGACGCTGATTGCCGTTCGGACGCAGCTGAGCCAGGAAAACGTTATGGAATTCTTTGCCTTTCACGCTGCCGACGAACAGAACCGCATTGCCGTTTTGTGCCTGCTGGAACTGGCCTTCGACCATCGCGGCCATGCTTGGGTTGGCTTTCGCCTCCGCCAGCACTTCGTCCTGATGTTTGGACGACCACGGACTCAACCAGATAGCGTTCGCGCCAGCAAAGATTGACGTAAATAGCGCCAGAACCATTGCAGCGATGACCAGTGAGCGTTTTCCGAGACCACAGGCATGCATGACCGTGATTTCACTGTCGGTATAAAGTTTACCGAGCGTCATCAGCAGGCCAAGGAACAGGCTGAGCGGCAGAATAAGCTGCGCCATTTCCGGAACACCAAGGCCCAGAAGAGAGAGGACTAAATTTGTTGGGATATCGCCATCAACCGCTGCTCCGAGCACTCTTACCAGCTTCTGACAGAAGAAGATAAGAAGCAAAATGAACAGAATGGCAAATTGGCTCTTGAAGGTTTCCCTAACCAGATATCTAATGATGATCACGCTTAATACGCCTGTGAAAACTTGTCTTTTTGAAGGAAAATCGCTAGTTTCATCGCTAATCCGTCATTTATTCTCATCATATGGCAACCTTCGCAGCTAAAATAGTATTACAACACCGAGAATTGGGGTGTCCTATAGGAACTTGCTTATAGCCGCCAAAATAAAAACTAACGCCGTTTAGGTTAACACAGGTCGTTAACACAATGACGGGAGAGTGTCTCCGGCGACTCATTCTAGCCGTACCTCCCGCCCTTGTCTTTAAGATTCAGGAGAGTGCATGGAGTTCAGCGTAAAAAGCGGTAGCCCGGAAAAACAACGCAGTGCCTGTATTGTAGTCGGCGTTTTCGAACCGCGCCGCCTGTCACCGATTGCCGAACAACTCGATAAAATCAGTGATGGCTACATCAGCGCCCTGCTCCGCCGTGGCGAACTTGAAGGCAAAGTGGGCCAGACCCTCTTGCTGCATCATGTACCGAATATTCTTTCAGAACGCATTTTGCTGATTGGTTGCGGCAAAGAGCGCGAGCTGGATGAGCGCCAGTACAAACAGGTGATCCAGAAAACTATTAACACCCTCAACGACACCGGTTCGATGGAAGCGGTTTGCTTCCTCACCGAGCTGCACGTGAAAGGACGTAACACTTACTGGAAAGTGCGTCAGGCCGTCGAAACCTCGAAAGAATCGCTTTATACCTTCGATCAGCTGAAAAGCAATAAAACCGAACCACGCCGTCCGCTGCGTAAAATGGTCTTCAACGTGCCAACCCGCCGTGAACTGACCAGCGGTGAGCGCGCCATTCAGCACGGTCTGGCGGTTTCAGCCGGTATTAAAGCGGCGAAAGATCTCGGCAATATGCCACCGAACATCTGTAACGCCGCTTATCTGGCGTCACAGGCCCGTCAGCTGGCAGATGCGTTCAGCACCAACATCACTACCCGCGTAATCGGCGAGCAGCAGATGAAAGAGCTGGGGATGAATGCGTATCTGGCGGTAGGTCAGGGTTCTAAGAACGAATCACTGATGTCGGTGATGGAATATAAAGGAAATCCTAATCCGGACGCTAAGCCTATCGTGCTCGTCGGTAAAGGTCTGACCTTCGATTCCGGCGGTATTTCCATTAAGCCAGCGGCTGATATGGATGAAATGAAGTACGACATGTGTGGTGCTGCGGCCGTTTATGGTGCGATGCGTGTGGTGGCTGAACTGAATCTGCCGCTGAACGTGATTGGCGTGCTGGCAGGCTGTGAAAACATGCCTGGCGGTCAGGCGTTCCGTCCGGGCGATATCCTGACTACCATGTCAGGCCAGACGGTAGAAGTGCTCAATACTGACGCCGAAGGCCGTCTGGTGCTGTGCGATGCGCTGACCTACGTTGAACGTTTCGATCCTGAGCTGGTGATTGACGTTGCCACGCTGACCGGCGCCTGCGTGATTGCCCTTGGCCATCACATCACCGGTTTGCTGTCGAATCACAATCCGCTGGCGCACGAACTGATCGGCGCGTCCGAACAGGCGGGCGACCGCGCATGGCGTCTGCCGCTGGCTGATGAATATCAGGACCAGCTGGATTCGAATTTTGCGGATATGGCGAACATCGGTGGCCGTCCGGGTGGTGCTATCACCGCCGGTTGCTTCCTGTCGCGCTTTACCCGTAAATACAGCTGGGCACATCTGGATATAGCCGGTACCGCATGGCGTTCAGGTAAAAATAAAGGGGCGACCGGTCGTCCGGTTGCGCTGCTGTCACAGTTCCTGCTGAACCGCGCAGGGCTTGATGGCGATGAGTGATTCCCCGGCTAAATAAGTTATAATCTTCGGTATCAGGGTCTGGTTCGCCAGGCCTCTTACAGGCGGGCGCACCAGTTGCGCCCCTGTTTTTTTCTCAGCAGCACAGTGAACTCATCATGAAACAGGCAACCTTCTTTCTTCTCGATGCGCCCGACGCCAGTGGCGAGCTTAGCTCACACGAAGCGCTGGCCTGTCTGGTCGCCGCTGAACGTTACCGGATGGGCAAACGTGTTCTGCTGGCCTGTGAAGATCAGAAACAGGCCGAGCGTCTGGATGAAGCGCTCTGGCAGCGCGATCCCAGCCACTTTGTCCCGCACAATCTGGCCGGAGAAGGCCCGCGCTTTGGTGCGCCGGTCGAGTTATGCTGGCCGGGCAAACGCGGCAATGCGCCGCGCGACCTGCTGATCAGCCTGATGCCCGAATTTGCAGATTTTGCTACTGCTTTCCATGAAGTGGTAGACTTCGTTCCTTACGAAGATTCCCTTAAACAGCTTGCGCGCGAACGCTACAAAGCCTATCGCAGCGTGGGTTTCTCTTTGACGACGGCCACGCCGCCCTCAGTCACCACATCGACCGACGAAAATACGAAGCGAAATGGATAAGACATATAACCCGCAAGACATCGAGCAGCCGCTTTACGAGCACTGGGAACAACAGGGCTATTTCAAGCCGCATGGTGATACCAGTAAAGAAAGCTTTGCCATCATGATCCCGCCGCCGAACGTTACCGGCAGCTTGCACATGGGTCATGCTTTCCAGCAAACCATCATGGACGCCATGATCCGCTATCAGCGTATGCAGGGTAAAAACACGCTGTGGCAGGCGGGTACCGACCATGCGGGTATCGCAACGCAGATGGTGGTTGAGCGCAAAATCGCGGCTGAAGAAGGCAAAACCCGTCACGACTATGGCCGTGAAGCATTCATCGACAAAATCTGGGACTGGAAAGCAGAATCCGGCGGCACGATTACCCGTCAGATGCGCCGTCTGGGCGATTCCGTGGACTGGGAGCGCGAGCGCTTCACCATGGATGAAGGCCTTTCCAACGCCGTGCGCGAAGTGTTTGTACGTCTGTACAAAGAGGATCTGATTTACCGCGGCAAACGCCTGGTGAACTGGGATCCGAAACTGCGTACCGCTATCTCTGATCTGGAAGTCGAAAACCGCGAATCAAAAGGTTCCATGTGGCACCTGCGTTATCCGCTGGCTGACGGCGCGAAAACCGCTGAAGGCAAAGATTATCTGGTAGTCGCCACTACCCGTCCGGAAACTGTGCTCGGTGATACCGGCGTGGCGGTTAACCCGGAAGACCCGCGTTATAAAGATCTGATCGGCAAAGAAATCATTCTGCCGCTGGTGGGACGTCGTATTCCGATTGTTGGCGATGAACACGCCGACATGGAAAAAGGCACCGGCTGCGTGAAGATCACCCCTGCGCATGACTTTAACGACTATGAAGTCGGTAAACGTCACGGCCTGCCGATGATCAACATCCTGACTTTCGATGGCGACATCCGCCAGACCGCTGAAGTATTTGATACTAATGGCGAAGAAAGCGATGCATGTACCAACGATATTCCTGAGCAGTTCCGTGGCCTGGAGCGCTTTGCTGCGCGTAAAGCCGTGGTCGCTGCGTTTGACGAAGCCAGCCTGCTGGAAGAAATCAAACCTCACGATCTGACCGTACCTTACGGCGACCGTGGTGGCGTGGTGATTGAGCCAATGCTGACTGACCAGTGGTACGTGCGTACTGCGCCGCTGGCAAAAGTGGCGGTAGAAGCCGTTGAGCAAGGTGAAATTCAGTTCGTGCCTAAACAGTACGAAAACATGTATTTCAGCTGGATGCGTGACATTCAGGACTGGTGTATTTCCCGTCAGCTGTGGTGGGGACACCGCATTCCTGCGTGGTATGACGCCGAAGGCAACGTGTTTGTTGGCCGTGACGAAGCGGAAGTGCGCAGCGAAAACAATCTGGGCGCAGACGTTGTACTGACGCAGGATGAAGACGTGCTCGACACCTGGTTCTCTTCCGGTCTGTGGACATTCTCCACGCTGGGCTGGCCGGAACAAACGCCTGACCTGAAAGCATTCCACCCTTCAAGCGTGGTCGTCAGCGGCTTCGATATCATCTTCTTCTGGATCGCGCGCATGATCATGATGACCATGCACTTCGTGAAAGACGAAAACGGCAAGCCACAGGTTCCGTTTAACACCGTCTACATGACCGGTCTTATCCGCGACGACGAAGGGCAGAAAATGTCCAAGTCCAAGGGCAACGTTATCGATCCACTGGATATGATCGACGGTATCTCGCTGGAAGACCTGCTGGAAAAACGTACCGGTAATATGATGCAGCCGCAGCTGGCAGAGAAAATCCGCAAGCGCACCGAGAAGCAATTCCCGAACGGCATCGAACCACACGGCACCGACGCCCTGCGCTTCACGCTGGCCGCGCTGGCGTCTACCGGTCGTGACATCAACTGGGACATGAAGCGCCTTGAAGGCTACCGCAACTTCTGTAACAAACTGTGGAACGCCAGCCGCTTCGTGCTGATGAACACCGAAGATCAGGATTGTGGCCTGAACGGCGGCGAACTTGAGCTGTCACTGGCTGATCGCTGGATCCTTGCGGAATACAACCGCACGGTGAAATTGTACCGTGAAGCGATGGATAACTACCGCTTCGATCTGGCTGCCAGCATTCTGTATGAATTCACCTGGAACCAGTTCTGCGACTGGTATCTGGAGCTGACCAAGCCGGTCATGAACGGTGGCAACGAAGCGCAACTGCGCGGCACCCGCCATACGCTGGTAGAAGTGCTTGAAGGTCTGCTGCGTCTTGCGCATCCGATCATCCCGTTCATCACCGAAACCATCTGGCAGCGTGTCAAATCACTGAAAGGCATCACGGCAGAAACGATTATGCTGCAACCTTTCCCTGAGTTTGATGCAGCGAAAGTGGACGAACTGGCGCTGGCCGATCTCGAGTGGATCAAGCAGGCGATCATCGCTATCCGTAACGTGCGTGCCGAGATGAACCTGTCTCCGGCCAAGCCGCTGGAACTGCTGTTACGTGGCGCAAGTGCCGATGCACAGCGTCGTGTTGAACAGAACCTGAGCTTCATTAAGTCTCTGGCACGTCTCGAATCCATCACCATTCTGTCTGCTGGCGACAAAGGCCCGGTATCTGTCACCAAGCTGGTGGAAGGCGCAGAGCTGCTGATCCCAATGGCCGGTCTGATTGATAAAGATGCCGAGCTGGCGCGTCTGGACAAAGAGATGGCGAAACTGGATGGTGAGATTGCGTCCATCGAAGGCAAGCTGTCTAACGAAGGTTTTGTGGCGCGTGCGCCTGAAGCCGTTGTCGCTAAAGAACGCGAACGTCTGGCCGCTTGCGGTGATGCAAAAGTGAAACTGGCAGAACAGAAAGCTACGATCGCTGCGCTGTAATCTCAGCCTGATATAAGCGTTAAACCTTATATACACAAATGCCAGTCAGGGAAACCTGACTGGCATTTTTTATACCTGCAACAGACTGATTAACGCAGGGCGTTATTCTTAAATTCCTGCATAAAGATATCCGACATTTTTCTCACCAGTGTCGAGAAAAACTGGTTATTCAGTGCGGCTTTATTATAAATCATGTAGACAGGTTGTGAAGGCAATGTGACATCAATCGACAGTCTCTGAATATCAAAAGAGTCTTTCATTTTCTGATAGAAACGCTCCGTGATAAAACCCACCATGTCGGATGATTCAACCATCGAAATAATAGAGAGCATTGAAGGGCTGATAAATCGGCACTTTCTGTCGACTTGCATCAGAGCATTCACGCTCAACCTGTTAGACAAAAGACTGGCGCTCTCGGAATCCACGAAAATATGGCTCTCTTCTGCGGCCTGCTCAGGCGTCAGGCTACCGTTAAGACGCGGATGAGATTTCCGGCAAATCATCACCGGTACTTCACTGGCAATATGCTGGCTTACACGCGAGTGGCTGATATGGGGATGAGCATCGAAAATGATGTCAGCCTTACGGAAAATAAGCGCATCTTCCGTTTCAGCAATAGAATTACCGCTGGTGCTGTGCACTATCTCACAGTCGGGTGCGATTTCATCCAGCACCCTGCGCATGACGTTAATCGTAAACATAGAGATATACGGCGAGCAGTGAACCACAAGCCGGGTCGGCAGAGAATCAAATGAGATATTCTGCAGCTTGGCGATCATGTTGTCATAAGCTTCCGCCAGCCCTTCATGTATTCCAATCGCGACTGTAGTCGGTGCCAGCGCCTTTCCGTCCCGGATAAACAACGCATCATTATAATGAACACGTAAACGCCCGAGCGCCTGGCTGACAGCTGAAGGGGTGATACCCAGTGCATCTGCAGCTTTAGTCCCGCTGCGATGAATAAAAACCGCCTCAAAGGTGGTTAAAAGATTGAGATCAAAATTCTTCACCATCTTAAAACGATCGGTGAGCGTGTTTTCTTTCATGCTGTCCAGTCCTCTGATCTCCGGTGAAATGCGAGAGTTCGCATTCTCACCATCTATCATAGTCAAGATACTCAATTTTGGTCTCCTTACCGGTACTTTAATTTCTTATAATTGAATGAGTAATATTTGGGGGGTTTATAATAAATAATTCATTATCGCGAAAACTACTAAAAACAAATAAAGGGATATATTAGTAGATGGTAAATACACTTTACTGAACTATACCTTTAACTAACTTAAATTGAAATCCGACCCGCTTTTATAAAAATAAATATATCATATAAATTCGCCTTGATTCATACAGATATATCCATTCTTAAGTTTACTGAATAGTACATTCAGCGTATGCCATGGAGATTTATACGACAACTATGAATAATGCGCTCCAACGATAAGGGGGGGACGAATTTATACCCTCTTCATCATCACCCACCAGCTCTTATTACCAAGAGTGTGTTTTTGTTAAAATAAAGGAATAGTAATGAAAATGACTTCGTTTTTTAAAATGAGTGTACTGGCTGCCGGTATGGTTGCAGCAATGGGTGCAAATGCGGCTGATACTGGTACATTGAATGTTACAGGTTCTCTTGTTGCAACTACATGTTCAGTTGATGCAGGCAGCACCACTGACGTGGCATTTGATACCCTGTCCGCTACAAGCTTTGCAGCTGTTGGCGCAATTTCAGAGAAAAAAGACATCGTCCTGAATCTGACTGCATGCCCTGTTTCTCAGACTGGCGTAATGTTTACTGCGAACGGTGCATCTGATGCGACTAACAACCAGTTGCTGGCACTGGGGTCTGATTCAGTCGCAACCGGTCTGGGCATCGCTATTTATAACAAAGGTGGCGATCTGATCCCAATGCATTCTGCTTCTGCAGCTGCACCGATCAATGCTGAAACCGGCGTTGCAACCATTAATCTGGAAGCGGCAGCCATGTCTACTGCTGAAGCAGTGACCGGTGGTGCATTCAACGCAACAACTACTTTTGTTCTGTCTTACAACTAATATTTCCCGATTTATTGGCTTGCTGAAAATAAAACACCAAGTTAATAGAATTTGGTTAAAAGGATTAAACCGATCATGAATATGAAAAAATTAAGTGCTGCTGTAGTTGTTATGTTGGGTCTGGGTGTTTCTGCTGCACAGGCAGATGAAGGTTCCCTAAACTTCACCGGTCAAGTGACTTCCAGTTCTTGTTCTGTTGCTACGAATAGCACATCATTGGATGTTAGCTTCAATGGTTACTCTATTGCAACACTAAATGAAGTTGCTCCGGGCACCACCAAATCTGCATTGCAGAAGCCTTTTAGTATCGTTTTGTCTGGCTGCCCTGAAGGCGTGTCCGTTGCAAAAGTTAATTTTGATGCCAGAACCTCCAGCTATTATCCTAACGTTATCATTGGTAATGCACAGGTCCCGTATATTGGTTTCTTAATTACAGACGCTGATACAGGCACTGATATCGTACCAAAAACTTTCGATGCAAATGAAAAGACAATTGTTGCTGGCGAGAACACCCTTAATTATCTTGTCGGTTTATCAAAAACGGCTACCAACAGCGCGGGAGCCGGTGATTTTAATATCCCTGTGACCTTCACAATGTCTTACGAGTAATTAATTCTGTAATACATTAACTTATCAATAAAATGGTTGGGAAATACTCAACCATTTTATTTACTCTTTTAGTAAAGCTGTGGAATCATTACTGCATACTTCAAAGGTTAATTATGTCGCTACTTAAAAAATCTTTTTATTCTCTATTGCTATTCGCACTCTCAACCCCCTCATTCGCCGGTTTTTCCGTAGGTTCTACCCGCGTTATTTATAACGGCAATATGAAAGAAGTTTCCCTCTCTGTTAAAAATACCGAAGATTCGAATGTTTATCTTATTCGTTCCTGGGTAAGTTCTGACAAAGCGGGTGAGAAGGTGCCGTTTATTATCACGCCGCCACTGTTCCGTATTGAACCGGGTCAGGATAATGCCGTGCGTATTACCCAAACTTCATCATCATTAGCGCAGGACAAAGAGTCTGTCTACTGGGTTAACACACTGGCTATTCCTCCGGCGTCGAAAGAAAAAAACTCATTGCAGTTCTCTATCAATACCCGCATCAAGCTGATCTATCGCCCGACTGCATTGAATAACAAAGACGCGATTGCCAAAGCGTATCAGCAACTGACCTTCACCCGCTCAGGCAATGCAATAACTGCCAGTAATCCGACACCTTATTACGTCAACATGACTAAAGTCAGCGTGAACGGCAAAGAGTTAAAAGAAGGGTATATGGTGCCGCCAAAATCGTCGTTCAAAATTGATAATGCTCCGGCAGGAAACAGCATCGTCTGGCAGGCTATTAATGACTTCGGCGGATTAACCGAAAAAGCCAAAGCATCAATCTAAATAAGTCGAAAGATTAAAACCGGGAATGTCTGTTTATTATGGAAAATAACAATATTAAAAATCATCGGGACAAAGGCAGCACCAGGAGAAAAGGTGAAGAAAGAAAGAGTGGCGCATCAAAAAGCACCACGACTGCCCGCTCTTTTTTATTAAAACCCTTATCCTTTTTCATATTGTTATCTCTTCCCGGATTGGCTTTTTCTGCAGAAACGTTTAACGCGGAAATGCTTAAGGCCATCGGTGATGGCGGCGATATGGAAAACGTCAATCTGGATTATTTCGCTGAAAAGGGCGGGCAGATGCCCGGCACCTATCAGGTGGATATCTATCTGAATAACCAGCAGGTTGACACGCGCAACGTAGAGTTTGTCAGCCTGCCGGATGCGCCGGGTAAACTTTATGGCGCGATCACGCCCGCAGAGATGGCAGAGTACGGCGTCAAGCTGGACGTATTCCCTGATCTGAAAGCCGTTGCACCTGATGCAAAACTGACCAAGCCGCTGAGCGCCTATGTGCCGCAGGCCACTGAAAATCTGGATTTAAACCGTAAGCGTTATGACATTACCGTACCGCAAATCGGCGTAAATCTACGTCCGCGCAACTCGGTTGACCCTAAGCGCTGGGATAACGGCATCGCCGCCTTTATGCTCAATTACAGCTATTCCGGCTCTACCACAGAGCGCGACGACAGCGGTCAGTCAAAGAGTAACTTCGTTAACCTGCGCAGCGGGGCTAACCTCGGTGCGTGGCGACTGCGTAACTATTCGACCTACAGCAATCAGCAAACTGAAGGCTCGCACGGCGGCGAAGACACCAGCACCAGCAAGTTTGAGTCGATTAATACCTACGTGCAGCGTGACGTGCGTTTCCTGCAGGGCGGGCAACTGACGCTGGGCGAGTATTCCACGCCTGCTGACGTGTTTGACAGCGTCCAGTTTACCGGTGCGCAACTGGCCTCCGACGACCAGATGCTGCCGGATTCCATGAGTCAGTTTGCACCGACGGTGCGCGGCATTGCCAAGTCTAATGCGCAGGTCACCATTAAACAGAACGGCTATGTGATCTACCAGTCCAACGTATCGCCGGGGCCGTTCGCCATCACGGATCTCTATCCGTCCGGTAACGGCGGCGATATGGAAGTAACGGTAACCGAATCTGACGGCTCCACCACCAAATTCAACATTGCCACCAGTTCCGTACCGATTTTACAACGTGAAGGCCGCTTCAAATACAACCTGGCGCTGGGTAAATATCGTTCAGGTAATGACGATACTCAGACCCCGAACTTTATTCAGGTTTCTAATATTTATGGTCTGACCGCGCGCACCACCGTTTACGGTGGCGTGCAGTATGCCGAAAACTATCGTGCGGCTAACGTCGGCGTTGGTTTTGACTTAGGTTCCGTGGGTGCTGTGTCATTTGATGCCACCCAGGCCACCAGTGAGTTTGATGATGCGCCGGGCACCAAAAAAGGCCAGTCCTACCGGGCGATGTATGCCAAGAACTTCGAGGCAACGGACACTAACCTGCAAATCGCTGGTTACCGTTACTCCACCGAAGGCTACTACGCCTTCAGTGACGTGCAGGATTACCAGAAAGACACCGATAACGATTTCGACAACTACAACCGCTCGCACAATCAGCGCAGCAAAATGCAGTTGTCCGTCAACCAGTCAATCGGCGACTACGGGTCGATTTATGTCAGCGGCAGCCAGCAGGATTACTGGGGCGGCGACGGTAAAGAGAAGCTGTTACAGCTCGGTTACAACACCAGCATTTACGGCATCAGTTACGGCTTTAACTACAACTACTCGAAAAACCCGGGCATGACCGAGGCCGATCAGGTGTTTGCCTTCAACATGTCGGTGCCGCTCGATAAGTTCATGGGGCCATCCGGCACATGGGCAACGTACAGCATGAGCACCAAACGACACGGTTCCACCGTTCAGCAGGCCGGTATCAGCGGCACCTTGCTGGAAAATAATAACCTGAGCTATTCCGCGCAGCAGGGGTATGAAAATCAGGGCAACGGCGCGTCCGGTAATGCCAGCATGGATTACAAAGGCGGCTCCGGTGAAGGCAATCTCGGTTACAGCTATGACCAGGATACCCGCCAGTGGAGCTACGGCATTCAGGGCGGCGTACTGATCCACGAAAACGGCATCACGCTGTCACAACCGCTGGGCGATACCATCGCGCTGGTGAAAGCGCCGGGAGCCGATGACGTTGATGTCGAAAACAACAGCGGTGTCCATACCGACTGGCGTGGCTATGCGGTCGTGCCTTTTGCCCAGCCATACCGTAAAAACAGCGTGACGCTGGAAACCGAAAGCTTTGCTGACGACGTGGATATGGACATGAACACCCAGACGGTGATCCCAACCCGCGGCGCGGTTGTGCGTGCGGACTTCAAAACCCGCGTCGGTCAGCGTGCCTTAGTGCAGATGCTGTTCCTGGGTAAACCGGTGCCATTTGGTGCCACGGTCAGCCTGCTGGACGACGACAGCACCGTCACCGGGATTGTCAGTGACAACGGCGAAGTGTACCTGACCGGCCTGCCGGAAACCGGCAACATCATGGCGAAATGGGGCAACGGCAGCAATGAGCAGTGTAAAGGCTCATACACGCTGGCCGGCAGCAATGCCAGCGACCCGTCCGCGCTGATTAAACAAATTACGGCGCAATGCCACTAAGGCATGAGGAAGTAACATGAAGAATTTTATCGGTATTTTGAAGAAAGGTGCCTCTGCAAAAAACAGTCTGCGATCGTTGCTGGCCGTGCTGCTATTGACCTGCGGCGTGCATAATGCCATGGCACTGGGCCTTTGCGACTATCCTTCCACATTTGGGAAAGTGACCATAGATCGCCAGATTACGGCCATACAAAGCCAGCCCGTAGGCACCGTGCTTGCAAGTTACACCTATAACCAGCGCGCTCTACTGGCCAATAACTGTGGCGGTCAATACAAAAAAAACAGTTTTGTAAATAGCTCTGTTTATCCAGGCTTATCAGATGGCATGACGTTTAATAGCGGGATCGAGGGGGTCGGAATACGAGTCACAATAGATGCTCTGCCCGTTTACTCAGGATTTATTGACAAAACCTTTGAAGGGGATGGTACCTCGCCTATTTATCTTTCTAACGTAAAAGTTGATTTCATTAAAACGGGCAATATCGTTCCCGGCAACGCGATATCGGGTAACCTGGCTTATGTTCGCATGGTGGACACTGCAGGCGAACAAATGGTCTTTGACGTGAACATTGGCACCGTCGTGGTTAAGCAGGCATCCTGCGAAATCACGGGCAACAGTGCGATCCCTGTACCGATGGGGATTGCGAAGAAAGAAGATTTTACGGGCAAAAATTCCACGCTCAAGCCGGTGAATGTACAGATCCCTTTGCAATGTTACGCTGACACCACGGTGAATATCAGTTTCGATGCAGCCTCGACACTGGGCAATGGCATTATTGATCTGACTAAAGGCGGGGCCGAAGGCGTAGGCATCCAGCTTAAGATGAGTGATAAAGTCGTCGTGTTCGATCAGAAAACCTTTGTCACCAAGACCACGCAAGAGGGGGCATTCAATATTCCACTGACCGCCGCCTATATACAAACTGCCGATACCATCAAACCGGGTATCGCTAACGCCGTAGCGAACTTCACCGTTACCTACGAATAATCGTTAGCGTCTGACGGGTTCTCTAACCAGAACTCGTCAGACACCGTTCCTGATAAACCCTATTCTCTTTCAGCCTTCCTGATATGTTCTATTCGCGACGTCATAGCAGGATGCGTACTCAGCCAGTCAGGCAAATATCCCTTTATTTTCTCATCCTGCCCCTCTGCAGATAAACGACGGTAAATCTCAGCCATTCTTTCCAGCGAGCGCCCTTCCCGCTTCATTTCCACAATCGCCCAGTCATCCGCCTCACGCTCCATACCGCGCGAAAACTGCAGTTCATTCGCCAGCGATGCGGTCTGCAATAACGTATCCCCGATACCGCTGACATCACCGGTCATCCACAACAACGTCAGTGATACCAGCGAAGAACGCACTATCATGCGCATCGGATGCCGGTAAGCGTGATGTCCCATTTCGTGCAACATCACACCCGCCAGTGCGTCATCTCCGGGGCTCAATGTCACCAGTTCATCGCTGAGGATCAGCGTGCCGTCCGCCAGCATAAACGCGTTGGCGACGTCCGGAATATTCATCAGTTTCAGTCTGATCGGGGTACGGTCATGGCGTAATGAAGGTGGCGTCACCTGTTGAAAGAGCTGCTGAAGGGCTTTCTGCTTTTCTTCAGGCAACGTCGAATCCTGGAAATCACTGGCTCTCAAAAGTGTAAGCGTGTGATGCCCAAGATTTTGTTCAATCGTCGTCGGTATTCGCTGCGCAATGACATTGCTTACCCACGGCAGCACGCCCCAGATATAAAAGGCCACCAACACGCAGGTCGCTGCCAGTGTGAGAAGCACACCGCGTTTATGGCTTTCCATGCGGTATATCCAGCCCGGCCTGCGATGCTGCCGCAGCCAGCGCCGGAACACACTGTCATCGGCAGGCACAAAACGGCTTCCGTCGGGAAAAGTCAGAAACAGGGGAATGGAGCCCAGCGCGTCAGAAACCTCGATATCGCGCAGAGAAAAAACCTGAATTGCAGGTGGCGCATCAAGAGTCAGACGCTGATCGTCGTCCAAAAAAAGGCGGGCAGCCTCACGTGCTGCCCGTCCCGCAGGCTGATAAAAGCCTTCGATGATCATGTTTTACATACCGATGCCGAGGTCAAACGCCTGCGCGACTTCTTCTGCTACCGCTGTATTGGCCGCGTCATGATGAGCGTTGATGTCAGGTAAGGACAGATCACCTACCACCGCAGTGCGCTCCGCCATATATCGCGCCGCACGGACATGCGCCACTGGCGTTGCCAGACCCAGCGAGAAGACCACAATCAGCGCATTGGAGAAAAGCAGTCCCAGATAAGAGGCGGTTTTCATGGATGAACGCAGTTTTACGCGCTCACCGATGTGCGTCTGATTTAAGACATAATTACGCACGGCGACCACCTGATAGCTGGCCACAACCAATGCACCGACGATAAGCACGACGAAAGCCATGAGGAAGCTGAACAAGTTACTTAACAGCATCGCACCGGCCATATCATCAGACATCGCCCCCATCGCCACCATCTGGTACATCGTGGTGAAGAACGAGCCCATCAGCCAGAACGCCACAATCAGGAAAGGCAGGAATAATACGATGGCTAATAAGCTGTACTTAATAAAGGTCGACTTTTTCAGCTCTGCGCGGAAAGCAGTATTTCCGAAAAAGTGATTATTGATGTACAAGTCATGCGTCATCGCGCTGATAATACCCTGAACCGCCGCAACACCCGGAACCAATGCCACGACAACTATTATGACGCTTATTAATATGGCGCTAATACTGGCCATCTGAACTGCAATCAACACCACGGCAGTAATCGGAATATACAACGCCAGCATTAATAAAATCGGGCACAGATACATTGTCCAGTAAGCGCGCCCCACTTTGCAGTGATAGTTGAAGCGCACACCGCGGAAGCTGGTCATGATCGCGTTATAACGCCAGCTGCGGATAACCACCCACGGCAGTAACGCCAGAAAAGCCAGCGCAATCAACAATGCTAACTGAGGGAGTATCGCCGCCAGAATATAGAAAACAATAATGCCGCCGATCACCAGCAGACGCCCTTTCAATATTTGAATGGGCTTTGCGTGATAGTCAAAACGATCTCCGTTAATTTCGGTATTACCTAAAAAATAACGCCGACGACGAACGGTCGCCCAGGCAGAATAAATCCCCAGAGTAATGATGGTTAATAATGCATTAACCAGCCATATTGCGAAATATTCCCCGCCCTTGCCATGAAAACGCACCTGATGCAGGTTATCGTTGTAGTGATTATTATCTGACATTTTTATCTTTCGTCCTGAAAGGAATGAGAAACACCCTCCTTAAAAAAAGAAGGTTGCGTAGCACGATATATAACGCCGAAGATTTAATCACGCCCCTGACCTTGCAGGCAACGAATTATTACCTCTGCCAATGAAAAAAATTCTCATTTGAGATAAGTAAAATCAGCGGGACACGCCTGCGGCGTTGCATCGGCACGCCCTAAGATGGTATTAAAACGGTCTGTTTGATTATTCATTGTGGGAACTAAGTGAGCAACATGACGACCACCTTTCCTGTCAGCGTGCTGGTGCGCCCGATCCGTCCCGAAGATAATGCCGCCATCGCTAACGTAATCCGCCACGTATCAGCCGAATTTGGCCTGACTGCCGATAAAGGCTATACCGTCGCTGATCCGAATTTAGATCATCTGTATGAAAGCTACAGCCAGCCGCGTTGTGCTTACTGGGTGGTGGAACTGGATGGTGTGGTCGCCGGTGGCGGCGGTGTTGCTCCGCTCTCAGGCGCAGAACACGATTTGTGTGAATTACAGAAGATGTATTTCATGCCTTCCCTGCGCGGTCAGGGGCTGGCGAAACGTCTGGCGCTTCAGGCCATTGAACATGCGCGCTCACAGGGTTTTGCCCGCTGCTATCTGGAAACCACCGCCAGTCTTACACAGGCTATCGCGCTGTATGAGCGTCTGGGTTTTCAACACATTGACGGCGCAATGGGCAATACCGGCCATGTCGACTGTGAAGTGACGATGTTAAAACATCTCTGACACCGTTTCTTTCTTTATCAGCTCTTTGCAAACAGGCATCACATGTTCACACACAAAGCCATTTCAGCGTTAAACGAACTGGAACTGACGGTCTATAACTACATCGTCAAAAATGGCGATAAGGTCATGTACATGACCATTCGTGAACTGGCTGATGCGGCGGGCGTCTCAACGACAACCGTTCTGCGCTTTTGCAAGAAAATGGATTGCGACGGTTACTCTGAGTTTCGTATCCGTTTTAAACTGTTTTTAGAACATGAAGAAAAGCCGCCTGTTTCATTTGGAATTAGTGAGATCATCAGCTATTTCAAAAGTATTAATAACAGCGAGTTCGATGAGTTATTAGATGAAGCGGCAAAACAAATAGCGAATGCCCAGCGTATTATATTTGTTGGCGTGGGAACATCCGGTTCACTGGGAAAATACAGCGCACGCTTTTTTTCGAATGTAGGGAAATTCAGCACCTTTATTGACGACCCTTATTTCCCGATCAACAGCGATATGTATAAAGATGCTATCGCCATTATTCTCTCTGTCTCCGGTGAAACGGAAGAAGTCCTGCGTTTTGCCACGCAGTTCAGCCAGCATAACTGCAAGATCATCAGCCTGACTAACAGCGAAACCTCAACGCTGGCGCGGATGGCAGACCTCAACATCTCCTACCACATGCCGCAAATCGTGCTCGAAGGTCAATATAATATTACCACTCAGATCCCCGTGCTTTATATTATTGAAACCATCGGAAAGAAATTACCTTTAATAAAACGTGACTCAGCGCAATGAAAAAACAGGGTGTTTTTAAGATGTAACAAATCACCCGAATTGTTTTTTGTTATATCGTGACAATACCCTTTCTTTTGCTACACTCCTGCCAACGAGTAAAAAAACAAAAAAGCTCACCTCTGTATACCCGCAGGATAATAATAAATAATGGCTATTGATTACGCTCAGACAGCTCAGGATATTGTTAAATATATTGGCGGCGATAATAATGTGATTAGCATCACACATTGCGCCACCCGCTTACGCTTTGTTCTGAAAGATAATAACGCCGTCGATAAAGAAGAATTAAAACGCGTGAAAGGCGTGATTACAGTTATCGAGGCCGGCGGCCAGATGCAGGTAGTGATCGGCAACCACGTGAGCGACGCGTATAAGCAGGTTCTGAAACTGATTGAGATTGACGAAAACGCACCGGTTTCCGCACCCAATGTGGGCATCGTCAGCCGCGTAATGGATGTTATCTCCAGCATCTTTACACCGTTCCTTTATCAGCTTGCGGCGTGCGGTATTTTGCAGGGAATTATCTCCTTCCTCGCTGCCGTCGGCATTATGGACGCGAACAGCGGCACCTACCGTATTCTCAACTTTGTGTCCTGGACAGCGTTTACCTTCCTGCCGGTGATGATTGCGTTTACCGCAGCCAAAAAATTCAACGTCAATCCGTTTACCGCAGTGATTACGGCCTGCGCGCTGATCAGCCCTGATTACATGAATATGGTGACGGCGTTTAAAATTACGTCGATCAACTCCGCCGATCCGGCCATGCAACAGCTGATGCGTGAAGCAGTCAGCAATCCTGATATGGCGAATATCCTGCAGAATGTAGTCGGTATTCCGGTTTCCGCGCCGACGCTCGATTTCCTCGGCATTCCGGTGAAATACCTGAGCTATACCGCGTCTGTTATCCCGATCATTCTGATGGTCTGGGCAATGTCGTATATCGAGCACTTCTTTAATAAAGTGCTGCCGGTGGTTATCCGCAATCTGTTCACACCTATGTTCTGTATCGCGATTATGGTACCGATGACGCTGCTGGTGTTTGGCCCGGTCGGAAACCTGATTGGTGGCGCGATTGGCGGCGTATACAACACGCTTTATCACCTCAGCCCGACGATTGCCGGTTTCGTGGTAGGTGCATTCTGGCAGCCGCTGGTAACGCTGGGCGTTCACTGGGGTATTACGCCGGTCACCGTCGGCAACTACGCTACGCTGGGTTATGACACCTTTACCGGTCTGCAGGCTTCCGCGGTCTTCGCGATGACCGGCAGTATGTTTGGCGTGTACCTGAAAACCCGCAGCCGCGAAATGAAAGGTATCTCGTTGTCCGCTGGCGTCACCGGCCTGTTTGGTATCACTGAACCTGCAATTTACGGTGTGGCGCTGCGCCTGAAAAAACCATTCCTGTGCAGCTGTGTCGCGGGCGGTATCGGCGGCGCGATCGCCGGTTCCTTTAACGCCGTGTCATGGAGCTACTGTCTGCCGGGTATCGCCGTACTGCCGGTGTTCTTCAAAGAAGGCCACATGCCGCAGTTCCTCGGTTTCCTGCTGTCGATTACCGTCGCCTTTGTGCTCGGTGCGCTGTTTACCTGGCTGGTCGGATTTAAAGATGAACCCGACGTTGCCGCGACCAAAAAAGTACAGGCAGAAACCCGACGTGCTACTCAGGCAGAAATGAATTAAATCTGACATTACGATCTACAGGGCAGAAGCAATCTGCCCTCAATAAGTATCCAGGGAGAATCAAATGAGTCATCAGTTACCGAAAGATTTCTTATGGGGCGGCGCAGTTGCAGCACATCAGGTGGAAGGCGGCTGGAACAAAGGCGGCAAAGGCATCAGCATCTGTGACGTCCTTTCCGGCGGCGCGCACGGCGTTGACCGTGTAATGACCGACGGCGTGCTTGACGGCTACAGCTATCCGAATCACGAAGCTGTCGATTTTTACTCGCATTACAAAGAAGACATCGCTCTGTTCGCAGAAATGGGCTTCAAATGTTTCCGTACCTCGATTGCCTGGACGCGCATCTTCCCGAATGGTGACGAATTACAGCCAAATGAAGCCGGTCTGCAATTCTATGACGACATGTTTGATGAACTGCTCAAACACAATATCGAGCCGGTGATCACCCTTTCCCACTTCGAAATGCCATGGCATCTGGTGAAGGAATACGGTGGCTGGAAAAACCGCCAGGTAGTGGATTTCTTTGTACGTTTCAGCCAGGTGGTAATGGAACGCTACAAAGGCAAAGTGAAATACTGGATGACCTTCAACGAGATCAATAACCAGCGTAACTGGAAATATCCGTTGTTCGGTTATTGCTGCTCCGGTGTGGTATTTACCGGGGAGGAAAATCCGGAAGAAACGATGTATCAGGTGCTGCATCATCAGTTCGTTGCCAGCGCCAAAGTAGTCAGGCTCGGTCATGAAATCAACCCTGATTTCCAGATTGGCTGCATGATCGCCATGGTGCCGCTGTATCCGTTCTCCTGCCATCCGGACGATGTGATGTATTCCGTTGAGGCGATGCACGAACGCTTCCTGTTCAGCGATGTGCATATGCGCGGTTATTACCCGGCGTATGCGCTGAAAGAGTGGGAACGTCGCGGCTTCAACATCAAAATGGAAGACGGCGATTTGCAGGCGCTGCGCGACGGCTGCGCGGATTACATCGGCCTGAGCTATTACATGAGCAACGCGATCTCAGCGCACAATCCAAGTGATGATAACGGTTTGTCAGGTTTTGCGGGCAGCGTGCCGAATCCGCACGTGAAAGCGTCTGACTGGGGCTGGCAGATTGATCCGGTCGGACTGCGTTACACCCTGAATATTTTGTATGAGCGTTATCAGAAGCCGCTGTTTATTGTCGAGAATGGCTTTGGTGCTATCGACAAAGCGGGTGATGACGGCGTCATTCATGACGATTACCGTATCGCTTATCTGAAAGCACATATCGAGCAGATGAAAAAAGCGGTGCTGGAAGATGGTGTGGATCTGATGGGTTATACGCCGTGGGGCTGTATCGACTGTGTGTCATTTACCACCGGTCAGTACAGCAAACGCTATGGCTTTATCCACGTGGATAAAAATGACGATGGCACCGGCACCATGGCTCGCTCGAAAAAAGAGAGCTTCGGCTGGTATCAGAAAGTGATTGAGAGCAACGGGGAAGTGCTTTAATTAACTCCTCCCCCTGCGAAGGGGGAGGTCGGGAGGGGGTTTAGCTGACAACATCAAATGTAGAGTTACCATCAATACCCCACCCCAGCCCTCCCCTTCGCAGGGGAGGGAGCCAGATTAATGACGTTTCCCGTCATCATCTTCATCAACGAAATCTTCGTCTTCGCCTTCTTCACCTTCTTCGTCGTCATCGCCTTCGAAGTAAGTGCCCCAGCCGTCGTAGTTAACGCCGTTGGCTTCAGCCAGGTTCATCAGCTGTTCAACCTGAGCGTCGATCAGTTCCGCTTTCAGCGCGATTTCGCTGATCACGTCACAGCACATCACAACAGAACCGTCTTCTACTTCCAGTTCTTCAGGGTCAGTCACTTCGTAACCCAGCTTGAAAGCTTCGACTGCTGCTTTCTCCAGAACTTCAAACTTTTCTGAAGATAAGTGGTGTTCGATAGTGTAAAGCGCGTCAGGATCACTGCCATCATCCAGCAGTTCTTCGATGATTAAGCGAGTCTCTTCACGTTGTTCTTCCAGCAATTCACGGTTTGCCATATCTCTGTCCTCAATCAATGTGACGTTTGTACGCTATTTTCACACACCGCAGGGCGCGTCTCCACTATTAAAGAGAAAGTTTTCTCGGCGGGGTTGTAATTGCATATTCATCCAGTTAAATTGAATTTTAATTCAATCCGAAATGCTTACGCGCTATGGAGCGACATCATGAGTTTGTTGAGTAAACGTCATTTTCTCAGGTTACTGGATTTTACCCCGTCAGAGATTTCGTCACTGCTGAAACTCTCCGCAGAATTAAAAGCCGCTAAAAAGAACGGCACCGAAAAAGCCAGTCTGCAAGGCAAAAACATCGCGCTCATCTTCGAAAAAGACTCAACCCGTACCCGATGCTCTTTCGAAGTTGCCGCTTATGATCAGGGGGCGAAAGTCACCTATCTCGGCCCTAGTGGCAGCCAGATCGGCCATAAAGAATCGATGAAAGATACCGCCCGCGTCCTAGGCCGCATGTACGACGGTATTCAGTATCGCGGTTTCGGTCAGGATAAAGTCGAAATTCTGGCGCAATACGCCGGTGTGCCGGTCTGGAATGGCTTAACCAACGAATTCCATCCGACCCAGTTGCTGGCTGATCTGCTGACCATGCAGGAGCATTTACCGGGCCAGCCGCTGCAAGGTATGCGTCTGGCGTATCTGGGCGACACCCGTAACAATATGGGCAATTCACTGCTCGAAGCCGCCGCGTTATGCGGTCTGGATTTGCGTCTGGTCGCGCCTTCAGCCTGCTGGCCGGAAGCCGAACTGGTTGCCACCTGCACGCATCTGGCACAAGAAAATGGCGGCAATATCACCCTGACCGAAGATATTGCGGCTGGCGTGAAAGACGCTGATTTCCTGTATACCGACGTGTGGGTTTCCATGGGCGAGCCGAAAGAAGTCTGGAAAGAGCGTATTAATTTGCTGCGCGCTTATCAGGTCAACAGCGCGATGCTGGCACTGACCGGCAATCCGCAGGTGAAATTCCTGCATTGTCTGCCTGCATTCCATGACGACCAGACCACGCTCGGCAAGCAAATGGCGGAAGAATACGGCCTGCAAGGCGGCATGGAAGTCACGGATGACGTCTTTGAGTCCAGCCACAGCGTGGTGTTTGATCAGGCGGAAAACCGTCTGCACACCATCAAAGCGGTGATGGTCGCTACGCTCGGCAACGCCTGATTTATCCCCGACGTGCAGTAAGGATGAACTTTCTGCACGTCGCAATATTTACAACGTTTTGCACTTTATCCCGCCCGTTCCCGTCAGAAGACCTCATTTTCAACTACCCTTTTTAAAGCGCTTTGGTTTTAACCTGTTCAATAGAAAAACAGAAACGCAGTAAGAAGGAACCGATATGAGCTCAGTTAATCTTGAGTATGTCCTGCGGCTGGAAAGCCTGTTAAGCAGGATTTACCCCAGGGAACACATCGCCGACCTGCTGAAAAAAATCCTGCATCTCGCCGACAAATGGAATTACGGCAAGCACCGCACCACCGATTGGGTGGATGGCACCAACATTTATCTGATTACTTATGGCGACAATATTCGTCACGGCGAACAACCGCCGCTGGCGACGCTGAATCACTTCGCCAATACCTATCTGCGCGAGATTATAAGCGACATCCATATTCTGCCGATGTATCCGTACAGCTCTGACGACGGCTTCAGCGTCATCGACTACCGGCGTATCGACGAACATCTCGGCGGATGGTCGGATATTCATCACCTTTCCGCTAATTTCAACCTGATGTTTGACTGCGTGATCAACCATATCTCCCGCTCAAGCGAATGGATGAAAGGCTATCTGCATGACGATCCTTATTACAAAGATTACTTTATTGCCTCGAATCCCGAGCTGGATTACAGCCGCGTTGTGCGCCCTCGCGCCTCGCCGCTGCTGACGCCGTTTATCAAAGCCGACGGCAATGAGTTATACCTGTGGACCACGTTCAGTGAAGATCAGGTGGATATCAATTTCAAAAACCCGCAGGTTTTGCTGGAAAGTATTGATGTGCTGTTGCAGTACGCCGCCAGTGGCGGGCAGTCGATCCGCCTCGATGCGATTGGGTATATCTGGAAGGAGGCCGGGACGCGCTGCATTCACATGCCGCAGGCGCATAACATCATCAAAGTCTGGCGGACCATCCTTGATGAAGTGATCCCCGGCACGCGGATCATCACCGAAACCAACGTGCCGCATCACGAAAATATCAGTTATTTCGGTGAAGGCGATGAGGCACACATGGTGTATCAGTTCCCGCTGCCGCCGCTCACGCTGCACGCCTTTCTACGCCAGGACACCACCACGCTCACCCAGTGGGCGCAAAGCCTGAATGCCGAAGCACGTTATCCTGACACCACCTATTTCAACTTTTTAGCCAGTCACGACGGCATCGGTCTGCGTCCGACAGAAACCTTCCTCAGCGATGACGAACGCAAATACATGGCGCAGGAAACCCTGCGTAAAGAAGGCCGCGTCTCTTATAAAGACAACGGCGATGGCACGCATTCGCCTTATGAACTGAACATTAATTACCTCAGCGCGCTGACCGAACCGGATGACGATACCGGACTGAAAGCACGCAAATTTCTCGCCGCACAGGCGCTGTTGCTGTCGTTTATCGGCGTACCGGCGATTTATATCCACAGCCTGCTGGGCAGCGAGAACGATCTTGACGGTATGCATCAGTCCGGCATCAACCGCCGTATCAACCGTAAAAAGCTGGAACTGGGAAAAGTCGAGGCAGATCTGGAGAAAAAGGACAGTCTGAGCGCCCGCGTTTTTTACGGTCTGCAGGCACTGATTAAGCACCGCCGCGAACATCCGGCATTTTCGCCCCAGGCGGGGCAGCGGGTGTTTGATCTGGGTAAATCGCTGTTTGCGATGGAACGTTATGATCCCAAAACAGAGGATCGGATCAGCTGCGTATTCAATATCAGCGATCATTCGCAGGTATTGAAACTGGCAGTGGAAGGGAAAGATCTGATTAGCGGGGAAGCGTTTAACGGCCAGATGCGACTCCAGCCGTGGCAGGTGGTGTGGATCAAACACAAACTTAAAGCCCCGGAACGCCTCGGCAGACTGCGCCGCTGGCGGATGAAGCTGATCAAACGCACGAAGCGCTACACGATAAGCATTAAGCGGACAATGCGCTGACGTTCATCTTTACCACCGCTTTGCGCACATGGGCCGGTTCGCCCACCGCGCACAGCGGTTTATGCACTTCACCCGGATAGAACACCACAAAATCGCCGGTCTGCATGATCATGGTTTTTTCCTGCTCACCGGCGGCCAGAAACGCGATGTCTTTATCTTCCAGCCAGTCAGTATCCACATAACCTGCCGGTAAGTTACTGAATGTCATGCCTTCGGTGCCGTTCAGCACAATCTGGATATCCAGATTACGGGCGTGGAATTCGGCACGGCGGTCAGCCTGTGGCGCGGTGGAATCATTGGAAATCAGCACAAACACATCGTCGCCAAGGATATCGTGTTTGCCCAGCGGCGTGTCCGCCGTGATGTGTTGCTTAACGTATTCAATGGCCTCGCGCAATTCAGCGGGCAGATAAGGAACGAGATGCAGCGCGTGGATGTTTCCTGTGATCATCATAACCTCGGGTTTGTAATGCATGAGTGAAACAGCGTTTCATAAATACTAATCCTGTTTGCTGTCCGGTTGCCAGAGCGGGATCAAGATTTTAACTTCATGGGAAATATTTTTGCGGCTGAACGTCACCCGCACCCGGGAAACAATGGTTATGCAGTGAGATTGCATAAACCCTGAGAACATATTCAGTATGCCGCTTTCATCCTGTTGGTCTTACGGACTATTTCTAAAAACTCACCCGCCGGTCACATATTTAATTAAATCCAAAACAGCAAAAACAGATAATAGTTATTTAGGATTTTTGAGAAGTTATAAATCTTTAATCACAAAAAAAGCCATTCTATGCAAATTCAGAATAAATACCTTATTTTTTAGCGAATTAGGATTGAATAAATATTATCTCATACGGTCACTCACTGTCAGAAGGAATAATTACCCTCATATTTCGGTGATTATTCACTTTACTGAATATGCTAATAAATAAAACAATGATGTTTATCAATCAACAGGTAACCATCACCATGGTTTTATTCTGATGCGATCGAAGTCACATATTAAATGCCTGCGCGGAATATTATTCACTCCGTTCCGGGCGCACTTCCTTCCAGGCTGAATAACGCGTTTTATTCTCCACGGGATTTCTTTATCTGAAATTCAGCTGAAATTTAGCTGAATTTGACCGGAACATTATTTCGTCTTCTAAAAGGGATAAATATGAAACGGCATTATGTAGGATCCGAAATAGGCCAACTTCGCAGCGTGATGCTTCACCGGCCAAATTTAAGTTTGCAGCGACTGACCCCCTCCAACTGTCAGGAATTATTATTCGATGATGTGCTGTCTGTTGAGCGGGCCGGGAAAGAACATGACATTTTCAGCCAGACCCTGCGCCAGCAAGGCGTGGAAGTTTTATTGCTGACTGACCTGCTGACTGAAACCCTCGACAACCGCGAGGCCAAAGACTGGCTGCTCAGCCGGCAAATCTCGGATTACCGGCTGGGGCCACAATTTGCCGAAGAAATCCGCGGCTGGCTGGCAGATTTACCCCACCGGCAAACGGCCCGGTTTATGAGCGGCGGATTAACTTACAGCGAAATCCCCGATACTTTTCATAATATGGTCACGGATACACATCAGTTAAATGACTTTGTGATTAAGCCATTACCCAATCATTTATTTACCCGCGACACTTCCTGCTGGATATATAACGGCGTATCGGTGAATCCGATGGCAAAAGAGGCGCGTAAACGGGAAACCAATAATCTGCGAGCCATATATCGCTGGCATCCTCACTTTGCCGATAACGAATTTATTACTTACTTTGGCGATGATGAATTTAATTATGACCACGCGACACTGGAAGGCGGTGACGTATTAGTCATTGGTCGTGGCGCGGTATTAATTGGCTTATCCGAACGTACGACGCCGCAGGGTGTGGAGTTCCTCGCCCGTTCGCTGTTCAAACATCAGCAAGCCACCAAAGTGATTGCACTGGAATTACCCAAACATCGCTCCTGCATGCACCTCGATACCGTCATGACCCATATCGACTTCGACACCTTCTCCGTTTACCCGGAAGTCGTGCGCGACACCACCCAGTGCTGGACGCTGACCGACGACGGCCACGGCGGCCTGCGCCGCACCGAAGAACCGCAGTTCGTGCGGGCAATCGGTAAAGCGCTGGGCATTGATGACATCAAACTCATCACCACCGGCGGCGACAGTTTCGAGGCCGAACGCGAACAATGGAACGATGCCAATAACGTCCTGACCGTGCGCCCCGGCGTGGTGATCGGCTACGAGCGCAACACCTGGACTAACGAAAAATACGATAAAGCCGGGATCACCGTTCTCGCCATTCCGGGCGATGAACTGGGAAGAGGCCGCGGCGGCGCGCGCTGCATGAGCTGCCCGCTTGAACGCGACGACATCTGATCACTGACTCCGGGGGAAATCTCATGAACAAACCTGTTCTGGTTGTCGCTCTGGGCGGCAACGCATTACTGCGCCGTGGCGAGCCGCTCGAGGCCGAACTGCAACGTAAAAACATCTGTGTGGCGGCAAAAACGCTGGCTGCGCTATGCCAGAAATGGCGGGTCGTGCTGGTACACGGCAACGGCCCGCAGGTCGGATTGCTGGCGCTGCAAAACAGCGCCTATCCGGCAGTCTCGCCCTACCCGCTCGATATTCTGGTAGCACAAACTCAGGGGATGATCGGCTATCTGCTGCAACAGGCGCTGAAAAATTGTCTGCCGGAAAGTCGCGTCTGCACCCTGCTGACGCAGGTGGAAGTGAGCCTGCTCGATCCGGCCTTTGATAACCCGACGAAATACATCGGCCCGGTTTATACGCAGGCGCAATCGGAAAATCTGGCTGCCGAAAAAGGCTGGGTGATGAAAGCCGACGGGCAGCATTTTCGCCGCGTGGTCGCGTCACCCCAACCACAGCGCATCCTCGAGATTGATGCCATTCGTACCTTGCTGGATCAGCACTACCTGGTCATCTGCAATGGCGGCGGCGGCGTGCCGGTTCATCAGACCAATGACGGGCTGGAAGGCGTGGAAGCCGTCATCGACAAAGACCTCTCGGCGGCGCTGCTGGCGCGTCAGTTACAGGCCGACGCGCTGTTGATCCTGACCGATGCCGATGCGGTGTACCTCGGCTGGGACACGCCGGAGCAGCGTCCGCTGCATCTCATCACGCCGCGGGATCTCGCCGCCATGACCTTCGATGCCGGATCCATGGGGCCGAAAGTCAATGCCGCCTGCCAGTTTGTCGATGCCTGTCACGGGCTGGCGGGGATCGGCGCACTGGAAGATGGCGAAGCCATTCTGGCCGGTCTCAAAGGCACCTGTATCCGCGCGGAATAACCCGTCCCCATCTCATTATTTCAGGATGATTTTATGACTACTACATTGAAAAACCGTCATTTCCTTAAGCTTCTTGATTTCACGCCGGAAGAAATTCAGCAACTGATCACCCTGGCGCTGGCGCTGAAAGACGATAAGAAATCGGGTCAGGAACGCCCTTGCCTGCGCGGGAAAAATATTGCGCTGATTTTTGAGAAAACCTCCACCCGCACCCGCTGTGCGTTTGAAGTCGCCGCGTTTGATCAGGGCGCACACGTGACCTATCTCGGCCCTGGTGGCAGCCAGATCGGACACAAGGAATCAATGAAAGATACCGCCCGTGTTCTGGGCAGAATGTACGACGGCATCGAATACCGGGGTTTTGCGCAGAAGATTGTGGAAGAGCTGGCGGAATTCTCCGGCGTACCGGTATGGAACGGGCTGACCGACGAGTTTCATCCGACCCAAATCCTGGCCGACCTGATGACCATGCTTGAACACTCGCCGGGCAAAGAACTCAGTCAGATCAGCTTCGCTTATCTGGGCGATGCCCGAAACAATATGGGCAATTCCCTGATGGTCGGCGCGGCGAAAATGGGGATGGACATCCGTCTGGTCGCGCCAAAATCCTTCTGGCCGGAAGAGACGCTGGTCGCTGTCTGCCGCGATATCGCCCGCACTACCGGCGCAAGGATCCTGCTGACAGAACACGTTGATGAAGGTGTACAGGGCGTCGATTTTCTTTATACCGATGTCTGGGTGTCGATGGGCGAAGCCAAAACCGCCTGGGCAGAACGTATCAGCCTGATGACCCCGTATCAGGTTAACGCCGCGGTGCTTAACGCCACCGGCAATCCTGACGTCAAATTTATGCACTGCCTGCCCGCTTTCCATAACGAAGAAACCACGCTCGGAAAGGAGCTGGAAATCGCTTACGGCATGAAAGGGCTGGAAGTGACGGATGACGTTTTTGAGTCCGCACATTCCATCGTTTTTGATGAAGCCGAAAACCGTATGCACACCATAAAAGCGGTCATGGTCGCCACGCTTGGCGACGACTAAGCCCCTTGCGTGAAGGCGTTTTGCCTTCACGCCTTTTTTAAGGATTACGTTTATGCGTACATTCAAATTCCCTTCTGCCTACACCATTTTATTTGTGCTTATCGCGCTGGTTGCAGGCCTGAGCTGGATTATCCCCGCCGGTCAGTACGACATGGCGATGAATGCCGGACTGGGTAAAGAAGTCCCCGTCTCAGGCACCTATCACGCCGTGACCGGCAATCCGCAGGGGCTGGTGGATATTTTCCTCGCGCCCATTGATGGCCTGTACAACCACACCACCGGTCAGGCCGGCGCGATTGATGTCGCCTTATTTATTCTGATCATCGGCGGTTTTCTGGGCATCGTGACCAAAACCGGAGCCATCGACGCCGGAATAGAGCGGGTTACCGTCCGGCTGAAGGGCAAAGAAGAGTGGATGATCCCCATTCTGATGGCGTTGTTCGCCGCCGGAGGCACCATTTACGGCATGGCCGAAGAGTCATTGCCGTTTTATACCCTGCTGGTGCCGGTGATGATGGCGGCACGTTTCGATCCGCTGGTGGCTGCGGCTACCGTTCTGCTCGGTGCAGGCATCGGCACGCTCGGTTCGACGATCAATCCTTTTGCGACGGTGATTGCCGCCAACGCCGCCGGGATCCCCTTTACCAGCGGGATCGGCCTGCGCGTGGCGATCCTGATCGTCGGCTGGCTGATCTGCGTGATCTGGGTAATGCGCTATGCCCGTAAAGTGCGCCGCGATCCCTCACTCTCCATCGTGGCGGATCAGCAGGAAAGCAACCGCGCCCACTTTCTCGGTAACCGCAGCGATGAACTGCTGCCCTTTACCGGCGTGCGCAAAATCATCCTGCTGATCTTCGCACTGGCTTTTGTGGTGATGATTTATGGCGTATCGGTACAAGGCTGGTGGATGGGGGAAATCTCCGGCGTTTTCCTGGCTGCGGCGATCCTGGTGGGGCTGATTGCGCGGATGAGTGAAGAGGAGCTGACTTCCACCTTTATCGATGGCGCACGCGACCTGCTCGGCGTGGCGCTGATCATCGGTATTGCCCGTGGCATTGTGGTCATCATGGACAACGGCATGATTACCCACACTATTTTGCACAGCGCCGAAGGCATCGTTTCCGGATTATCCAACGTGATCTTCATCAACGTCATGTTCCTGCTCGAAGTGGTGTTGTCTTTTCTGGTGCCCTCTTCTTCCGGTCTGGCGGTGATGACCATGCCGATTATGGCGCCGCTGGCCGATTTCGCGCATATCGGCCGTGAACTGGTGGTCACTGCGTATCAGTCCGCCTCCGGCCTGGTCAATCTGGTCACACCGACCTCCGCCGTGGTGATGGGCGGTCTGGCCATCGCGCGGGTGCCTTATGTCCGCTGGCTGAAATGGGTCGCACCTTTACTGGGGATATTACTGGTATTACTGATGTTAGCGTTAAGTCTCGGTTCTTTGATTTAAGTCTTTGTAGAAAATGATTTTTTTGCCATGTTGACGTCCTTTTATTTACCGGGAATATAATCATGAAAAGAACGTTGTCTGCACTTGAAAAAGAACACCAGCAACTGATCCTCTGCCATCAGCTGATTGCCAGCCGGAGTTTTTCATCACAGGAAGAATTGCGGCAGGAATTCCAGCGGGCGGGATACCGGAATATCGGCCAGTCCACCATTTCACAATTACTGAAAACGCTAGGTGTGATGAAGGTGCAGAATGCCAAAGGCAAAAAGATTTATGCCCTGAATGAGCAGTCTCAGCTTGTTCCTGATGCCCTGAGGTCAGTAAGTGAAATGGTCACCGATGTGGATCACAACCCTCAGTTTGTGGTGGTCCATGTCATGTCGGGCTATGGCCGCGCCGTGGGACGGATTATCGATCAGCACCGTTTGCCGGAGGTGCTCGGGGTGATCGCGTCGAGCACCTCCGTGCTGGTAGCACCACGGGAAACGACAGCGCTGGACAGAGTTTGCAGGACAATCAGGCGGATACTGGCGATAAAGGAAAACCACAGCAGCAACCGATTGCCCTAGGCCATTTTTCCGCTTGACGCCGACAGTGAGCCGCCTATAATGCGCCACAATTTGCCGGGAGAACCCATGAACAATCGCCACGTTTTGTGCTCAGATGATCGACCAAACGCCGTGCCATCAGGCAGCCCGCTGCCGTTGTTCTTCCGTGGTATTACCGTTTTATTGAAAGCCCCTCATTGAGGGGCTTTTTTTTGTCCGGAATTTGAGTGCCCCACTTTTTACGCGTAAAGAACAGGAGAATGACTATGGCCAATCCGCTGTATCAGAAAGACATCATTTCGATCAACGATCTCAGTCGCGAAGAGCTGGAGCTGGTTCTCGATACCGCTGCCAGCCTGAAAGCCAACCCGCAGCCTGAATTGCTGAAACACAAAGTGATCGCCAGTTGTTTCTTCGAAGCCTCAACCCGCACCCGCTTGTCGTTTGAAACCTCAATGCATCGTCTGGGTGCCTCGGTGGTCGGTTTCTCCGACAGCAGCAACACGTCGCTGGGTAAAAAAGGCGAGACGCTGGCCGACACCATTTCGGTCATCAGCACGTATGTCGATGCGATTGTGATGCGTCACCCGCAGGAAGGCGCGGCACGTCTGGCAACCGAATTCTCCGGCGGTATTCCGGTGCTCAACGCCGGTGACGGCGCGAACCAGCATCCGACCCAAACCCTGCTGGATTTGTTCACCATTCAGGAAACGCAGGGCCGTCTCGACAACATCAAAATCGCCATGGTCGGTGACCTGAAATATGGCCGCACGGTACATTCCCTGGCGCAGGCGCTGGCGAAATTTAACGGTAACCGCTTCTACTTTATCGCCCCGGATGCGCTGGCAATGCCGGGCTATATCCTGAGCCTGCTGGAAGAGAAAGGCATCGAATACAGCCTGCACAGCAGCATTGATGAAGTAGTTTCTGAAATCGACATCCTGTACATGACCCGCGTACAGAAAGAGCGTCTGGATCCGTCGGAATATGCCAACGTGAAAGCCCAGTTTGTGCTGCGCGCCGCCGACCTGACGAATGCCCAACCGCACCTGAAAGTGCTGCATCCGCTGCCGCGTATCGATGAAATCACGCCGGATGTGGATAAGACGCCATACGCCTGGTATTTCCAGCAGGCCGGAAACGGGATTTTTGCGCGTCAGGCTTTGCTGGCGCTGGTTCTGAACGCAGACACTGCACAGTAAACTTGAGGAGAAAACTTTATGACGCACGACAATAAACTTCAGGTTGAAGCGATCAAATGCGGTACCGTTATCGACCATATTCCGGCACAGGTCGGATTTAAATTGCTGTCTCTGTTCAAGTTTACCCAGACTGAACAACGTGTGACCGTCGGCCTGAACCTGCCGTCCGGCGAACTTGGCCGCAAAGACATTATCAAAATCGAAAACACCTTCCTGACCGACGAACAGGTCAATCAGCTGGCGGTATATGCCCCGCGTGCGACGGTGAACCGCATCGACAATTACGACGTGGTGAAGAAGCTGATGCCGACGCTGCCGGACCGTATTGTCGGCGTGCTGCGCTGCCCGAACGGCAACTGCATCAGCCGTTTTGAACCGGTGGATTCCAGCTTTGCGGTCAAGCAGCGTGCGGACGGGGTGCACCTGAAATGCAAATACTGCGAGAAAGAGTTTGAGCATCAGGTGGTGCTGAACAATGATTAACCCTTTATACTGAGGGATAATTTTTTATTCACCTTAACTCAAATCAGGAGACATTATGTCCCGCGAAATCAGCACTGAAAACGCCCCTGCCGCTATCGGTCCTTACGTTCAGGGTGTGGATCTAGGCAGCATGATCATCACTTCCGGCCAGATCCCAGTGGATCCTAAAACCGGCGCTGTTGCCGACGACATCGCTGCGCAGGCACGTCAGTCACTGGAAAACGTGCAGGCGATCGTTGAAGCCGCTGGCCTGAAAGTTTCAGACATCGTGAAAACCACCGTTTTCGTGAAAGATCTGAATGACTTCGCCACCGTTAATGCCACGTACGAAGCGTTCTTCACTGAACACAACGCTCCGTTCCCGGCGCGTTCTTGCGTTGAAGTTGCACGTCTGCCAAAAGACGTAAAAATCGAAATCGAAGCCATCGCCGTCCGCCGTTAATTCGCGCCAGCCATGCACCAGACCAGCCTGCGGGCTGGTTTTTTTTGCCCCATTTTCAGGCAAAGAAACCCTTTCACGCTCTATAATTAAGCAGTTCCGTCTTTTTTTCCCCGATTTTCAGCCCGTTTTGCACGCTGGCACACTTTATGCCTGATCTTCATTGTTATTGAACGATTCAATTGCAGCCTGTCCAGTTTGTGAGGTGATGATGATCAAGATTGACCTTTCCGATTCACCCTTTTTTGATGAGATGTTAATGGCGGATGGCAAGCACCGCAGCCATTATCAGGCCTACTGGCAGTGGTTGCAGCAAGCTGATCAACAGGCAGTCCAGCGCAAAAAAGAGGAAGCGGCGCTGTTATTCCATCGGGTGGGAATTACCTTTAACGTTTACGGCGAAGATGATGGTGCGGAACGGCTGATCCCGTTCGACAGCGTGCCGCGTATTATTCCGGCCAGCGAATGGCAAATGCTCGATCGCGGGATCTGCCAGCGGGTTCAGGCGCTGAATGCTTTTCTGCACGATATTTATCACGACCAGAAGATCCTCAAAGCAGGGATCGTCCCGGCGGAACAGGTGCTGGCCAACGATCAGTATCAGCCGTGCATGCAGGGCATTGATCTTCATCGCGATACCTACGCCCACATTGCCGGAACGGATATGGTGCGCGGCGGCGATGGCGAATATTACGTGCTGGAAGACAACCTGCGTACGCCGTCCGGCGTGTCATACATGATGGAAAACCGCAAGATGATGATGCGGTTATACCCCGAACTGTTTGCCGAACAACGTATTGCGCCGGTGTCCCGTTACCCTTCTCACTTACTGCAAACCCTGCGCGAAAGCACGCCGGTCAACGATCCAACCGTTGTGGTACTGACGCCAGGCCGCTTTAACAGTGCCTATTTCGAGCACAGTTTCCTCGCCCAGCAAATGGGCGTTGAACTGGTGGAAAGCGTCGATTTGTTCGTGAAAGACGGCGCGGTGTTTATGCGCACCACCGCTGGCCCCTGCAAAATTGACGTGATTTACCGGCGTATCGACGATGCGTTCCTCGATCCGCTGGCCTTCCGCGCCGATTCCATGCTCGGCGTTCCCGGCCTGCTTTCAGTTTATCGATCCGGTGGCGTGGTGCTGGCGAATGCAATCGGCACCGGCGTAGCGGATGACAAATCGATCTACCCGTATGTGCCGGAGATGATCCGCTACTATCTCGCGGAAGATCCGATCCTCAATAACGTGCCGACCTGGCAATGCCGCAAGGAAAGCGATCTGTCTTTCGTGCTGGCGAATCTGGAAAAAATGGTGGTGAAGGAGGTTCATGGCGCAGGCGGTTACGGCATGCTGATTGGCCCGACCGCCAGCAAGGCGGAAATTGAACGCTTCCGCGATTTACTGCGTACCCGCCCGGAAAACTACATCGCCCAGGAAACACTGGCGCTTTCCACCTGCCCGACTTTTGTCGGCAACGGACTGGCACCGCGACATATCGACCTGCGGCCTTTTGCCCTGACCGGCGCGGAAATCCGTCTGGTACCGGGCGGTTTAACCCGCGTGGCGCTGGCAGAAGGTTCGCTTGTGGTGAACTCATCACAGGGCGGCGGCACCAAAGACACCTGGGTGCTGGAAGAAAATCCAACGGAGGATGACGCATGCTAAGCAGAACAGCCAGCGAACTGTACTGGATGGCGCGTTATCTGGAACGCGCCGAAAATATCGCACGCCTGCTGGACGTGACCAATAAGCTGTCGATGATGTCGATCCGTGACGTCAACGCCCGCGATGAAAATAATGATCTGCTGGTGCCGCTGACCATGACCGGCACGCGCACGTTATTCAGTGAACATTATCCGCAGGAGACGATGAGCAATCTGCTCAACTTTTTCGCACTGGACAGTTTCAACCACAGCAGCATTTTCAGTTGCCTGCAAATGGCCTGGAACAATGCGCATGCCGTGCGCGGCAGCCTGTCGTCTGAAGTCTGGGAAAGCATCAATGCCACCTGGATTGAGATGAAACTGATCCGCCGTCAGGGCGTCGGTTCTGCCGGTGCAGACTCTTTCTTTGACTGGGTTAAGGAACGCTCACATCTGTTTCGCGGCGCGATGTTCGGTACCTTACTGCGCAGTGATGCGATGAACTTTATCCGCCTCGGCACCATGCTGGAACGCGCAGACAGCACCGCGCGCCTGCTTGATGCCAAAAATCAGTTGCTGAATGCCGATGAAGATCCGGTGCGCGAATACTACCGGATGGACACGTTGCTGCGTGCCGTCAGCGCCCGCGAAGCGTTCCACACGTTATACAAGCAACAACTCAGCCAGAAGCACATTGCCGAACTGCTGGTGCTGCGCCGCGAGCTACCACGCTCACTGCTTTCCTGTGTCGAAATCATGGCCGAACAGCTGGAGGAAATCGGTGGCACGGCGGGTAATCAGCCCCGCCGCCGTGTTCATACCCTCCACGCTCAGCTGCGTTTCACCGAAATGGATGAAATTGTTGAGATGGGCCTCAGTCCCTGGTTAATGCAATTCCTTGACCAGACCAATGCCATCGCTGAGAGCATTCATCAAACCTATCTGGAGGCTCAATAATGAAACTGAATGTCACGCATCAGACGCATTACAGCTATGCGCAGCAGGTTAAACACAGCACGCAATATCTGCGCCTGACCCCGCAGGATTCCAGCCATCAGAAGATTTTGTCATGGGATCTGACGTTACCGGAATACGCCACCCGCACGCTGGATGCCTACGGCAATGTGTTGCATGTCCTGACACTGGATCAGCCGCATCAGGCGATCACGATCGTCGCCAACGGCGTGGTCGAAATTGAAGACAATACGGAGGATGACAACTGCGGGCATCTTTCACCGCTGGTATTTTTACGCACCAGCCCGCTGACGCTGGCCGATGGCGCGATCCGCGATTTCGCCAGCCGTTATTACCGTCCGCAGGCGCAGCACGAAAGTCTGTGCAGTCTGATGGGCGAACTGCTGCTGAAAATGCCCTATAACCCCGGCACTACCACGGTCAAAGACAGCGCCTCGCAGGCGTTTTCGGCGCAAACCGGCGTATGTCAGGATCATACCCACGTGTTCCTCGCCTGTTGCCGCAGTCTGGGCATTCCGGCGCGCTACGTCAGCGGCTATCTTTACTCGGAAGATTCGACACACGTGGCCATGCACGCCTGGGCGGAAGCCTGGCTGGATGACCGCTGGCAGAGCTTTGATGTCACCAATAACACCTGTAAACCGAATCAGCATTTGAAACTGGCTATCGGCATAGATTATCTTGATGCATGCCCGGTCCGCGGTATCCGGTTGGGTGGAGGAAGCGAAGACATGCGCACTGTCGCCGCCGTTGCCATGCTCGACGTACCACAATAAACCTGACGCCTGAGGAAAATTTTTTATGACTTACTGTGTGGCCATGCGCTTGTCCTCAGGCCTGGTGTTTGTGTCAGACTCACGCACCAATGCCGGAGTGGACCATATTTCCACCTTCCGTAAACTGCATGTTTTTCATCAAAGCGATGAACGCGTGCTGGTGATCCAGAGCGCCGGAAATCTGGCGACCACACAAAGCATTATCAGCCTGCTGCATCGCCGCTGCTTAGACGATGAGCGGGAAAACCTGCTGAACGTGAAGTCGCTGTACGATGCCGCCAGCCTGCTGGGTGAAACGGTACGTGAAGTGATTGCACGGGACAGCGGCGCGAATCAGGGCGGCAACACGGATTTCAGCTGCAACCTGCTGCTCGGCGGCCAGATTAAGGGTGAAGGGCTGCGGCTGTTCCACATTTATCCGCAGGGGAATTTCATCGAAGCCACACACGACACGCCGTATTTTCAGATCGGTGAAAGTAAGTACGGCAAGCCGATTGTTGATCGCGTGCTGAGCTACGACACCGCGCTGGATCAGGCGATGCAATGTGCGCTGATTTCGATGGACTCGACGCTGCGCAGTAATCTTTCCGTCGGCCTGCCGCTGGATGTGATGACCTACCAGATCGACAGTTTCAGCGCCGCGCAACAGCACCGCATCACCGAAACGCACCCGTATTTCGACATGATCCGCAAAGGCTGGGGCGAAGGGCTGCTGAGCATTTTTGGTCAGTTACCGCCGCTGAAACTAGACGAGTAAATCCGCTTCTGGCGGAGTGATATCTCACTCCGCTGCTTTATTTTCATCCATCTTCTGGACTATCTTCTTCTCGACCTCGAACGGGTCGATACCGCGCAGTTGCAGACGGCGGAAGCGGATGATATTAAAGCCGTTCATGACCAGAAAACTGCCTTCGATAAGCGATCCGCCAATCGAACCGAGCCAGATGTTGTGCACTACCCAGCAGCAGGTTGAGCACCACATAATGCAGCGCGTGGTCAGCCCGCTGGTGCGAAACAGCGCCCAGGTACTGACCACTGTCGCGCCGACCGGCAATAATTCTACCCAATGATGTGCGCGGCTAAGCCCTAACACCAGCGTCAGCACAATGAAAACTACCATGATCCATTGATTACGGGTGCGCAGTGAAATCAGCGTGCGCAGGGAATTCAGTAAGGCGCTCATGCCTGCGGGGGCTGCGCCCATCATCAGGAAATGCACGCCGATGATGGCGCTGTAGGCAGAAAGCTGTTGTTTGAAGCGACGGTCGCTGCGGTTGAAAAACATCGTGATGCCGACCACGAAGGCCACAACACCAACTGACTGGGCAAACCAGTAATACGTCATTTGTCAGGAGTCTCATACGTGGAGGTCTTGCGCTGCAAAAGCAAACGGCGCTTCATAACTGAAACGCCGTTTCATCCTAACGATAAACCTGAGCGGTTACAATGTGACACCGCTTTTAAAGATGGCTAATTCACGGAAATCATTGAGTTCATTTTTGGCTTTGCGGCCATCGGCGATCGCCACGATCAGATCCACAAATTCACCCAGCAGCTGATCCATGCTCACATCGTGGATCAGTTGTCCGGCATCGAAATCGATCCAGTGCGGTTTTTTCGCCGCCAGTTCGCTGTTGGTTGCCAGTTTCACCGTCGGAACAAAACCACCGTATGGCGTACCGCGGCCGGTACTGAACAGCACCATATGGCAACCGGCACCCGCCAGCGCACTGGTGGCGACGGCATCGTTACCCGGCGCACTCAGCAGGTTCAGCCCCGGCGTGGTGAGACGTTCGCCGTATTTCAGCACGTCCATCACCGGGCTCTGACCGGCTTTCTGCGTACAGCCCAGCGATTTTTCTTCCAGCGTGGTGATACCACCCGCTTTGTTACCCGGAGACGGATTCTCGTAAATTGGCTGATTATGTTCGATGAAGTACTGTTTGAAATCATTCACCATGTGAACGGTTTTCTCAAACGTGCCTTCATCGCGGCAACGGCTCATCAGAATACGTTCCGCACCAAACATTTCAGGCACTTCTGTCAGCACGGAAGTCCCGCCGTTGGCGATCACGTAATCAGAGAAACGTCCCAGCAGCGGGTTAGCGGTGATGCCTGACAAGCCGTCAGAACCGCCGCATTCCAGGCCAAATTTCAGCTCGCTGAGTTTGCCGGGCACGCGTTTATCGTCACGCATCACGGCATACAGCTCGCGCAGACGTTCCAGTCCTGCTTCCACTTCGTCGTCGAATTTTTGCAGCGTCATGAAACGCACACGCTCTTCGTCAACGTCGCCCAGCGTTTCACGGAACACATCCACCTGATTGTTTTCACAACCGAGGCCGATCACCAGCACTGCGCCCGCATTCGGGTGGCGCACCATGTTTTGCAGCATGGTGCGGGTGTTCACATGGTCATCACCCAGTTGCGAGCAACCAAACGGATGCGTAAACAGGTAAACACCGTCGGTGCCTTCCGCGTCATTGGTTTCTTTCAGGAAACGTGTCTGGATCTGACGGGCGATCCCGTTGACGCAACCAACGGTCGGGATCAGCCACAGTTCATTACGGATCCCGACCTGACCGTTTTTACGGCGGTAGATCTGCACATCACGATCCGCCATCTGTTCAGGTACAGTGGCGAAATCAGGCTGATACTGGTATTCGTCCAGATCGCTGAGATTGGTTTTGCCATTTTGCGAGTGAATATGCACACCCGCCCCAATGTCCGCCAGCGCATGCCCGATCGGCAAACCGTATTTAACAATGTTTTCCCCGGCCGCAATCGGGCGCAGGGCAAACTTATGACCACGCGCCACAGGCTGAGCCAGAACAACAGAATACCCGCCCGCTTCAACCTGCTCGCCCGCGTCGATATCGCGTAAGGCCACAGCGACATTATCAGCGGTATGAATTTGAATGATACTTTGCATAGTTGCTCTCTTAGCTGTAAGCCGCCAACGCATCACGCATGCCGCGATCATCAATCGCCTGCAATTGCTCGGTCACTTTCGCCGTCAGACCCGGCACGGTATTCAGGTCACGTCCCCAGTGTTCTTCATCCGCCAGCACAGTTTCGACCAGCCCGATCAGCGGCAGGCTGCAGTTACGCACATCACTCCACAGGCCGGAGAAACGGCTCAGCCAGTGTGCATCGTCCTGCAGCGGATAAACTTCACCGTTACGCTCACCCCGGTAAAACGCCAGTAACGCCGCCAGCGCAAAGGTCAGCCGAGGAGGCAGAAGCTGATTCTTTTCCTGACTCGCCAGCAGTTGCGGCAAAATACGGGTGCGGTATTTGGTCATGCCATTCAGGGCAATCGACAGCAACTGATGCTGAATGAACGGATTGCGGAAACGGCTGAGCACCGCCTGTGCAAACGACGTCAGTTCATCCTGCGGCAGGTCCAGCACCGGCGAGATTTCCTCGGCGATCGCCAGTTCGACGAAGCGGCTGATTTGCGCGTCATTCATCGACTCGCCCACAGTATTCAGTCCTGCCAGGAAGGCCACCGGCACCAGGGCAGTGTGCGCGCCGTTGAGGATTGCCACTTTGCGTTCTTTATACGGTTTGATGTCGTCAACCAAACGGATATTCAGCGGCAGTTTGTCCAGACGCAGTTCCTGAGCCAGACTTTTTGGCCCCTGAATGACGAACAGGTAGAAGTGCTCCGCGCTGTCAAAGAAGCTGTCCTGATAGCCCAGTTCTTCCTGCAGGCTGTCGACCTCACTGCGTGGATAACCGGTGACGATGCGGTCAACCAGCGTTGAGCAGAATGTATTGCTGTTTTCCAGCCACTGGGTGAATGCCGCCGGAAGCGACCATTGTTGCGCGTAACGCAGCACCAGTTCCTGCAATGCCTCGCCGTTGTAGTCGATCAGTTCGCAAGGCAGCAGAACCCAGCCTTTATCAGCCGCACCGGAGAAATGCGTGAAACGCTCGAACAGCAAACGGGTCAGCTTGGCCGGGAAACTTGCCGGAGGTGCATCTTCCAGACGATCGCTCTCGACATAGCTGATACCGGCTTCGGTGGTGTTGGAGAACACGAAGCGGATATTCGGGTCGCGGGCCAGCGCCAGATATTCATCAAACTGATGGTAGATATTAATTTCGCGGTTAACGGAACGGATGATGCGGGTATCACGCACCGTTTCACCCTGCTCGTTCAGACCGCTGATGATGGTCGTATACAGACCATCCTGAGTGCTCAGTGAAGGCGGGAAATCAGTATCAATCGGGCGCACCACTACGATACCGGCATCGAGATCAGTATGTTCATTCAGCAGGTCGATTTGCCAGTCAACAAACGCACGTAAGAAGTTACCTTCACCAAATTGAATAATTTTGTCCGGGTGCTGACGGCCAGGGAAGTCACGGCGATTTAACCTTTGCATCTCACATTCACCTTAATTTGCTCAGACTCCGGTCTTTGAGGGCGGAAAAATTGCCCCGTGGCCGTCGTTCTTTGTTGGGATAATTATTTGTTATTTATGATTTTGTTTCAGGAGCGCAGGGATCTGCGCTCCGTTACTGTTTAGAGATGACTGCTTAGTTCATGCAGATCAGTTCAGTTCGATCTGGAAATACTGTTTGGCGTTGTCGAAGCAGATATTTTTCACCATATTGCCCAGCAGTTCGATGTCTGCCGGTGCTTCGCCATCTTCCACCCAGCGACCGATCATCTGGCACAGGATGCGACGGAAATATTCATGACGCGTATAGGACAGGAAGCTGCGGCTGTCGGTCAGCATGCCAACAAAACGGCTCAGTAAGCCCAGGTTGGCAAGCTGTGTCATCTGACGTTGCATGCCGTCTTTCTGATCGTTAAACCACCAGCCGGAACCGAATTGCATTTTGCCCGGCATCCCTTCGCCCTGGAAGTTACCGACCATGGTGCCGATCACTTCGTTATCGCGCGGGTTCAGACAGTACAGAATGGTTTTTGGCAGGCCACCGGCCAGACCCTGCGCGCCCAGCAGTTTTGACAGCGGTTCTGCCAGCGGCTGGTCGTTAATGGAGTCGAAACCGACGTCTGCGCCAATCAGCTGGAACATACGGGTGTTGTTATTGCGCAGCGCGCCAATGTGATACTGCTGTACCCATTCACGACGCTGATATTCAGAAGCGAGATACAGCAGAACACCGGTTTTGAACTGAGCAATTTCTTGCGCTGTCGGCGTTTCACCGTTCAGACGACGGGACAAAATGCCGTCCAGCGTCGCGTCGTCCGCTTCGCCGTAAACGACCACGTCAAGCGCATGGTCAGAGACTTTGCAACCGTGCGCCGCAAAGTGATCCATTCGTTTTTTCAGGGCATCACGCAGATCGCTGAAACGGGTAATGGAGACATCTGCCGCCGCTTCCAGTTTCTTCATGTAATCGACGAACGTGCCCGCTTCAATGTTGAAGGCTTTGTCCGGGCGCCAGCTTGGCAGTACTTTGACATCAAAGCTGGAATCTTGTGCCACCGCTTTATGATGTTCCAGAGAATCGATCGGGTCATCGGTAGTGCCGACCATTTTCACGTTCATCTGTTTCATGATGCCGCGGGCAGAGAAGTCATCCTGCGCCAGCAGTTCGTTACCGCGTTCCCAGATTTCACCCGCGGTAGACGGGGAAAGCAGTTTGCCGGTGATACCAAACGGACGGCGCAATTCAAGGTGCGTCCAGTGGTAAAGCGGGTTACCGATAGTGTGAGGAACCGTTGCAGCCCAGGCGTCAAATTTCTCGCGATCGCTGGCATCACCTGTACACATACGCTCAGGCACACCGTTGGTACGCATCGCGCGCCATTTGTAGTGATCGCCTTTCAGCCAAATGTCATACAGGTTTTTAAATTTGTAGTCCTGTGCAATCAGCTCAGGCGGCAAATGGCAGTGGTAGTCGAAAATTGGCTCATCTTTCGCATAGTCGTGATACAGGCGACGTGCGAATTCTGTGTCGAGAAGGAAGTCTTCCGTTAAAAACTGCGCCATCTTAGGTTCCTCATCATGAATTCTGTAGAGTTATCACTCAATGGTGCGAAGTTATCACACCAATTTAGATTGTCGTCCAGCTCTTTTTAGGGGGTTAACCCTGCAGAAGCGGGCGATCCGAGACCATAAAAACCCACTAACTCTCTGTAAAATAAAAGCGTTAAAGCTATAAACCGCTGTGACCTATTATCCTCACAATCAGAGTGTCATTTTGTGATGTCACTCAAACTTTAAATCTGTATGACAAGTTAATTCTTACCGGATGTGACAAATCAGCGTTTTGCCCCTTACTCATTTCCCGTCTGCGTTTCATATCGCGCCAGAAGCTTGCTGCTCAGGGCTTTGTTAATGCATTTTTACTCTTACCGACAACTTATCAGTCATTTTGGAAAAATAATCCTGTTCATTAACTGTTCAGATTAAATGTGATCATTCGGTAAAGTTGTTACACCAATTACGTTTCGATAATTTCGATATCTTTGTTAATCACTTTCTGAAAAATGTGAAGCGCATCATGTTAAATGCACTTTTCATTGTAAAATCAAGTAAATAACTCTGTAGTTAAAAAAGTTAAGTAACCACACAATATAAATGTGGTTTTGTGATGTCATTCAAATTTTAAATCTGTATGACAAGTTATCTTTGCTTCGCCCGGACAAGAGCGTCAGAGATTACCTGCCACGTCCTTTCGCTGTTGCCCGGGCAAATCACTTCCCGGGCTCAATCAGACCATGGCGAAGCAATCTTTCTGGTGTCCAGGACGTTCATCGGATCCAAACGCACAAATAACAATAAAGCAGTGCGTAAAGCATCGGGCAGCTCCCAGTGAAATCTTCTGGCGGCGTGGTACCCGGAAAACGTTAAGGAAAGCCAGAACCCCACGCTTATACAGGTGGTGCGAAATACGCCCTGACAGCCTGTCGCTGTCATCGCCGGATTATTTACTGGGAGAGAGTTAAATGGCTAAGATTAAAGGGTTACGCTGGTACATGATCGCGCTGGTTACCTGCGGCACGATACTGGGTTATCTGACACGTAACGCTATTGCCGCCGCAGCACCTACGCTGATGAGCCAGTTGAACATCAGCACACAGCAATATTCTTATATTATCGCCGCCTATTCCGCCTGTTATACCCTGATGCAGCCGGTGGCGGGTTACGTGCTTGACGTAATGGGCACCAAAGTCGGTTACGCGATGTTCGCTATCATGTGGGCCATCTTCTGTATGGCAACGGCGCTGGCAAGCAGCTGGGGTGGCCTCGCTATCGCCCGCGGTGCGGTCGGTATGGCCGAAGCCGCCATGATCCCTGCCGGTCTGAAAGCCAGCAGCGAATGGTTCCCGGCCAAAGAGCGTTCAATTGCCGTCGGTTACTTCAACGTCGGTTCCTCAATCGGCGGGATGATTGCGCCACCACTGGTCGTCTGGTGTATCGTGATGCACAGCTGGCAGCTGGCCTTCATCATTACCGGTGCGTTAAGCCTGGTCTGGGCACTGGGCTGGCTGGTGTTTTATAAGCATCCTAAAGATCAGAAAAAACTCAGCACTGAAGAACGTGATTACATTCTGGAAGGTCAGGAAGCACAGCATCAGACTGACAACGGCAAGAAAATGTCTGCCATGCAGATCCTGCGTAACCGTCAGTTCTGGGGCATCGCGCTGCCACGTTTCCTGGCTGAACCCGCCTGGGGGACATTCAACGCCTGGATCCCGCTGTTCATGTTCAAAGTGTATGGCTTCAACCTGAAAGAAATCGCGATGTTTGCCTGGATGCCGATGCTGTTTGCTGACCTCGGCTGTATCCTGGGCGGCTATCTGCCACCGTTATTCCAGAAATACTTCAAAGTTAACCTGATCGTTTCCCGTAAAATGGTGGTCACCATGGGTGCGGTTCTGATGATTGGCCCTGGCATGATCGGCCTGTTCACCAGCCCTTACGCAGCCATCGCTTTACTGTGTATCGGTGGATTTGCTCACCAGTCACTGTCCGGTGCGCTGATCACCTTGTCTTCTGACGTGTTCGGTCGTAACGAAGTGGCCACAGCCAACGGCCTGACCGGGATGGCGGCCTGGATGGCAAGTACCATGTTTGCTCTGGTGGTGGGTGCGCTGGCCGATACCATTGGTTTCAGCCCGCTGTTTGCAGCGCTTGCGGTCTTTGACCTGCTCGGTGCAATCATCATCTGGACTGTGCTGCAAAACCGCTCGGCAGCAGAAGTGGCTCCGGCTCCGCTTAAAACCGCAAAAGCCTGATCCATCGAATTAAAGCCCGGTAATGCTTTTACCGGGCTTTGCTGTTTTCTGACATTTCTCCAAAGCCTTTCTGCCCAATGCACGGTGCAACAGCCTTTCGTAAATCGTATACTGGCACTTGTATAATAAGTTCACAGGTCTGTCCGACACTTACTTCTTACAGGTTTCACTACTTTAAAGAGCACTCATATGGAATCCACAGACACCAGACGCCTTTATCAACAACTGGCTGCTACGCTCAAGGAACGCATCGAAACAGGTTTGTATCCGGTTGGTGAGAAGTTACCGGCCGAACGACTGATTTCTGATGAAATGGATGTCAGCCGCACCGTGGTGCGTGAAGCGATTATCATGCTCGAAGTTGAAGGTTACGTGGAAGTGCGTAAAGGGTCGGGCATTCATGTCATGTCAAACCAGCAGCGCCATCTGGTGGTGCCGGATTGTGGTAGTGAGTTTGGAACCTCCGGTCCGTTTGAGCTTTTACAGGCGCGTCAGCTGATAGAAAGTAACATCGCTGAATTCGCCGCGACTCAGGTGACGAAACAAGACATCATGCGTCTGATGGAAATTCAGGAACATGCGCGGCAGGAAGATCGTTTTCGTGATTCTGAGTGGGACTTGAAATTCCATGTGCAGGTTGCACAGGCGACGCAAAACAGCGCACTGGCGACCATTGTTGAGAAGATGTGGAGCCAGCGGTTACACAATCCTTACTGGCGCAAACTGCATGAGCATATCGATGAGAAGTCGATTGAAAGCTGGTGCGAAGATCATGACCTGATCCTGAAAGCGCTGATCCGCCGTGATCCGCACGCGGCGAAACTGGCGATGTGGCAGCATCTGGAAAACACCAAGCAAATGCTTTTCCGCGCCACAAGTGATGATTTCGAGTTCAACGTAGACCGTTATCTGTACTCAGAAAACCCGGTCGTGCATCTCGATCCCCCTGCGCTTAACACCAAATAATTCCCTTTAAGGCAGGTTAATTCCCCCAACCTGCCGTTTTACACTTTCTCCCCCGCTCCCCCGCAGAACCTGTCAGACACTGTCGAGTAGTGTCAGCCAATGTAAAACCCTTTCCCAAACGCGCTTCAAACTTAAATGATCGGCCTCAACGCGCTATATTTACCTGTCTGAGCTATTGGTATTTTGTTACAGTTAGACCACTTTTTTTACCCGTTTGGGCCACGTTTCAGAAAGCAAAATGGCGCGTAAATACAATGCCATCAAAACTAATGGGATTAGAAACAACGGCATCAGAACAAAGAACCCGCCAGGGACTTGGCTACCCTATCAGCCAGGCAGGCAGCGTCGAGACATTTTCTCCGCTGATGCTTTTGCTGACTCACTGAAAATGATGGAGTTTCACAAGACAGATGGAAATTATCACCTCGCTCATCGATGCCCTCTGGCAACAAGATTATAAAACCCTCGCGGACCCTTCACTGGTCTGGGCGCTGTACCTGATTTTATTCATGATTATTTTTCTGGAAAACGGCCTGCTTCCTGCGGCATTTTTGCCCGGTGACAGCCTGCTGATCCTTGTCGGTGTTCTGATAGCCAAAGACGCGATGAATTTCCCGTTAACACTGTTCCTGCTCACCAGTGCGGCGAGCCTGGGTTGCTGGCTCAGTTACGCACAGGGAAAATGGCTGGGGAATACGCGAATAGTACAAAGCTGGCTGGCACATCTCCCCGTGCATTATCACGAACGCGCGCATGCTCTTTTCCATAAGCACGGCCTTTCGGCGCTTTTAGTGGGCCGTTTTCTGGCCTTTGTCCGCACACTCTTGCCAACGATTGCCGGCCTGTCAGGACTGAGCAACAGTCGTTTTCAGTTTTTCAACTGGGTCAGCGGCTTGTTGTGGATCCTGATCCTGACCTCGCTGGGATATTTCCTCGGTAAAACGCCGCTGTTCCTCAAGTATGAAGATCAGGTCATGAATTGCCTGATGCTGTTACCAGTGCTGTTGTTAATCGGCGGACTGGTGGGATCAATCGTCGTGTTGTGGCGGAAAAAACATGCAGACCGTCAAAACAAAGGTAAGAGCGCATCATGAGCCAGAGGCTGAAAAGCCGGTCATTCATCTGGCCGGGGATGCTGATGCTGGTGGCGATTGTGGCCATGTTCGGACTGGCATTATGGCACCTGCCGGTGCCTGCCAGCGCACTGCAAATTCGCCCTGCCAGAACCGGAACGTCACTGCCTGACGGCTTTTATGTTTACCAGAGCCTCAGTCAGCGGGGCATCCATATCAAAAGCATTACGCCGCTCAATGACGGGCTGGTGGTTCAGCTTAATTCTTCATCTGAGCGCAAACTGGCAGAAGAAGCCTTGCAGGATATTCTGCCGCCGGGATTTATGATTCAGTACTTCGAACAGCCGACCGCAAAAGCGTGGATCCATAAACTGGATCGCGACCGTCTGAAATTTGGATAATTCCCTTAGCGACAAAAGGGGATTCATCTGATATCACCGCTCATTCAGCGGTGATATCATTCAAAGCGAGTTATTCACTCAACTAATCATTTAGGAAATTAAGTGCCACACTCACTTAATCATTAAAAGGAAGCTACAAGATGAAACTGACATTAACCGCCCTCGTTTTCGCCCCTGCCCTGTTGTTCACCACGGCCAGCTTTGCGGCATCGCAGCCAGAAACCTGCGCCACTAAGCAAAACGAAATCCAGAAGCAAATCGACGAAGCTCGTGCGCACAACAATCAGAACCGTGTAGACGGACTGGAAAAAGCGCTGCGCGAGAATAAAGAACATTGCACCGAAGCCGGTCTGCAAGCTGAAAAGCAGAAAAAAATTGAAGAAAAACGTGAAAAAGTCGCGGAACGTGAGCAGGAGCTGAAAGAAGCTCAGGCGAAAGGCGATCATGACAAAGTCATCAAAAAGCAGCATAAACTGGACGAAGCGAAGTCTGAACTGAAAGAAGCTGAAGCGAAGTAATCCTTTCTGCCAGAGTCGATTTCCGTAGTTCGATTTACCGCGATATAGCGGATTTTTCAGGGTTTCTGTGGGTGTTAACAGATAATTCGTATTTGCGATAACCTGAATATCCGCTATGTTAAAAGTTCGAATCAGTTAACGTATGGAGTGACTTACACATGGCTAGTAATACATCAGAACAACTGCGCGCTGAACTCAAGTCATTGGCAGATACGCTGGAAGAAGTTCTTCAGACCTCTACCGATAAGCCGAAAGCTGAACTCGATAAACTGCGTGGCAAAGCAGAATCCCTGCTTAAAGATACCCGCGAACGTCTGAGCGATACGGGCGATAAGATTGCCTATCAGACTAAAGAAATTGCCGGTAAAGCCGACGATTACGTACATGAAAAACCCTGGACTGGCGTTGGTATTGGTGCCGCAGTCGGCGTTGTCATCGGCGTTCTGTTAGCCCGCCGCTAATTATGGCTGAGCCAATTAAACCTGCACCACAAGGACCAGGAAAAGGGTTGTTTGACATCGTTTCACGCATCGCTACTGTCATGGTGAGCATTGTTGAATCGCGTGTCAGGCTGGCCGTTATCGAGCTGGAAGAGGAAAAGGCCAATATTTTCCAATTACTGCTCATGGTCGGGATTACCCTGATACTTACCGCTTTTGGTCTGATGAGTTTGCTGGTGGTGTTGTTCTGGGCCATCGATCCGGCCTATCGTCTTACGGCGATAGCCACGACGACGGGCGTATTGCTGCTTCTGGCAGTGATCCTTGGCGCAATGACGCTGGCGAAAGCCAAACGCTCCACGTTGCTCAGCCTCACCCGCAAGCAACTGGACGTTGATCGCGCCCTGTTGGAAAAGGATGACGAGCAATGAGTATTCCGGACCGCGCTATCGAAAAAGTCAGACTGCTGCGCAAAATCGAGCGTCAGCGTGGCGAGCTTTCTCAGGCCGGTTCTGACTGGCTGGAGGCCACCGCGAAAGTAGATCATTACTGGGTAAAACTGGTAGATATGCGTAAATATCTGGTCGTGGGCTCAAGCCTGCTGGCAGTTTATGGTATCCGCCATCCCAGTGCGGTCGTCCGCTGGTCACGGCGTGCTTTTGGCATCTGGGGCACCGTCAGGTTGTTCCGTAAAACCATCGGCAACAAATAGCCTCAACCTCCTCCTGTTAAAAGGGCTGATTGGAAAACAATCAGCCCTTTTCTTTTTGAATAACAATCTCTCAGCTGTTCAATTTATTTGAAGCATTCCAACAGTTTTACTTGCTAACAAAGCGTAACCATCCGACTTATTATCTCGTCATCAACTGATGCGGTAACGGCATGAAACATTTTCTGACCGGACCGGTAACATTTTAGCCCGCCTTGGGCATATTAATCTGGAGTAGAAAATGAACAAGTTACAAGACACTGCTTTGCTGGTTGCCCGTATTCTGATGCCAATCCTGTTCATCGTTGCAGGCTGGGGCAAAATCAACGGTTACACCGCGACTGCGGGTTACATGACGTCTATGGGCGTGCCAAGCTTCTTCCTGCCACTGACTATCCTGCTTGAATTCGGCGGCGGTCTGGCGATTCTGTTTGGTTTCTTCACCCGTACTACGGCGCTGATCACTGCAATCTTCACCATTCTGACTGCACTGATTTTCCACACTGATTTCGCACAGGGCGTGAACCAGATGATGTTCATGAAAAACCTGTCCATCGCCGGTGGTTTCTTCGTACTGTTCGCTTCCGGCCCGGGCGCATTCAGCATCGACCGTCTGATCAAGAAAAACTGGTAATTGCCCCGGCACCAGGGAGCAACATCCACGCTATAATTAAATAAGACAAAAGAGTGACCTGCAGGGCGATGTGATTTATCACCTCGCCCTTTTTTATTAGTTATCTGTAAATCTCGCCTGAATCATTCGGGTTACGGCTCGAAGGATGACGGGGAAGGAGGAAATATGGGACAACTCGTCAATGGCGTTTGGCAGGACACCTGGTACGACACCAAGTCGACCGGCGGTCATTTCAAACGTTCAGCAGCACAGTTTCGCAACTGGATAACGCCGGATGGCTCGCCGGGCGAACATGGCGTGGGCGGTTTTGCCGCAGAGCGCGACCGCTACCATTTGTATGTTTCACTGGCCTGTCCGTGGGCGCACCGCACATTATTGATGCGTACGCTGAAAGGGCTGGAAGAGTTTATTCCGGTTTCTGTCGTTCATCCGCTGATGCTGGAACATGGCTGGACTTTCGGCACTGATTTCCCGGCGGCAACCGGCGATGATTTGTATCATCTCAACTATGCCTATGAGATCTATCTGCGGGCGCAGAATGATTATACGGGTCGCGTTACCGTGCCGATCCTGTGGGATAAAAAACAGCAAACCATCGTCAGCAATGAGTCCGCCGATATCATCCGCATGTTTAACAGCGCGTTTGATGCCGTGGGTGCAAAAGCCGGAGATTATTATCCCGAGGCGTTACGTCCGGCGATTGATGAGATTAATGAGTGGGTCTATCCGCAGATCAACAATGGCGTTTATAAGGCGGGTTTTGCGACGTCTCAGGACGCTTACGATGAAGCGGTTGACGGTGTTTTTGCCGCGCTGGAACGGGCCGAAGAACTGCTGAGTAAACACCGTTATCTCACCGGAAATCAGCTGACTGAAGCCGATCTCCGTTTGTGGACCACGCTGGTGCGGTTTGATCCGGTGTACGTCACGCACTTCAAGTGTGACCGCTACCGGATCAGCGATTACCCGAATCTGTACGGTTTCCTGCGCGATATCTATCAGATGCCAGGCATTCGTGACACGGTGGATTTTGCCCATATCCGTAATCACTATTACCGCAGTCACGCAACCATCAACCCTTACGGCATTATCTCGACCGGACCGGCACAGGATTTAGAGTCTGAACACGGCCGCGATACACGTTTTTGATTGAGTTCTGCGCCTTCCCCTTTCATAAGGGGAAGGACAGTTTACTTTACTTCCCGCGTCGCCAGTAACTTTGGAATTTCACGCAGGAACCAGGCTTTTGCCTCGCCCATGCTGTCACGGCGCCACGCCATGATGATGTCCGTCTCGCGGTTATATTCCGCACTGACCACCCGCAGACGCCCTTCCTCGATATCTTTCTCGACCATTGGATAAGGCATCGTCGCCACGCCTAATCCTGCCAGCAACGCTTTGCGTTTCTCTTCAATGGTACTGACGGTCAGGCGCTGCTGTTTATCCAGCAACTGAACGGTGAGCACCGGACGCTCACGGGCGGTATCCGCCACGGCAATGCCACGGTATTTGACCCGGCTGACGTCAGATAACGGCTCGGCTTCGAGATGGATGGGATGGTCCGGCGCAGCAACATATACGCTGACCAGTTTGTAGAGCTTGCGGCTGTTAATTTCGGTGGAAGAGCGGAAATGCATATCGGGCGCGATGACGATATCCGCACGCCCCTGCTCGAGACGCTCCCACGCACCGGCCAGCACTTCAGTTATCAATGACACCTGCGTATTGGCTTTCAGCGCCAGCTTTTCAATCAGCGGGAACAATTGCGCAGCAGGCGATAAAGCCTCACACACGATAGTGATGTGGGTTTCCCAGCCGCGCGCTAAGGCTTCGGCATCGACGGTCAGCTTATCGGCTGCTTCCAGTAACACACGTCCGCGTTCGAGCAGCATCCGGCCTACGTTGGTGAATTTTGTCCGATGACCTGAACGGTCAAACAGCACCACATCCAGCTCCTCTTCCAGCTTCTGCATGGTATAGCTCAATGCAGACGGGACGCGGCCCAGCTCGTCGGCGGCAGCAGCAAAACTGCCCCGGCGGTCAATGGCATCCATGACCCGTAAGGCTTCAAGTGTGAGTGCGCGATCCTTAGCCATTCTTTTCTCTTTCAGGAAATTTGAATATAGCGACCAGATTAACTGGCTAACAATCACACGTCCAGACGCTTACCATTTATACATCGAAATTTTTAAGAGAGGCGACCGCCATGATCACCAGCAGAACGGCAAAAGAGTGCGGTACCGCTGACTTTGGCTGGCTCCAGGCACGGTATACATTTTCCTTTGGCCACTACTTTGATCCGAAGCTCATGGGCTATGCGTCACTGCGCGTCCTGAATCAGGAAGTGCTGGCGCCGGGTGCCAGTTTCCAGCCACGTACCTACCCGCGAGTTGATGTGCTGAATATCATCCTGCAAGGCGCAGCGGAATATCGCGACAGCGCAGGCAACAGTGTCCGGGCGCAAGCCGGGGAAGCGGCATTATTATCGGCCCAGCCCAATGTCAGTTACAGCGAACTGAACACCAGCGCCAGTCAGCCGCTAACGCGAATGCAGTTGTGGCTGGATGCCTGTCCTGAGCATGAAAACGCACTCACCCAGAAAATGACGCTGCCGGACACCACGCATTTCCTGCTCGCCTCACCGGACGGTGAAAAGGGCAGCCTGCAACTGCGGCAAAATGTGTGGATCCATCATCTGGATTTAGGAGCGGGTGAACAAATCACGCTGCCGTTACGCGGACCGCGCGCCTATTTGCAATCGATTCACGGACAGACAGATGCACAGGGTTCGGCCAGCCGCGAGCTACAAAAACTGGCCTGTGGTGATGGCGCATTTATCCATCAGGAAAACAGTCTGACGGTTTCCGCCATTACACCGTTACGCGCACTGCTAATTGATATGCCGGTATGAATTTTGAGGAACACGAAGAAAATAAAACGCCGGGCAGGGCAACCTGTCCGGCGTTTTTTAAATGCTCAAATAACATTATTCCATAAAAAGAGTGATGAAAATACGTAATAAATGAGTCATCTGACAGCAGTCGTTACCCGATAGACTCACTCGTTCAAACGGAATGAGAAAACGAATCAAAAACCCTCTATCCCATTGATAATATCGCACAAAAAAAACCTTGTCCTCATGTGAAGGCCAACCCTGAATGATCACTCAAAATTATATTTGAATGTCAGGCAATGACTATAGATATAATATTCATAAAAATGATCTTATTATTAACACCTCCTAATAGTTCATATGAATAACATTTAATTCGTTTGATCCGATTTATTATCTATACGCATTCTTTTTTTTGCTCTATGATTTCCGGCGCTGGTTAATGGGATTGATTTTTTATAAAGGGAATGGCCATGAACTACTGCCTTTAAAACGTTAGTAATAACATTAAGACGTTAGTCTATATATTTCTTATTTATAAGAATCTTGCTCTTTTCCAGCGGGATCGTATTACTACGTGATTTATAAAATTTATTTCAAGCCTAAGGATTAAGGTATGAAAAATGCAATTAATGCATTAAAGCGTAAAGCAAATCAGTATCAGGAACTTAAAAAACAGCGTGGTGTTACCTTACTGGAAATCATCATCGTTCTGGGCATTATCGGTATTATTGCCGCCGGTGTAGTTGTGTTGGCAAACCGTGCCTTCACAGCACAGGACATCAGTGAATTAGCCGATAATACTAACTCAGTCCGCGTGGGGACAACAGAGGCTTATAAAGACAGCGCTGAATATCCGGCTACTGCGTCTGCGGCGTCACTGACTAAATCGGATATCGGTAGTGCAACCGATACAACAGGCTCAATCATTTCTACTCTGGTTAAAATGGGTAAAATTTCGGTTGGGGAAGCTTTCAATGGTATATCAAATGACCCGTTCGAATTGGGTGGCGTTAAGTACGCGACTGCTGATACGAAGATGAAAGGTTTCTACCTTGTCATTAATGGCCTTGATACAGAAGATTGCCGTAATATTGCCTCTCAGATTGGCGGACAATGGGATTATGTTGCTTCCGCGCAAGTTGCTGCAGGTGGAGATTTAGCATCGGCGCCAACGTCATTATCAGGCACAGCTACAGCGCCGATTCTTAAGACACTGACTGAAGACAAATTAACACCAGAAACCATTGTTGGCACTGGTTTTTGTGATAGTTCCGTCGGTTCAGACAACGCGCTGGTGTTAGGCAGTAAATAAGTAAAGCGTTAAAACTATCCTTTATTAAAACTGGAGCCTGCCGCGATTATTGTTGCAGGCTCATTTTCGATGACATTGAAATGATGAGAATGTGTATGCCAGGGGTAAGAAACAGTAAAGGGTTTACCTTATTGGAAATGATTATCGTCATGGGTATTATGGGTGTCGTATTCACCTCATTCTCTCTTTATAAGAAAAAACAGATCGAATCGGTTGCAAGGGAGAACCTAACCAATGTACTCGCAGGTGAAATTCATGGTTTCTTACAGTTTGTTAATAAAGATAATCTGCAACTCACCACGGATAGCGATGCGGATGGTGAATTAGATTTTATCGTTAACCCTCTCTATAACCCTGACATTTTAACTTCCGATGAAAAAGGAAAAGCTTACGCTACGCGTTTTAATAATAAGCCGAATGAAGAACCGGGTGATAAGAATGATTACATTAAATGGGACAATACTCAGGCACGAGGTTATTTCACCAGCCACCGCTGCTACAGCTCAACGAATCAGAAAGTTGCAGATGACGAATTCAATACGGAGGACTTGCCCTGTAAGCAACCTGCGGACAGTCAGGACAGATATTTAGTACTTGAACGCGTCGATCTGATCGGTCCGAATGACTCACGTGCCATTGATCAGGTAGATTTTTTCATTAGTTTTCATCCAGGACGTAATGGTAAAAGTGATGTTGATAAATTTTCCATCGAAAATTATGCCACCGCCTTTAGCAAGGCATTTTCCCATTACGATCTGACGTTCATTCAGGCCGACTATCTCTATCGTAACGATGAAAAAAATACAAAAGCCACAAACTTTGGTACCGGCTGGAAGTTGTTAAAAACAAATAATGCCAAGGCAGCAGATAATGCCGTTCCATTTGGCAATATGGCGTCTTATCTGGATGATATTAATCAAAATATAGGGCAAATGGGCGTCCGTTTCAGTTTCAAGGCGGGCGTCGGGAAAAACGTCAAGCCGGACGGCTCAGTCGGTGTAAACAAACTGTGCTGGAATTATCAAGAAAATATGATGACTCACTGTCTTGAAGTTGAGAACGGCTCAGGACGCAATCAGGATGAGGGCGTGATGCATCTGACAGCTAAAAATGCGAATAATCAGATAGTCACAGGTACGTTGATGGCCAATGTCATTTTTGAAGGTGAGGCATTTGACCCGGAAAAAGGGAATGTCGTCGCATTAATGACCAGCCCGGTGGTTTCCTACCAATCCTTTGGCAATAAAAAGGACATCGGTACCAATGATGTCATTGTTAATGACCCGGATGATTACAATAAAAAAGTCACTGATGAACCAGGCCACATCAAGCTTCCCGTACAAACTTGCCCTCAGGCTCCGCCCGATCCCGCTGACCCGCAGAAAGTGCCGCGACAGCTTTATCCAAGAATGGCTGCCGCCATTTCTTCTATAGCGGCTGATGTGGGTAAGCTGGAAACATCAGAAGGCGAAGATGAAGACGGTGGAGACTTCACCGACTTTTCCAATAGTGAAGATAACCGAAGAACCACTACAGGTGTATTAGATCATTTAAGTGGCGTCGCCGTGCAAGTAAATCTTATTAAAGATGATGCCAAAGGCGATTACTGGGTGATCAGTGCAACCAGCGGTGTTTTTGACAATGTGACGGGGCAAGGTGTTAGCGTTATTAACCCGAGTTCACTTTCCGTTGTACTGACCTCATGGTGTAGTTCGATAAAACAACCAGAGTTAAATGATTCCATACCCATGCCGCCAAATTGATTGAATATCACCAACGGGTTGTAAGTATATTTTTGAAAATTTCAGGATGAAGAAAATGAAAATTAGATTACTGGGATGGTTTATTACTTTATTACTGTCCCTCGGGCAATTTGCTCAGGCAGCGGTTAATGCAGACTTAAAACTGACGCCCGTTCCCGAAAATATCTCGCCAGAGACACCACACAATCCTTTCTCTGGTGGAGAGAATGCCGCTGTCAAAGCCACTTCAACGACTACTACAACGATGTTGTCGCCCGCACCGGTTCCATTGACATTCCCTCTGACACTCAACAGTGGTGAACTTTTGAGTCAGGGAATTAAAAAATGGGCAGACAGTCTGGGATATAAGCTTCTCTGGCAGAGCAAAAATGATTATTTGATTTATAGCCACATCATTCTCGCCGGTAAAGATGATGACGAAGTACTGACAGAGCTAGGCAAGCTATTTTCTTCTGAAAACTATGGATTGATTATAAAAAACTATCAGAAGAATCGCGTACTAATTATTGATGATATGTAACTGAAAAATTCAGGATAGGGATATGAAAACCAAAATTGGATTTATGATATTGACTCTTCTTTTGCAGGGCTGCGCGGGAAGTTTTAATAAACATTTTTCACGCGGTAATGTTAAAGATGCCTTGCCGGGTGCGACGTCCGCAGATGAAATGAAGGTCAAACCGTACATTAAATATGACACAGCTTATTTAGGAAAAAAAGTTGACTACAGTTCAACACGTCAGCACTTGCTTGCTAAAAAAGTCGCCATAAACTCTTATGAACCTACAGACCTGGACACCGTTCTGGATGTTTTATTGGCACAAACAGGAGTCAGCCATCGGGTTAATTTAGACATCCCGGGTGTAAAAGGTGCCGATGCCGGAAAAGTCAATATTGAAGCGCATAGCATTAATTTCACTGGCACCTTTGAGGAATTTATGCGCTATATCTCTGCCCTTTATGACGTTAAAACCAATCTGGATGAGAATAATATTCTTAAGATTGATGCGTTTAGTGTTTATGCGATTAAGCTTGATTTTTACGGCGAAAATAACAAATTCGAAGCCAGCCTGGACTTATCCAATGATGCAGTCAGCAGCGGTGGCCTGGAAGGAAAATCTGAAACTAAGTTTGAATCCTCATTCTGGGATGATGTCGAGGATATGGCAGAAAAATATGTTTCAAGCGGCATGTACAGCGTCTTTAAGGATGCTTCAATCGTTACGCTGACCGGTCGCCCGTCAGAATATAAGGTATTGAGTGATGTATTAAAAAAATACCAGGATGATAATAACCGTCAATTCGTCGTGACTTACAAAATCTTCACTCTTAATAAAGAAAAAATGGAAGAATATGGTGCTGGTCTGAATATGTCTTACGTGGATGGGGGCAGCAGCGTCATTATCGATACAGCAATGATGGATATGCTGGGAGGGGGCATGACTATCGCGGGCGGGGCTGACCGCGCACTTAGCATTGATGCAAAACTCAACGCACTGTATTCCCTTACCGGGAGCAAAGTGTTGCAGAGTGGTTCATTTGTGACACGGAATAACACCCCAATTCCGCTCAATATGACCAATTCTCAGCACTATGTCTCCGGACGTACACGGACGGTGAATAAAGACAGCGGTGATGAAGATGTCGAGATCGAAACAGCTGAAATAATCACCGGCACCAGTTTTATTATCACTCCGCGTGTCATGACGGATGGCCGTGTGGAAGTCACCAGTGGATTTACCAAGAGCCAGTTAAACTCGATAGATGTATTTGATACCGTACAGTTACCTAATGTGACAACGACGGAAATGTTTAACTCCACGGCGGTTAACCCTGGCAGTTTACTCATGGTTGCAAAATATGAAATGAACGAACTGAATAAAAATAAACAGTACCAGATGTTGGGTTATGGACAAAGTGCTGAGGACAATGAACATACTGTTGTCATGGTCGTAGGAATTGACTATTACCGTGCGCCTTTAAATCGTTAATTTATTGAGATGGCTATCATGTTAAATACATTGTCACGTAATAATATATTGACAGGGTTAATCTGGGAACCATCCGGTCACGACAATATGGATGCCGGTTATATGAGGTGGATGGTGAATATACGGCGAAGTCACCGCATGTATGTTTACCGCGTACAGGATGAAGCTAATACAAATGAACTGATTGGCTATTCTGTAAAGACAGCACCAGGCTGCGAATCTTTTGCAGTTCATCTCCGAAACCTTTACGGCGATGGTATTTATCATTTCGATGCAGGTGATCATAAAATTTATCTATTAATGATTATGGATGGCATCATCATTAGTGGAAGCGACTGCATCATTACAGAGAATTTTTTTACTGAAATCGTGGAAACCTTACCCACATCGAAATACTCACGACTACAGGTATCGGAAATCACGCCGGCACAACTGGACTGCATAGCTGAATCATGCAAAGAAAACCAACTAATTTATAAAAAAAGACAAAGGCTGTTCTGGTCCGGTGTTGCCTGTGGTGTATTAATTCTACTCATTGCATCTTCAATATTTTTGTACAGTATAATTTCTGGATGACGATATGATAAAGGGACTTAAATTACGCAAAAATTCCCGGCCTGTTTCCCGCAGAATCAAAGCTGGGATTGCCATCGGAGTGCTATTACTCCTCATTGCCGGCGGTATTGCAGGCTGGTATTTCTTTGCTTATGAACCCGCGAAACAACGAGATGAGATAAAACGTCGCGAAGCGCAGCAGTTAGCTAATGACATAAGTACGGTTGATAAATTCTATTTGAGTAATTTGTCAGGCGGGAGCATTTCAAAACTTACAACATTAGCTGCAGAGATTTCCAAAAGTCAGCGTATTCTGTCTGATTTTAATTACATCAATGAAGTCTATACCTGCGATGCAAAAAATTGTTCATTCAGTTATCAATTAAAAAAAGGTAGTGTGTTTACGCTCGCACAAAAAATATTTTTTGATGAAGTTTATACTGCCAGTTTTTCAGATACTTCCATTGATTTTACAGGAATTAAATCAGGACTGGATGACAACCCGATATTGTCTGCATACAAGAATAAAAAGGATATTTATCCGCCCTCTTGCGGTGATGTGCTGAACTATCTTTATTCTTATAACTCAGTATCTGACCCCAGGAAAATCGTGAAGATCGTCTCACCACCAGGCTCTGCTGTACAGGCTATCGAAAATAAAATAGCAGCAAAAGGGAGGGGGAAAAATTATGGGATTAATGTACTGAGTTGGGAAATGGAAATCCCTAAACAGTCTAAAAACTATATGGCGCTATTGTACACCGCCAGCCTGTTAGAGAGACAAGCTTTCAGGGATGCTTTCATCATCCAGAAAATAGACAGCGTTAAGGATAATAAAATTACAGGAGTTATGGTATGCAAAACCGGAAATTAATAATAACTGCACTGATGACTTTGTTTTCTTCTGGCAGTTTTGCCGATGACATTCAAGCCACTGTCGAGAATGCCGGGGGGCTTCCTGCGCCCATTCAGGAGCATATATCGAGGTTGATGGAAGATGACGTAGCGTTTAATCAGGCCGAGCATCAGCTGTCACAGCAGCTGACACTCGCCAAGTTGCGCCTCGAAATGGCAAAAATAAAAAGTGAGGCGGCCGACCTGACACAAGGGCCAATCCTCAATATGAATAATGAATCTGCGGACAAAGATATTCAACCCACACCGTTACCTGCCGCCGCAGAGCCCAGAATTATGATGTTATCGCAGATTGCGGGCATCACCCAAGCCGCAGTAGCTGTAGGTTCAAAAACCGTATTTGTACGTATTGGCGAAATTTTTACGGCGAACGGTAAGCGCTATGCTGTCCATCAGGGCAGTAACGCGCAACAGTCATTTGTAAGGGAAGTCTCCCGGTGATCCTGGATTTCATACGGCTTACGGAGGATTCCATTCACAGTGGCGAATGGATTTTTGCTGAAATTGAAGATCGTATGCTGCTTGCCCGCACGGGTACGCAGGAGTATCTCGTTTCTCAGCGTTCATTAATCGAAGAGCTGCATATTCTGCAGTATGAAGTTCGTAAGATGAATGATATCCATCATCATAAGATTGCTGGGATCGGGGGCGTCACCGAGGCCGTGTATTTCAAAATCTATGAACTGGTTTCTTTGCAGAAACTGAGTCGTGTCGCGCTGGATATTAGTGAAACGCAGAAAGAACTCGAAGCCATACTGATTGAAGCCGTGAATATGGGGGCCAGTGACCTTCACATCACACGCAATGATATTCTTGCGCAACTGGAGGTTCGGGTTAACGGTATGCTGTTGCCCATGATGCAGATGCCTGCCAGCAAATGTGATGAGCTGGTATTTGTTCTGTATAACGTACAAGCCAGTACCCGCGATACCACCTGGAACCGCACTATTCCGCAAAGTGCCAATATTCTCTATACGCTGAACGCATTAAGCTTTCGCTTCCGCTATGCCCACTTTCCGATTTTTGGTGAAACGAACGATTGTTACCACGCGGTGCTGCGTATTATTCCTTCCGGATTGTCAAAAAGTGCAGTCGCCAATCTTAATAAACTCGGCATATCGAATGAAGAATTAGACGATCTCAAAAAGATCCTCAGTAACCCTTATGGTGCCTATTTTATTGCAGGAACCACGGGATCGGGCAAATCCACAACATTGAAGAACCTGATGGAGTGGTTACAAATCAATCGTTATGGCAATAAAGGGTGCTTTCTCACGGTTGAGGATCCTGTCGAATATCAGATATACGGAGCGAAACAAAGCTCAGTGGTCAGTGTTGAAGGAGGCGGCTTCCATTCAGCCATCAAATCCGCATTGCGACGTGATCCAGATGTTCTGATGGTCGGCGAAATCCGCGACACCATATCTGCCAACGCTCTGGCCGGGGCTGTGGAAAGTGGTCACTATTGTTTCACCACAGTTCATGCGGGGAATATTGTCTCCTTATTACAACGCTTATCTGCCATGGGTATCACCAGCGATAAGCTTTCCACGCCAGGGTTCATTGCCGGACTGCAATGTCAAAAACTTGTCCCCGTTATTTGCTCCCATTGTCATCGCCCTGTCGATATATCATTCGGTGGGGAGTTGATGTCTCTGTACGAGCAATATGAGGATGGCTGTGAGAGATGTAAATATACCGGCATCAGTGGCAGGCAACTGGTGATGGAATATATGCGACCGACCTACGATGAGCTGGCCGCAATATCTAAGCAAGAGTGGTTGCAAGTCTACACGCTATGGCGGGAAAAACGCCTTTCGGCACCAGGAATGAGCGAAGGCTTTGAAATAAAAGAAAAGGTATTTGCTGAGGTTCTGCGAGGCCGGGTGTGTGCGACTTGGTTCAATATGGAATTTGGCGATGTAGATAAAGATAATAGGGAGATTATCCATGGCAAAGTTCGGTAAAAAACAAAGGCTATTTCTTTATAAGTTCTGTGCTGACATGATCAGGACAGAGTTACCTCTTTATGATTCTCTGGTAAAACTTCAGCTTGAGGGCAAGAGCTTATTAGGTGCGGGTTTTGCCAAAAATATCGCCAATTTAACTCATAATATGAAGGCTGGACTTAAAGGGGCATCTATTGCTGTGATGTTTGAGGGGCTTGTTCCGCAAAGCGAACTCAGTGTTATTAATGCAGCCGAACAAAGCGGAAGCCTTGCTGATGGATTTATGACGTTAGTTAATATCATAAACTATAACAGCGAATTAAAGAGTAAACTCATCTCGGCAGTGCTTTTTCCGGTCATTATGATAATTTTGTCTCTTATTGTTATTGCAGGATACTCAATGAAAGTATTCCCTGCTTTTGAAAGTGTGGTTCCTGTTAGTAAATGGCCCGGAATAACAAAATCATTATATACATTCGGAAATTCTTTAGTGGCGGGCTTGTGGGTTTATATCATTATTGTTATCGCAGCAGTTGTATTTACCATTAAAATGGTCATCTCAAATTTCAGCGGATCGCTTAGAAACAAATTCCTTGATCGGATACTCCCTTTCTCTACATACAAGCAAATTGTGGCGTCGATCTTTATAAACAATCTGGCTCTGATGCTGAAGAACGGCATCCCTTTAAATGACGGCCTCGCCATTATTTTATTAAACTCAAACAGATGGTTAAAACATCACATTAATAATATGCGCGAGAACATGGCAAATGGGCTGGGTTACGGTGAAGCGCTGAACACAGGATTATTTGGACCTGAAACACTGCTAAATATTAGCCTGTACGCCGAGTTACCGTCATTTAATGAAGTACTGAGTTCCGTCTCGGCTAAATCCCGTGAACATGTTCAGGAATATATAAAAAAGTTATCCGGGTTATTGAAGTCACTCTCTACATTGATACTGGGAGGATGTGTAGTTTGGGTTTTTGCTGCCCTTTTCGCCTTGTCAGACACACTGGGAAAAATGGGTGCAAGCGGCTCTTTTTAAAGGATTATACTATGAGAAAAATAACGCTTATTTTCGCAACACTCTGTTTGCTGCCGATCAGTGCATTCTCTGCAACGATACCTCAGGGTGGCGTTTTCAAATTTACTGAAGCTGATGGGGGTGGCGGAGCCGCACACCCCCTGGACATGCCGCTGGCATTGCCTGTTGCCAATTTTTTTGGTTATGCAGTGAGTGGCAATTCTTATTATTATGATGAAAAAAGTTCCTCTCCGATCGCTGTCAATATTATGTATATCGAATCAGATGACATGCAAATCCCTGCATCACGCTTGCCAGAGATCACCGATGACAATTATGATTTTTCACAACATTATCTTCATTATGCATCAGGTGATAAATACAGTTGGGTCAGCGGAGGTAAGGAAAGCGACTGGGGATTGCCCATTATTAATGCAAAACCCTATACAAAAAATGATCCGTTTCCGGCGATTACCGCCTGTTCCGGGACGCCGGCAACACTTAAAGAACAGCGTTACAAATGTAAGCCCGGCATGACTTCAGGCTCGCGCACACTTTCTTTATACGATGAACTTCTTGATGTTGCGACAAAACAAAATAAGACCTTGTGGGTTGGCACCCTGGTTTTTCCACGCGCTTCTGCAGGTCCTGAGGGTTCTACCAGTAGTATCGGTACAGGTGGCGAGGGGCATGAATTAGTGGTTTACCTTCCGCACAGACATATGTCACTGATCCATCTGGAGGCGATATTACTGGAAGGAACGTCGGGTATGCATCAGGTACTCACTGCATGGACATTAAAAAGTAATGACGGTGAAAGCTTCACCTATTATAAAGGGCCTGAGGGTAACAGTCAGAGCCATTATCCCGCTCCAGCATTTGTCTCAACCGGAAACCCTGATGCGTTTAATGGTTTCATTGGTATAGGATTATTGAACCAACAAATGAATGAGTCTGTGCCTATTAATGAAGTTGCTGCAGTTCATACACGGATTGGGGGAGGATTGAAATGGACAAGTCTCTGGCATGAATCATTGGGATGGGCACGTGGAGGAGATATCTTTATTTGTATGAACGGTGCCAAAGGTAAAGATTCTGTAGATGATTATACTGATTTATCAAAGTTTGAATACCCGGATCCATTTTTAAAGACAATTATAAAACAGCAGAAAAAATACTACCTTCCGGAGGGAAGAAAAGGATTCAGATTTGAAGAAATGTTTGATAAACCACCGTCACCTAATAATGCCTATATATGTGACACTAACGGGACGCAGCTATTTTCTTCACGTCTTAGGATCCATACGCTATCTGGTGGACCTGACACAGATACTGACTTTATGGAATTACATACTGACGTCACACCGCGATAAATAATTATCGAAATAGCATGAGATTATTATGATTACATTTTATCTGTGGTTTTATCCGTTCATGGCATTAATTTTCGGCCTGTTTATCGGCAGTTTTATTAATGTGTTAATTTACCGGTTACCGTTAATGATTTTTGCACAATGCGGCACTGAGCCTGATGCTGTCAAAGTCAGTCTCTGGTGGCCCCCCTCTCATTGCCCGGCATGTGGTGCGCGGGTTTTGAAGCGTGACAATATTCCAGTTCTGAGCTGGTTATGGCTTAAGGGAAAATGTCGCCATTGCGAAAGTGCAATTTCCGCACAGTATTTGATTTCCGAAATCCTGTGTGCAGTCTTCTTCACCGGCATGGCAATTATTGCTCTGCCGCAGTTCACAGAAATTCAGATTTGCAGTTTCTTTCTGTATTTCTGTTTGCTCTACAGCTTGTCGGTGATTGATTTTCAGCATCTGATTTTGCCAGACAGTCTGGTGTCTTTACTGCTATGGAGTGGCTTACTCTGTTCAGTATCAGGTATCACCGATATCGAACCCCGCTCTGCTATTTTTGGCGCGGTGGCAGCATGGCTATTACTTTATGTCGTGATGGCGGCATATAAGAAATTGCGCGGGCGTGAAGGGCTGGGCTATGGCGATGTCAAACTGTTAGCTGCAATCACCGCTTGGCTGGGAATGGAAAAAATCCCGGAACTGATTATCGGGTCGGCGGCCTCAGGAATGATGATGTATCTGCTCTGTACACTGCTGAACCAGCGGCGGTCGCTGGATGAAGATAATCCCACCGCTGAAAAGCATTACATCCCTTTCGGCCCTTCAATCTGCATGGCCGGACTGGTGATATTTTTTATTGAGCAACTTTAAGCTATGCACCGGACACTGCCTTTCCTGCTGCTCATTCCGTTGTTTGCACAGGCTGCTGGCAATGCAGCTGTCACGCTGGCATTGATTCATGCTACGCGTTCCGATTTGGAGGTGAATAATAATTATTTTTCTCCGACGACGCTGCTTACGACCAGAGAAGAGAAAACATCAGAGGCAAGTCTGCTAAAAACAGGAACCTCACCGATTCGCTACCCGCATTTTCTCTCGCCAATGAATATTCCTTTGCGGGTCACTTCCGCATTCAGTCTGCGCTGGCATCCCATCATGCATCGTTTCTCCCGGCATGATGGCACTGATTATGCAGCTCCGCTTTTAACACCGGTATTCGCCACGGAAAAAGGGATTGTCGTGGAAGCGATGTATCATCCCACCGCCGGAAATTACGTGGTGGTAAGCCACCCGCAGGGGTGGAGAAGCCGCTACTTGCATCTGACCAGACTAAACGTTATCGCCGGACAGAAGATAGCTCGCGGCGATATCCTCGCTTATTCAGGTAATACCGGACGCAGCACGGGGCCACATTTGCATTTTGAGTTGATATATCAGGGACAGGCAATGGACGCGGCGAAGCTGCTTTCATCTTCCGATGTTTCATACAGGCAGGCTGCCGACGTCAGTGTTTCGACAATTTCCGTACCGAGAATTATGCTGGTGACTGAAATAGCCGGTCAGGAAAAAGTGATGGTGAGGTATAACGGAAAAACAGTCTATGCCAGTGCTGATCAGAGAGTTTTCGGCGATTATAAAGTGATTTTGAAGAATGGCAGGTACCGGTTACAAAAAATGTCCTGAAGAGAAAAAAAGAGAAGTGGGTGTATCCCAAATGATGACGGGAAAAAGACGAAAGCCCGCGTAGTGTTAACTACGCGGGCTTTCTTTTGACGAGGGAGTTGACCGTTAAGCCGGGTTCTGTCGTGGACAGTCATTCGTCTAGGCCAGCAATCGCTCACTGGCTCAAGCAGCCTACCCGGGTTCAGTACGGGCCGTACCATGTGAACCCCTATTTGGCCTTGCTCCGGGTGGAGTTTACCATGCCACGAACTGTTGCCAGCCGCGCGGTGCGCTCTTACCGCACCCTTTCACCCTTACCTGATCCCACTTGCGCGGGCCATCGGCGGTTTACTCTCTGTTGCACTTGTCGTAAGCTCGCGCTTCCCAGGCGTTACCTGGCACCCTGCCCTATGGAGCCCGGACTTTCCTCCCCTCCTTCTGTCTCCCCCGAAAGGGACGGCAAAGAAGCGGCGACTGTCTGGTCAACTCCGCGGCGGATAATAGGGTATTACGTCCTATTTGTCACCCTCTTGCTCATCAAGCGCGTATTTATACAACGCATTCTTTTTCACGCCGTGGATTTCCGCGGCCAGCGCGGCGGCTTTTTTCAGTGGCAGTTCTTTTTGCAGTAACGCCAGTGTGCGTAAGGCTTCCGCCGGTAACGCTTCGGTATCGAGTTTATGCCCTTCAACAATCAGCACCATTTCACCGCGTCTGCGCGTTTCAACTTCCTGTACCCAGGCCAGCAGTTCGCCCACAGGCGCACCGTGAATATTTTCCCAGGTTTTAGTCAGTTCGCGCGCCAGCACCACATAACGCTGCGGCCCCCACACTTCCACCATATCCTGTAAACTGTCGATCAGACGGTGAGTCGATTCGTAGAAAATCAACGTGCGCGGCTCTTCGATTAATGCCTGCAACGTATCTTTACGTGATTTGGTTTTGGCCGGCAGAAATCCTTCGTAACAGAAACGGTCAGAAGGCAAACCTGCGGCACATAATGCGGTGATCGCCGCACAGGCACCCGGTAACGGCACCACACGGATACCTGCCTCACGACAACGACGCACCAGGTGGTAACCGGGATCGTTGATAAGTGGCGTACCGGCATCGGACACCAGCGCAATGGTCTGGCCTTCCTGCAATTTTGACAGCAAATGCTCGGCTTTCTGCTGTTCATTATGATCGTGCAGCGGGAACATTTTGGCGGTGATCGCGAAATGTTGCAGCAGCAATCCGGTATGGCGGGTGTCTTCTGCGGCAATCAAATCTACACTGTTCAGTACGGCCAGCGCGCGTTGGGTAATATCCCCTAAATTGCCAATTGGCGTCGGTACGATATACAGCGTTGAGGCAGAAATATCTGCTTGATCGTCTTGATTCATTGTTTCATCCGGATTGCCGATTTAATATTGAGCATCTTGAAAAAACATCACTGGAAACTGAATGCCTTCCTCAATGACCTTTCGTACCCGTTCGGGACGTTTACTCCCTGCCATTATCGTGGCTATGCTTCTCGCCAGCTGTTCCGGTCAGGCACCACAGGCGCCGACAGAAAGTGTCCAGGGTGCAGCGTCCGGCAGCTCTGACTATTATCTGCAACAGGCACAGCAAAGCGGTGATGATAACAAGGCTGACTGGCAATTGCTTGCAGTGCGTGCCCTGATACGTGAAGGCAAAGTGCCGCAGGCCGCTGAACAACTCGCAAAAGTACCGCAAAATCTGACCGCCGCACAAACTCTCGAGCAACAACTGACCAGCGCGGAAGTACAGGTCGCGCAGAAAAACGTTCAGGCCGCGGCCACCAGTCTGAGCAATATAGACCCGACCAATCTGACCAACGATCAGAAAGCGCGTTACTACCAGGCGCAAATTGATGCCAGCCAGGGACGCACCAGTCTCGGACTGATCCGCGCATATATCGCACAGGAACCGCTGTTGCAGGGCAAACTGCATCAGGACAATATTGACGAGACCTGGACCGCGCTGACGCAAATGTCCGCGCAGGACGTCAACAGTATTGTGATTAATGCTGATGAAAACACGTTGCAGGGATGGCTGGATTTACTGAGCGTCTGGCAGAGTAACAAGCAGGATCCTGATCTGCTGAAAGCCGGAATCAAAGACTGGCAGCGTCGTTATCCGGTAAATCCGGCAGCGAAAACCCTGCCGACTCAGCTGAATAATGTGCTGAGCTTCCAGCCAGCCTCTACCGGCAAAATTGCGCTTTTCCTGCCGATGAGCGGTTCGGCGCAGGTTTACGGGAATGCGATTTCGCAAGGTTTCAACGCGGCAATGAACGGTCAATTGAGCCAGCCAGCACCGCAAGCCGCGCCGGCTGATCCGAATGCACAGACACAACCACCGGCAGACCCGGACGCCGCGGTGAGTACTTCCGCGCCGGATGCCAGCCAGCCGCAAACCGATGCCGCTCAGGCTCAGCCGGCTGCAACACCAGCTGCGCCAGCGCCTGTTGCCAGCAGCAATGCGCAGGTGAAAGTGTATGACACCAACGGTCAGCCTCTGGCGGCGCTTCTGACACAGGCTCAGCAGGATGGCGCCACACTGGTTGTCGGCCCGCTGCTCAAAGACCAGGTCAACGAACTCTCTTCCGATCAGACTCCGCTGAATGTTTTAGCGCTTAATCAGCCAGAAACTGAGAAAAACAGTCCGAATATCTGTTACTTTGCGCTCTCGCCGGAAGACGAAGCACAGGATGCTGCGCGCCATATGTGGGCGGAGCAAAAACGGTTGCCGCTGCTGCTGGTTCCACGTGGCAACTTTGGTGACCGTATCGCGCAGGCTTTTGCTAACGAATGGCAGAAGCTGGGCGGTGGCACCGTTCTGAAACAAGGTCTCGGTTCAGGCAGCGAATTGCGTTCTTCTATCGGCAGCGGTATCCGTCTGACCGGTACACCGGTCATCGCCACTGATGCCGCCGCGCCGGCACAAGCGCAGGGCGTGACGATTGGTGGCATTACCATCCCGGCTCCGCCGACAGATGCCCAGATTACGCAAGGCAGCACCGGTGGCAGCGTGGATTCCGTTTACGTGGTGGCGACGCAGAGCGAACTGACGCTGATTAAACCGATGCTGGATCTGGCCGTAAATGGTCGCGTACATCCTTCCGTATACGCAAGTTCCCGCAGCTATCAGGCAGGTGCCGGCCCGGACTATCGTCTGGAAATGGAAGGCGTGCAGTTCAGCGATATTCCATTGCTGGCGGGCGGTAACCCGGCGCTGATGCAGCAGGCCACCGCAAAATTTGGTAATGACTATTCGCTGGTTCGCCTCTACGCGATGGGGATTGATGCCTGGAGTCTGGCAAATCATTTCTCGCAGATGCGCACCCTGCCTGGCTTCCAGGTTTCCGGCAGCACCGGCGACCTGAGCGCCAATGAGAATTGTGTTATCCATCGCAAACTGCCTTGGCTGCAATACCGTCAGGGCTCGCTGGTGCCGGTTTCTTCATAAGAGAAACCCGGCCGCGCCGCTGAGACGGGAACGTTCAGCCATAACAAGTACAAGGACGTACTGATGAACTCTTTTTTATCTAAAACGCGGGCATGCGGCGATAAGTACGAAGCCTTTGCCCGTCGTTATCTTGAAAGAGCCGGGTTAATCTTCGTGGCGGCCAACGTGGCCTGCCGTGCAGGTGAGATTGACCTCATCATGCGTGACCAGCAGACCTGGGTGTTTGTAGAAGTCCGCTACCGGCGTAACGCTGATTTTGGCGGTGCGGCGGCCAGCGTGACCGTTCAAAAACAGCAGCGCCTGTTACGCGCGGCGTCTTTCTGGCTTGCAGGAAAGAATGCGAGCTTTGACACATCATCTTGCCGTTTTGATGTTTTTGCCATCACCGGCAGCCAGGTAGAATGGCTGCGTGATGCATTCAATGCGGAATAAATATTACGACGACTGACTGGACGAAAACCCGTGCTGGATAGAATCAAAGTCTGCTTTACAGAAAGTATTCAAACTCAGATTGCAGCGGCAGAAGCCTTGCCTGACGCGATTTCACGCGCCGCGATGACGTTGGTGCAATCGCTGCTCAACGGCAATAAAATTCTGTGCTGCGGCAACGGCACCTCTGCGGCGAATGCTCAGCATTTTTCCGCCAGTCTGATTAATCGTTTTGAAACTGAACGTCCGAGCCTTCCTGCAATCTCACTATGTGCAGATAACATTGTGCTGACCGCGATTGCTAACGATCGACTGCATGAAGAAATCTATGCCAAACAGGTGCGCGCCTTAGGTCAGGCGGGTGATGTTCTGCTGGCTATTTCTACCCGCGGTAACAGCCGTGATATTGTCAAAGCCGTTGAAGCAGCGGTGACCCGCGATATGACGATTGTCGCATTGACGGGTTATGACGGCGGCGAACTGGCGGGTTTACTGGGGCCTCACGATGTTGAGATCCGTATTCCCTCCCATCGCAGCGCCCGTATTCAGGAAATGCATATGCTCACAGTTAACTGTCTCTGTGACCTGATAGATAATACGCTGTTCCCACACCAGGACGATTAAGGAGATCCAATGAAGGCGAGTCCTCTCTTTGCTGTATTGTTAAGCGCCCTTCTGTTACAAGGCTGTGTTGCAGCCGCCGTGGTTGGTGTGGCTGGCGTGGCCACCAAAACGACCACTGACCCGCGTACTGTGGGCACTCAGGTTGATGACAGCACTCTGGAAGCCCGTGTTTCCAATGCCATCAGTAAAGACAAACAGCTGAAAGATGAAGCCCGTGTTGTGGCGACTGCCTATCAGGGTAAAGTTCTGCTGACCGGCCAGGCTCCGACGCCTGACATGGCTGCCCGCGCCAAACAGATTGCTGTGGGTGTAGACGGTGCGACAGAAGTGTATAACGAGATCCGTACAGGCAAGCCAGTCAGTATGGGCACTGCTTCAACGGATACGTGGATCACCACCAAAGTTCGCTCTCAGTTGCTGACCAGCGATTCGGTGAAATCCTCTAACGTGAAAGTGACCACTGAAAACGGTGAAGTCTTCCTGCTGGGTCTGGTCACTCAGGAAGAAGGTAAATCGGCGGCAGGCATTGCGGCGGGTATCAGCGGTGTTAAACACGTCACCACGGCGTTTACCTACGTTAAATAATGGCGTGAACGCAATAACAAAAAAGGACAGCTCAGGCTGTCCTTTTTTATTCCTCAAAAACGTCAGGCGCTAATGAAGCTTATGCTCTTGCAGGAAGGACTCACCGCCCAGCTGGCTCATCTGGCGCAGTATCCACTGCTGGCGACGCAGCACATAAGCGGAAGGCGCATTCACTTTGTACAGGTGCGGATTAGGCAACACTGCTGCCAGCAACGCCGCCTGAGAAGCCGTAAGGCGGCTGGCAGGTTTATGGAAGAAATGCTGCGAAGCCTGCTCCACACCAAATACGCCGTCACCAAATTCCACGATATTCAGATACACAGTGAGTATCCGGCGTTTGCTCCACACTGTTTCAATACCGACGGTCAGGCCCGCTTCAAGCCCTTTTCTCACCCAACTGCGGCCATCCCAAAGGAACAGGTTCTTGGCAGTTTGCTGGGATAACGTAGAGGCACCGCGCATTTTGCCGCCATCTTTATCCAGAACGGACTGGATTGCATCCACATCAAAACCCCAGTGCTCAGGGAATTTCTGATCTTCAGCAGCCATCACTGCAAGCGCCATTGGTGAGGAAATCTCACTCATCGGCACCCAGTCTGAATGTGCGACATAGCCAAAATCACCAGTCAGCCAGGCCGAAACCTGCCGCTCCACCATGACTGCGGAGAAAGGAACCGGCAGAAATGAAAAAAGAAGAATGCCCGCTACCCATAAGCAGAGTAACAGTATCAGCGCACGTTTCAGCCATAAGGCCGGCTTGCGCAAAAGGCCCTTTCGAGTAATTTTATTCATTTAACGCTTTCCACAACACATCCGACCATCTAATCAATCTCGAGAATAATCTGCAAGATCAGGCTAGCGAAATGCAAATTAATAGTGCTAACAATTGAGCAATATGAATGAAACTTTTGCTTACATTCAGAGCGGAAAATTCCTATTTACCCACTACCATCAAGGAGTTCCGGAAAACTGCCTGAAATTCCTGCTTTTTTCATGCCGATGCATTTTTAAACGATAAAGTAAAATATTTGTGAAAAGATTTGCAAACAATACGTAAGCATGTCTTATGTATATCGATTAGGAAAGTGAATAAATTCTCATCGATTATTACATATCAGGCGAACCCCTAAGCCAAATCCGCCACCTGTAAACCATAACAAATCAGCAGTATGTACGCCTTTTTCACAGACAAAAAATCCAGCAACCTAAGTGAAATTTTTTCATTTGAAATAAATTTCAGATCTCTTTTGGCTCCGAAAATAGCATTTCAGAAAAAATCACACATAAACGATGAATTACAGTCACTTGCCAGTGATTTTGCATTTTAGACAACCGGTTTCATAGCCGTTTACATTGCAAAATCACTGGCTAAAAGGCCTGTGATTGTTCACTTCCATAAGTAAAATTGCATGTCACCAGTACAACATCAGTAGGGTTCATTTGTATTCTGTCAAAAATCCTGCGATAAAGGCTTGATGTTTTGTATAGACAAAGACTAATCTACATCACAGTTTTTAATGAATGTTGTAACAGTTCTGCTTATATTTGTTATGTTGATTGCTACAGGATGTATTAGACTTTAAGACTGAATTCCAAGACCTGCGAAAACCGAACCCTAAAAACTATCGTGGGTTACCTCTTTCCCTGGTGTTGGCGCAGTATTCGCGCACCCCGGCCTCGGCTGGGGTTATTTTTTTTCAGCGTTTGCCGTCCAGTCGCGTAACACTTTGATGTCATTGCGCCACTCGGCCTTCAGCTCATCAATCCATTCCTGTACGTTATCCCACCAAGCCGGCAGCGTCGGGGTCTGAATCTGTTGCGCCAGTTGCTGCAAATGCTTGAGGCCAACGGAACCCGCAGCGCCTTTGATTTTGTGCCCTTCTTCTGCAATGCCTTTTTGGTCGCGCGCCGTCATATTTGAATCGAGAACCGCGAGATAACCCGGCATCATCTTTTCAAACATATCTGCACTCTGATAAATCAGTTTCGCGCCAACCAGATCGATGTACTGCTCAAGCATGGCAGTATCAAGCAACGATTCACTGTCTTTCATCACTACAGGCTCCTTTTCAGAAACGGAAACTTCAGGCTGATGATCCCAAAACTGCTGGATCATCGCAGTCAGTGCGGAAACAGACAGCGGCTTGCTCAGCACATCGTCCATTCCTGCATCAAGGTATTCTTTTTTATCTTTCAGCACGTTCGCCGTCAGCGCAATCAGCGGCGGCAGATGCTTACCGGCGTAATCGGTGCGTAACTTACGGGCGATATCCAGACCGGTCATGTCCGGCAACTGAATATCCAGCAAGACCAGATCAAACTCGTCAGGATCGAACATCTCCAGCGCATCGTGCCCGTTCATGGCCACTTCCACGCTGTTGCCCAGTTTTTCCAGCACCGAACGCGCCACGATGACGTTCAGCTCGATATCTTCCACCAGCAGCACATGCAGTGCCGGGAGTGGCATATCTTCTTCTTCGTCCACCTGTTCTGCCGGTGCATCCAGTTTAGGCGCTCGCACGGTGAGCGTGAAGCTGGAGCCCTGACCCGGCACGCTGCTGACAGTAATATCGCCGCCCATCGTCTGCGCCAGACGTTTGGATACCGCCAGCCCGATGCCCGTACCGGTCGCCGGTTTGCCGCCGTTCTGATCTTTCACCTGATAATACATGGCGAAAATTTTGTCCTGCTCGTCCTGCGGGATCCCCATCCCGGAATCGCGCACCACAAAACGCAGCATATCGTTCGGCTCGTAATGGACGCTCAGGACAATTTCGCCTTCACGGGTGAACTTGACGGCATTGCCGATCAGGTTCCACAAGATCTGGCGCAGGCGCGTGCCATCCGTGGTGATGCTGCGCGGCAGCGGAAGATCCGGTTCCATCACAAACTTCAGCCCTTTCGGCTGCGCCAGCAGACCGGAGAGGTTTTCCAAATCTGACAGGAATTCCGTGAAATCCACCGGCTGATTATCGAGCTGCACTTTGCGGCGCTCGATTTTGTCCATTTCGATAATGTCGTTGAAGATATTGCCGAGGGTGATGGCACTGACGTGAATCGTTTTCAGATAGCTGTGCTGTTCTTTGTCCAGCTCGGTATCGAGCAGAATGCGGCTCAGCCCGACAATGCCGTTAAGCGGCGTACGCAGCTCGTGGCTGATCGTGGAAATAAAGGTGGTCTTCTCACGGCTGGCATTCTCTAACGCATCCTGATAGCGCTTACGCTCGGTAATATCGCGTCCAAAGCCCATCAGGCCATGTCGTTTACCGATACGGTCATAGAACGGCACTTTGCGCAGTTCAAAGCAGGCTTTACGCCCGTCCGGATAGACCAGCCATTGTTCGTACGTCAGGGAAACGTTGTGACGGAATACCTTCTCGTCGGTTTCGACCACTTTCTCGGCGATGTCCGGAGTATAGACGTCGTTAGGGGTGAGGCCGACCAGCTGCTTCTCGCTTTTACCGGTCAGCAGTTCCATCGCCCGGTTACAGCCGGAGAATTCTTTGTCTTCGTTGCGGTAATACACCAGATCTGGTGAGGCATCGAGGAAAGAGCGTAATAATGCAGATTGCTGGCTCAGTTCGATCTGCGCCTGTTCGCGGTGGTGCATTTCCAGTTTCAGCTTATCGACCACTGCCAGACGCGCTTCTTCCGCTTTTACACGGTCGGCGATTTCCTGATTCAGTTGGGTAATGTTGTCTTTGAGCTGCTGATTCAGTTCGAGGTCGCGGTGACGCATCTCTTCCAGCTTATCCACCAGACGCGCTAAACGCTGACGCGACTCTTCAAGCTGCTCGACCACCACCGACAGGAAGTAGACTGCCCAGGGCGTGATCAGCAAACCAAAGAAGATGGAACGAACGACGTCGATACTTTCCACCTGCCCGCGCAGGAGCATGGTGACGGCCATCTGGACAATCATCGCCAGCACCACCAGCGCAGATGCCAGCAGCAGTGAGAATCTCACCAGCCCCAGCTTGACCATCAGATCGACATAATACTGCGCTAAAACCCGGATTTGCTTCATAACGGTTCCCTTAAAACGAAGACGCCTGAATCATACCGCAAAACCTACCCGGCGTGATGGCGGGGTCATCATTGAGCGTGAAGTTTGTGAGATGCACCGTACAAGGGCTGGTCATGGTGCAATGCAGGAAATAAGGGCAGAGTTATTGACTATTTTGCAGGGTGATATTATTAATATCGGCCGGCTTTATCAGGCTGATAAAGTCGCCAAATGCCCTGTGGCTAACATCTTTTCCTTTAATCCTCCGAATTCCTTCCCTCTCGGCGCTTTTGGCGCAGGCATAACTATTCATTATTACTGCAAATAAAGTCATTCCCGGCAATATGAATAATTCTTATTACAAACCCCGCTCAGACACATTATTACTGTCACGTTAAAAACAGTGACAAACCGCATGCTCGCAGAGTTTTCCAGTATAAAATACTGGTAATTAAGCACCTGCCAGCACGGTGCGGAGATCTGAAGCTTTTCCTATAGTGAGTCAGCTCACACTTTGCACGCTTTACCACACCGATATTATGCCATTAAAAAGGCAATCTAATTTTTATATATCAATGAGTTAAACTCTTTTATATCACTTTTAATATAAGTTAATTCGCCATTTGACCTGATGGGGCTTTCTCGCTAAGTTGGGAGTCCGCTGGAAGCAATCTCGACGGGTGAGCAACTCGTCATATTTATGCAGTAATTGAAGACTCCCTCATTAAAACAAGTCAACCACCACTTGTGAGAACCATCACGAGAGGCCTTTGACGGAGATGTCCGGGCAATCAACGCACCGCAAGAGTGCGCGAAATTGCGGACAAACTCTGTGAATAAGACCGCTCGCGATTGGTGTGAGAGTCTCGCAGAGCCTGGGGAGGTTCACGTTATGTTGTACGATAAATCCCAAGAGAGGGACAACTGTGGTTTCGGCCTGATCGCCCATATAGAAGGCGAACCTAGCCATAAGGTCGTGCGTACTGCAATTCACGCACTGGCCCGTATGCAACACCGTGGCGCGATCCTTGCTGACGGCAAGACCGGCGACGGCTGTGGCCTTCATTTACAGAAACCTGATCGCTTCTTCCGCATGATTGCCGAAGAACGTGGCTGGCGTCTGGCGAAAAACTACGCCGTGGGCATGTTGTTCCTCAGCAAAGATGAAAAAGAAGCTGAGGCGAGCCGCCGCATTGTAGAAGAAGAATTGCAAAACGAGACGCTGTCCGTGGTGGGCTGGCGTGACGTTCCGACCAATCCGGACGTACTCGGTGAAATCGCGCTTTCCTCCCTGCCTCGTATCGAACAAATTTTTGTCAACGCGCCTGCCGGATGGCGTCCGCGTGACATGGAGCGCCGCCTGTATATGGCGCGCCGCCGCATTGAGAAACGCATTCAGGATAAAGACTTCTATGTGTGCAGTTTCTCCAACGTGGTCACGATCTATAAAGGCCTGTGTATGCCTGCGGATCTGCCACGCTTCTATTTAGATCTGGCCGACCTGCGTCTGGAATCGGCCATCTGCTTGTTCCACCAGCGTTTTTCGACCAACACGGTGCCGCGCTGGCAACTGGCTCAGCCTTTCCGCTATCTGGCGCACAACGGCGAAATCAACACCATCACCGGTAACCGTCAGTGGGCGCGTGCCCGTGCATACAAATTTAAAACGCCGCTGATCCCCGATTTGCAGGACGCATCGCCTTTCGTCAACGAAACCGGTTCGGATTCCAGCTCGCTGGATAACATGCTGGAACTTTTCCTGGCCGGCGGGATGGACTTGCTGCGCGCCATGCGTTTGCTGGTGCCGCCAGCCTGGCAGCAAAACCCGGATATGGACGACGACCTGCGCGCGTTCTTCGACTTTAACTCCATGCACATGGAGCCGTGGGACGGCCCGGCCGGGATCGTGATGTCAGACGGCCGTTATGCCGCCTGTAACCTCGACCGTAACGGTCTGCGCCCTGCGCGTTATGTCATCACCAAAGATAAGCTGATCACCTGTGCGTCCGAAGTCGGGATCTGGGATTATCAGCCGGACGAAGTGGTCGAAAAAGGCCGCGTCGGACCGGGTGAACTGATGGTGATCGACACCCGCAGCGGCAAGATCCACCACTCCGCGGAAACCGATAACGACCTGAAAGGCCGCCATCCTTATAAGCAATGGATGGAGAAAAACGTTCAGCGTCTGGTGCCGTTCGAAGACCTGCCGGAAGATCAGGTCGGCAGCCGCGAGATGGAAGACACGTTACTGGAAACGTTCCAGAAACAGTTCGGCTACAGCAGCGAAGAACTCGATCAGATCATCCGCGTACTGGGTGAAAACGGTCAGGAAGCCGTCGGTTCAATGGGCGACGACACGCCATTCGCCGTGCTTTCCAGCCGTCCGCGTATTGTATATGACTACTTCCGTCAGCAGTTTGCGCAGGTCACTAACCCGCCAATCGATCCGCTGCGTGAAGCGCACGTGATGTCTCTGGCGACCAGCATTGGCCGCGAGATGAACGTGTTCTGCGAAGCCGAAGGTCAGGCGCACCGTCTGAGCTTTAAATCGCCAATTCTGCTGTGGTCTGACTTTAAACAGCTCACCACACTCGACAGCAAACACTATCGCGCTGAAACGCTGGATCTGACTTACGATCCGAGCGAACAAAACATGGAGCAGTTCGTCCAGAAACTCTGTGACGAAGGCGAACAGAAAGTGCGTAACGGCGCGGTTCTGCTGGTGCTGTCTGACCGCAATATCGCGCCGAACCGTCTGCCGCTGCCTGCGCCAATGGCCGTCGGCGCGCTGCAACTGCGTCTGGTTGAGAAAAGCCTGCGCTGCGATGCCAACATCATTGTTGAAACCGCCAGTGCACGTGACCCGCACCATTTCGCCGTACTGATTGGTTTCGGTGCGACCGCGGTTTACCCGTATCTGGCCTACGAGACGCTGGCCAAACTGGTCGATACACAGGTTATCGAGAAGAAATACCGTGAAGTGATGCTGAACTACCGTAACGGCATCAACAAAGGTCTGTACAAGATCATGTCCAAAATGGGCATCTCAACCGTCGCCTCTTACCGCTGCTCAAAACTGTTTGAAGCAGTCGGTCTGGCGAAGGATCTGTGCAACACCTGTTTCAACGGCGTGGTCAGCCGTATCGGCGGTGCCGGTTACAGCGATTTCGAACAGGATTTGCTGAACCTGTCCAAACGTGCGTGGCTGAAACGCAAAACACTGGATCAGGGCGGCCTGCTGAAATTTGTCCACGGCGGCGAATATCACTCCTATAACCCGGACGTGGTCACTACCCTGCAAGCCGCAGTGAACAGTGGTGATTACGACGATTACAAAAAGTACGCCAAACTGGTTAATGAACGTCCGGTTGCGACATTGCGTGACCTGCTGAAAGTGACACCAAAAGGTCAGCCAATCCCGGTGGATCAGGTTGAACCGGCGGAAGGTTTGTATACCCGTTTCGATACCGCTGCGATGTCTATCGGTGCGTTAAGCCCGGAAGCGCATGAGTCTCTGGCTGAAGCGATGAACAGCATCGGCGGACGCTCTAACTCCGGCGAAGGCGGCGAAGATCCTGCGCGTTACGGCACCAATAAAGTGTCCCGTATCAAACAGGTGGCTTCCGGTCGTTTCGGCGTGACACCGGCGTATCTGGTGAATGCTGACGTTATTCAGATTAAAGTCGCACAGGGTGCAAAACCAGGCGAAGGTGGTCAGTTGCCGGGTGACAAAGTGACGCCGTACATCGCGAAACTGCGTTATTCCGTGCCGGGCGTGACCCTGATTTCTCCACCGCCGCACCACGATATTTATTCTATCGAGGATCTGGCACAGCTGATTTTCGACCTGAAACAGGTCAACCCGAAAGCGATGATTTCGGTGAAACTGGTGTCTGAACCGGGCGTCGGCACTATCGCGGTCGGTGTGGCGAAAGCCTATGCGGATCTCATCACTATTGCCGGCTACGATGGCGGCACCGGCGCAAGCCCGCTGTCCTCGGTGAAATACGCCGGTTGCCCATGGGAACTGGGTCTGGTGGAAACACAACAGGCACTGGTCGCCAACGGCCTGCGCCACAAAATCCGTCTGCAGGTGGATGGCGGTCTGAAAACGGGCCTCGACATCATCAAGGCCGCGATTCTGGGTGCAGAAAGCTTCGGTTTCGGTACCGGACCGATGGTCGCGCTGGGTTGTAAATACCTGCGTATTTGTCACCTGAACAACTGCGCAACAGGCGTGGCAACCCAGGACGACAAACTGCGTCGCAACCATTATCACGGCCTGCCAGAACGCGTAGTGAACTACTTTAAGTTCATCACGCAGGAAACCCGTGAAATCATGGCCGAACTGGGCGTCAGCCAGCTGGTGGATCTGATTGGTCGCACCGATTTGCTGACTGAGCTGGACGGTTTCACCGCCAAGCAAAACAATCTCGACCTTTCTGCGATGCTGGCGACTGCCACGCCGCATGAAGGCAAAGCGGTGTACTGCACCGAAAGCAACCCGGCGTTCGACAAGGGTCAGCTTAACAAAGACATTCTGGAACAGGCCGCGCCGCACATCGATTCTAAGCAGAGCAAAGCGTTCTACTTTGATATCCGCAACACTGACCGCTCTGTGGGTGCAATGTTGTCAGGTGCAATTGCTGAGAAACATGGCGATCAAGGCATGGCGGCTGATCCGGTGCGTATTAACTTCAACGGTACCGCGGGCCAGAGCTTCGGCGTCTGGAACGCAGGCGGCGTCGATTTAATGCTGACCGGCGACGCGAACGACTACGTGGGCAAAGGCATGGCCGGTGGCCGCATTGCCATCCGTCCGCCAATCGGTTCAGCGTTCCGCAGCCACGAAGCCAGCATCATCGGTAACACCTGTCTGTACGGCGCAACCGGCGGCAAGTTGTTTGCAGCGGGTCGTGCGGGTGAACGCTTCGCAGTGCGTAACTCCGGTGCGATCACTGTCGTCGAAGGCATTGGAGATAACGGTTGTGAATACATGACCGGCGGCATTGTATGTGTGCTGGGTCGTACCGGCGTCAACTTTGGCGCAGGCATGACCGGCGGTTTCGCTTACGTTCTTGATGAAGACGGCGAATTCCGCAAACGTGTTAACCCGGAACTGGTTGAAGTCCTGGAAGTGGCCGAACTGGCTATCCATGAAGAGCACCTGCGCGGTTTGATCATCGAACACGTACAGTTGACCGCATCGACCCGTGGTGAAGAGATTTTGGCGAACTGGCCGGAATGGGCGCCTAAATTTGCCCTGGTAAAACCGAAGTCCAGTGATGTCAAAGCATTGTTGGGTCACCGTAGTCGTTCCGCAGCTGAGCTGCGGGTACAAGCGCAGTAAGAGGTTAAGATGAGTCAAAACGTTTATCAATTTGTCGACTTACAGCGTGTTGATCCGCCGAAAAAAGCGCTGAAGATCCGTAAAATTGAGTTTGTGGAAATTTACGAGCCGTTCTCAGCAACTCAGGCCGCATCTCAGGCAGACCGCTGTTTGTCCTGTGGTAACCCTTACTGCGAATGGAAATGCCCGGTTCACAACTACATTCCGAACTGGCTGAAGCTGGCGAACGAAGGTCGCATCATGGAAGCCGCCGACCTCGCGCACCAGACCAACAGCCTGCCGGAAGTCTGCGGACGCGTTTGCCCGCAGGACCGTCTGTGCGAAGGTTCCTGCACCCTAAACGATGAGTTCGGTGCAGTGACCATCGGTAATATCGAGCGCTACATCAACGACAAAGCCATCGAGATGGGCTGGCGTCCGGATATGTCTCACGTGCAGCCAACCGGCAAACGTGTGGCGATCATCGGTGCAGGTCCGGCAGGTCTGGCTTGTGCCGACGTGCTGACCCGTAACGGTGTGAAAGCGGTGGTTTACGATCGCCATCCGGAAATCGGCGGCCTGCTGACTTTCGGTATTCCGGCCTTCAAGCTGGAAAAATCAGTAATGACCAAGCGTCGCGAAATCTTCACTGAGATGGGTATCGAGTTCCAGCTCAATACCGAAGTCGGCAAAGACATCACCATTGATGCGCTGCTGGCGGAATACGATTCTGTATTCCTCGGCGTTGGCACTTATCAGTCCATGCGCGGTGGTCTGGCGAACGAAGATGCGCCGGGCGTGTACGATGCCCTGCCGTTCCTCATCGCTAACACCAAGCAGCTGATGGGCTACGATGACAGCCAGGAAGAGCCTTACGTGACGATGGACAAGAAACGCGTCGTGGTGCTGGGCGGTGGTGATACCGCCATGGACTGCGTGCGTACGTCAATTCGTCAGGGTGCAACCCATGTGACCTGTGCGTACCGTCGTGATGAAGAGAACATGCCGGGCTCGCGTCGTGAAGTGAAGAATGCGCGCGAAGAAGGTGTGGATTTCAAATTTAACCTGCAACCACTGAGCATTGAACTGAACGATTCAGGCCGCGTATGTGGCGTGCGTATGGCGCGTACCGAGCTGGGCGCTCCGGATGCACATGGCCGCCGTCGTGCAGAAATCGTGGCGGGTTCCGAACATGTGATGGAAGCGGATGCTGTGGTGATGGCGTTTGGTTTCCGCCCACACAAAATGGAATGGCTGGCAGCCCATGACGTCGAGCTGGACACGCAGGGACGTATCGTAGCCCCTGAAGGCAGCGACAACGCCTTCCAGACCAGCAACCCGAAAATCTTCGCCGGTGGCGATGCGGTTCGCGGTTCCGATCTGGTCGTCACGGCGATTGCCGAAGGCCGTAAGGCAGCAGAAGGCATCATGAACTTCCTCGAAGTCTGATCCGGTCTGCCGTAAAAACGGGGCTGCCAGCGATGGCAGCCCCGTTTTTTTTAAACGAACGCAATCAGTACAGGCGAAATGAGAGGCCCATGAATTCAGGGCAATAAAAAACCCCGCGAACATCGCAGGGTTTAAGCATGAAACCGGGCTGAGTCGGGTTGTTATTTCACAACACGCAATGCCGGGCGACCACCGCGTGGCGGAGCCGGCGGCTCATCATCCGGATCTTCTTCAGCCACATCCGGCAAATCGCCATCAATGACTGACATGGTCGGCTCTGTCGGCTCATCCGCGCTCAGGTCGCCATCAAAGGCGCCTTCAGCTTCATAAGCAGGTTCAGGTTCGAACATGGTACCGGCACCGTTTTCACGGGCGTAAATCGCCAAAACGGCAGCGATCGGTACAAATACGTTACGCGGCACGCCGCCAAAACGGGCGTTAAAGCGTACATCATCGTTACCCAGTTCGAGATTGCCGACAGCACGCGGCGCAACGTTCAGAACGATTTGTCCGTCACGCGCAAACTCCATCGGCACCATCACGCCAGGCATCGTCACGTCAACCACCAGATGCGGGGTTAACTGGTTGTCGAGCAACCAGTCATAAAAAGCCCGCAGCAGATAGGGGCGACGCGGAGACATGTCGGTCATCTCCATACCTTAGCCTCGGGTATGCAAACGCATTTCGCGCTCTGCTTCGGTCAGGGAAGCCAGGAAAGCATCACGTTCGAAGACGCGGGTCATGTAGCCTTTCAGCTCTTTAGAACCGGCACCTGACAGCTCAATGCCCAGCTCTGGCAAACGCCACAGCAGCGGAGCCAGATAGCAATCGACCAGGCTGAACTCTTCGCTTTTGAAGTAAGGCATGTACGAGAAGATTGGCGCAATCGCCAGCAGCTCTTCACGCAGTTGCTTACGCGCAGCGTCCGCTTCAGTCGCAGAACCTTGCTCGACCTGACGCATCAGCGAATACCAGTCGTTTTCGATGCGGTGCATCATCAGACGGCTCTCACCACGGGCAACCGGATAAACCGGCATCAGCGGTGGATGCGGGAAACGCTCATCAAGATATTCCATGATGATGCGGGATTCGAACAGGGTCAGCTCACGATCAACCAGCGTCGGTACAGTGCGGTAAGGGTTGAGGTCAATAAGATCCTGCGGCAGGTGATCCATCTCAACCTGCTCGATCTCGACACTGACACCTTTTTCCGCCAGTACGATACGTACTTGATGGCTAAAAATGTCGGTCGGGCCGGAAAACAGCGTCATTACCGAACGTTTGTTGGCAGCGACAGCCATGAAAACCTCCAAGTTTATCTAGAATATTACAGCGAGTTATCGCCAGCCTGCAGTTTTTGTCCCGTAGTTTCATAGACAACCATCGGCAAGGCGAACCCAGCCAGGAAGCGCGGCAACGTCAACTGCTCGGCGAATAGGCACAAAAGTGTGTGATAGTTTACCAGATTTTACGCGGGCTGTGGTGGACGGTGAGACGATTTCGTGGGGAATTGTGTGTCAGGAGATCATTTCCCCTGCGATTGCTGAAAAAAAGGCATAAAAAAACCCGGTGAAGCACCGGGTTTTTGACGCTGATTTTCGTGCCGAAGCACTGAGCTGCAAAGCAGCAGAAAATTAACGTTTGGAGAACTGAGGACGACGACGTGCTTTACGCAGACCGACTTTCTTACGTTCAACCTGACGAGCATCACGAGTAACGAAACCAGCTTTACGCAGTTCGCCACGAAGATTTTCGTCATATTCCATCAGTGCACGGGTAATACCGTGACGGATAGCACCAGCTTGACCGGAGATACCACCACCTTTAACGGTGATGTACAGGTCGAATTTCTCAACCATGTCGACCAGTTCCAGTGGTTGACGAACTACCATGCGGGCAGTTTCACGACCAAAGTACTGTTCCAGGCTACGCTGGTTAATTACGATGTTACCACTACCCGGTTTGATGAAAACACGAGCGGCGGAGCTTTTGCGGCGACCAGTGCCGTAGTATTGATTTTCAGCCATTGCCTATAATCCCGAATTAAATGTCAAGAACTTGCGGTTGTTGCGCCGCATGAGTGTGCTCGTTACCCGCGTAAACTTTCATTTTACGGTACATTGCACGACCCAGCGGGCCCTTTGGCAACATGCCTTTAACCGCGAGTTCGATCACGCGTTCAGGACGGCGAGCGATCATCTCTTCAAAGGTCGCTTGCTTGATACCACCGATGTGGCCGGTGTGATGGTAATAAATCTTGTCGTTACGCTTGTTGCCGGTTACAGCAACTTTTTCTGCGTTCAGAACGATGATGTAATCACCAGTATCAACGTGCGGAGTGTATTCCGCTTTATGTTTGCCACGCAGACGGCGAGCCAGTTCAGTGGCCAGGCGACCTAAGGTCTTGCCGGTAGCGTCAACTACGAACCAGTCACGTTGTACGGTTTCCGGTTTAGCTGTAAAAGTTTTCATTAAAAGCTTACCCAATTAAAGTTACACGTTGGCGAACACCCAAACGCCTATATGTTTTTATAAACCACATAAGAACCCAGGTTTATAAAATAAGTATTGGAGGTTCACACGACCATCGTCCAGCAAACCTACCCCTTCGAATAGCCAATGCTGGCACTTATAAAGTTTCGGGAAAAAAACTTTGTAGTAACGTGGGGTCGCAAGATTATAGAGAAGTCTCCTGCAAAGATCGAACCCTTTTTCGACGAAAAGAAAGATTTCCTTCACGACAGCAGAAGGGTTCGCCATGCAGAATGTACTGCGTGTTCTTATATCACAAATCGAGCAAAATATAATCAGCTAAAAATCACGGCAGGTGCGGCCGCTTGAGGTATTCCTCACTTTGCATTTCCTGCAGACGGGACAGGCAGCGCTGATACTCGAATTTCAGTCGTTCGCCCTGATAAATCTCAAACATCGGTGCCGCAGCAGAAACCACCAGTTTGACGTGACGCTCATAAAACTCATCCACCAGAGCCAGAAAACGTCGCGCCGAATTTTCATTGTCCGCCTTCATCACCGGCACATTGTGCAGCAGCACGCTGTGATAGATTTTTGACAGCGCAATGTAGTCGAGCTGGCTGCGCGCCTCTTCACAAAGCGTATGGAATTCTATCGCCAGCACGCCATCGACGGCAGCAATCGCCCGCATCGGGCGATGATTCACTTCCAGCGTGACCGCCTCAGTACCCGCCGAACCGCTGTGATTACCGGTCAGTTTTCCCAGCATACTTTGCATGGCGGCCGTCGTATCCCCGCCCGCCGGAGTCAGCCATAAATTGGTCTGAGTCAGCGTACGCAGGCGGTAATCAATTCCGGCATCCACATTCAGGACATCGCAATATTCTTTAATCAGATCGATAGCTGGCAGGAAACGCGCGCGTTGCAGGCCGTTCCGGTAAAGCGAGTCAGGCGGAATGTTGGACGTGGCGATTAACGTGATCCCACGTGCGAACAGCGCCTGTAGCAATGTCGCCAGCAGCATCGCGTCGGTGATATCCGAGACAAAAAACTCGTCGAAACACAGCACGTCGGTTTCCGCTTTGAAACGGTCGGCAATCACTTCCAGCGGATCTTCCTGCCCCTGGAGCTGCGTCAGTTCTTCGTGAACGCGCAACATAAAGCGGTGAAAGTGGAGACGAAGTTTGCGCTCGCCCGGCAGACTGTGGAAAAACAAATCCATCAGCCAGGTTTTGCCGCGCCCGACGCCACCCCACATATATAAGCCCTGAACCGGGCGTTGCGTGGTTTTTGGCGCACTTTTGCCAAACAGTCGCCCCAGCAAGCCACCCCGGCTGGTCGCAGGTTCTTCCGCCGGACGGGAAGATAAGGCCTGATAAATAGCGTCGAGCTGGGCAACAGCCTGTTTCTGAACCGCGTCCGGCTGGAACTCGCCAGCATCAACGGCGTTCTGATAAACGAAAAGTGGTGATTTGGGTTGCATCTTAGTTAACGTCCCTGAGAAAAAAATTTTAAGTTTTTCACGTCGTTTAGCCGCTTTTTTGCCGTAGGTTCGCCGCTTTTCCCGGCTGTCTGTGTGCTAAAAAACCATCAGACGGCAGCGATTTTCCCGGCAGGATTCCACTCTGACAAGGTTAACGGTTATAGTGAAGCTATTGCATGACGAATGCGTGTGACAATTACGTTAAAACCATTGTGTAAAAAAGTTAAGTCATAAAAGTTACGTGAAAAAGCCCTGCGGGACAACGAAGTCAAAATAGGAGTCATTATGACCTGGGAGTATGCACTCATTGGATTAGTGGTCGGTATCGCGATTGGTGCGGTAGCGATGCGCTTTGGTAATCGTAAATTACGTGATCAACAAGTCATGAAAAACGAACTGGAGAAAAGCAAAGCCGAACTCGACGAATACCGTCAGGAGCTGGTGGGCCATTTTGCCCGCAGCGCTGAGTTGCTCGATAACATGGCGACAGATTACCGTCAGCTTTATCAGCATATGGCGAAGAGCTCCAACAATCTGCTGCCTGATATGCCAGAGCAGGATAATCCGTTCAACTATCGCCTGACCGGTTCTGAAGCCGATAACGATCAGGTGCCGGTACAAATGCCGCGTGATTATTCTGATGGCGCATCGGGTTTGCTGCGTGGCGAGCGTCCGGTTCGTAAATAACAGACGCTCCTGCCTGCATGATAATCTTTGTGCAGGCGTATTTACGGCACATGTTTCGTGCATGTGCCGTTCTCAAGCCCCTTCCCGTGTAGTGAATCATCGTTCTATTGTCCATAACTAACGTCCCTTACAGAAAGCGAGAGAGTTATCGTGATGAAGAAAAAGTCATTTTTGCTCAGTGTGTTAGCTGTTAGCCTTGGATTAACTTTCGCTTCTGCGCCTATGGCGAATGCTGCTTTACCGACACAAGTTCAGGGACAACCTTTGCCGAGCCTGGCACCGATGCTGGATAAAGTGCTGCCGGCCGTCGTGGGCGTTCAGGTTTCCGGCACGCAGCCGCCAAGTGCGGATGTGCCACCGGAATACAAATTCTTCTTTGGTCAGCAAGATCCGGAGCCAAATGCAGGGCCGCAGCCTTTTGAAGGTCTGGGCTCGGGCGTTATTATTGATGCCGCTAAAGGCTACGTGCTGACTAACAATCACGTCGTGAATAACGCTGACAAGATCAGCGTTCAGCTCAACGATGGCCGCGAATATAAAGCCAAGCTCATCGGTAAAGACGATCAGTCTGACATCGCTGTCATCCAGTTGATCGATGCGAAAAATCTCACACAAATCACCATGGCCGATTCAGATAATCTGCGCGTGGGCGATTTTGCGGTCGCCGTCGGCAACCCGTTCGGGCTCGGTCAGACCGTGACATCCGGTATTGTGTCTGCTCTTGGTCGCAGCGGCCTGAACCTTGAAGGGCTGGAAAACTTTATTCAGACCGATGCCTCGATTAACCGCGGCAACTCCGGCGGAGCCCTGCTCGACCTGAAAGGTGAACTGATTGGCATCAATACCGCCATTATTTCTTCCCAGGGTGGTAGCGTTGGTATCGGCTTTGCTATCCCGGTAAACATGGCGAAAAACCTCAGCCATCAGCTGATTGAATTCGGCGAAGTGAAACGTGGCCTGCTGGGGATCCGCGGCAGTGAAATGACGGCGGAACTGGCACAGGCATTTAAACTCGACAGCCAGCGTGGCGCGTTCGTCAATGAAGTGCTGCCTGATTCGGCGGCAGCAAAAGCCGGGATTAAATCCGGTGACGTGCTGGTCACACTTCAGGGCAAAAAGCTCAGCAGCTTTGCAGAATTACGTGCGAAAGTCGGTACCGCCGGTCCGGGCGTTACCATGCAGATTGGTTTGCTGCGCGATGGCAAACCGATGACCGTGAACGTCACGCTGGATAAAAGCCCGGCCGTGGAAGTCAGCATTGAGAAACTCAATCCTGCCTTGCAGGGTGTGACACTCAGCGATCCGGCAGATAAAAATGCTAAAGGCGTACATGTCGATGACGTGAAGAAAGGCACACCGGCTGATCAGATAGGTCTGCAAAAAGACGATGTGATTATCGGCGTAAACCGTGAGCCGCTTGAGAATCTTGCCGCCTTCCGCAAAATTCTGGAAAGCAAACCGGACCTGATTGCGCTGAGCATTGTGCGTAAAGGGCAGAATATCTACTTATTCATGCCGTAAAGCGTTGAAAATCGGACGCAGGTGCTGCTGCGTCCGATTAACTCATGCTATTCTTCCCTCACTTTTTATCTCGCATCCCATACACCCATGTTTGTTAAGCTATTGAGATCCGCTGTTATCGGCCTGATTGTTGCTGGCATTTTGCTGGCGGCGGTACCTATGTTGCGTAAAAACATCACAGACCCGCTGTTCGAACGCAATTTCACCCAAACCAGCGAAGAACCTGTCAGCTATAACTCGGGCGTTCGTCACGCGGCTCCTGCCGTCGTGAACGTCTATAACCGCAACATGGGTAACAGTTCGCAAAACGAACTGGCCATTCGCACGCTGGGTTCCGGCGTTATCATGAATGACAACGGCTATATCCTGACCAACAAGCACGTCATTAATAATGCCGATCAGATCATCGTGGCGCTACAAGATGGCCGCGTATTTGAAGCCTTGCTGGTCGGTTCTGACAGCCTGACTGACCTGGCGGTACTCAAAATCAACGCCGGAAATCTGCCGGTGATCCCGATTAACTCACACCGGACTCCGCATGTCGGTGATGTGGTGATGGCGATTGGTAACCCGTATAACCTCGGGCAGACCGTCACACAAGGCATTATCAGTGCCACCGGTCGTATCGGTCTTAGCCCGTCCGGTCGCCAGAACTTCCTGCAAACCGATGCCTCAATCAACCAGGGGAACTCCGGCGGTGCGCTGGTGAACTCACTGGGTGAGCTGATGGGGATTAACACGCTGTCATTTGACCAGAGTAATGACGGTGCGACGCCGGAAGGCATTGGCTTTGCAATCCCGACAGCGCTGGCCACCAAAGTGATGGGCAAGCTTATTCGTGATGGTCGCGTCATTCGCGGTTATATCGGCATCAGCGGCCGCGAGGTATCGCCTCTGCACGGGCCGAACAGCGGACTGGATCGCATTCAGGGGATTGTGGTTAATGAAGTCACCCCGAACGGTCCGGCGGCAAATGCGGGTATGCAGGTGCGCGATGTGATTGTTAACGTGAATAATAAACCGGCTGTTTCCGCGATTGAGACAATGGACCAGGTAGCAGAAGTCCGCCCTGGCACGGTGATCCCGGTTAAAATCATCCGTGATGGTCAGCAGCTGACCTTGCAGGTCACCGTGCAGGAATACCCTGATCACTGATAACTGCTGAAGACAGAAACGAAAAAGCCGGAAAGGTCTCCCCTTCCGGCTTTTTTATTGCGTCAGGCTCAGGAATTACTCGCCTTTAAAACGCTCGATTTTTGCACCCAGCTGACGCAGTTTATCTTCGATACGCTCATAGCCACGATCGATGTGATAAATACGGTCAACGACTGTCACGCCTTCTGCAATACAGCCGGCCAGAACCAGGCTGGCGGAAGCGCGCAAATCGGTCGCCATCACCTGAGCGCCAGACAGTTTTTCAACGCCATGACAAATCAGAGTGCTGCCTTCGATTTCAGCGTGAGCGCCCATACGGATTAGCTCAGGAATATGCATGAAACGGTTTTCGAAGATGGTTTCGGTGATAACGCCGGTGCCTTCAGCCACCAGGTTCAGCAGGCTGAACTGTGCCTGCATGTCAGTCGGGAAGCCCGGATGCGGCGCAGTACGGAACGTTACCGCTTTGGCACGTTTGCCATGCATGTCGAGACTGATCCAGTCTTCGCCCACTTCGATTTCCGCGCCAGCTTCACGCAGTTTCGCCAGAACGGCATCCAGCGTATCAGGACGGGCTTCACGGCAGACAATTTTGCCACCGGAAATCGCCGCCGCCACCAGGAAAGTCCCGGTTTCAATACGGTCCGGCACTACGCGATAAACACCGCCACCCAGACGTGCAACGCCTTCGATGGTGATTCTGTCGGTGCCCGCGCCGGTGATTTTCGCGCCCAGCGTATTCAGGAAATTCGCAGTATCAACGATTTCCGGCTCACGTGCGGCGTTTTCAATAATGGTGGTGCCTTCGGCCAGTGTAGCGGCACTCATGATGGTGACTGTCGCGCCGACGCTGACTTTATCCATCACGATGTGCGCGCCTTTCAGCCGACCGTCTACGGACGCTTTCACGTAGCCTTCTTCCAGCACGATCGTTGCGCCCAGTTGTTCCAGACCGGTGATGTGCAGGTCAACAGGACGTGCGCCGATAGCACAACCGCCCGGCAGGGAAACTTCGCCACGACCAAAACGCGCCACCAGCGGACCCAGCGCCCAGATGGAAGCACGCATGGTTTTCACCAGATCGTATGGCGCACAAAACTCGTTTACCGCACTGGCATCCACAAAGACCGAACCGTTACGTTCGATTTTGGTGCCCAGCTGGCTCAGCAGTTTGATGGTGGTATCGATATCTTTCAGGTGAGGAACGTTCTGGAGTTCAACAGGTTCTTCAGCAAGCAGTGCGGCAAACAAAATAGGAAGTGCTGCATTTTTTGCACCAGAGATAGTGACTTCGCCGCTTAGACGAGTCCCACCCTGTACACGAAATTTATCCATTATGACTGCTCTCTATTCATTTAAACGACAGGTCAGATATGAGGAAGCTGCCGGAACTCCGGCAGTCTTATAAACCGCTCAGTTTACGGTCACGCGCCCATTCTTCAGGGGTATAAGCCTTGATAGACAGTGCGTGGATTCGGTTGTCGGCGATGTATTCCATCAGCGGGGCGTAAACGGTCTGTTGTTTTTTCACGCGGCTCATGCCATCAAACATCGCACCAACGACAATGGCCTGAAAATGACTGCCATCGCCAGTAATGTGGGCTTCGTCCAGTGCCAATGCGTTCATCAGCACGTCTTTAATTTCACTCGTTTCCATAGGGGATCTATTCTTCTGAAGAATCATAACAGCCCGATATCTTATAGGGATCGGCGCAATTCTTAAACCACGAAAAAGCCCCTGAGCAAGAGTTTCGCACAGGGGCTTTGGAGAGCGTCAGGCGACGGTACGTCTTCAGCCGCCTAACTTACCGGAACTGCTGGCTTATTTGCTCAGGCAGCCGGAATAATGTCCTGCAGATTGTAGAGCGCAATCAGAGTATTCAGTCTGTCGGTGATACCAGCCACCGTCAGAGAAACGCCCTGCTGGCTGGCCTCTTCACGCAAATGCACTAACAGCGCCAGACCGGAAGAATCCACACGCTCCAGCCCGGAAACATCCAGACAGGTAATCCCGGACATCAGCTTCTTGCGCGCATCCCAGAAGGGGACCAGCGTTTCGCGATCCAGTTCACCGTGCAACGTCAGTCGCGGCGGCTGCGATTCCCAGCGCAATGCTTCACTCATTTTTTATCCAGGGTAATCGGTTCTGCGGCAGCTTGTTTCAGACGCGCAGTCAGACCATCAATCCCTTTCTGACGCAGGATATCCGCCCATTCGTTTTGCTTGGTCGAAATCATACTGACGCCTTCGGCGATCATGTCGTATGCCTGCCATTCGCCGGTACGGCTGTTTTTACGCCACTGGAAATCCAGACGCACTGGCGGACGACCGTTCGGATCGGTAATGGTCACGCGGATAGCAATGATGTCTTTATCTGCGTAAGACTGTTCCGGCTGTACGGTATAGTTCTGGCCGTTGTACATCGCCAGCGCCTGACCATAAGCCTGTTGCAGATAGTCAGAGAACGCGGCGAAATACGCCTCACGTTGTGCAGGGGTCGCCTGTTGATAGTAGCGACCTAACACCAGCGCACCGGCGTATTTGATCTGCACGTACGGCAGCAGTTCTTCACGCACGATCTGGCGCAGGTAGTTAGGATCCTGCTTGATTTTCGGCTGTTCGGTTTTGAGACGGGTGAAGGTTTTGTTCGCCGCTTCATTCATCACGCTGTAAGGGTTGGTTTTATCAACTGCGGCATTGGCCAGCGGAGCCATAACCACCAGCAGTGCGGCGATCACTAAACGTTTAAACATAATCATTTCCTCTTTGATGGAGAATCCGTAGTAGCAAGTTCTTAATGAGCAGCCGGTTGTGGAGCCGTGTTAGCGTCTGGCGCAGGGGCAGAATCGCCCGCGGGTGCTGCGGTCGCAGCCCCTGCATCCGGATCCGCTTTCCCGTCGCCGCTCTTATAAAGGAACTGGCCAATCAGGTCTTCGAGAACCAGCGCCGATTTGGTGTCCTGAATGACGCCACCGTTTTTAAGGATAGTCGTTCCCATGTCAGGGTCTTCAAAACCAATGTTCAGCGCCAGGAATTGCTCGCCCAGTAAACCCGAGGTGCGGATAGCCAGCGTACTGGTGCTCGGGATCTGGTTGTACTTCTGGTCAATATCCATTTCTACGCGTGGAGAATAGTTTTTATCAAGCGATATGCTGCTGACGCGACCAATCACCACACCGCCGACTTTGACCGGAGAACCGCTTTTCAGGCCGCCGATATTGTCGAAGTCCGCAGAAATGCGGTAAGTCGGGTCAGAGCCGATAGAACGGATGTCGGCCACTTTCAGACACAGGAATAACACCGCAATCAGTGCGATGATCAAAAATGCGCCTACCCAGATTTCACTCTTTTTCGTTTGCATGGTTTAATTTCCAAACATCAGTGCTGTCAGCACAAAATCCAATCCCAGCACCGCCAGTGACGAATGCACCACAGTACGTGTCGTTGCCCGGCTGATCCCTTCGGACGTCGGTATCGCATCATAGCCATTGAACAACGCAATCCAGGTCACGGTGATAGCGAAAACAAGGCTTTTAATCAGGCAGTTAAGCAGGTCAGTCCGCCAGTCTACGGAAGTTTGCATCGCTGACCAGAAGAATCCGCTATCGATGCCTTTCCAGTCCACGCCGACCAGCGAGCCGCCCCAGATCCCGACTGCGACAAAAATCGCCGTCAGCAGAGGCATGGAAATCAGGCCAGCCCAGAAACGCGGTGCCACAACGCGGCGCAGCGGATCGATAGCCATCATTTCAAGACTGGAAATCTGCTCGGTAGCTTTCATCAGACCCAGCTCAGCGGTCAGCGCAGAACCCGCACGACCGGCGAACAGGAGCGCCGTCACCACAGGACCCAGCTCACGCAGCAGGGAAAGCGCCACCATCATGCCGAGGCTGGCCTCAGCGCTGTAGGTGGTTAAAATCAGGTATCCCTGCAAGCCCAGTACCATGCCGATAAACAGACCGGAAACCAGGATGATCAGCAGGGAAAGCACGCCAACGCTGTAGAGCTGTTTGATCAGCAGCGGCCATTGTTTGGCAAATTGCGGCTTACCGACCAACGCCCGAAAGAGCATCAGACCGGCACGGCCAAAAGACGCACAGGTGTTTATTCCGCGGCGCCCGACAGAGGCTAAGGCCCTATTTATTTTCAAAACAAGGTACATTTATCAGGAACTCCATTATCCGAGCAGCTCGGTTTTGTAATCACCGGCAGGAAAACGGAAAGGCACCGGTCCGTCGGCAATACCGTCGAGGAACTGGCGAACTCGCGGATCAGGGTTATTCTGCAATTCCTCTGGTGTACCTTCAGCAATGACATGCTGTGCCGCCACAATATATGCATAATCCGCAATACTGAGTACTTCAGGTACGTCATGAGAGACGACGATACAGGTCACGCCCAGCGCATGGTTGAGTTCATCGATAAGCTTTACCAGCACGCCCATAGTGATCGGATCCTGACCCACAAAAGGCTCATCAAACATGATGAGTTCTGGATCAAGCGCAATCGCACGCGCCAGCGCCACACGACGCGCCATCCCGCCAGACAACTCAGCAGGCATCAGGTCACCGGCACCGCGTAACCCTACCGCTTCGAGTTTCATGGTCACGGTGCTGCGCAACAGTTCTTCCGGTAATTTACTGTGCTCACGCAACGGGAATGCCACATTCTCGAACACCGTCAGGTCAGTAAACAATGCACCGGACTGAAACAACATGCTCATTTTCTTGCGGGATTCGTACAGCTTACGGCGTGACAACGTCGGAATGTTGTCTCCGTCGAACCAGATTTCCCCACTACTTGGCGCAAGTTGCCCGCCGATCAGGCGCAGCAAGGTGGTTTTACCGATCCCCGAAGGCCCCATAATGGCGGTGACTTTGCCGCGTGGCACGGTCATATTGATCTCTTCGAAAATGGGACGATCGCCACGCACGAAGCTCATGCCCTTGATCTCAACCAGATTCGATTCGCTTTGACTCATTCAGTTTATCCCTTCGGAATACTTTCGCTAAGAATACGTCTGACCCAGATGGGGTGTCGTATAACTTTGGTATTTTTACAAAAACTTACCCCGGTTTCGTTACCAAAGTTGCCATCGTTTTACTTTTCCGCCACAGACGGTCAAAATCGATGAATTATCATTTTAAATTAAAAGCCTTCATCGTCTAACATACAGGAACCTGCAGGCCTTGTTTTCAGAGAAAATGTTGCCTTAGCTCATGTTGACGAAGGAATCGCCTGCCTGCAAAGGCAACGAACCTCGCATTATACCCAATAAAGGATGTTTCATGCTTCTCGCTATCGTACTGATGATTGTCGGCTTGTTACTGTTAGTTTACGCCGCCGATCGTCTGGTGTACGGAGCCGCAGTGTTGGCACGCTCAATAGGCATACCTCCGCTGGTGATTGGCATGACCGTCGTCGGCGTCGGAATATCTCTCCCGGAACTGGTGGTTTCTACCACAGCCGCCATCAATGATCAGATGGATTTGGCCGTCGGAAACGCAATTGGTTCGAATATCATTAATATTCTTCTGATTTTGGGCGGTGCAGCCCTGATTCATCCACTTTCCGTTCGTTCTGATATATTACGCCGCGAACTCCCTTTATTGTTACTGGTCACAGCACTCTGTGGTTTTGTGCTAAGTGACGGTGAACTCAGCCGGTTTGACGGCGTTCTGCTGCTGGCCAGTGCCGCAGTGTTTATGATGCTGGTGATAAAAATCGCCCGCGCGGCCGAAAAAGAAGGGCTGGATACGCTGACATACGAGCAGATGTCCGAACTTCCTCAGGACAGCAGCAACACCGTGGCATTTCTGTGGCTGGCACTGGGCTTTATCATCATGCCGCTGGCGTCGGGCATGATTGTCGACAACAGTACAGTGATTGCCCGTTACTTTGGCGTCAGCGAACTGGTGATTGGCCTGACCGTCATCGCCATCGGCACCAGCCTGCCGGAACTCGCGACGTTTATCGCCGGTGCCATTAAGGGCGAAGATGATATCGCACTGGGCAATATCATTGGTGCGAATATTTTTAATACCTGTCTGGTGCTGGGATTACCCGCGCTGGTTGCGCCAGGCTCGTTCAACCCGGACGCGTTTCATCGCGATTACTGGGTCATGCTGGCGGTCAGTATCGTGCTTTCCGGGCTGTGCCTGATGCGTAAACATCGTATCGGCCATCTCGCCGGCGCACTGTTACTGTGTGGATTTATCGCCTATATGGCGGTTCTGTTCCTGTTGCCGGACAGCATTGCCTTCTGAACTTTTTCAGGAACTGACTATGGCTAACGTTAACTTCGCCTCAGACTTTGATTTTCAGGCCGTCGGGCGTGATGTGCTGAAAACAGAACGAGAAGGACTTGAGCAGTTAGATCAATACATTAACGGCGATTTTACCCGTGCATGCGAAAAAATCTTCGCCTGCAACGGCAAAGTCGTCGTGATGGGCATGGGCAAATCCGGCCACATTGGTCGCAAGATGGCAGCGACCTTTGCCAGCACCGGCACACCGGCTTTCTTTGTCCATCCGGGCGAAGCCAGCCACGGTGATCTGGGCATGGTGTCGAAACAGGACGTTGTGATCCTGATTTCCAATTCCGGCGAAGCACATGAAATTCTCGGGCTGATCCCGGTACTCAAACGTCTGGACATCACGCTTATCTGCATGACGTCTAATCCGGAAAGCACCATGGGCAAAGCAGCTGATGTGCATCTTTGCGTGAAAGTCCCCAAAGAAGCCTGCCCGCTGGGTCTGGCACCGACCAGCAGCACCACGGCGGTATTGGTCATGGGCGATGCGCTGGCGGTGGCTTTACTGGAAGCTCGCGGTTTCACACCCGAAGATTTCGCCCTTTCCCATCCGGGCGGAGCACTGGGTCGCAAGCTCTTACTGCGCGTGAGCGATATCATGCACACCGGTGATGAAATTCCGCATGTCAGCCGTGACGCGTCTTTGCGTGATGCCTTGCTGGAAATCACCCGCAAGAATCTCGGCATGACGGTTATCTGCAACGACCTGATGCGGATCGAAGGTATCTTTACCGATGGTGATTTACGCCGCATCTTCGATATGGGCGTTAACATCAACGAAGCCTCGATTGCCGATGTCATGACGACCGGGGGTATCCGCGTCCGCCCTTCTCTTCTGGCGGTGGATGCGCTGAATTTAATGCAGGAAAAAAACATAACCTGCGTGATGGTTGCTGATGGTGACCAGTTGCTGGGTGTGTTACATATGCACGACATGCTGCGCGCTGGCGTAGTTTAATTGAGGAATCCCCTGAATGAGTAATAGCGCAGCCCTGGTGGAAACTTGCTACGGTCCGGTCAGCACGCAAGTGCTGGAACGGGCGAAAGCTATCCGCCTGCTGATTTGCGATGTAGATGGCGTGATGTCTGATGGCCTGATCTACATGGGAAATCAGGGAGAAGAGCTGAAAAGTTTTAACGTTCGCGACGGTTACGGTATCCGCTGCCTGCTGACTTCGGACATCGAGGTCGCGATTATTACAGGCCGCAATGCGAAATTACTGGAAGATCGCGCTGAAACCCTCGGTATACGCCACTTGTACCAGGGACAATCGGATAAGCTTTTGGCCTTCCGCGAACTGTTAGATACACTGTCTTTGCGGGCCGAAGAAGTGGCCTACATCGGTGATGACCTGATCGACTGGCCGGTTATGGCTGAAGTTGGTCTTTCCGTGGCCGTTCAGGACGCGCATCCCATCTTGTTGCCGAAAGTGCATTATGTCACCCGAATTGCCGGCGGACGTGGTGCAGTACGCGAATTGTGCGATTTGATTTTACTGGCACAGGGTAAGCTGGAGGACGCCAAAGGGCTGTCGATATGAGTAAAACAAGACTTTGGATTATTCTGGCGCTGACAGCCATCGTTCTGGTGCTGATCGGCTGGTCAATGTCTGACAACAGCGATGACGTCCAGCCGGCGGTCAACGATCAGGATCCGACCTACCAGAGCTCCCACACCGTCACGATGGTGTACGATCCGCTGGGTAGCCTGACGTATAAACTGGTTTCAGATCAGGTGAAATATTACACCACTGATCAGGTGACATGGTTTACCAATCCGGTAGCGACCATGTACGACAAAAACAAAGTCCCGACGTGGGTGCTGCATTCTGACAAGGCCAAGCTGACTCAGGATAAAATGCTGTATCTTTACGGGCATGTGCAGGCAGACAGCCTGACACCTGAGACTTCTCAGTTGCAAAGAATCAAAACGGACAATGCACGGGTTAACCTGACGACACAGGACGTTGCCTCAGATGATGAAGTAACGCTTTATGGCACAGGTTTTACATCTAACGGCATGAAAATGCGTGGTAATCTGCGTGATAAAACAGCAGAGCTGATCGAAAAGGTAACGACCTCTTATGAAATTCAAAGCAAAAAATAAAATCCGTAATCTCCTGATCGTCAGCTCATTGTTAGCCGTCAGCGTTCCGGCATTCGCCCTGAAAGATGACACGACCAAACCGATTACCATTGATTCGGCTAATCAGGCGCTGGACGTGAACACCAATACCGCGACCTTTACCGGTAATGTGGTGGTAAACCAGGGCACGATCCAGGTTAAAGCGGACAAAGTTGTCGTCATCCGCCCGCAAGGCGTTTCCGGCAAAGAAGTGGTTGAAGGTTACGGTAACCCGGTGACCTTCTATCAGATGCAGGACAACGGCAAGCCGGTAAAAGGCCATGCGCAGAAAGTCCGCTATGAAGTGGAAAACGATCTGGTGACCCTAACCGGTAACGCTTACCTTGAACAGCTCGACAGCAACGTGAAAGGCGACCGTATTACGTATTTGGTGCAGAAACAGCAAATGGAAGCCTTCAGTGATAAAGGCAACCGTGTGACGACCGTTCTGGTTCCTTCGCAGCTGCAACAGAAAACACCTGCAGCGGCGGGCCAGCCGACCAAAAAGAGTAACTGATTTTTATGGCTAAATTAATCGCAGAGAATCTGGCAAAAGCCTACAAAGGCCGCAAGGTCGTTGAAGATGTCAGCCTGATGGTCAACTCCGGCGAAATCGTCGGGTTATTAGGGCCAAACGGTGCCGGTAAAACCACGACCTTCTACATGGTCGTTGGCATCGTGCAGCGTGATGCAGGCCGTATTATCGTCGATGACGAAGACATCAGCTTGTTGCCATTGCATACCCGCGCCCGTCGCGGTATTGGCTATCTTCCTCAGGAAGCGTCCATTTTCCGCCGCCTCAGCGTGTTTGATAACCTGATGGCCGTGTTGCAGATCCGCGACGATCTGAACAAAGAACAGCGTAACGATCGCGCCAATGAACTGATGGAAGAGTTCCATATTTCTCATTTGCGCGATAACCTCGGTCAGTCACTGTCCGGTGGTGAACGCCGTCGTGTTGAAATCGCCCGCGCGCTGGCGGCGAACCCTAAATTCATTCTGCTGGATGAACCGTTCGCCGGTGTTGACCCGATTTCAGTTATCGACATCAAAAAAATCATTGAGCATTTGCGTGACAGTGGCCTCGGCGTACTGATCACCGACCATAACGTTCGCGAAACGCTCGACGTGTGTGAACGCGCTTACATCGTCAGTCAGGGCAAGTTAATCGCCCACGGCACGCCAGCCGATATTCTTGCTGATGAACAAGTTAAACGCGTTTATCTTGGTGAAGAATTCCGTCTGTGATCTGTGCCGCCGGAACCGTGCCTGTTTCGCCTTAAAATGAAACAGGCCGTCTCTGACAGAAGTGTTGCCGTTTTCACTCATCAACGGAAATAAAGCCAAGATATGAAGCAAGGTTTGCAACTCAGATTCAGCCAACAACTGGCAATGACTCCACAGTTACAACAGGCCATCCGCCTGTTGCAATTGTCCACGCTTGAGCTCCAACAGGAGATCCAACTCGCGCTGGAGAGCAACCCTCTGCTGGAACAAACCGACCTTCATGAAGAAATCGACTCGGTAGAAGCCACCGACAGCGAAGGGTTAGATACCCGCGAAGCACTCGAGCAAAAAGACATGCCCGAAGAGCTGCCGCTGGATGCGACCTGGGATGAAATCTATACCGCGGGCACGCCTTCCGGCACCGGTAATGATTACAGCGACGACGAGCTGCCGATTTATCAGGGTGAAACCACCCAGACCCTTCAGGATTACCTGATGTGGCAGGTCGAGCTGACGCCGTTCTCAGATACTGATGCGGCGATTGCGACGTCCATTGTCGATGCGGTCGATGACACCGGTTACCTCACCGTTTCTCTTGACGACATTCTGGAAAGCATCGGGGATGAAAACGTCACGATGGACGAAGTGGAAGCCGTGCTCAAACGCGTACAGCGTTTTGACCCGGTCGGCGTGGCCGCGCGCGACCTGCGCGACTGCCTGCTGATCCAGCTTTCCCAGTATGTGACCGACACGCCTTTCATCACCGAAGCCCGTCTTATCATCAGCGAACATCTGGATTTGCTGGCGAACCATGATTTCCGCGCACTTATGCGATCAACCCGGTTAAAAGAAGATACACTGAAAGGAGCGATGCTCCTGATCCAGTCTCTTGATCCGCGTCCGGGCCAGTCGATCAATACCGGCGAATCCGAATACGTGATCCCGGATGTGCTGGTGCGCAAAGTGTCAGGAGTCTGGACGGTTGAACTCAATTCGGACAGCATTCCGCGTCTGAAGATTAACCAGCAGTACGCCGCGATGGGGAATTCCGCACGCAGCGACAGCGACGGGCAGTTTATCCGCAGCAACCTGCAGGAAGCCAAATGGTTAATCAAAAGCCTGGAAAGCCGTAACGACACGCTGTTGAAAGTCACGCGCTGTATCGTTGAGCAGCAGCAGGCGTTCTTTGAACTGGGTGAAGAATTTATGAAACCTATGGTGCTGGCTGATATCGCCAGCGCCGTAGAAATGCACGAATCGACGATTTCACGCGTCACGACGCAGAAGTTTCTGCACAGCCCGCGTGGCATTTTCGAACTGAAGTATTTCTTTTCCAGCCATGTCAGTACAGACAGCGGCGGCGAGGCATCGTCAACCGCCATCCGGGCGCTGGTGAAGAAATTAATCGCAGCGGAGAATCCTGTAAAACCGCTCAGTGACAGTAAGTTAGCGACCCTGCTTTCCGATCAGGGAATTATGGTTGCACGACGAACCGTCGCCAAATACCGAGAGTCTTTGTCCATCCCGCCCTCAAACCAACGTAAACAGTTAGTTTGACCTCAACAGAGAAGGAAGACATTATGCAGCTCAACATTACCGGACATCACATTGAGATCACGGATCCCCTGAGAGAGTTCATCACGTCGAAGCTGGCCAAGCTTGAGCAGTATTTCGACAGGATTAATCAGGTGTATGTGGTGTTGAGCGTGGAAAAGGTGCAAAAAGTTGCCGAAGCGACTTTGCATGTGAATGGAGGCGAGTTACATGCCACCTCGGAACATCAGGATATGTACGCAGCGATTGACGGACTGGTTGATAAACTGGCCCGCCAGCTGAATAAACATAAAGACAAACTGAAACAGCACTGACATTCATGTAGCCAACCCTGTGCTACAAACCTTCGGGCATCGGCTTGTGACCTTCGGGAAACGAGCCGATATAGCTTTAAGGGTGAAACAGCGCAAAAGTGAAAGATGACATGATCAACGATATAGCAATGCAATTAACGTCGGTGCTTAATGCCGAATGCACCAAAAGCGGCGTTCATTGCGCCAGCAAAAAACGCGCACTGGAAATCATCAGCGAACTGGCAGCCAGACAACTTAATTTGTCGCCACAGGTGATTTTCGACGCTATTTTGACCCGTGAACGTATGGGCAGCACCGGGATCGGTGCCGGGATCGCCATCCCGCACGGTAAGCTGGAAGAAGATACGTTACGTGCCGTCGGCGTGTTCATTCAGCTGGAACAACCGATCGCTTTTGATGCCATCGATAATCAGCCGGTAGACTTACTTTTTGCCTTGCTGGTACCGGCAGATCAATGTAAAACCCATTTACATACATTATCTTTGGTGGCTAAGAAATTAGCTGATAAAACAGTGTGTCGCCGCCTTCGTGGTGCGCAGAGCGATGAAGAACTGTTCCAGATAATGACTGAAAACGATTAAATTGCTGATTCCCGGTACGGTGCCGGGAAAATGAATTCTGAACACTGAATGCCAGGGGAGTGACACCATGGTGCTGATGATTGTCAGCGGCCGTTCCGGTTCCGGGAAATCGGTTGCCCTACGGGCATTGGAAGACATGGGTTTTTACTGTGTGGATAACCTGCCGGTGGTGTTATTGCCGCAGCTTGCCCAGACCCTCGTTGAACGTAATACGTCAGCGGCCGTCAGCATTGACGTGCGTAACATGCCGGAAACCCCGGAAGTTTATGAGTACGCGATGTCACAACTGCCGGAGAGCTTCTCACCGCAGCTGTTGTTCCTTGACGCCGACCGCAACACGCTGATCCGCCGCTACAGCGACACCCGTCGTCTGCACCCGCTTTCCAGCAAAAATCTCTCCCTCGAAAGTGCCATTGATGAAGAAGCCGATCTGCTCGAGCCTCTGCGTTCGTCTGCTGATCTCATCATCGACACGTCCGAAATGTCCGTTCACGAACTGGCAGAAATGCTGCGTACCCGCCTGCTGGGTAAACGCGAACGTGAACTGACGATGGTCTTCGAATCCTTTGGTTTCAAACACGGCATTCCGATTGATGCTGATTACGTATTCGATGTACGCTTCCTGCCGAACCCGCACTGGGATCCGAAACTACGTCCGATGACCGGCCTAGACAAACCGGTGGCGGCGTTCCTCGACCGTCATACCGAAGTGCACAACTTTATCTACCAGACCCGCAGCTACCTTGAACAATGGCTGCCGATGCTGGAAACCAACAACCGCAGCTATCTGACCGTCGCCATTGGTTGTACCGGCGGTAAGCACCGTTCGGTGTATATCGCAGAGCAACTGGCCGACTATTTCCGTTCCCGCGGGAAGAACGTGCAATCCCGCCATCGCACGCTGGAAAAACGTAAATCATGACGGTAAAACAAACGGTAGAAATCAAAAACCGGTTAGGGATGCATGCCCGTCCGGCGATGAAGTTATTTGAACTGGTGCAGAGCTTTGAATCAGAAGTGATGCTGCGCAACGGCACAGGCATTGAAGCGGAAGCCAGCAGCGTGATCGCGCTGCTGATGCTCGATTCCCCGAAAGGTCAGAAAATCGAAATCGAAGCCACCGGGCCAGATGAAGAACAGGCTCTCAGCGCCGTCGTAAATCTGATTAATTCAGGTTTTGACGAAGACTAATAATTGAAGCACTATTTGAGCCGTATTAAATGCGGCTTAAACAGTCGATTGCAATGGCCTTGAAGCTTTCAAAATTCTCACTGCTCAGCAAACGGCTCATTGAGCGTTCCCGCACAAACGTCACGAACAAATCGTAAATCGCCATCGCTTCTTCGTAATCCGCCTTGCTGATCGCCAGCAGAAAAATCACGTGCGCGGTTTCCCCTTCTCCCCAGGCAATGCCCTGCGGCGAAAGCAACGTAATCACCACGGTTTTCTTCGCCAGCAGTCCCAGCGAGTGCGGCAGCGCAATCCCTTCGCCCAGCATGGTCGAGACAATCTCTTCACGCTCGACCACCGACGGGTAAAACGCCTGATCGACATATCCTTCTTCTTCCAGCTGTGAACACACATGGCGGAACAACTCCCCCTGCGTCATCGGCTCGTTGACGATCATGAAGTGCTTTTCGTCGAAGAATTTTTCCAGCATATAAGGCCGTGTGCGGTCGACCAGCACCAGCTTGCCGAGCTGTTCCATCTGGTATTCGGTCGGGAAAGGCGACAACACCACCACCGGCTTATTCTTCTCGGTGATGCGGGCGTTGGAAATAATAAAATCTTCGTCGATATGCTCCAGCTGCTCGTAATCACGCAGCGAAACCACCTGTTTCATCACCAGTTGCGGATACTTACGGTTAATCTGCGCCTGGATCATGCGGATGGTTGAATTGCCGGTGTCGCACACCAGCATCACCTGCGGATGCCGCTGGTAGCCGATATTGTAATGCCGCTCCAGCCCGACGCCGATATGCAGCACCAGAAAACCAATCTCGTTTTCACTCAGCGTATACGGCGTGTATTTTCCCCAGCTGGAGACCGCCGCCAGCGTGACGTCATAGGCCATCGGATAATGCTGTTTGATATTGTTCAGCAGCGGATTCGGGATATTTATCTGATATTTCACCCGCGTAATCATGGTCTTAATGTGGGTCAGCAGGTCAGCACGCAGCTGCTTATCGCCCTGCAAATCATAGTTATAGTGCGAATTGATATACGACAGAATGTAATCGACCAGCGCTTCGTCATCGTCGGCGTTAATGTCGGTCGGCAGGATTTGCTGCACGCGGCGTGCGGCGATATTCACCCGCAGATAAGCTTCCTCAGAGGCAGGAATTTCCTTGCCGACGAGATTTCGCAGCTCAGCCGCCAGTCGTACGGAAACCTGCTTCACCGCCGGGTCACCGTCTTCCGCATCAAAATCGGTCAGCGGATAACCGCCGGTAATGCGCTTAATCGCCACCGCGCAGTACAAGATCAGATACTGCTCGCCCTCATCGGTCAGCTGAACAGAAGACTGCGTCAGCACCTGATGCATAAAGCGTGTCAGCGGCACCAGCGCTTCCGGCTCCAGACTTTCCGCCTTCAGCAGCGGATTCGCCTGTTCCTCGGCATCCAGCTGGAACAGCAGATCGGTCAGACAGGCGCGGATCGCCAATTCTGCACCGAACAGTTTCATGCCGTAGCGCGGCTTGGTTTCGATATTCAGGTGATAGCGAGCCAGATGCTCCCTCACCTCAGCCATATCATTTTGCAGGGTTCCCCGGCTGACAAACCATTCATCGGCCAGATCTTCCAGCTTCAATGAAAAAGCTGAGGTCAAAAAGCGGATCAGCAACGTTTTCACCCGCTCAGCGGCAGTGCGCGGCGTCGGATTCGGTTTGCGTTGCGTCGATTGCTGTAACGTTGAGAAAAGCGTCTGATCGTCAATCCGCAGCTGATACCCGCTGCCACGGCTGTGAACAAAGGTCGCGCCAAAATCGGCGATGATTTCATTCAGCGCAGTAATATCGGCACGCACCGTGCGCGTCGACACAGACAGACGTTTTGCCAGCTCATCCTGAGGAAGGGTTTCGGTTTGCAGCGCATCAAACAGTTGCGCCAGACGTTGATTGGGAAATCTCACCATTGTTCTTCCATATTATTGCGGATACTCCCTCTGCGCAGTCACCGGGAAAGTTTCCACGCAGAAGGTTTAGTTCAGACGCAGTACGTTATCAGGGCGCAATCACCATCTGTGACGGACTGCCCACAGCCACATAATCATCCACGAATGACAGTTTGCCGTTTTCGCCAGAAACCTTGAATCTGGTGATGTTATCGCTTCGTTGATTCATTGCGTAAATATATTTGCCGTCCGGTGACAACGTAAGCGTTCGTGGATAATCGCCACGCGTCCAGGTTTCATCACTCCAGGTCATTGCGCCTTCGCCGGTCACGTTAATCTGCGCGATGCTGTTATGCAGGCGGTTCGCTACGTACAGATGCCTGCCGTCTTTGCTCAGCACAATCCCTGCCGCAAAGTTGGTGCCTTTGAAACCGGCCGGCAGCGATGACAGGCTGTGCAGCTCCGTCAGCGTGCCTTTGGTGGTATCAAAGCGATAACTGGTCAGGGTCGACGCTTCCTCGTTGATCAGGAAAACCACTTTGCCGTTCGGATGGAACACAAAATGGCGCGGTCCTGCACCTGCTGAAGAGGCCTTGATGAACGGCGGATCGTTGGCTTCCAGCACGCCGGTTTCGCTGTTGAGTTTCCACTGATAGATCCGGTCAAGCCCGAGATCGGTGGAGAACACAAATTTGCCGGAAGGATCGGTGGCGATCATGTGCGCGTGCGGCCCGTTATGGTCGCTGATGGCAAAACTGCCTTCCGCCGCCGCTGCCGGTTTGCCTGCCCCCGCCGGACCGGAATCCTGCTGGCTGTGGCTGGCTTCACTCAGCTTTCCGCTGGCATCCACCGGGAACACCGCCACCACGCCGCTGATGTAGTTCGCCACCAGCAAATAATCACCTTTTGGCGTCAGCGACAAATACACCGGCCCTGCACCCTGTGAATCCACCTGGTTAATCAGCGTCAGGCTGCCGTCTTCCGGCGCAATGCGGTAGGCCGCCACAGCGCCATGTTTGCCGCCGTTGTAATTATCAATTTCACTGCCGATAAACAGCGTTTTACCGTCGTGGCTGAGTACCATCTGCGCCTGATTCGGCAGCTGGCTGGCGAGCGTTTTATCACTCAGCGCGCCGGTTTTCGGATCGAGTTTAAAGCGGTAGACACCTTCCCCGTTCGGGTTGTAGGTGCCGACGTAAGCAAAATAAGGAGTCGTCGGAGTCATTGTTTTTTCTGCTGCATAGAGCGGCATGGCAGACACTGCCAGCATCGCGGAGGTTAAACCTGAAATCAGAAACCAGTTTCTCATACATTTCCTCAGAATTTGGGATATCAGACAAACGAGAGAACCCTGCACCCGCTCAGTCGCTGAGAGATGCAGGGTGTTTAACCGCGCAGACGGCTTACCGCGCAGGAAAGGTCAGATCCTTCAGCCCAGCAGCTTTTTGACACTGGCCAGCAGGGTTTTCACATCTTCAGGACGGGTGTTACCCGATGCGCTGTCGATGATTGAGCTGTAGATATGCGGGATGATTTTGGTCACGCCCGCCGCCAGTGCGATTTCCATAATCGGCTCGAAGTTTTCTAAATCGATGCCGCCGGTCGGTTCCAGCCAGAAATCCTGTTCCGCACAGGCACGGGCCACGGCAGCGAATTCATCGCGGGTTTTCAGGCCGCCCATCGGAAAATATTTCACCGAGCTGCCGCCCATATCTTTCAGCAGCGCGATGGCGGTTTCCACCGGCACAATGGCGTCCGCAGAAGCAGAACTCAGTGGTCCGGTATTGATCTTCACAAAGCCGGGTTTACCGGTCGGTGAAATCAGACCGTTGACCACGCTGTCGTTTTGCCCAAGCATTCCACGGCTGGTACCGACGCCGGTAAAGACCTGATTGACGTGCTGCGGCTGAACCTGCGCAGAAATCTGGCTGACCATCAGCGACTTACGCGGATCGCCCGCCCCCAGACCGACGGACAATGCGTTTTCAATCAGAGCGGCATACTCTTTCATGTCCGCCACTGCGCTCGTGACATCCGGATAATTTTTGGAAAGCACGCCGACCAGCACATGACCTTCTGCCGCTTCGTAGATGTCACGGGCATTGTCTTTCGATCCCGCCAGCACATTCAGGCACACGCGGTCACGGTAGAAATTTGGGGTCAGCTTCATGCTTTCTCTCCGCTAAAAAGTTCTTTAAAACGTTGTGCGACAATGGCGAGTTGCGGTGGCGTCACGCTGCGCACATCGACTTCAATCTTGCCTTCGTTGGCGCGGTAGCCACGGAAATAAATCGCGATATCGCCGTTTTTCATGGCGTCCACAATGTCTTTGGTTTTCCAGCCCAGCACCGCTTCATCGAAAGTGATTTCCGTGCGGGCGATATCACGTCCGGCGCTGTCCCAGACTACGCGACCAGTAACGCCGTTGATTTCATTCAGGCTGGCGATAAATGGCGTCATCTTGTCGACCATTTCCTGCCCGGTGGTTTTCGGCAGCGTGATGTAGCTTTCGATCGCCTGCGTCAGGCCAAGAATGCCTTCTTTGCCGACTTTCATCGCACGGCCAATCCCGCCCGATTGCAGTTTTACCCATTCGACGTACTGTTTTTTGCCGAGCACCAGACCGCTGGTTGGCCCTTCAATGGCTTTCGCGCCGCTGTAAATCACCAGGTCTGCGCCCATCTCGTAGTAGCAGGTCAGGTCTTCTTCTGCGGCCGCATCGACGATCAGCGGCAGATTATGCGCACGCGCCACTTCAGCGGCTTCCGCTACCGACAGAATGCTTTTCTGCACTGAGTGGTGCGATTTGATGTACATGATGGCGGCGGTACGCGGCGTGATGCAGGCAGCAAGCTGCGCGGCAGAACATTCATTGGCGTAACCGGCTTCCACCACTTTGCCGCCGCCCATGGTGACCATCGTGCCCACCGGCGCACCGTAATTCACGTTATGGCCTTTTGGCAGCACGATATCGTGCGGGATGTCCAGCGGTGCGGCGTGCAGGTTTTCCAGCAGCCACGCATCATCTTTGACGATCACCGCCGCTACGGACTGCGCGATCCCGGCGGAAGCACAGGACACCACCACGGCGTTTTCTACGTTCAGCAGTTTCGCAATGTAAGCGCCGGTTTTATTCACCAGATCTTTCATCTCGAAGTAATGATTCAGACCGGTATTCACTACCGCGGCGACTTCCTCGCGCGGCGTGGAAACGCCCAGCGCCGTCATACGACCAGACGCGTTAATAACCTGTTTTAAATCATATTTTTCATATAACGATTGTTCAGAAGACATGAGCAGATTTCCCTTCTTCGGTTAACAGGGTGACGCCCGCGACCACAGCGGCCAGAGGCACCAGCAAACTTTCGCCCTTCACGGACTGTCCTTCGGAATCGACAAACACCTGTGGCGCAAAACGCTGCTCGAACAGAGTCAGGTCGGCATCAGCGCCGGCTTCCAGGCGGCCTTTTGCCGGCAGGCGCAGCGCGTCAGCGGCGTGTGAGGTGACGCAGTCAATCACCTGCGTCAGGGTCATACCGACGCTAAAGAACTTCGACATGACGGTCGCCAGGCTATGCACCGGGCCGTTCATACGGTTACGGCAGTAAATATCGGAACTGATGGTGTGCGGCAAAATGCCCTGCTTAATCGCCAGTTCCGCCACGTCGAAACTGAAACTCGCGGTGCCATGACCGACATCCAGTAATACGCCGCGGCTCAGCGCACGTTTAATGGAATCGCGCAGCACACCGTCCGGCGAGAGAATGCGGTTCGGTTTGCCGTTGTAGCAGTGGGTGATAATGTCGCCCGACGTCAGCAAATCCGCGATCTCATCGAGATTCGGCGGGTTATTACCGATATGCACCATCAGCGGCAGGTCGTCGTTTTCCTGCTGAATTTCTTTTGCGCGCACCAGTGGCTTGATGCCGTTCTGGCCGACCACGCTGCTGCTCATGCGCGCTTTAATACCGATGATAAAACCGGGATTTCGCGCGATGGCGTCACGCACGCCGACTTTGTCGATCTGCGTCATATCCGCCAGTTCGTTCTGCGTGACAATGCCGGTGCGGGCGATATTCAGAAACGCGTACACGTTGGTTTTCGCCGCACGGGTTATCTGATAGAAATCGTCGACATCATTCGCGCCGGTGCTGCCGGCATCCGCCACAGTGGTGACACCACAGGCGACGCCAATCAGATCGGCGTCATCATGATAAATCGGCGATTTGGGGTAACAGTGAACGTGGGAGTCAATCCAGCCTGCGCTGGCATAAACCTTGCCCTGAAGATTGAGAGTCTGGCGGGCAGTGGCATCGGCTGCCAGCGTGCCAATGGCGGCGAATTTGCCGTCCTGAATTGCAATATCAGTCAGGCTGCCGTCTGTGCGTAATGCCTGCCGGATGATTAAGTCATACATACGACGTTCTCCATAATCCGGGCGTCAGGAATATTCCCGACGCCCGCTTTACTGCTGATTTGCTTCTATGTTGCTGTTCTTACAATGAAACCGGGAAGATAGCACCCAGGATCATGGCACCCAGGATCGCCCCCCCGGTGATAGGCTTCTGCCACAGATAGAAACCCAGTGCGCCGAGCAGTGAACCCAGACCGATCGGAATCGAGGCCGCCATCGCTGACAGGATAATCAACGGCCCGAGGAAGCGGCCGGAGGCATTACCCGCGCCCATCATCACGTCAGCGCCGTAGGTTGAATTGCTCTGATTGATGGTGAATTTACGCGCCAGAATGATGATGTAACCGACGGCTAAACCGAGAATCAGACCGGTGACCAGCGAAGCGGCGAAGTTCGCCACCGGGAAAATAAACCCTGCACCCAGCAGCATCGCCGGAACGCCCAGACCGATACCGGTCTGGATTGCGCCGCCGATATCGAGAATACCAACCAGTGAACCTTCGATGATGCGGGCAAACAGGAAGCTGGCACCGAAGGCCGCCACTGCGCCGTACACACCGGTGTCCATGCCCGAGCGCAACATCGACACAAACGCCACTTCGTTAAATGCGCCGATGCCGTACAGGTAATACATGTGTGTCCCGGCGAAGACGCCTGAAGACAGCAGTCCGACAAAAATCGGGAACGACCACTCGGCGTACCAGAAACCACGTTTGGCTTGTTCTTCCATTGTCATGCTCCCTTACTTACCGCTGAGTGAATTGTGAATGCCGTTCAGCCATGTCGGGACGTCCAGCATGAATGACTGCAACAGTTTGACGTCGAAACCACGGAAGAAACCGCTGAGGACGAACAGCGCGATAATCGCCGCCATCATCACTTTGGTCACGTGGTTCCAGCCGCTTTCTTCGACGCCTTTACCGATCAGGATACCCAGCACCAGACCCGGTACGGCGTTACCCATGATCATCTGCGCCAGACCGCCAAAAATGGTGGCCCAGAAACCGGAACGACGCCCTGCATCAATCGCCGCCAGCCAGAAAATCACCGGCATGACAGTGTTCACCAGCAGGTTGGCCGCCGGTACCAGCACTTTAATCGCGGTAACCTGTAACGCCGGAGGAACGGCGGACGCGGTGGTGTTGAGGAAGGCCACCACAATCATGCCGATGATGCCGCCGGCAATCGCCATCTTGCGTGGATCATGCATGGTTTCGGCGACATTGCGGTTTTTGAACATCAGCGCCGCGGTAGCCCAGTGAGGGATAATGCGGTGGTCAACGTCCTGCGTGAAAGAACCTGCTGCAACGGAAGATGCCCAGGCGTTAAAGAAGAAGCCCAGACCGAATGAGAAATGCGAAGCCGGATCGCCTTCACAGGAGTTTAATTCCCCAAGCGTACGAAAAGCCCCCATTCCTTGCACGGTTGGCGCATGGAACATACGTGCGGCACCCGCACCTACGCCCACGCCAACCAGTCCGCCGATAATAAGCGACTTAAATAAAATAATTAAAAACATCAGTATATCCTTGTCATTTATAGCTAACGTTTTTATTTCGTGACAAAAACTACCTGTTCCGTATTAATAACAGTCAGGTTGACGATAATGTCTAACGCCACGTAATAACTCTTTCTTTCCCTGGCCAGAAAAAAGAACAGAAACTTTTCTCTTTTCACTGACTCTTCTGCTTTTATTACCTTGACGTCCTGCGGTTCAATACGCAGCAAGACATTATTGGCGGAAGATTTGAGAACAGTCCTCTGAACCTGACTCAGTGCGGAAGAAAAGGCGGCAGCCTTATTTTCGCCTTTTCCTTCAACCCGAACTGTCGTGGTTAATTGTTGCTTCATTACGCCTGACCATACTTCTTGTTAAACGCTTCAACCAGACGCTGACCCAGTTCTTCTTTATCCATAAATCCGAACCCTAATACCAGACAGCCTTCGTTAATTGCCGTGACGCCTTCATCCACTGAGCGCATCCCGTACTTGGCTTTATATCCATATTTATTTTGTGCGGTAATCGCACCCGCGCCGCCGCTGCCGCAGAAGGAAATACCTAAGCTGGCACCTTCTGCTTTCATCACGTCGCCGAGTTTCATATCTGCTGCCATACCTGGGACAACAATGGCTTTTCCGCCAGCCGCTTCCACGCCTGCCGCCACTTTCTGGCCTTTACCTAAACGGTCGCCGATCACAACTAATACTTGTCCCATAATTCACATCTCCAGATTAATTAATTCGCGGTATTCTAAAAAAGTTATTTCGGTTCGTTGTCTCTTGCGACTTCAAAATGCACCGAGAGCAAATAGGCTTCCTCAATCGGTAAATTTCCGAACCAGCTGACCACTTCTTCTGCCATTTGCATGGATTCGGCAGAAATCTCATCAAATAAATCTTTTTCGACTTCTGGTAACGGCTCGCCGGTAATGGCGCGTAATACCATGGCTTTTACGTGAGACGTTAACATCTGCAACTGAACATCTGTGGTGTAGATATTCTTCGCGCTTTGCATTGTCTGAATATCTTTTAATACTTGCTCTGTTGTGGCCGGAGCATCTTTCAATTCAATCCGCCCGATCCCTTTCACAGATGCGCTTGCGTTATTCACTCGCGATTACCTCTCTCCTTACCTGACTCACTATTTCAGCCGTTTATTTCGTCTGTCTTTACCCTAACTCCGGGAAGATTTCCTGTGTAGTGGGTCTTTTTCCAGTTCAAAGTGGAAATACGATGAGCTGAGCAGATCCAATTCGCAAAACGAAAAGTTAAGTCGGCATATCACTGAATATTGCTGTCTGTAGCAGCGTATTTCACTGGTAATCGGATTTTTCGCAATGCGGATTAATTCCCTCACAACGCTTTCATTTCCGCTTAAGAGTGCCTAGTATCAAAGAACACATGCAAATCACTGACACCCCTGCGTTAACGCGCGGGGGTGTTATTTTTTGCCGACCGGCACCCCACTCGCATGAAGCGGGTGATGCAAAAGGAACCACGGAGAATGTTATGAGTAAACCGACACTGATCATCAATGAACTTGACGCAGAACGCCTGGACACACTGCTGGCGCAACCGGCTTTTGCCAACAGCCCGGTCGCCGACGCACTGAATGAAGAGTTGGATCGCGCAGAGATTTTGCCACCCGAGCAAATCCCGGCCGACGTGGTTACGATGAACAGCAAGGTTCGCTTTACTGAAGGTAAAGACGGCGAAGAACACATCCGCACGCTGGTGTATCCGGCTGCGCTCAAAGACAGCAACGAGCAACTGTCGGTGATGGCTCCGCTGGGAGCTGCCCTGCTGGGGCTGCGCGTGGGTGGCAGTATCACGTGGGAAATGCCGAATGGCGAGAACAGCCGGATTGAAGTGCTGGAATTGTTGTTTCAGCCGGAAGCGGCTGGGGAATTGAGACGTTAAGGCAGTTAACTCCTTGTTCTGCGAAGGTTGAAGGCAACGCGCTGAACGGCTCCCTCCCCTGCGAAGGGGAGGGTTGGGGTGGGGTATTAATGACGAATCAATAAGTTGAAGTTTGCACTGACATTGGTTTTGTCATTAAAACCCCCTCCCCGCCTCCCCCTTCGCAGGGGGAGGAGCAGGACAGTGATCAATTCCGGCTATTTCTCACCATGAAATAATGTGGGGTTTACTCCCTACCCTTCGCAGGGGGAGGAGCAAGACACCGGTCATCTGCTTACTTAAACTTCTTGTGGTTCTCATTCCTTGTCGCCTTGAACCCTTCGGCTTCTTTCTTCGCTTCATCGACCTTGCCCGCTTTGGCTAAAGCGGAGGCCTTGTCAATCTGGCCAATCAGCGTATCCAGCCCTTTGTGATAATCCTGCATTTCCGGGCTGTCCGGTGCTTTGCCTTCCAGTTTCGGTGGTGTGGCTTTTTTCGCGTCTTCGGCAGCGGCTTTCATATTAGCCAGACCGGTAGTCAGTTCGGCCTGATCGTTGGTTTTCAACACCTTGCCGTAGTTATCAGCAATCGTGTCCATGTCCGTTTCTAAATCTGCCGCCAGTGCCACCGTGCTGCTTCCCAGCATTGCGACTACCGCTAACGCCATCAGTTGTTTACGCATGAGCTTTCTCTCTATTGTTATTTATTTGTTAGATAAAACGACATTGCTTGTAAGGCTTTATAAAAATAGGCTGAGAGAGAGGAAAACGGCATGAATTTTTTGTAAAGAATGGTAGCGGAAGAAGAAGCAGCGATCGGGCGATCGCTGCTTTGAAAGCGTTATTCGCCGGCGATTTTCATTGCCGGTAACAGCACGGAACCGCACTGAATGTTGCTGCGGGTTTCGATATCGCTGCCGATGGCGACCATATTGCGCCACATGTCTTTCAGGTTACCGGCGATGGTGATTTCGCTTACCGGATACTGAATCTCACCATTCTCAACCCAGAAACCTGCTGCGCCGCGTGAGTAGTCACCGGTGACACCGCTGACGCCCTGTCCCATCAGTTCGGTGACGACCAGGCCTTTGTCGAGCTTACGCAGCATACCGGCGAAATCATCACCCTGACCGGCGATGCGCCAGTTGTGGATACCGCCTGCGTGGCCGGTGGTTTGCAGACCGAGTTTACGCGCGGAATAACAGGTCATCAGCCAGTTTTGCAGCACGCCGTCTTTGACGATATCGCGACGCTCGGTGCGCACACCTTCACTGTCGAACGGCGTCGAAGCCAGACCCTGCAACAGATGCGGATGTTCTTCGATGGTCAGCCACTCCGGCAGGATTTGCTTGCCGAGGCTGTCGAGCAGGAAGGACGATTTACGGTAGATGCTGCCGCCGCTGATCGCCCCGACCAGATGACCGAACAGGCCGGTCGCCACTTCGGAGGCGAACAACACCGGTGCCTGCATGGTCGGTAATTTACGCGGTGCCAGACGCGATAAGGTGCGGCGTGCGCACTCTGCGCCAACCCATTCCGGATCTTTCAGGTCGCTCATCTTACGGGCGATGGAATAGGCGTAATCGCGTTCCATGTCGCCTTCGTGTTCAGCAATCACGGAGGCGGAAATCGAATGGCGCGTCGAGCAATAGCTCTGCAACATGCCGTGACTGTTACCGAAAACGCGGATGCCGTAATGGCTGTTAAAGCTGCCGCCTTCAGTGTTGGTGATGCGTTTGTCAGCCTGCAAAGCAGCCTGTTCAGCACGGGCAGCCAGCTCAATGCTGCGATCGGGATCCAGCTCTTCCGGGTGGAATAAATCCAGATCCGGCGCGTCAAACGCCAGCATCTCTTTATCAGCCACGCCCGCGAACGGATCCGGTGACGTGTAACGGGCGATATCCAGCGCGGCCTGCACGGTGCGGGAAATAGCGTCCGGGCTTAAATCGGTGGAAGACGCGCTGCCTTTACGATTCTGATAATAAACGGTGATGCCCAGTGCGCCGTCGCTGTTGAATTCCACGTTCTCGACTTCACCAAAACGGGTGCTGACGCCGATACCGGTGGTTTTGCTGACCGCCACTTCTGCGGCATCTGAACCCGCTTTCGCCAGTTCCAGAGCCTGAGATACGGCCTGTTCCAGAGTTTTACGCTGCTGCGCTACTTGATTCACTACGTTCATCGGCATGTCATCGCTTATGAGATAAAAGGGATTGTTCTACACTGGTATTAAGAAACTTATACCTTTGAGTCTAACAGAGACTCGCCACAATTTCGCATTCCCTCCGGCGTTGTTATGCCCAAAGTTGCAACAGAACATGGATGTATGCGGCATAACCCTGCATAATGCCGCCGAAGCAATAAAGCACAATCAAACTGACAGGATTACCTCGTTAAGAGGAAGCGCCCATGACAAAGAAAATTGACGACTGGCACGATGACGTTCCCGAAACCAACGAGAACGAAGATGAAGAAGAAATCATCTGGGTCAGTAAAAGTGAAATCAAACGTGACGCCGAGGCGCTGAAAGATCTCGGTGCAGAAATGGTTGAGCTGGGTAAAAACTCGCTGGACAAACTGCCGCTGGATGACGATCTGCGCGCTGCGATCGACTTAGCGCAGAAGATCAAAAAAGAAGGCCGCCGCCGTCAGCTTCAGCTGATCGGTAAAATGCTGCGTTCCCGCGATGTCGAGCCAATCCAGACTGCACTGGATAAGCTGAAAAACCGCCACAACCAGCAGGTTTCTCTGTTCCATAAACTGGAAATGCTGCGTGACCGTCTGGTTGAAGAAGGTGATGATGCAATCCCGCCAGTGCTGGAACTGTATCCGGAAGCCGACCGTCAGCAGCTGCGTGCGCTGATCCGCAACGCGCAGAAAGAGAAAGCCGCTAACAAGCCGCCGAAATCTTACCGCCAGATCTTCCAGTATCTGCGCGAACTGGCTGAAGGTCAGGACTAAAAAAACAAAAACCCGCCTTTTTACTTAACAGAAAATGGCGGGTTTTTTCTTTTCAGCCTTTAGCCTTTACTGCCGGTTTCTCCAGCAGATTCAGCCGCAGATCCCCTTCCAGCTCCTCTTCGGCCTCTTCAAACAGCAAAATCAGTGCGCCGAAACGCCGCTTGCGGCTGGCATTCAGATTGATGAAATCTATCTCAACCGGCAGCGCAATCCCGCCTGTTACCTCATCCCAGAGTGCATCCAGATTCGCACCGAAGCTGTCGGTCAGACCAAACTGACGGACAAACTCGGCGTAGAATGCGGGTAAATCCGGGATGTGATTAAAATCGAAGCTCACTTTATTCATCGACATTACTCCACCCGAACGAAGTTCTGATAATGGTCTTTACTGACGTAAATCAGCCCGTCGCTGGCAAACAGCACGCGGTCTGCCCCGCGACGCCCGCAGCGATAGTTGATATCTGCCTCGCGCCATACCCGTTTGTTGGCCGATGGCAGACGACCTTCACGGTTTGAAAACCGGTCGCCGCCAATGGCTTTGCCCGGCAACACATCACACAGGTTACCGGAACGCGCATCCCAGCCCGCTTCACGCGCCTTTTTCTTGGTGATGTAATTGTCAGGCAGTCTGTGATTCTGGCGCAAATAACTCACCACGGATTGCTCATCAGTGCCCGCCACAATTGTGCCCTGGTTGTATGTCGGTTTCGCGACAACATGCCCGGCAACACCAGACAGCCCGAGAATGACCGCAGCTGCCATCATCAGTTTGCGCGAACGCAGCCAGTTAAATGCCTTCATTGACGTCCTTTTTTTTGTAGCCAATTGTTTGTAGCCAGAGACCGGTAACCAAAATGAATCTTTTCCTGTTTATTGTTTCTCAAAAAGCGATTTCTGGAAAGCTGACTTAAAGATTTCCTAAATGCAGCGTTTTCACCTGCAGATATTCTTCCAGCCCCAGCACCGATCCTTCGCGTCCCAGACCAGATTCTTTCACACCACCGAACGGCGCGGCTTCGTTGGAAATCGCACACTCGTTTATCCCGATCATGCCGCTTTCAATTGCATCAGCCACGCGGAAAATACGTTGCAGATTCTGGCTATAGAAATACGCCGCCAGCCCGAAAGGTGTGTCGTTGGCGCGTTTAATCACTTCTTCTTCCGTTTTGAAACGGAAACAGGCCGCCAGCGGGCCGAAGGTTTCTTCATGCGCCACTTTCATGTCGTCGGTGGCATCAATAATGACCGTCGGCTGGAAGAAGTTGCCGCCAAGTTTATGGCGCTCACCGCCTTCCATCAGACGCCCGCCTTTCTCCAGCGCGTCTTTAACATGCTCCTCGACTTTCTCCAGTCCCTGAATATTAATCAGCGGGCCGACAATCACACCTTCGTCCATACCCTTACCGACTTTCAGCTTGCGCACTTCTTCCGCCAGACGTGAAGTGAACGCCTCATAAACGCCGTCCTGCACGTAGATGCGGTTGATACACACGCAAACCTGTCCGGTGTTACGGAATTTACAGGTAATGGCGCCCTTCACGGCAGCCTCGATATCCGCATCATCAAAGACGATATACGGCGCGTTACCGCCCAGCTCCATTGACACCTTTTTCATGGTGTCAGCGCTGTTACGCACCAGCGTTTTGCCGATTTCTGTAGAGCCGGTGAACGACACTTTACGTACCGCATCGCTCGCCATAATCACCTGGCTGATGGCGCTCGTATCACCCGCCACGCCGTTGATCACGCCATCCGGCATACCGGCATCTTTTGCCAGTTGCAGCAGAGCAAACGCCGAGAGGGGCGTGTTACTGGCCGGTTTGATCAGGCCGGTACAACCTGCAGCCAGTGCGGGACCGAGTTTGCGGGTCAGCATCGCCAGCGGGAAATTCCACGGCGTGATCGCCGCCACTACGCCGACCGGTTCACGTGTCGCCAGAATGCGCGAACCGGATTTGGCCGGAGGAATGATTTCCCCGTTGGCGCGTTTGGCTTCTTCGCTGAACCATTGCAGATAACTGGCGGCGTAATCGACCTCGCCCAGCGCTTCTTTCAGTGGCTTGCCTTGTTCGGCCACCATCAGCTCGCCGAGAAACTGTTTGTTTTCCAGCATCAGTTCATACCAGCGGTGCAAAATTTCGGAGCGTTCTTTGGCGGTGGTTTTGCGCCAGGCCGGGAAAGCGTCGCTGGCGGCTTTGACGGCGGCTTCTGTTTCGGCTTTTCCTGACTTAGAGACTTTGGCGACCACATCGCCGGTCGCCGGATCCAGCACATCGAAGGTCTCTTTGGCTTCGAGCCATTTACCGCCGACAAAATAGCCAGTCTTAAATAATGGATGCGTGGAGAGTTTATGAGGTTGGGCTGACATGAGGATCCTCCTGATTTATGCCGTTTTAAGCGAACTATCAGGTAAGTATAGCGGCTTGAGCAGAAGCGTCTGTCAGACAGCACTGAGAGACACAGATCGCAAAGTGAATTGTCATACGTTCACAGTTTCCGCATCCCTCAGTAAACTGCGGGGAACTCCACCCCATTTTTACAAAGGAATAAGGCATGTCGACGCGCGAAAAAATGAATATCGGTGAACTGTATACAGACATGGGCGAAGGATTGCCGGAGGAACGCCGCGCCGGAAAAGAGCGGGTGTACGACTACAACCTGACCCGTCCTTCAGAGGAAGAAAAACGCCAGCGGATGCTGAAAGACATGATGGGCAGCCTGGGCGAAAACGGCTGGATTGAGCCGCCGCTGCGTGTCGCGTATGGCACGCATATTCATATCGGCAACAACTTTTACGCCAATTTCAATCTCACGGTGGTGGATGACGCAACCGTCACCATCGGCGATAACGTGATGATTGCGCCGAACGTCACCCTGGCGACAGCCGGACATCCGATCGACCCGGAAATCCGCGCCACCGGACAGCAATTCTCCCTGCCGATCGTCATTGAAGATAACGTCTGGCTGGGCATGGGTGTGATGGTAAATCCGGGTGTAACTATCGGGCGTAACAGCGTGATTGGTGCGGGAAGCGTAGTGACAAAATCCATTCCCGCCGATGTGGTGGCGGCTGGCGTACCGTGCCGGGTAATACGCCCGATCACCGCCGCTGACCGCGAAACATTCATGAAATGATGCCCGGATTTTGGTGATAAAAAAGGCCGGTGCGTTTAAACACCGGCCTTTGTTTTTTACGGGCTGTTACGCCACAAACGAATGCTGATAACGATGGAGCATCTCGGTCAGACGTCGCACCGGCTCGGTCACTTTCAGGGGCGCGTCGTAATCGACCAGCTTTTGCTGATACTCACCCAGCTCTTGTAGCAGACGCTGATAATAGTAAGTCCGCTTACCTTCGCCTGACGCCGAAACCACGTGATCGGCGGTGTTACGGATTTTTTTGTGGAACGCCGACAGCTCATCATTTACCGGCACTTCAGCAAGTTTCATGCGCTGATGAGCGATAATCAGCATCAGCGCCAGACGGTATTTACCGATGTCATTCGGGAACATCACCAGCAGCTGATTGAGCTGATGGTAAAGCGCCGGCAGGTGGTTTTCACGACGACGGTACGCTTTGGTGGTCAGCGCCGATACCGCACTGCTCATAAAGCGGTTCAGCAACGTGCGGCCGGTTTTATCGCGGGACTTATCGCGAATAATCAGCAACACCGCCATCGCAATCACCGTACCGATCGCCTGCCCCAGCGCGTTGTCGAGAAAAGAGGTTACGTTGAATTTCATCGGGTTACTGAGCACCAGAATGTTGATGGTGCCCGCCAGCAAACCGAGCATGCCGAGACGGCGCTTGGTCACTTCTATACCGATAAAGAAGGTGAAAATCCCCAGCATCAGACACAGCAGGAACAGACTTTGCTGCGTCGAAGGCATGATCAACATAAACATCATCGAGCCGACCGGGATCGCCAGCAACATGCCGACAATAAAGTCCATCGCCATGCCTTTCGGGTTCGGGGTACGCATCGCCAGCGAGGTCACCACGGCGATAATAATCACGCAGCCGCTGGCTGACGTCCAGCCGGTCCATAGCCACATCAGACAACCAATCGCCGTAGAGGTAAACGTACGCAGGCCGTTGATCAGCGCATGATGCCGCTCAGCCGACACCGGACGAACCACCACTTCACCTTCCAGCACACCGCTTTCAATACTGCTGATGCTGCTGTTGGTCTGGACGCCTTTCATCAGCAACAGCGCACGCGTGCCAGCGCCGGTCCAGGCACTGAGCGTCACCAGCACATTATCGCTGTGCATACCGGTAATAATCTGGCGCAGTTGTTTCAGGCGGCGGTGAACATCGGCAACGGTTTCTGCCGGTTCAGCAAACAGCGCTTTAAGCTCAGGCGACAGCCTTTCCGGCGTGTCCTGCATAATCAGATAGGTTTCGCAGGCCTGGGTGATCATACTCAGCGAGGTGCTGTGCAGCGCTTTCAGACGCTGGTTGCAGCGCTGCCAGCGCGAGGACTCCATCATCAGGCTGCCGCGCATACCGTTCAGCGCTGTAGTGCTTTTCACCAGGTTGTTCCAGGACTTATCGATGTCTTCCTTCGTGCCGTTATTCACGCAAATCCGCATCAGCGCAAACTGATCCAACATCAGCTGACTGACGGCGCGATCGATATCTTTTTTGATGGAGCGGGGAGAAAACAGCAGGTCAGCCACGATGGCGCAGCAAATCCCTATAACGATTTCACTGCAACGCTCGACGGCGAACTGCGGTGTCTGTAACGGCGCACTGGCTGAGGTCACCACAATAATCAGCGCGGTATAACCCGCCAGCCCAAGTGCGTAGGAATTCTCGATGCGCACCAGTGAAGACCACCAGGTACAGACGCCCGCCCAGATACAGCACAGAAGCAGCATCACGACCGGCGCGCGGGCAGTGGCGATAACAATCACCAGCGCCGCGATACAGCCGATAAATGTGCCAATAACACGCAGAAAACCACGGTGACGAATAGCACCGGCAAAGGGTTCGCCACCCGCCACCAGCGCCGGGCCGGAGGTCACAATGGCGGCGGTCATGGCCGACCAGCGCGGTGTCTCGAGTTGCAGATAGAACCCGAGAACCAGCGCGCCGAGGATCGCGAACGTCAGCTTGCAGGCAAAACGCACGCGCGGGATAAGTACGCTATTCATCTTTCCGGCCTTAGCCAAACTCTCTCAGGCGATGCAGGAGACGAAGGAAAGGAGAACCTTCATCTTGTTTGCGGTCATGCTGACCGGTGATAACCACGGTCGCGGTTGTCCCTGCCGGATAAGGATGTTGCTGGTCTTCATCATCGAGCAGGATTTTCACCGGCACGCGCTGCGCCAGACGCACCCACTCGAGGTTGCTGTCGATGGTCGCCAGACCATTCGTTGCAGCAGAAGAAGAGCTGTTGGTGACCGCCGCGGCCACGCTGTCCACGGTACCGTGCATGATGCGGTTACTACCCAGCGGGGTGATTTCCGCACGGTCGCCTTTGTTCAGCCCCGGCAATTTGGTTTCTTCCAGATAGGCGAGAATGTAGAAGGAGTTTTTCTTCACCAGCGCCACAGCGGTCGAACCACGATTGATGTAGTTTCCCGGATGAACGGTCAGGTTAGTGACCCAGCCATCGGCAGGTGCAACCACCACGGTACGTTCCAGATCCAGCACCGCCAGATCACGTGCCGCCTGCGCTTTTGCCAGCTGATGTTCAGCGGTTTGCAGGACGTTGTTGGCCTGATCGATTTCTTCCTGCGACATGGCCTGCACGCCCAGTTTTACACGACGTCCGGCTTCACGTTTTTTCTCTGCTGCCAGCGCCTGATAATACGCGACGTCAGCACTCGCTTCGTCCAGCGCCTGCTGGTAGCGCGGCTGGTCGATTTTAAACAACACCTGGCCCTTCTTCACCAGCTGGTTATCGACCACAGGCACATCGGTAATCAGACCGGTAACATCGGGCGCGATAGACACGACATCAGCGGTAAATTTGGCATCACGGGTCCACGGAGATTCGGTATAGAACGCCCAGGCTTTGAAAATTGCGATGACAGCCAGCACGACCAGAATCAACGTTATTGCATAACGTATTATTTTTATAGAGAAATTTTTCACAACGCCCTCAGACGAACATGCAGGAGATCAGGTAAAAAAGACAGCAGTACAAAGCTGTGTTGAACAACGCCGGATGCCAGACAAAGTCATAGATACCGGTGGGTTGCAGTACACGCCGCAGCACGAAAAACACCACCAGCGCCAGCAGTATTTCAAAAAACACCGGAGGAAACGACAATCCGAAAATCACCATTACCGGAAGCAAACTCATCAAAAATTCCTTACATTATGACGACGGACAAACACGTATCGTCCCGCGCACGCATTATTCATTATTTTAGGCAACGGCACGCGACCCCGGTGGAAATAATTCAGCGGGAGCAGATCAATGAAGCCGTGGAGTTGCCAGGGAAGTGTGCGAAGGTAAGCATTATGTCAGGAAAACTGAAACCTGAGCATTATCGCCCGGAAGGGTATATTAGCGTGCTTATTATCAAGTAATCAACGTTCTGTGATCTAAATCACTTTTAAGCCAGAGTTAACAATGGACCGATTAAAACGCATGTCGATTTTCGCTCAGGTGGTGGAAAGCGGTTCTTTTACTGCCGCTGCGCGACGCCTCGACATGAGCGTATCCGCCATCAGCCAGACTGTGTCAAAGCTGGAAAACGAGTTACAAATCAAATTATTAAACCGCAGCACGCGCAGTATTGGTCTGACGGAAGCGGGCAAGCTTTACTATCAGGGTTGCCGGAAAATGCTGCACGATGTGCGTGAAGTGCATGAACAATTGTATGCCTTCAACAACACGCCAACCGGGACCTTGCGCATCGGCAGTTCATCAACAATGGCACAAAATGTTCTTGCTGCGATGACTGCCGAAATGCTCAGCGAATATCCCGGCCTGACGGTAAATCTGGTGACCGGCATACCCGCACCCGATTTAATCGCCGACGGTCTGGATGTGGTGATCCGCGTCGGCGCGTTACAGGATTCCAGCCTGTTCTGCACCCGCTTAGGCTCAATGCCGATGGTGGTGTGCGCAGCGCGCAGTTATCTGGCCCAGCACGGCACACCGGAAAAACCGGCTGATATGGTGAATTTCTCATGGCTGGAATACAGCGTGCGCCCCGACAGCGAATTTGAGCTGATCGCCCCTGAAGGCATTTCGACCCGCATTACACCGCAAGGGCGCTTCGTCACCAACGATTCGCAAACCATGATTCGCTGGCTGAAAGCCGGTGTCGGGATCGCGTATGTGCCGCTGATGTGGGTGATCGAGGAAATTAACGCAGGCGAAGTGGAGATTTTGTTCAGAAGCTATCAGTCCGATCCGCGACCGGTCTACGCGCTGTATACCGAAAAGGACAAACTGCCGCTGAAAGTGCAGGTCTGCATTGATTATCTGACGGATTATTTCAAACGGGTCAGCAAGGTGTATCAGGGATACCGGCAGGGGAAAAAGGGTACGCAGTGGAGTTGAGTTTGTATCAAAACCCGCCAAACTCAATTAAAGCCACCAGTCTCCCCTTGTAAAAGGGGAGACTGAAATGCAACAACCAAACTTAAGCAGTACCGCCGACGGTCAGATTATCCAGTTTCAGGGTTGGCTGACCGACACCGACCGGCAAACTCTGACCTTCTTTACCGCATACGCCGACGCCTTTATCGAGCGCCAGATCGTTACCGACCATAGAAATCTGCTGCATGGCTTCAATACCGGAGCCAATCAACGTCGCGCCTTTCACCGGTTTAGTGATCCGGCCTTTTTCGATCAGATAGGCTTCTGAAGTCGAGAACACAAATTTACCCGACGTGATATCCACCTGGCCGCCACCGAAGTTTGGCGCATACAGACCAAATTCCACGCTGCTGATGATATCTTCCGGCGTCGATTTCCCGGCAAGCATGTAGGTGTTGGTCATACGTGGCATCGGCAGATGCGCATAAGACTCACGGCGGCCGTTGCCGGTCGGCGCGACACCCATCAGGCGCGCATTCAGTTTGTCCTGCATGTAACCTTTCAGCACGCCGTTTTCGATCAGTACGTTGTACTGGCCCGGCACACCTTCATCGTCAATCGCCAGTGAACCGCGCAGACCCGGCATAGTGCCGTCATCGACCACGGTACACAGCTCAGACGCCACCAGTTTGCCCATCTGGCCGCTGAATACTGACGTGCCGCGACGGTTGAAATCACCTTCCAGACCGTGACCGACCGCTTCGTGCAACAGCACGCCCGGCCAGCCTGCGCCGAGTACTACCGGCATTCCGCCAGCCGGAGCGGCTACCGCGGTCAGGTTCAGCAGCGCCATGCGCACAGCGTCACGGGCGAAAGCTTCGGCACGAACTTCGCCGTTAACGGTTTCGAGGAAGTAGTCATAGCCGACACGACCGCCGCCGCCGCTTGAGCCGCGTTCGCGACGTCCGTCCTGTTCGACCAAAACGCTGACAGACAAACGCACCAGCGGACGGATATCCGCCGCCAGCGTGCCATCCGTCGCCGCAACCAGCACGGTTTCGTACACGCCGGTAATGCTGGCACTGACTTCCTGCACGCGCTTATCTGCCGCACGGGCGATTTTGTCTACACGGTGCAGAAGTTCGATTTTTGCTTCACGCGGCAGGCTTTGCAGCGGATCCAGCGGAGAATAAAGAGATTTGTACGCAATTTCGCCCAGCGTGTGCGCTTTGCCATTGCCCTGCTCGCGGACAATGCTGCGGGCTGCGGTTGCGCTCAGGTTCAGGGCATTCAGGGTAATCTGGTCGGCATAAGCGAAACCGGTTTTTTCACCGCTTACCGCACGGACGCCAACGCCCTGATCGATATTGTAAGAACCATCTTTGATGATGCTGTCTTCGATAACCCAGGCTTCGTGGAAACTGGACTGGAAAAAGAGATCGGCATAATCAAGGCGACGTTCAGACAACTGGCCCAAAACGGAAAACAAATCCTGATGACTCAGATTATTAGCAGTTAGTAACTGCTCACTGACTAAGGCCAGACTCATAAATGTTCACTCTCTTTTTAGACGAAAATCCGGCGGGCTGAGCGTTATAAAAACGTCAACCCGCCGGACAATCCATTGTTACAAGGTTATTTACAGCCTAACACAGCCCGAACGAGGTTTCCTGCCACCTTCGCCGCTGACATTACTGAGCGGCAGCGGCTTTTGGATGTTCAACCGGTTTGCGCAGAATTTCGTTGATGTGTGGATCTGCGATAGTGCCGCTAATCTGATAACGAATCAGCGAAATTTTATTCCACAGCGGCGCCAGCACTTTACTGGCAGCAAATACCGCCACGCCCACCACCGGGTTGATGACGAAGGCAGTGGCCACGCCGACGGTCGCTGAGATTTCAGGCGCGATAACCGCTTCCAGATCGAGGCGCTGATTAACAAAATTCACCTGACCGGTAATGGCAATATCCGCTTCCAGACCATCAACCAGCAAGTCATCGGTATGCAGTACGCCGTCTTTAATCCAGGCGGTGGATTTGATCGAATCGAAATAGAATCCCTGACCGAAGGTATCACTGAAATCGAGGCGCAGTTTACGCAGCAAGGCGTCGAAACTGACCAGACGCAGCAATTGCCCGGCCCGGCCCGTGCCGACGTCAGCGATTTCGCCTTTGCCCAGCGTGTTTTTCAGCGTGCCGTTGAGCGTGCTGATATCCGGTTTCCACGGCACGGATTTCCAGTGCAGGTCGAAGTTAATGTCGAACGGCGCGCCTTTCAGTGGCGTGGTCACACCAAAGAATGACATCGCCTGTTCAATGTTTTTACCCGCCAGTTTGCCTTTCAGACCGGTACTTTCGCCCTGTGCGTTCTGCTTCCAGTCGCCCTGAACGTTGAGGCGCGCTACGCCGGTGTCGATCAGGCCGTTGCGCAGCATCAGCTGATCGCCCTGCGGGGTGAGATCGGCGTTCACTTTGCGGAAGTTCTGTCCGAGGAACCAGCAGGCCTGGCAACGCAGTTGCAGCGCAGGCCAGTTAGCGAAGGAAATCTTACTGGTCGCGAACGGATTTCCGCCCGGCTGACCGCTGCTGGTAACATCAGCCACGGTCCATTGCGGATTGAAATACACATATTTCAGGTTCGCCAGCCACGGTCCGTTGTCATTCATATTCAGCTGACCATCAATTTCTTTGCCTTTGGCGATGATTTCCATTCCCTGACGCCCCTGCACCGAAGTCAGGGCCAGATCATTCCACACCTGTCCACCCAGCGTCAGTGCTGGCGTAGTCAGGGTTATCTGATGCGGGAAGCTGAAACCGGCCATTTTGCTGCTGTTGCCCCGGGTGCTTTGCGCCGCTTTATCCGGCGAGAGCAGGCCCAGCCAGTTTTCGCCATCCAGCGGCGGCAGATTAAGTGTCAGGCTGCTGTCTGCCGGCAGGGGTGGCGTTTTCTTCGCGTTAGCCTGCCAGGATGCGCGATCCAGTTTCAGCTGTTTGCCCAGCAGCCAGCGGCTGTTGAAGCGGTCTTTTCCCGCCAGTACGCCTTCCAGATTAAAACTGTGCAGATCGCCTTTCACATTGACCACCAGCGGCATTGCGTGCCCGGCCTTTTTGCTCAGCGGATCGGGTAAGTGACTGCTCACATCTTTCAGGTCGGCGTTCACATCGACGGTATAAGTCGGAGTGCCTTTGTGCGGCAGCGTGATATTCACATCGCCTTTCCACGGTGTACCGCCAGAAATTTTGCTGGCTACCGCGGCCGGCAGACCCGGGATTTTTGCCAGCTGCCAGTTAGCATCCAGACCAACCTGCACCTTAAAGTCATCCGCCAGCTCCTGCGTGCTGAACATCACGTTTACCGGCTGGCCAAACCATTCACCGGTAAGACGGTTACTTTGCAGGTTGCCGTTGTCATAGCTGAACTGACCGCTGAGATGGCTGATTGTGCTGTCCAGCGGTTTAATCAACAGACTGTTGTCTTTTAGTGTCACCCCGCCTGAAGCGCGAACCATCTCGCCATCCAGCGGAATATCAAGATGTAAGCGACCATTCACTTCGCCGCCAATCTGCAATTCCTGTAGCGCCGAGCCCAGCGAATCATGCAGCGGTGTATCCATAAAATAGTCGCCAATATCTTTACCCTGACCGCGCAGGTCGGCATCGATAAACAGCTTTTCCTTCAGGTAATCAGGAATATTGGCGACCACATTATTGCCATCAACATTGCCTAGTTTGGTATTCGCGGCTTTCATGAACAGACCGTCGTTGAGGAAGTCGAGGTCAATATCCAGATTGGTCAGCGCTGGCCAGCCGGGCTGGAATTCAAAGGTTGAGTGGCGCAAAGGCACCCAGACTTCAAACTGCCCTTCGTTCTTTTTGAACGGGAAATCATGCGGATTGCCGTTGAACGTTAACGTCGCGTTATCGACCTGACCGGCCTTTATGGCACCGCTCAGATAATCCACCAGATGTTTGCCCATCAGCGGCTCAGGGAAATAGCGCCACGCCTGTCCGGCGTCATATAAGCGGATACCCGCCAGAATATTTAGCCACGGCTCGCCTTTAACGGGCTGGTGGTAACGGAAGTCGCCTTTCGCCCACAACGCGTTAGCCTGAACGTCCACATCTTTGCCCGACAGTGCCCAACCGTCCTGAGTGTTAGTCCAGTTAAAGGTCCCGGTCGCGGCGCCTATCTCCAGCGGCGCACGGAACATGTCGCCATAAGGTAAGACGCTGTCTTTGAGATTCACCGCCAGCTGGCCGCCCGCCACGCTGCCTTTGAGGCTGCCGCTGAAATGACTGACGCCCGGCAGCATCTTCCAGAGCTGCCAGCTGACATCGTGCCAGCTTGCATCAAAGCGTGTCTGATCCGGCTGTTTGATCGGGATATCCAGCGCGAGCCTGTCGACGTTACCGGCAGGTTTTAAATCCTGCCAGCGTTCCAGCAAGGCGGGAGTCAGGAATGAGAAGGTCGGGATCACCGGTCCTAAACGTTCGAGTTGCAGATTGGCGCCACGGATACGCAATTCTTCGCCCTGCGAGGGGCCGAGGAAATCATTATTTTCAGGCAGATAAAGCGCTTCAAGGCGACCTTTTGGCCACGCGACGCCATCCGTTTTCAGATTCAGTTGCTGCGTGCCGACCTGCCAGCCATTTCCCTGACGGCTGCCGTGCAAGGTGAGATTATCAACATCGAGGCGGTGCTCATCGTCACCGGTTTTCCAGGTGGCGGACCCCGTTTTCAGCAGCGCATCACCGGCATAAATATCGCCATTGTGGACTGTGAGCCATGCCGCCAGGCTAAAGTTAGCACTTTCCAGACCAGTGTTGTTGCGCAGCCACCGGCTGAACCACGGTTTCATATCAATATCATCGGCTTGCATATAAATCTTGCCGTTATTGAGCAGACCGTTTGAGTCGTTGAGATCCATACGCAGTTGCACAACGCCATGCTGACCGTTAAAGCTCGAGAGGCTGAGCTGCCCTTCGGCGCGGTGGCGGTTACGGCTGTTCAGCCAGGTGAGCTGGGGAATATCGAATTCGGCACGCGAACCGGAAGGCGTAGGGAACGTAATGCGGCTGTTGCGCAGGTCAAAATGGTCAACCTGACGCAGAAAAATATCGCTGACACGACCGGGCTTGATGCCGTTGCCTTTATTGGCCTCGCCACCGAGCGGGGTGTTTAAATCCAGTTGCAGGTTATAGAAAGTGAGATCGCGGAACTGCCAGCGAAAATGCAGCAGTGATTGCCAGACGTCCAGCGCCATCGTGATGCGCTGAACCCGCCATTTGGCCTCGGGTAATGTGACCTGAAGACCACGGACTTCCATGATCGGGCCAAAGGTTTTCCAGCTGGCGCTGATTTGCGACAGTTCAATCGGTACGCCGGTGACCGCCTCTACTTTCCCGACCAGTTGATCCTGAAAGCGGCTAAGCTGCGGCAATGCGAGACGCAAGCCGCTGATCACCAAAGCCACTATCACGACAAGGGTTGCGCTGGTGGTTAATAAAATACCGGGCAGTCGCCTCAAACCTCTCTCCTTGTTTTCCATTCCATGCTGGTTTCACCCGCACAGACGGCAATGGAAACCTTTAACACCCAGATGCTTCAAGCCAGTCATCCGCAGATCACATCATGACGACGTCGAACTGTTCCTGACTGTAGAGCGGCTCAATCTGCACCTTAACCTGCTTACCGACGAAGATTTCCACTTCGGCCAGCGCATGGGATTCTTCTCCCTTGAGGGCTTCCCCCACGGCAGCAGACGCGTAAACCAGGAAACGGTCGGAATCGTAGGCATGATGCACACGTACGATCTCACGCAGAATTTCATAGCAGACGGTTTCGACGGTTTTCACCGTACCGCGTGCATGGCATGTCGGACAGTCGCTGCACAGAACATGCTCGACGCTTTCACGCGTACGCTTACGGGTCATTTCCACCAGACCGAGCGCAGAGAAACCGTGAATGCCGGTCTTCACGCGGTCTTTCGCCAGCGCCTGCTCCAGGCTGTGCAACACGCGTCGGCGGTGATCTTCATTCGACATATCAATGAAGTCGATGATGATAATGCCGCCGAGATTGCGCAGACGCAGCTGACGGGCAATCGCCTGTGTCGCTTCAGTATTGGTGTTGAAAATAGTGTCTTCGAGATTGCGATGGCCGACAAACGCACCGGTATTGATATCCACGGTGGTCATGGCTTCGGTCTGATCGATAATCAGGTAGCCGCCGGATTTGAGTTCCACCTTGCGCTCCAGCGCACGCTGGATTTCATTCTCAACATCGAACAAATCGAAAATAGGTTGCTTGCCGCTGTAATGCTCCAGCTTGCTGGTCATTTCAGGCATGTATTCGCTGGTGAATTCCACCAGCAATTCGTAGGTCAGACGGGAGTCAACGCGGATACGATCCAGCGCTTCGCCAGCAAAATCACGTAAAACGCGATGCGCCAGCGCCAGTTCGCCATACAGCTTGCACTTGGTTTTGTTGCGACGTTTACGCTCCATCACCTTAGTCCACAAGCGTTTTAAGTAGGCGGCATCCTGCTTAAGTTCTTCTTCGCCCACGCCTTCGGCGGCGGTACGAATAATGTAACCACCGTGCTCGTCGCAATATTCGGAGACGATACGTTTCAGACGGTCGCGTTCCGCTTCGCTTTCAATACGCTGGGAAACCCCAACGTGAGAAGCCCCGGGCATGAACACCAGATAGCGGGAAGGCAACGTAATGTCAGTCGTCAGGCGCGCGCCTTTGGTGCCAAGCGGGTCTTTCACCACCTGCACCATCAGATCCTGGCCCTGATGCACCAGCTCTGCGATATCACGCACATGGAAATTTTTCTGCTCGTCACGCGCCACACATTCGGTGTGAGGCATGATGTCTGAAGCGTGTAAGAACGCTGCTTTCTCAAGGCCGATATCCACGAATGCTGCCTGCATACCTGGCAGAACCCGGCTGATACGTCCTTTATAAATGTTGCCGGCAATCCCGCGTTTGGTCTCACGCTCAATATGGATTTCCTGCAGAATGCCACCGTCAATGTAGGCCACGCGGGTTTCAGACGGGGTGACATTGACCAGTAATTCAGCTGTCATGTTTTCTCCTAAGCTCGCGTAAGGCAGAAAATTCATTTAGCAGTTCCTGAGTTTCCACCAAAGGAAGACCCACAACTGCATAGTAACTGCCGCGAATTTCACGGACGAAACAACCGCCCTTTCCCTGAATACCATAAGCGCCCGCTTTATCCATGGGCTCACCGCTCAGAATATAGTGTGCAATGTCGTCGGAGGATAGTGAACGGAAAGTGACATCTGTCACAACCAACGTATTGAGACAATCCTGCCGGTCGGCAAACGCAATCGCGGTCATCACCTGATGCTGTCTGCCAGACAATGCATTAAGCATAACAGCGGCTTGCGCTTCGTCACGTGGCTTTTCCAACACGTTACCGTCAAGTACCACAATCGTATCTGCGCCCAGCACCGGCAGATCTTCTGCTGCTACCGCCACACCGGCCTGCGCCTTGTCTTTCGCCAGCCGCAAAACATAATCTTGCGGCGCTTCGCCGGGCTGACGTTCTTCTGCCACGTCCGTAGACAGGCGCTCGAAAGGCAACTCCAGCAACGTCAGTAATTCACGGCGGCGCGGTGACCCGGAGGCCAGATAAAGTGCGGTCATAACATCCTCATTGCACGGCAAACTGACGACGAATTTTACGCATCAGCAGGAACAGCCATGGCCACAGAACACCGTCAACCACACTACTCCAGAAAACTTCAGGCCGGAACGAAACGTTAACGACCAGGAATTCACCCCAGAACACCATCACGTCCACGGCCAGTGAAAGCACCATGACAATCAGCGCCTGTTGCCAGAGCGCCAGATTGCGGAATAACTGGAATTTGAACGCGACCAGATAGGCGGTGATAGCAAATGCCAGCGCCCGGATGCCGAGCGTCGATCCCAGGATCAAGTCCATGATGAAGCCGACAATAAAACCGGTACCCACGTTGACGCGATGCGGTAACGCCATCACCCAGTAAATCAGGATCAGCATCAGCCATGACGGCCTGAACATGTAAATTTGTTCCGGCCACGGCATGACCTGCAACAGCATGGCTATTAAGAAGGATAGCCAAATAATCCAACGCCCGTGGCTCCGGTAACTGTTCATCGTGTCGCTCCCTGAACAGCAGGGGTGCTGACAGGCGCGGTCACCGTACCGGTAGCCGGTGGCGGAACCGGTGCAGGAGGCCCCATATCACCCGGAGGTGGCAGGACTTGCGGCATCATTTGCATCAAACGTTCGTTGGCGACGCGATGTACTTCGTCAGGCGGCAGAGGATGTTCACCATTACGGTCGGAACCCCATAACAGCAGCAAATAACGCAGACGTTGCAGACCGGCGGTCGGACGCGCCTGGATCACGGTATACGCACGCTGGTTGTCCACTTTAACAGAGGACACCACACCCACCGGATAGCCTTCAGGGAAACGGCCGCCTAGACCTGACGTAACCAGCACATCGCCGACACGAATGTCGGTATTGCTTGGCAGATGCTCGAGTTGCAGGTCATCGGCGCAGCCGCTACCGGCTGCAATCACGCGGATGTCGTTACGCAGCACCTGAATCGGTAATGCGTGCGACGCATCGCAAATCAGCAATACGCGGCTGGTCAGAGCGGCAACGGCAACAACCTGACCGACAACACCTTTGTCGCTGATCACCGGTTGTCCGATATACACGCCATTGTTGCTGCCTTTGTCGATCACCACCTGATCACTGTACGGATCGTTGCTGGTCGACAGAACCTGCGTCACCATCTTGTGCTCGTCCTGACGCAACGGCGACCCTAACAGTTCGCGCAGACGGGCGTTTTCTTGTTTGTATTGGCCAAGCAGCATCAGATCGCTGTTTTTCAGCAACAGTTCCTGACGCAAAGCGCGGTTTTCGAGCTCCATCTGACCACGAGTGGCAAATGTAGAAGAGACCTGATCTAAGAATTCACGCGGGGCATTGGACAAAAAATAGAAGGGACTGACGGCAGTATCCATATAGGTGCGAATTTTAACAAACGTACCTATTTTACTGTCGGCAACAATCAGGACAATGGCCGTGAGAATAGCCAAAAAAAGTCGCAGTTGCAGGGAAGGTCCCCTGCTAAAAATTGGCTTCATAAAATATGCGAGTTCCTCGGCAACAGAAGGTTTCAGCCAGTCGAAGTAAAGACTTCCCCTGACAGAAAAGGCGGCAATCTCATGGGATAGACAAAACACCGGCAAAGCGTTTATCGCTCAGCCAGTGTTTGCGCGGATCCACATTGAACACTGCACACTTCACGTTGCAGGTTTTACCTGACGGACAACCACCTTCCCGGGCAGACTGATTTTGTTCACTACGACAAGGCTTGCTGACAACAAGCCCTGCCCAAAACCACAAGTCTTCGCTCAGATTACTCTTCGCTGAATAAGTCGCCGCCGTGCATGTCGATCATTTCTAATGCTTTACCACCGCCGCGGGCTACGCAAGTCAGCGGATCTTCTGCGACGACAACCGGAATACCGGTTTCTTCCATCAGCAGACGATCCAGGTTACGCAGTAATGCGCCACCGCCGGTCAGCACCATGCCGCGCTCGGAAATATCAGAAGCCAGTTCTGGCGGGCACTGTTCCAGTGCAACCATCACCGCGCTGACGATACCGGTCAGCGGTTCCTGCAGGGCTTCCAGGATTTCGTTGGAGTTCAGCGTGAAGCCACGTGGAACACCTTCAGCCAGGTTACGGCCGCGAACTTCGATTTCGTGCACTTCATCGCCAGGATAGGCAGAACCAATGCTGTGCTTAATACGTTCGGCAGTCGCTTCACCAATCAGTGAACCGTAGTTACGACGAACGTAGTTAATGATAGCTTCGTCGAAACGGTCGCCACCAATACGTACAGAAGAGGAATACACCACGCCGTTAAGGGAAATCACCGCAACTTCCGTCGTACCACCACCGATATCCACCACCATTGAACCGGTCGCTTCAGATACTGGCAGGCCTGCACCGATTGCCGCAGCCATCGGTTCTTCAATCAGGAACACTTCACGCGCGCCTGCACCTTGTGCAGATTCACGGATAGCACGGCGTTCAACTTGCGTTGCACCGACTGGCACACACACCAGCACGCGCGGACTTGGGCGCATGAAGCTGTTGCTGTGAACTTGCTTGATGAAGTGTTGCAGCATTTTCTCAGTCACGAAGAAGTCGGCGATAACGCCGTCTTTCATTGGACGAATGGCTGCGATATTGCCAGGAGTACGACCCAGCATCTGTTTAGCGTCGTGACCTACAGCAGCAACGCTTTTAGGTGAACCAGCACGATCCTGACGAATAGCCACTACAGATGGCTCATTCAACACGATGCCTTGTCCTTTTACATAGATAAGGGTATTGGCGGTACCCAGGTCGATGGACAAGTCGTTGGAAAACATGCCACGAAATTTCTTAAACATAACGAAAGGATAATCCTGCAAGCTGGGGGCGGAAAATAAAATCCGCCTACTTTACCAACCACGCGAAGCAGCGACAAGGCGCAAAAACGTCCTGCTTCCGTGAAAATTGTCAGCGATGTCGCCATTCACTTGTTGTTACTTTTTGAGGCTGATGGCACTGCGAAATAATTCTTTATCGCAGGCTCGGTTTACCTCGGGCAGGCACCCAGGCGAAGTAGCAACACCGCACATAAATTCTTACACTTTTACCGAAATTTTCCGCTCATCTGCGGCCTGATAATAAGCACCGGAGGCCAGGCAAGGGAGTCGGTCAAAAGCTGGCTCATTCTACGTTAAATAATCCCATAACGGTCACTTAAACATCGCGGTTATGTGAATATTTTTTACCGACCGGGTCAACAGGCTCCGGCACAGCAAATAAATCGCCCTGACCGCCGTGGATCCCACTTTTCAGCAGGACGGCCCACTCCTCTTTTGTCCTCACTCCGGAGGCAAAAACCAGGGCCTGAGTTCCTTCACATGCACTGAGCAAACTTTGTACAAAAAGCTGATTTTCCACCCTTTTATCAATATCGCGCACTAACCCCGGGTGAAGCTTGACTCTCTCCACCGGGAAAGTTTTCAGATAAGAGGTGCTGACGACCGACAAACCTGCCTGCGTCACGGCCAGACGACAGCCTAAACCTTGCAATAGTCTGATAGCCGGACGCAGCCGGTCGGTATGTTGACAGAGATCTGCCTCTGCAAGTTCAATCAAAATTCGATTTCGTTGGGTTCTTTCGCACTGAAGCAATGTATCGCGCAGCCAGCGAACAAACGAGCGCTGCAATAATGAATCAACCGTCAGGTGAAATGCCAACGTTTCATCCGGCCAGCGGTTAAGTAACGGAATAATCTGACTTAACATGACCCGGTCAAAGCTCTGAGACAGGCCAAACTGAACCACCAGAGGAATAAATTCTGCGGCCAGCAGTTCCTGTTCTCCGTCAAAGACGCGACGCTGCACTTCCCGGTGGTCAAGCTTGCCGCCTTTTGAGAATGACGGTTTCTGGTATAAACGCGGGCCGCCGCGCGCCAGGGTATTCTCCAGCAAAGTCCGCCAGCGCACGCTTCCCCGGCCCTTTTCCGGCACGTTTTTATCATAGATAAACCAGCTGTTACTTCCCTGGAACGCCGCGTGGCGGGTGGCCTGCTCAACCATATCCATGACCTGATCCGGCGTCTGCCCGAAACGGTACGCACTGATGCCGATGTACATCAGTGCGTCGCGGTCGATCAGCGAAGACGTCGGCAACACGCCCAGCGCATTCACCAGCTGAGCCGCCATCACTTCCGCTTCTTTCAGGGTGCGATGCGGCAGCAGCACCGCAAAATCACTGTGGAAATAGCGGGCCAGTAAAGCGTCAACGTGGCGCATAACAAACGTCGATAATAAATTCACCATCGCCGAACGTAATTCTTCAACCACCGCCTGACCGTGGGTCTCGCGCATCATATCGAAATCAGGTAAACGCAGCAGCATCACCACGCCATGCGCGCCCTTTTCTTCCAGCTGTGTGGCGAGCTGGTTATCAAAGAACAGGCGGTTACTCAGCCCGGTTTGTGCGTCCTGCTGCGCATACGCGCGTATCAGCGTGTCCACGCGGCTACGCTGTTCACGGGCTTCGTTCAGGTCAGTCAGCAACACATCGATAGCACTGCTGGCAGAATGAGGCCATTCACCAACATCACCGGTCAGACCCTCGCGTTCTCCGCGTAAAATGCGCACTGCGCGGTCTTCCAGTTTTTCCACGCCATCGGTTTCCTGGCGCAGCCAGCGGAAACTGAGCATCAGCATGCCCAGCATCACCAGAATGGCGAGACCAATCGCAAATGTTGAGCGCAGAGAGCGGATATAAGTGCTGATCGGATCGATATAGGACATCTGCAGAGACATCGCATGGTTCTGCATCAGCGGGAAAATTGCCGTCTCGAATTCAGGGATTACGCTGTCCCAGGAACGGCGTAAATTAGGCTTTTCATGATACTCATAAACAGTGGTGTTATTGAGTTTGAGCTCAACATCCGTGATATCAAGCATGCGCATCGCCGGCGGCATCCAGCGTTCGGCTTCCGCAGGGGTATGGGTCAGAAGCGCCTGATCATAGGTCGCCGCCAGCGCCTGAAGATGTTGCTCTGTACTTTGTTTATTGAGATAGAGAAAACTGAAAGTGACGCCCAGCAACATCAACAGCATTGCCAGCGCGACTAACATCGAAATCAGTGCCGATAGTCTGGTAGTAAATCGCATCCCTGTGCCTTACTCGCTACGGTTAGGTGAACACAAACCCGTTGTCTGAGCCTGCTGCGTAAAAACGCCGCTACTATAAAACAGAAAAAGGGAGGGACTGGAGAAATTTACGAAAAAGGATTACTCGCATATTTCGATATTTCTGCCACATCGGGCACCATTTCATTCCTTTATCAGGCCGAAAAGTGCCCTTTGCATACATTGATAGCATAGCAACGCAAAAAACAATCAATTCAGAATTCTTATGCAAATGGATAAAAATCAGCCAAAGGCGTTATTTTTAAAATCGGGTATTTGCAGGGTTCATCTCGCAAAACCCCCAATTTCACGCCATGCTCTGTCTATAGCCATAAAAATGAACCATATAAAAGAGAATGCCGGAGAATGCTATGTTCAAACCCCGCAAACTAACTGAAGCCGATGTCACACCCGAAGACATCTTCCATGACCGGCGCAAAGTATTACAGGCGCTGGGTATCAGTGCGGCGGCACTGGCCATCCCGCAAGATGCCCGGGCTGATCTGCTTTCCTGGTTTAAAGGCCATGACCGCCCGTCTGCGCCTGCGGGCAAGCCGCTGGATTTCACCAAACCTGCTGCATACCAGAATGATCTGCAGCTGACACCGGAAGATAAGGTGTCCGGCTATAACAATTTCTATGAATTCGGACTGGATAAAGCGGATCCGGCAGCGAATGCCGGGCAACTGGTCACATCGCCCTGGACGTTAAAAATAGAAGGTGAAGTCGCTAAACCGATGACGCTGGATATGGACGACATTATGAAGCGTTTCCCGCTCGAGCAGCGGATCTACCGCATGCGTTGCGTCGAAGCCTGGTCAATGGTGGTGCCGTGGGTCGGATTCCAGCTCAGTGAAATACTCAAACTCGCCGAGCCGACCAGCAATGCGCGTTATGTCGCGTTTACCACCTTATATGACCCTGAACATATGCCGGGGCAAAAAGACCGTTTTATCGGCGGTGGGCTGAATTACCCGTACGTTGAAGGACTGCGTATAGATGAAGCGATGAACCCGCTGGCGATGTTGACGGTCGGCGTGTATGGCAAGGCACTTCCGCCGCAAAACGGCGCGCCCATCCGCCTGACCATTCCGTGGAAGTACGGCTTCAAGGGGATTAAATCCATCGTAAACATCAAATTCACCAAAGATGAGCCGCCGACCACCTGGAACCAGATTGCCTCGAATGAATACGGATTTTACGCCAATGTGAACCCGCAAGTTGATCACCCGCGCTGGTCGCAGGCGACGGAGCGATTTATCGGTTCGGGCGGATTGCTCGACGTGCAGCGTCAGCCCACCTTATTGTTCAACGGTTATGCCGAACAGGTGGCGTCGATGTATCACGGTATGGATTTGCGTAAGTTCTATTAAGGAAGGGGAAGCTTCACCTATGCGTCGTTTAAGCCCTGCAAATATTACCTGGCTGAAGGTGATCATCTATCTTTGCGCCATTTTGCCTTTTTTCTGGATTGTGCTTTCGATTAATCAGGGCTGGTTCAGCGCCGATCCCGCCAAAGATATTCAGCATTTTACCGGTAGGATGACTCTGAAATTTTTACTGGTCACTCTGCTGGTTACGCCTGTCGCACGTTACGGAAAACAGCCGCTGCTGATCCGCACCCGTCGTTTGCTGGGTTTATGGTGTTTCGCGTGGGGAACGCTGCATCTTCTCAGCTATTCCTTCCTTGAACTGGGCATCAGTAATCTTCGCCTGCTCGGCAGTGAACTGATATCACGTCCGTATCTGACGCTCGGTATCATCTGCTGGGTTCTCCTGCTGGCATTGGCCTGCACTTCTCCCATGTGGGCACAGCGCAAATTGGGGTCAAAATGGCAGAAGTTGCACAATTTCATTTATCTGATCGCGGTACTTGCGCCGATCCACTACCTTTGGTCGGTAAAAGTGTTATCCCCGCAACCCGTCATTTACGCATTACTGGCGGTGATCTTGTTGGCATTTCGTTATAAAAAATTCCGCCAGTGGCTGCGATAAGCGGTGGAACTTTTCTGTGTTCTGCCCCTCATAATTCCGGCAATCACCCTCACATTCTCCGGGCGAGGGTTGATTATCTTCGCTGATAAGACCAGTATTTAGCTGCGAATTGCCACGATATCATTATAATGCCCGACCTCATGCCGAAGAGACGGGTCGATTTGCCGCGAAATAGGTGACAAATCGGTGACATCAGGGTATTTTCTACAATCTTTGTCTAATTGCCGGAGATAGGCTCACAATGGCGCATAAGTTTGACATTTTGCTACTGAACGGTCCTAACCTGAATTTGTTAGGCACCCGTGAGCCTGAAACGTACGGACACACCACGCTCAACGATATTGTTAAAGGTTTGGAAGTTCAGGCTGCTGCTGCTGATGTAGCACTCAGCCATCTGCAATCCAACGCAGAACATGTCCTGATTGAACGCATTCATCAGGCACGCGGAAACGTCGATTTTATTCTGATCAATCCCGCGGCCTTTACCCATACCAGCGTGGCGCTGCGCGATGCATTACTGGGGGTGTCGATTCCGTTTATCGAGATTCATCTGTCGAATGTACATGCCCGCGAAGCGTTCCGGCATCATTCCTATCTTTCCGACATCGCAGTGGGCGTTATTTGCGGACTTGGCGCAGATGGCTACCACTTTGCATTACAGGCAGCGGTTAATCGCTTGTCAAAAACCCACTAATTTCTACGCAAAAAGAGTACGGAATCACACCCATGGATATTCGTAAAATTAAAAAACTGATCGAACTGGTTGAAGAATCAGGCATTTCTGAACTGGAAATTTCTGAAGGCGAAGAATCAGTACGTATCAGCCGTGCTGCACCTGCGCAGGCTTATCCAATGATGCAACAGGCTTATGCTATGCCTGTACAACAACAGCCAGGTCTGGCTGCTGCGGTCGCGCCAGCTGCTGCGCCTGCAGAAGCGGCTCCGGCTGCCATCAGCGGTCATATCGTTCGCTCACCGATGGTAGGTACCTTCTACCGTACGCCAAGCCCGGACGCTAAAGCCTTCATCGAAGTGGGTCAGAAAGTGAACGCCGGCGATACCCTGTGTATCGTTGAAGCGATGAAAATGATGAACCAAATCGAAGCAGACAAATCCGGTGTTGTTAAAGCAATTCTGGTAGAAAGCGGCCAACCGGTTGAGTTCGACGAGCCGCTGGTCGTCATCGAATAACGAGGCGTACCATGGTAGATAAAATTGTTATCGCGAACCGCGGCGAGATTGCCCTGCGTATTTTGCGTGCCTGTAAAGAAATGGGCATCAAAACCGTTGCTGTGCACTCCACTGCTGACCGTGACCTGAAACACGTGCTGCTGGCAGACGAAACCGTCTGTATCGGTCCTGCACCTTCAGTAAAAAGCTATCTGAACATCCCTGCCATTATCGCGGCGGCAGAAATCACTGGAGCGGTGGCTATTCACCCTGGCTATGGTTTCCTGTCCGAGAATGCTGATTTTGCAGAGCAGGTTGAGCGTTCTGGTTTTATCTTCATCGGCCCGAAAGCTGAAACTATCCGCCTGATGGGCGACAAAGTTTCTGCGATCCACGCGATGAAAGCGGCTGGCGTACCTTGCGTACCTGGCTCTGATGGCCCGCTGGGCGACGACATGGATCAAAACCGTGCCTTCGCTAAACGCATCGGCTATCCGGTCATCATCAAAGCTTCTGGCGGCGGCGGTGGTCGTGGTATGCGTGTTGTGCGCAGCGACAAAGACCTTGAGCAATCCATCAACATGACCCGTGCGGAAGCCAAAGCGGCTTTCAACAACGACATGGTTTACATGGAAAAATACCTGGAAAACCCACGTCACGTGGAAATTCAGGTACTGGCTGACGGCCAGGGCAATGCGGTTTATCTGGCTGAACGTGACTGCTCTATGCAGCGTCGTCACCAGAAAGTCGTGGAAGAAGCGCCAGCACCGGGCATCACTGAAGAACTGCGTCGTTTCATCGGCGAACGTTGTTCAAAAGCCTGTGTGGATATCGGCTACCGTGGCGCAGGTACTTTCGAGTTCCTGTATGAGAACGGTGAGTTCTTCTTCATCGAAATGAACACCCGTATCCAGGTTGAGCATCCGGTTACCGAGATGATCACTGGTGTGGATTTGATCAAAGAGCAGCTGCGCATTGCGTCCGGCCAGCCACTGTCGATCAAACAAAGCGAAGTGAAAGTCAAAGGCCATGCGGTGGAATGCCGCATTAACGCGGAAGACCCTAACACCTTCCTGCCAAGCCCGGGCAAAATCACGCGTTTCCACGCACCTGGCGGCTTCGGTGTTCGTTGGGAATCGCACATTTACGCAGGCTACACTGTGCCTCCGTACTACGATTCCATGATTGGTAAACTGATCACTTACGGCGAAACCCGTGAAGTGGCGATTGCCCGCATGAAAAATGCACTGGCAGAACTGATCATCGACGGCATCAAAACCAACATTGATCTGCAAATGCGCATTATGGACGACGAGAACTTCCAGCACGGTGGGACTAACATCCACTATCTGGAGAAAAAACTCGGTTTGCAGGAAAAATAATAAGACCGTACCGTCGCGTACATCTTATCAAGGCCGGATATTCCGGCCTTTTTTTCATTTATGGGGAAGTGGAAATGGATCAACGTTTCTTACAAGCCAACCGCGAAGCCCGCTGGGCGTTTGGGCTGACGATTGCCTATCTGCTGGCATGGAGTTTTGCCGCTTATATTCCTGACGATAAACAGGGCATCACCGGCCTGCCGCACTGGTTTGAAATGGCCTGTCTGCTGGTACCGCTGATATTCGTTCTTTTAAGCTGGCTGATGGTTCGCGTGATTTATCGCGATATTCCGCTGGAGGATCATCATGCAGACTGAAGTCTTGTTGCCACTGATTGCCTATCTGCTGCTGGTATTCGGGCTGTCTGTGTATGCCTACACGCGTCGCGAACAGGGCAACTTCCTCACCGAGTATTTCCTCGGTAACCGCTCGATGGGCGGCTTCGTACTGGCCATGACTCTTACCGCTACCTACATCAGCGCCAGTTCGTTTATCGGCGGTCCCGGTGCTGCATACAAGTTCGGCCTTGGCTGGGTGTTGCTGGCGATGATCCAGCTGCCTGCTGTCTGGCTTTCACTGGGCGTGCTGGGCAAAAAATTCGCCATTCTGGCGCGCCGTTATAACGCAGTTACCCTGAATGACATGCTGTTTGCGCGCTACCAGAGCCGCCTGCTGGTCTGGCTGGCGAGTCTGAGTCTGCTGGTGGCATTTCTGGGTGCGATGACCGTGCAGTTCATCGGTGGTGCGCGTTTGCTGGAAACCGCCGCCGGTATCCCTTACGACACCGGTCTGCTGATTTTCGGCATCAGCATCGCGTTGTATACCGCGTTTGGTGGCTTTCGTGCCAGCGTGCTCAATGATGCCATGCAAGGTCTGGTGATGCTTCTGGGGACCATTTTGCTGCTGGTAGCGGTGATCCATGCCGCCGGAGGGTTGCACAGTGCCGTTGATAAGCTTCAGCAAATCGACCCGAAACTGGTTTCCGTTCATGGCGGAGATGACGTGCTGTCACTGCCGTTCATGGCCTCGTTCTGGATTTTAGTGTGCTTTGGTGTGATTGGCCTGCCGCACACGGCGGTGCGTTGTATTTCCTATAAAGACAGCAAAGCGGTGCACCGCGGCATCGTGCTGGGCACCATCGTGGTCGCCGTACTGATGCTCGGTATGCATCTGGCTGGCGCACTCGGGCGCGCGGTTTTACCTGATCTGAAAATTCCCGATCAGGTGATCCCGACGCTGATGATCACCGTGCTGCCACCTTACGCCGCCGGGATTTTCCTGGCCGCACCGATGGCTGCCATTATGTCGACCATCAACGCACAGCTTTTACAGTCATCAGCGACTATCGTTAAAGACTTATACCTCGGCATTAAACCGGAGCAGTTAACCAACGAGCGTAAGCTGAAGCGGTTCTCGAGCTGGGCGACCTTTGTGCTGGGATTGCTGGTATTACTGGCCGCATGGCGTCCGCCGGAAATGATTATCTGGCTGAACCTGCTGGCGTTTGGCGGGCTGGAGGCAGTGTTCCTGTGGCCGCTGGTGCTCGGTTTGTACTGGGAGCGCGCCAATGCTGCCGGGGCGCTGAGCTCAATGATTGTTGGCGCAGTTTGTTATACCCTGCTTGCCAGTATCGACCTGCACATCGCCGGTCTGCATCCGATTGTGCCGTCGCTGTTGCTGAGCCTGCTGGCATTTTATGTCGGCAATAAGTTTGGTAAACAGCCACGCGAAACCGTACTCAAGCCGTCCTGACCGGGCGGCACTGATTTTACAGATTGTTAAGAAGAGAATGGCTATGCCTTGGATCCAACTGAAAATTAATACCACCGGTAACGACGCGGAAACGCTGAGCGACGCGCTTATCGAAAGTGGCGCCGTGTCCGTGACTTTCCAGGATACCCACGATAATCCGGTCTTCGAACCGCTGCCGGGCGAAACCCTGCTGTGGGGCGATACCGACGCTATCGGCCTGTACGATGCGGAAACCGACATGGAAGAAGTGGTCGCCATGCTGGAAAACGAACCGCTGCTGGGCAAAGGTTTCGTGCACAAAATCGAACAGCTGGAAGATAAAGACTGGGAACGCGAATGGATGGATAACTTCCACCCGATGCGTTTTGGCGAGCGTCTGTGGATTTGCCCAAGCTGGCGCGATGTGCCGGATCCGAATGCTGTCAACGTGATGCTCGATCCGGGCCTGGCATTTGGCACCGGCACCCATCCGACCACCGCGATGTGTCTGCAATGGCTCGACAGTCTGGATCTGACCGATAAAACGGTGATCGACTTCGGCTGCGGGTCGGGCATTCTGGCGATCGCTGCGCTGAAACTCGGTGCAAAACACGTCGTCGGGATCGACATCGATCCACAGGCGATTCAGGCCAGCCGGGATAACGCCGAGCGTAACGGCGTTTCAGAGCGTCTGTCGTTGTACCTGCCGAAAGACCAGCCAGAGAACCTGTCAGCCGACGTGGTCGTCGCTAATATCCTTGCAGGCCCTCTGCGCGAACTGGCACCGCTTATCAGCGTGCTGCCGGTTGCAGGCGGTCATCTGGGGCTTTCCGGCGTTCTGGCCAGCCAGGCGCAAAGCGTGGCGGATGCCTACAAAGATAAATTTGAACTGGATGCGGTGGCCGAGAAAGAAGAATGGTGCCGCATTACCGGCGTCAAAAAAGCCTGATAGCTGTCACCCGCTCTTTCTTTTTGTGCATAAAGAGCGGGTTTTCCCCCATAAACCTCTTCTGAACTTTTCTTATATTTATCCTGCCGCACCAAACCCTTACACTTCGCATGGTATTTATTACTCAACGAACGAAAGGGATATCTTTTGAAAGGAAAATTGCTGTTTATTGCACTTGCTGCATTTTCAGTGTCTGCGGCTGCGACAGATGCGCCACACTGGTCCTATGACGGCGATGCCGCCCCGCAAAATTGGTCTAAACTCAGCCCGGATTTCCATCTGTGCGAACAGGGCAAAGCACAGTCGCCTATCGATATCAAAGAAGCGTTACCGGTGCATCCCCGCCCGCTTAAACTCAGCTATCAGTTACCGCCGGTGAGTGTCACTAATAACGGCCATAGCGTGCAGGTCAATGTTCAGCAAGGTGATTTTGCCACGCTGGACGGGGATAAATTCGTCCTTCAGCAGTTCCACTTCCATTCCCCGAGCGAAAACACTCTCAACGGTAAATCCTTCCCGATGGAAGCGCACTTTGTGCATATGGATGCTGAGGGTGAAGTTGCGGTAATTGCGGTGATGTTCGAGACCGGTAAGGCCAATCCGGAACTGGAAAAGATCTGGCAACAGATGCCAGAAAAAGCGGGCGAATCGGTCATGCTGAAAGAGAAAGTCAGTCTTGATGGACTGCTGCCTAAAGATCTCACCCATTACCGCTTCAGCGGATCGCTGACCACCCCGCCATGCACTGAAGGCGTTCGCTGGCTGGTCGTGAAACAGCCTCAGACGCTGTCTGAAGCGCAACTGGAAAAATTCCAGCATGTTATGCATCATGCAAATAACCGTCCTGTACAGGGTCTGCATGGCCGCGTGGTGGTCGACGAATAATCTAGCCTGAACCCTGAGACGCAGACAGGGCTTCTGCGTCTCTTACTGTTGCCTTTCTTAGTTTCTGAAAATCAGTCACTTTTTGACCAAAAGACGATCTGCGTCACGGATTTTTGTGGTGATTGCTGCTTAAAACGTCAAATCTGCCCTTAGATTCAACTGATATAACAGGATGTTTCAGAGAGATATTAGGAATTTGCATAAGCGCACAATTTGACCTTCGTCACATAACTCAATGTAAAACCAAGACAAAAAATCTAATTGCTCTGAATTTCACCATTGGCAAGGTATTTTCTTATCCAATTGCTCAAAGTTTGGCCTTTCATATCGCAACGAAAATGCGTAATATACGCGCCCTTGCGGACATCAGTATGGTCATTCCTAGTTCATGCGCATCGGACACCACCAGCTTACAAATTGCCTGATTGCGGCCCCGATGGCCGGTATCACTGACCGACCATTTCGTGCCTTATGTCATGCGATGGGGGCTGGAATGGCAGTATCTGAAATGCTCTCCTCCAATCCGGAGGTGTGGCGGACGGATAAGTCACGTTTGCGCATGGTACATAACGATGAACCGGGGATCCGCGCCGTGCAAATTGCCGGTTGTGACCCCGAAGATATGGCGGCTGCTGCACGAATTAACGTGGAAAGCGGTGCGCAAATCATTGATATCAATATGGGCTGCCCGGCCAAGAAAGTGAACCGCAAACTGGCAGGTTCTGCATTATTGCAGTATCCGGATTTGGTCAAACAAATCCTCACTACCGTAGTGAATGCGGTAGATGTGCCAGTCACGTTGAAAATTCGTACTGGTTGGGCACCGGAACACCGTAACTGTGTACAAATTGCCCAATTGGCTGAAGACTGTGGAATTCAGGCCCTGACTATTCATGGCCGAACCCGTGCCTGTCTCTTCAATGGAGAAGCAGAGTACGACAGTATTCGGACAGTTAAGCAGAGTGTTTCCATTCCGATTATCGCGAATGGCGACATAACTGACCCGCATAAAGCCAGAGCGGTGCTCGACTACACCGGAGCTGATGCTCTGATGATAGGACGTGCCGCTCAGGGGAGACCCTGGATCTTCCGGGAAATCCAGCATTATCTGGACACAGGGGAGCTGTTACCTCCACCGCCTATGGGTGAGGTTCAGCGCTTGTTACTAGGGCACGTACGGGAATTGCACGACTTTTACGGTCAAGGCAAGGGATTTCGTATCGCTCGTAAGCATGTTTCCTGGTATCTCCAGGAGCATGCCCCAAATGACCAGTTTCGGCGCTCCTTCAACGCCATAGAGGATGCCAGCGAACAGCTGGAGGCGTTGGAAGCATATTTCGAAAATCTTGCGTAACAAAAAAGAGCTGACAGAACTATGTTCGAACAACGCGTGAATTCTGACGTACTGACCGTTTCTACCGTTAATTCTCAGGATCAGGTAACCCAAAAACCCCTGCGTGACTCGGTAAAACAAGCACTTAAGGGCTATTTTGCTCAATTGAATGGTCAGGACGTGAATGACCTGTATGAGTTGGTATTGGCTGAAGTTGAACAGCCACTGTTAGACATGGTGATGCAGTATACCCGTGGCAACCAGACTCGTGCGGCCCTGATGATGGGTATCAACCGCGGTACGCTGCGTAAGAAATTGAAAAAATACGGCATGAACTGATACTAATCAGTCGATGTCTTAAAAAGGCGCTTTTCCGCAAGGGGAGCGCCTTTTTGTTTTCTGTTTTTTATATTTACGGATTCTTTAGCAGCAAACCTTTAGCCCAAAATTTGCGCAAAACCTAACCCAGATCAACCCAAATGAGAATAATTCTCCCCTGCATTTCGCGATAAAGCACTACCTTATACAGACAATAAAAACGTCTCCGGGAGTCACACTGATGAAGCCACTTTATCTACGTTTTACCGCGGCAATGAATAAACCTGATCTGGCTATTTTACTGCTGCGTATCACTTACGGTCTGCTGATTTTTCATGGCTGGCATAAGCTGCATGACGGACTGGGCGGTATACAGGGGATGCTGGCAGGTTATGGTATTCCGGCGTTTGTCGCCTACGGCGTAATTATCGGTGAGGTCATCGCCCCGATCATGATGATATTGGGTATCTTCACCCGTCTCGCCGCTCTGTCTGCTGCAGCGACGATGGTCGTGGCCTGGCTGATGGTCGGTATCCACCATACGTTTGCATTGTCACCGGTGGGTGCCTGGGCCATTGAAGACATCGTGTATTACTTCATGGCAGCCATAGTGATCGCGCTGTACGGTAGCGGGCGTTATTCCATTATGAGCAACCCGCTCTACCGCTGATATTCCTTTTTAGCATGTCTGATCCGTCAGGCATGCTGATACCGCATATCGACCATTTTATTTTCCAAAAGCTAATATCTTCTTTACTTAGCGTTTTCGTTTGTCTGTCCAAAAGTAGACGTAAAAAAATGGTAAAGAGTCCGTTTATCGGACAATTTCCCCCTCCGGTTAGATCAAGCAGCATGTTATACTCTGTGCAAGAGTCGTATTCGCTCGCTCAACGCCTACGGACAGCCCTTCAGCTTCGCGATCCCGCCTTTTAAAAGTGTCTTCTTAGAGTAAAAATTGCGTCAACTTGTGTCTTTTCAAAAACGTTTGCCAGCACATGCTGTCCCACTCTATGTCAGACAATCCGTATCGCGAATGAGCCAACTCCTTACGCGTTACCTCGGTTTTTTATGCAGATGATTAGGCTTTTATGACTTCTCCTCGCTTTCGTGCTTCATTTTTACATCCACGTTACTGGCTGACCTGGTTTGGCCTGGGCGTACTGTTCCTGCTGGTTCAGCTGCCTTATCCGGTGTTAAACCGTCTGGGTATCTGGCTTGGCCGAACGTCGATGCGTTTCCTGAAACGCCGCGTGTCAATAACGCGCCGTAACCTGCAATTGTGCTTCCCGGATCTGCCTTCTGATCAGGTTGAAGCCCGCATTGTCAGCAATTTTGAATCCCTCGGTATGGGCTTACTGGAAACCGGCATGGCCTGGTTCTGGTCGGATGCCCGTGTGAAACGCTGGTTTGACGTCAGCGGCCTGCACAACCTGAAAAAGGCGCAGGAAAACAAAAAAGGCGTACTGGTGATTGGCGTGCATTTCATGTCACTGGAACTGGGCGGGCGTGCGATGGGCTTATGTCAGCCGATGATGGCGATGTACCGTCCGCACAACAATAAAGCGATGGAATTTGTGCAGACCTGGGGTCGTATGCGCTCCAACAAGGCAATGCTCGATCGCAAAGATTTACGCGGTATGGTTCACGCTCTGAAAAAAGGCGAAGCGGTCTGGTTTGCGCCGGATCAGGACTACGGCCCGCGCGGCAGCGTCTTTGCCCCCCTGTTTGCCGTCGATCAGGCTGCCACCACCAGCGGTACCTTCATGCTGGCGCGTCTGGCGAAACCGGCGCTGGTCACCGTAGTACTGGTGCGCAAAGCCTTAGGTAAAGGCTATGAGCTGGTGATCCAACCTGAGTTGCAGGATTACCCGATCGATGACGAAATGGCGGCTGCGGCTTACATGAATCACGTTATCGAGAAAGAGATTATGCGTGCGCCCGATCAGTATCTCTGGTTGCACCGCCGCTTTAAAACCCGTCCGGCAGGAACGCCCTCTCTTTATAGATAAGTGCTTTATAGCTAAGTGCCAGACGTGATAAAACGGAAGCCCGATGCAATGCGTCGGGCTTTTTCATTGAACAGCATCCATAAGAGATTTGTAATTTTCATGGCTAAAAAACCTGACGCGACACCTTCCATCTTTGACCATCTCAAAGAGGAAGACAGCTTTGACCTCTGGGGACGCTCCGGCCTCAGCACTGCACTGAACAAAGCCAAACCTAAAGCGCCGGATAACGAGCAGATTGCCGCCGCACGTAAAATGATCCAAGGCGGTAAAGATCAGGCCAAATAACACGTCTGTCTTTCTCTGTTGCACTGATAACGACTCTGCCGTAAATCCCGTTATGTCTGAATATCTCTCAGGCCATCCGGTCTGAGAGATTTACTCATCGTTTTGCCTCATTTTTTTACCCAATATGACACCGCATTTCACTTCCCTTCAAAGACCGCGATCTGCACTCCAATATTGAAATAATCCGCTCCCTTTTAAAGCAGCCACATTGACCGCGCACCGAAACAGGGCAATAAATTTTATACACCTCATCAATGTTACTGAGCAATTCCTCTACGCGACTTGATTGATGGGGTGTTTTCGATGTTGGCACTCCCTTTGCAAAGACAGGTGCAGAGGGCGTTGCCCCATAAACAGACAGGGTGCTCCGGCACTCACACAATAATAATTTTCAATTTTGTCTCACAGGACGCTTAATGAAAAAAATATTGCTCTCAACGCTGATTGCCGCAGCAAGCTTCGTGACACTGGCTGGTCAGGCTCACGCAGGTACCACTCTGGATGCAGTTAAAAAGAAAGGATTTGTTCAATGCGGTATCAGCGATGGCCTGCCAGGCTTCTCTTACGCTGACTCCAAAGGCAAATTCACCGGTATTGACGTTGACCTCTGCCGCGCAGTGGCTGCTGCCGTGTTTGGTGATGCTGAGAAAGTGAAATACACCCCCCTGACCGCAAAAGAGCGTTTCACCGCGCTGCAGTCTGGCGAAGTGGACATCCTGTCACGTAATACCACCTGGACCTCTTCCCGCGATGCGGGCATGGGCATGATTTTCGCCGGCGTAAACTATTACGACGGTATCGGCTTCCTGACTCACCAGAAAGCCGGCCTGAAAAGCGCCAAAGAACTTGATGGCGCCACCGTCTGTCTGCAGGCCGGTACGGATACCGAGCTGAACGTAGCTGACTACTTCAAAGCCAACAAAATGACTTACACCCCGGTCACCTTTGACCGTTCAGACGAAAGCGCCAAAGCGCTGGACTCAGGCCGTTGTGACACCCTGGCCTCTGACCAGTCTCAGCTGTACGCACTGCGTATCAAACTGGGCAAACCGGATGACTTCATCGTTCTGCCAGAAGTCATTTCTAAAGAACCTCTGGGTCCGGTCGTTCGCCGTGGTGACGAAGACTGGCTGGCTATCGTGCGCTGGTCACTGTTCGCGATGCTGAACGCCGAAGAAATGGGCGTGACGTCTGCCAACGTCGATCAGCTGGCGGCAAACCCGACCACGCCTGACATGAGCAACCTGCTGGGCAAAACCGGCACTTACGGCGCTGATCTGAAAGTGCCTAATGACTGGGTGGTTAAAATCGTTAAACAGGTCGGCAACTACGGCGAAAGCTTTGAGCGTAACGTCGGTCAGGGCAGCGAGCTGAAAATCAAGCGTGGTCAGAACGCATTGTGGAATAAAGGCGGGATCCAGTACGCCCCACCAGTCCGTTGATCCCGTTTTTTAAATAAGATTTGTTTAAGAAATTGCATACAAAATCCCCAAAGTAATTGGCGTTGCAGCAAGGCAGCAAACGAGTGAATCCCGAGGAGCTTACTCAGGTAAGTGATTCGGGTGAGCACGTGCAGCCAACGCAGCTGCGGCGTCAAGTACGACGGGGATTTCGAGGTCATTACTATGTCGCAACGCCCAACCGTAAAGGCGTCGTTCTCGCTGACCAACCCAGCGGTACGGGCCTGGATTTACCAAATTTTCGCGGTGGTGTTGCTGGTAGCCTGTCTGGGTTACCTGCTCCACAACACCATTACCAATCTGACTACACGAGGGATCACCTCGGGATTTGCGTTTCTTGAAAAGGGTGCCGGTTTCGGCATTGTTCAGCATCTTATCGACTACCAGGAAGGCGACACGTACGCCCGCGTATTTGTTATCGGTCTGCTGAATACGCTGCTGGTTTCCGCGCTGTGTATCGTTTTTGCTTCCATCCTCGGGTTCATTATCGGCTTAGGACGCCTTTCCGATAACTGGCTGATCCGTAAAGTCTCGACGGTCTATATCGAGACGTTCCGTAATATTCCACCGCTGCTGCAAATCTTCTTCTGGTACTTCGCCGTACTGCGCAACCTGCCGGGCCCGCGTCAGAGCCTGAATGCTTTTGACCTGGCTTTCGTGAGTAACCGCGGCCTGTATCTGCCGTCGCCGGAACTGGCGCCGGGCAGTCTGGCGGGATTTATCGCCCTGCTGCTGGCGATTTTTGGCATCGTCGCGCTGCAACGCTACAACCACTTCCGCCAGATCCATACCGGACGCGTCTGGCATATCTGGCCATGGGCGATTGTTATGCTGGTTGTGTTTCCGGCGCTGGCGCACCTGATTTTCGGGCCTGCCCTGCACTGGGATGTGCCTGCGCTGCGCGGTTTTAACTTCCGCGGCGGCATGGTTTTGATCCCGGAACTGGCGGCGTTAACGCTGGCGTTATCGGTGTATACCTCGACGTTTATCGCTGAAGTGATCCGCTCCGGCATTCAGTCTGTTTCGCACGGCCAGCACGAAGCCGCCCGTTCGCTCGGTCTGCCGAATCCGGTCACGCTGCGACAAGTGATTTTGCCGCAGGCAATGCGGGTGATCATCCCGCCGCTGACCAGCCAGTATCTGAACATCGTGAAAAACTCCTCTCTGGCCGCCGCTATCGGTTATCCGGATATGGTGTCGCTGTTCGCCGGTACGGTGCTCAACCAGACCGGTCAGGCGATTGAAACCATTGCTATCACCATGTCGGTTTACCTGATCATCAGTCTGGTGATTTCGTTCCTGATGAATATTTACAACCGGCGTATCGCGCTGGTCGAGCGTTAAGGGAAACCCATGACGATGACAACACTTCCTCCCGGAGTCAGAGCCGTGAAACCCGGAACGCCACTCGGTACCGCGGTGCTCTGGGCGCGTAAAAACCTGTTCTCCAGCTGGTTCAACAGTTTGCTGACGCTGTTTTGTTTATGGCTGATGTGGCTGGTGATCCCTCCGCTGCTGAACTGGGTGATTTTCCAGGCCAACTGGGTCGGCACGGCGCGAACTGACTGCACCAAAGCCGGTGCCTGCTGGGTGTTTATCCATGCTCGTTTCGGCCAGTTTATGTACGGGTTATACCCGTTTGATCAGCGCTGGCGCATCAACGTCACACTGATTGTCGGCCTGCTGACCCTTGCGCCGATCTTTTTCAAAGCCACGCCACACCGCGGACGTTATATCGCCTGCTGGATGGTGCTGTTCCCGATTTTCACCTGGTTCATGTTGTATGGCGGATTCTTTGGTCTGAGCCGCGTCGAGACCCGCCAGTGGGGCGGCCTGACGCTGACGCTGATTATCGCCGCTGTCGGTATCGCCGGGGCATTGCCGCTGGGAATTATGCTCGCGCTGGCACGTCGTTCACGTCTGCCCATCGTGCGTATTCTGTCGGTGGTTTTCATTGAGTTCTGGCGTGGTGTGCCGCTGATCACCGTGCTGTTTATGTCCTCGGTGATGCTGCCGCTGTTTATGACCGAAGGGACGAGCATCGACAAACTGGTGCGCGCACTGGTGGGTGTGGTGCTGTTCCAGTCGGCGTACGTCGCGGAAGTGGTGCGCGGCGGGCTACAGGCGCTGCCGAAAGGCCAGACTGAAGCCGCCGAATCACTGGCGCTGGGTTACTGGAAAACGCAGGGATTAGTCATTCTGCCGCAGGCGCTGAAAATGGTGATACCGGGTCTGGTGAACACCATCATCGCGCTGTTCAAAGATACCAGTCTGGTGATCATCATCGGCCTGTTTGACCTGTTCAGCAGCGTACAGCAAGCCACCGTCGATCCGGAATGGCTGGGCATGTCGACCGAAGGCTACGTCTTCGCCGCCGCCGTTTACTGGATTTTCTGTTTTAGCATGTCGCGTTATAGCCAGCATCTGGAAAGACGCTTTCACACCGGACGTTCCGCACACTGAGGTAAACCATGAGCGACCATCAAGTCACTGAAAACCAAAATATGATGATCACGCTGGAAAACGTGAATAAGTGGTACGGACAATTCCACGTATTGAAAGACATTAATCTGAGCGTCAAACCGCGCGAACGCATCGTCCTTTGCGGCCCTTCCGGTTCAGGGAAATCAACGACCATTCGTTGCATTAACCATCTGGAAGAGCACCAGCAAGGGCGCATCGTGGTGGACGGCACTGAACTGAATGATGATCTGCGCAATATCGAACGCGTACGTACCGAAGTGGGCATGGTGTTCCAGCACTTCAATTTGTTCCCGCATCTGACCGTGTTACAAAACTGCACTCTGGCACCGTGCTGGGTACGCAAGATGCCGAAGAAAGAAGCCGAAGAACTGGCGATGCATTATCTGAAACGCGTGCGTATCGCCGAACATGCCAATAAATTTCCCGGCCAGCTTTCCGGCGGCCAGCAACAGCGTGTGGCGATCGCCCGTTCGCTGTGCATGAAGCCAAAAATCATGCTGTTTGATGAACCGACATCGGCGCTCGATCCGGAAATGGTGAAAGAGGTGCTGGATACCATGATCACGCTGGCGGAAGAAGGCATGACCATGTTGTGCGTGACGCACGAAATGGGATTTGCGCGAACCGTCGCCGACCGGGTGATCTTTATGGATCGCGGGGAGATCGTTGAGCAGGCGCCGCCGCTGGAGTTCTTTGCGAATCCGAAGTCGGCGAGGACAAGGGAGTTCTTATCACAGGTGATTCATTAACTTTTCTGCGCCCTTCGAAAAAGGGGAATCATCAAAGATTTGGCTTTTGCTCCTCCCCCTGCGAAGGGGGAGGTTGGGAGGGGGTTTTACATACAAAGCAATAAGTTAAAGCACACTTTGAATTTAGTTTTTGACCTTCATACCCCACCCCAGCCCTCCCCTTCGCAGGGGAGGGAGCATTAATCATCACCACATCACTCCCCCGATCACCGGCGCAATCACCACGGTGACAACTCCCGCCAGCATCATTACCAGACTCGATACCACGCCTTCTTCCGCGCCCAGCTCATAGGCTCTCGCCGTACCCGCACCGTGCGACGCCGCACCAAACCCGGCGCCTTTTGCCAGTCCGCTTTTTACTGCCAGACGCAGAAACAGCATATCGCCGACCGCCATGCCGAATACGCCGGTGATCACCACAAACAACGCGACCAGATCCGGCTGACCGCCCATTTGCTTCGCCGCTGCCAGCGCGAACGGTGTGGTGATGGAACGCACCGCCAGACTGCGCTGAATCTCTTCAGGCAAGGTCAGCATCCGCGCCAGCCAGACGGAGCTGCTGACCGCCACCACAATCGCGGTCAGCACGCCCGCACTCAGCGACATCCAGTGACGGCGGATCACCGCCATATTCTCGTAAACCGGCACCGCAAACGCGATAGTTGAAGGCCCGAGCAGCCATAACAACCAGTGCGTTTCGCCGATGTAATCCTGATACGAGGTGTGCGTCACCACCAGCAAGACAACCAGCACAATCGGCGTGAACACCAGCGGCATCAGCAGCAACGTGCGTTTCTGGCGGTAAAGTTTCTTGTTGGCGTAATACAGCCCGAGCGTGATGACAAAACACAGAATGCTGATAAGAAGATCAGTCACGGCTCGCCTTCCTTGTCGCCAGACGTTGTTCCAGACGATAAACTTTATCAACCACCACCGCCGTCGCACCGAGGGTCAGTACGGTACTGACACCAATCACCAGAAAAATTTTCCAGCCCTCGATCATCAGCAACTGAGCGTAATTTACCACCGCCACCACGGCAGGCACGAAGAACAACAGCATTTCCGCCAGCAGCCAGCGGGAACCGGCTTTCACCCATTTCACCGGCAAAATGCGGAACATAATCAGCAGTAAAAGCATCAGCATGCCGACAATATTGGCAGGTAACGGCAGATGTAATGCGGTGACCAGCCGATCGGCGATAACGAATAACACCGCGTACAGCACCACCTGAACGGGGATCTGACAGCGGGTCAGCAGGGACGGCGCTTTCGTGCGCAACGCCAGCAACATGGGGACGACCTCGAAAGAGGGAAAAGTGTGAAAATGAAGTATACGCTGGCAGGAAACCGGTAAAGAAATGAATTAAAATCATAAAAATGATTCCAGTTTGGAATACTTTGTTACTCGCCGATCTGACCGGGGAAACATCAGCCCATGGACGTCCGTACCTTACGCTATTTTGTCGAAGTGGTTCGCCAGCAGAGCTTTACCCGCGCGGCGGAAAAGCTGTTCGTCACGCAACCGACGATCAGCAAAATGCTGCGTCATCTCGAAGAAGAACTGGAATGCACGCTGATTGTTCGTGAAGGACGGCGTTTACGGCTGACTGACAGCGGTCAGGCGCTGTATCAGCGCGGGCTGAATATTCTTGAAGAATTCCGCCAGCTGGAAGCCGAACTCGAAGATATCAACTCACTTAAATCCGGTCACCTGCGGCTGGGCATTCCGCCGATGGTGGGCACACAAATCGCGCCGCTTATTAGCAGTTTCCGCCAGCAGTATCCGGGTATCGAACTGATTATTTCCGAATTTGGCGGCTTGACCGTGCAACAGGCGGTGATCTCCGGCGAGCTGGATCTGGCGCTCACCGCCCTGCCCGCCGACGCAGTGCCTTCCATCGCCTCATTGCTGCTGTTCAGTCATCCGCTGTGCGTGGTGGTGCCGCGCACGCCGCACTGGCTGAACCGCACGCGCATCGGGTTCAGTGATCTGGCTGATGAAAGTATTCTGATTTATAACGAAGATTTTGCACTGTATCGCCAGCTGATGGATGCGTTTTCCGCTCACGGTTTTACGCCCAAAATTGCCGCACGCAGCGGTCAGTGGGATTTCTTAGCCGCGATGGTGCAAACCGGCATGGGCGTGGCGATTTTGCCGGAGCCTGTCTGTCAGCGGCTGGATAAAAACGCGCTGATGTGGCTGCCGCTGGATCCGCTGATGCCGTGGCAACTGGGGCTTATCTGGCATCAGGGCAGTTATCTTTCACACAGCGCCCAGGCGTGGATCACGCTGTGCAGAGATTACTGGAAATAGCGGGAAGCAACGGGAAGTAACCGGAAATAGCAGGCAATAAAAAACCGCGTGAACGTTGCAGCGCACGCGGTTTTATTTCTGACAGAAGTTAAACTTCTTTTTCTACAAGAAGCGCTTCAAGTAAATCGAGATCATGCAGCAGTTTTTGCAGCGTCTCATTACTGATTTTCTGCGTGGCGCGCAGGTGATACAGCTCACCGCGTTCAGCGCGCAGCGCAGTCAGACGGAAGCGACGCTCGAGGTTTTCCAGCTTCAGCGCAGTTTCCATATCATCGCGGTTGGCCGTGCGTCGTCGCAGAGTCCCGATAACCCGCGAGCTGATTTCCTTCAGCGTCTGCTCGTCGATGTTTTCTTCAGTATCCGCCGCCAGACGTTCCTCCATCTTATGCAGGCTTTCTATCGCCACTTCCGCCGCGATAGATTTCGCCATGCGTTCTTCTTCGCGATACGCGGTGCCATCCGCCACCACCACGCCTTTAAGCAGGAACGGCAAGGCAATCACGCCCGCAATCAGCGAGAACAGAATGACGCCGGTCGCCAGGAACACCAGCTGATAGCGCGACGGGAACGCCGAACCATCGGCGAGGAACAGCGGAATTGACAGCACACCCGCCAGCGTAATCGCCCCGCGCACACCGGCGAAGGATGCCACCCACAGCTCACGCGTACTGTAGTTGCCAAACAGCAGCGGTTTCTTTTTCAGGAAACGGTTGCTGAAATTTTTCATCACCCACAGCCAGACGAAACGCAGGATCAGCAGCGCAAAGTAGATAATCCCGACGTCTGCAAACAGATGCCACGTCACGATAGACGGATCGTGTGTCGCCTGATCAATTGAGTTCTCAAGGATGCCCGGCAATTGCAGGCCCAGCATAATGAACACCATACCGTTGAACACAAATTCCAGCATCGCCCAGACGCTGTTGGCACGCAGACGCATCGCCAGCGGTGCGTTACGGATAATGCCCGACTGGCTGATGGTCATACCGGCGGCAACTGCGGCCAGAATGCCCGATACGCCAATGTGTTCGGCAATCAGATACGACGCAAACGGCAGCAGCAACAGGAAGACGATTTGCGTTGCCGGATCATCACCGCTCCAGCGGCTCATGATACGCAGCGATTTACTGTATAACCACGTCACCGCCACACCGGCCATCAGGCCACCGATCGCCACTTTAAGGAACTCAACGCTGGCACCGCCGACGGTAAAGATCATCGTGCCCATCGCCACAGCGATAGCGAATTTCAGCGACACCAGACCGGACGCGTCATTCATCAGCGCTTCACCTTCCAGCACGCTCATGATCGACTTCGGAATACGGCCCTTGCCGACAATCCCGCCTAATGCCACGGCATCGGTGGGTGAAAGCACCGCAGCCAGCGCGAAAGCAGCCACCAGCGGAATATCCGGCACCATCATATAAATCAGATAACCGATACCGACGACGGTAAGTAATACCAGCACCAGCGCCAGCCCAAGAATTTCGCGACCGTGGTGGAGGAATTCACGGGTCGGGGTTTTCCAGCCATCGGCGAACAGCAATGGCGGGATGAACAGAACGAGAAACAGTTCCGGATCGAAGTCCACGTGCAGGCCAAAATTGGGCCATGCCAGCAAAGCACCGACGGCAATCTGCATTAATGGAAGAGGAACCTGAAACGGCAACATTCTGGTGACGACACCGGATAGCGACACCACCAGAATCAAAATCAGAATGGTAAAGAATATTTCCATGCTTTCCTTAGACTCTTGTTTTTATGAATTTCAGCCAGACACAGGTGAGTGAGTCCGGAGCGAACCTTGAAATAGTAGATCAAAAGGGGATGAGATTTAAATCAGTGCGTGCGGTTACCTCAGAGAGGTTCTTGCTTCTCACCTTTCTCCGGAGCCTGAATGAAGGGTTTTTCTTGCTCCTCCCCCTGCGAAGGGGGAGGTCGGGAGGGGGTTTTAATGACAAATTCCATGCAAAAGCATACTTCAACCTACTGATTCGCCATTAATACCCCACCCCAACCCTCCCCTTCGCAGGGGAGGGAGTAATTCGGCCTGGCATCAAATCGCCCAGCCGCCCGCATAAAACACCACCAGCGCCACGGCGATCACCACCGTGCCCACGTTCAGTTTCCGCCATTCGCCGGAGAAAATACGGCCAATCACCAGCGAGCTGAAACCGAGCATAATGCCGGTCACGATGTTACAGGTCAGCACGATAAACACCGCGCACAACAATCCGGACATCGCATCCACGAAATCGGTGAAATCCAGTTTGGTCACGTTGCTGAGCATCAGCAGACCCACGTACATCAGTGCCGGTGCGGTAGCGTATGCCGGTACCAGATAAGACAACGGAGACAGGAATAACATCAGCAGGAACAGCACGCCGACGACCGTTGCGGTCAGGCCGGTTTTGCCGCCCGCTGCCGTACCGGCTGCCGATTCGATGTAAACCGCTGCCGGTGATGCGCCAACCAGCGAGGCAAAAATGCTGCTCACGGAGTCTGCGGTCAGCGCTTTGCCGCCGCTGATGATCTGGCCGTTTTCATCCAGCAGGTTTGCCTGACCGGCGACTGCGCGGATAGTGCCGGTGGCATCAAACACCGCGGTCATCACCAGCGCCAGAACGCTTGGCAATACCGCCGCTTTCAGCGCGCCCATGATGTCGAGATCGAAAATCACCGATTTGCCGTCAGCACCTGCCAGAGAAGGCATCGCGAACAAACCCTGATATTTCACGGCAGGATCGAAAATCAGACCAATAATGGAAATCGCGATAATCACCAGCAAAATGCCGCCGGGCACACGCAGTTTCTCAAGGCCGAAAATCACCGCCAGTCCGAGCAATGTCATGATCACCGGGAAAGAAGTAAAGGCGCCAAGCGCGACAGGTAAACCGTCCAGCGGGTTTTTCACCACCAGGCCGACGCCGTTGGCCGCGATCAGCAACAGGAACAGGCCGATACCGATGCCGGTTCCGTGCGCAACGCCCGTTGGCAGGTTGCGCAAAATCCACGACCGGATGCCGGTCATCGAGATAATGGTGAACAATACGCCCATCAGGAATACCGCGCCGAGGGCAACCGGCACGCTGATGTGCTGGCCGAGCACCAGACTAAAGGCGGTAAAGGCAGTCAGAGAGATGGCGCAACCAATCGCCAGCGGCAGATTAGCCCACAGGCCCATCAGCAGGGAGCCGAAACCGGCCACCAGACAGGTCGCGACAAACACGGCGCTTGGCGAGAAACCCGCTTTGCCAAGCATTGACGGTACAACGATGACCGAATACACCATCGCCAGAAACGTCGTTAAGCCGGCGATCACTTCCTGGCGAACGTTACTGCCACGCGCACTGATTTTGAAAAAAGCATCAAACGGGCCCTTTGGCGCAACGGCGCTGCCCGTCTGAGTGTGTTGACTCGACATGAAAATTCCTCTGAATGTCTCTGCTGATTAGCCGGCGTGGTCATTATGAAACCGTTTCTGCACGTTCACTTCCCTATTTGTCGCCTGAAATCGCCGAAACGGGCGTCAGAACGGCAAGGCAAACGTTTAACTCGCATCGCGTATGGCGGGACAAAAATTAACGCAAACGATTATCTCGTTTTTAATTACCACACATCAACTGTGAATGACGACAATTTACCGTTGTCTGGTCAATAAAAACGCGGTTGTGGTGCAAATCTGTCCGCCTGGCGATTTGCTGTGCGGTAACGGTTGCGCACGCGCTTCGTGGCGATGAGAAAGAGAGACAGCAAATCAGGATGAATAGGCTATGCCGGGAGGTAAAAGACCGGAGATAAAAATAACAGGACGTTTATTAAGGTTTATTTTCTGATGGCGTTCATTGGGCAAATTCCACACCCGCAAAGAGCCCGCTGTGAAATATAAAAAGGGAATACGTTCCGGCGATAAAAAACCAAAACGCTCCCCCCTTTAAATTTTTGAGGACTTAAAAAACCATTAACGCAGGATATTCAAAGGGCCACCGGTTTCCAGAGCCCGCTGATAAGCCGGTCGGGCTGTCACATTGGAAAGCCATGCATTTAAATGTGGGTATTTTCCCAGTCCGGTGCGGGCGTTTATGGCTTCTACCGGGAAACTCATCTGAATGTCCGCTGCGCTGAACTGATAACCCGCGAAATAAGGATGCGTGGTCAGATGTTGTTCCAGATAATCCATGTGGGTATAAATCTGTTTATCCAGATAGTTTTTCTGCACACCCTGTCCGATCGCACCGGCAATCGGGCGGATCAGCCACGGCATTGGCGGCTTGCCCAGACGGCTGAAAATCAGCTTCATGACCAGCAGCGGCATCAGCGAACCTTCGGCATAATGCATCCAGTAGCGATACTGCTGGCGCTCCGCGAACGCCGTCGGTTTCAGCGTGCCTGCCTCATCGTACACTTCCTGCAGATACTCAATAATGGCGCCAGATTCCGCGAGGATCATGCCGTTATCTTCCAGTACCGGTGATTTGCCGAGAGGATGCACTTTTTTCAGCGATTCCGGTGCCAGTATGGATTTCTTATCACGTTGATACTGTTTGATTTCGTAAGGTACGCTCAGTTCTTCGAGCATCCATAAGATTCGCTGTGATCGGGAATTATCCAAATGATGAACTGTTAACATAAACGTCTTCTGCCCTGTCGTATTTAATTATCTGTTAACTATAGACAACGGTTTCGCAGGCCGTATCACATTCGTTTAAAAACCCTTTCTTTCATCCGGATTAATACCGCAAAAAATCTTTTTATTTGATTAAAATTACTTACGGATTAATCTTAATTACACGAAAAAAATTATCGTAACTTCATTCGCCTTTAATAATTCTTAATGCCATTATCGCCGGATAAAAAAATCAGCCCGTCGCTTTCGACTCTATGTTTGTGGAGCCTTACATGTTTTCCAGTAATTACAACAATGTGCTTGTCATGTTTTCGTTCATTGTTGCAATGCTTGCCTCTTATACCGCGCTTGATATGGCTGGCCGGGTTGCCACCACGGAGGGAAGGGCTTCCCGACTTTGGTTAATTGGTGGCGCCATTGCAATGGGCATCGGTATCTGGTCCATGCATTTCATCGGCATGCTGGCTTTTAATTCCTCTATGCCAATGGGTTACGACCCGGTCATTACATTGCTTTCCATGCTGATTGCGATTATTTCCTCGGCGTTTGCGCTCTGGCTGGTATGCCTGCATGAGTTGCCGCTGCGGCGATTGCTGGCGGGCGCGTTACTGATGGGTGGCGGCATTGCGGCCATGCATTACACCGGAATGTCAGCGATGCTGATGATGCCGCCGATTGTTTATGACTTCCGCTGGGTCACATTATCCGTCGTGGTCGCCATTGTTGCCTCCGGCGCAGCACTTTGGATGGCGTTCCATCTGCGCCAGCAGTCGCCGAATGTGCGTCTGTTGCGCATCAGTGCCGCCGTGGTGATGGGCACGGCGATTGTCGGTATGCACTATATCGGTATGGCCGCTGCGCAATTCCCCATGGACAGCCACAGCATGGCGGCCTTCAGCGGCGTGGATAATAACTGGCTGGCGCTGCTGGTGATTGTAGTGACGCTGGCTATTCTGGCGATCACCCTGATTATTTCTATTCTTGATGGCCGGATGCAGGCACGCACGTCGATTCTGGCGTCGTCGCTGGCGCAGGCTAACCGCGAGCTTACTCAGCTGGCGCTGCACGACAATCTCACCCGTTTACCGAACCGCCTGTTACTGGAAGACCGCCTCAGTCAGGCGTTTCAGAAAGCCTCGCGGGGAGAATCTCAGTTTGCGGTGCTGTTTATAGATCTCGACGGGTTCAAAGCCGTTAACGATGCTTTTGGCCATCACATCGGCGATCAGCTGTTAATTTCTGTCACTGAGCGGCTGAAATCCCAGCTGCGCGCGACAGACACGCTGGCACGTCTCGGCGGTGATGAATTTGTCCTGCTGGTGGAAATCGCTGAACCGACAGACGCTTCTCAGTTAGCCGATAAACTGGTGCATCTGATTGCCCGTCCGTTTTACGTGTCCCGCTACGAACTGCTGGTGTCCGCCAGTGTCGGTATCGCGGTGTATCCGGGCGACGGTGAAAATGAACGCGAGCTGATGCTCAATGCTGACGCAGCGATGTATCACACCAAAAATTCTGGCCGCAACGGGCACAGTTTCTTTCAGCCTTCGATGAATGCCAATGCGCAAAACCAGCTGCAGATGCTCAATGATTTGCGTCTGGCTATCGAGCACCATGAACTGCGGTTGCACTATCAGCCGAAATTTATTGCGCCTTACGGGCCGGTCAGCGGGTTCGAGGCGCTGCTGCGCTGGGAGCGTGACGGCAAAACGCTGAGCCCGGATGTATTCCTGCCACTGGCAGAGAAAACCGGTCTGATCATTCCGATTGGCGAATGGGTGCTGAATGAAGCCTGCCGCCAGCTGCGCGAATGGCATCTGCAAGGACACACCACCTGGACGGTGGCGGTCAATCTGTCCACGCTGCAATTTGAGCAGTCGAATTTGGTCGAAATGGTGATTGAGACGATTGAACGTCATCAGATCCCACCGGAAATGCTGACGCTGGAAGTCACCGAAACCACTGCAATGCGTAATCCGGACGTCAGCGTGGCAATTCTCGAACGCCTGACCCAGTACGGTGTGAAGGCCTCGATTGACGATTTCGGCACCGGCTATTCCAGCCTGCTGTATCTGAAACGTCTGCCGGCCAGCGAACTGAAAATCGACGGGGCCTTTATCAATGACCTGATCGCCGGCAGCGAAGACGCCAGCATTGTGGCGGCGATTATCGCTCTGGGCCAGACCCTTAATCTGAAAGTGGTGGCCGAAGGCGTGGAGACCACCCAGCAGCAGGATTTCCTGACGCAGCTGGGTTGCGACACGTTGCAGGGCTATCTGCTGGGACGTCCGATGACACCGCAACAGATTGCCCAGCATCCCGATACCGACTGGGAACCGCAGCTCTCCATCAACCATAAACCTGACTAACCCAGGGCGTCGTACATCACGCGGTCGCTGTGCGGAAAAATCGCACAGCGTTGCGCAGTTCGACGCTTTGTTCCCGCTTACCGTGGTTCAAAATCCGGCCATAACGGCGCGATGTCAGACATCAGATTCGGGGTTCCGGCTGCCACTGCCATGTGCCGGTAATTGTCGGTACCGTCAGGCGTTTTCGCGAATTTCACCAGGGTGTGCAGTCCGGCCTCCTGACACAGCACGGCGCCGCCTGCAATGTCCCACAGCGTCGTGCGGCGTTGCAGATGCCCGTCGATAATGCCTTTGGCGGCAAACACCATGCCGATGGTCGTACAGCGATAACAATGCACCGACCAGTCTGCGGCGCGAAGCCCACGATAGAATGCCGAAGCTTCGTCCAGTTTGTCGTCCGAGCTGTCGCCCAGCGACACAATCTGCACGTCGCCAAAACGTTCATCGCGACGGAATGGCTTTCCGTTCAGGAAGATCCCCTTTCCGGATTCTGCTGCAAACAGGTCGTTTAATACCGGCAACGCCACAATGCCGATCAGCGGCTTTTTATTCTCCACCAGGCCGAGCGACACGCCCCACAATGGCGAACCGCGCAGGAAATTCGAGGTACCGTCAATCGGGTCGATCACCCAGCAAGGCGCGTCTGTCAGCACGCCGCCCAGTTCCTCACCGATGATGGCATCCTGCGGGAAATGCTCTGCAAGCTGACGACGGATAAACTGCTCGACCGCCACATCCGCCTCAGAGACGAAATCCTGCGTGCGTTTGCTGCTGACTTCAATGGCGTCCCGGCGGTTAAAAAAGCCCAGCGCCAGTTCAGCCGCCTGCGCCGCAATCTCGCTGGCCATCGCCAGACGCGCTGACATTGTCGTGTTGGTCATCATAAATCCTGAATATTCAGTCTGAAAGAGAAAATCATTTCCATAGAATGCACCGGAATCGATGAATAAAAAATGACAACCGGTCAGCTGTCACGCGTCATATTCAGTTCCGCATCAACGCTATATAATCCTCTGCATAACGTAACCAGAGGATTTATCCGTGCGCGCATTTTCATCCCGCTTTTTACCTTCGCTCGCTTTGCTCGGGCTGGCCCTGAGTTTTGCTTCCCCTTCCGCTCTGGCTGCACGCCAGATTACTGACCAGTTAGGCCGTCAGGTCACGATCCCCGATAACGTGGATCGCGTGGTTGTTCTGCAACATCAGACCCTGAATCTGCTGGTTCAGCTGGATGCCACCAAAGACATTGTTGGCGTGCTGAATAACTGGCAGAAACAACTGGGCAGCGGTTATGCGCGCCTTGCGCCAGAGCTTCTGAAAACGCCGGAAGTGGGTGACCTGACCAGTGTGAATCTGGAAAGCGTGGTCGCGCTGCATCCGCAGGTGGTTTTCGTCACCAACTATGCGCCGCAGGAAATGATCGACCAGATCAGCCAGACCGGCATCGCGGTGGTGGCGATTTCACTGCGTGACGATCCGAAAGGCGAAGAACATAAAATGAATCCGGTGCTGCCTGATGAAGATAAGGCGTACACAGAAGGGCTGAAGAAAGGCATCGCGCTGATTGGCGAAGTTGTTAATCACCAGAAACAGGCTCAGGCATTGATCGACTATACTTTTTCAGAGCGCAAGCTCACCGCCGAACGTCTGAAAAGCATTCCGCCTGAACAACGGATCCGCACGTATATGGCAAATCCCGACCTGACCACTTACGGTTCCGGTAAATATACCGGCCTGATGATGTCCCATGCCGGCGCGATGAATGTGGCCGCCGCGACCGTGAAAGGGTTTAAACAAGTGGCGATGGAACAGGTGATTGCCTGGGATCCGCAGGTGATCTTCGTGCAGGACAGATATCCGGAAGTGGTCGGGCAGATCAACAGTGATCCGAAATGGCAAAGTATTGATGCCGTTAAACATCATCGGGTGTATCTGATGCCGGAATACGCCAAAGCCTGGGGCTACCCGATGCCCGAAGCGCTGGCGATAGGTGAACTGTGGATGGCGAAAAAACTGTATCCACAAAAATTCGCCGATATCGATATGCAAAAACAGGCAGACGCTTATTACCAGCGCTTCTACCGGACAGATTTTAAATCCGCGGCAGAGGCGGCGCGCGCGGGGAAATAACCTCGTCCCCGGCGTTTATTGTTGAGGCAATGTGACAAGGAAACCTGATGACAAATTCAATCAAAGTGCTGGCCGCAGGTAGCCTGCGCCGGGCATGGCAGCCGTTGTGTGAAGCGTTTACGGAAAAAACAGGCACCAAAGTAATTGCGGAATTCGGCCCTGCCGGGCTGTTACGTGAACGCATCGAACAGGGTGAGAAAGTCGATCTGTTTGCTTCCGCCAATACTTCTCACCCGCTGGCCTTACAGCAGCATGGTAAAGCGCTGTCAGTGGACAGTTTTTGCGGCAACAGCCTGTGCGTGACGGCGCGTAAGGTACCAGAACTGGACACACTTAACTGGCTGAAAGTGCTGCTCGATTCGCGTTTCCGGCTGGCGACTTCCACGCCAAAAAGTGATCCTTCCGGCGACTATACCTGGCAGATGTTTGAAAATATTGAGCGTCGCCATCCGGGCGCGGGAGAAACCCTGCGCAATAAAGCCTTACGGCTGGTGGGCGGTGAAAATTCAGCAAAAGTGCCGGAAGGAAAACTGGCTGCGGAATGGCTGATTTGCAGCGGACAAGCCGACGTATTTATCGGCTATACCAGTTATGCCACGCTGCTGCGTGAAAATGACGAGCTGGAAGTGTTCAACGTGCCGGCCGATTACAATGTCCGCGCCATCTACGCGCTGGCCACCTGCACCGAAAAAGGCAAACCGCTGGCGGAATTTATTCTTTCAGAAACCGGCCAGCATATTTTGCAGAACGCCGGTTTTTGCGGAAAGCATTCAGTGATGCCGGAATAAAGACTAATGATCTAAATCGCGTTCCTTCATTGCCCGCTGACGATCGTAATACTCATCTTCGGCGGCAATGATTTCATCCAGCAGGGAATCCACATCGGCTTTATGCGTATCTTCGGCAAACAGGCCGGTCAGCGGCGATTCCGGCGTCAGTTTGCCGTCTTCGTACAATGCCCAGATCTCTTTGGCATAGCGCGTTTCCAGCAACTTCGGCGCGAACTGACCGTAATACTCGGTCATGTTATTCACATCGCGCTCAAACATCGATTCGGCATGGTTATTGGCGGCGGCATCCACGGCCTGCGGCAGGTCGATAATCACCGGCCCGTCGGCATCCATTAGCACGTTAAACTCTGATAAATCGCCATGCACGATACCGGCACACAACATGCGCACGATATTACGGATCATGGTTTCGAAATCAGCCACCGCTTCTTCTTCGCTGAGGATGACATCACTGAGGCGCGGCGCGACCACACCGTCAGCGTCGGTGATAAGCTCCATCAGCAACACGCCATCAAGACAAATGTAAGGCTGCGGCACGCGCACACCGGCATTCGCCAGACGGAACAGCGCATCGACTTCCGCCGTCTGCCAGGACTCTTCCTGCTGTTTACGTCCGAACTTAGTGCCCTTTTGCATCGCACGCGCGTTGCGGCTGTTACGGACTTTACGGCCTTCCTGATACTGTACGGCCTGCTTGAAGCTACGCTGCGTCGCTTCTTTATAAACCTTGGCACAACGGATCTCTTCACCGCATAACACGGTGTACACGTCGGCCTCTTTGCCACTTTTCAGTCGACGGACCACATCGTCAATCAGGCCGTCATCCACCAGAGGTTGGATTCTATTTGGGATTTTCATGCAGCCTTGTACCTTATTTCAGCGCATGAGGGAATGACCTGCGCAATATTCCCTTCATTACACACCAGACACGCCGTTCGCGTCATCCTTTCTTGATCCTTATCGCTTACTGCCTTCAGGAGTACAGTTTAACGTAGTGGCGATGGAGTGGATACTTTCTGCGCACAAGTTATTGTCATTCTGCGTAAAAAAGCACACGGACATTGTGGGTGTTTTCCCTCTGATCATCATCGCCGGGAATTTGACTTAAATGATGACTTCAGGCCTGATAATTATTTCTTACTGTAAATAAGTCCTGCCAGTTATTATATTTTCATATCGCCGGAACTTTTCCTCTGACTTGAGCTTTTCGTGCTGTTTAGCTGAGGTTTAATAACGGCATGAAATGGTATACGCTCCGTTTAGAATTTTGGTGGTACTGTGCCGGTAATTTCCCGTTGCAGGTTGTCTATTATGAACACGCTATTAATTACCGGTGCCACTGGTTTCGTTGGCGGAGCTGTTGTTGAATATTTTCTGCGTCAGCAATTAACCACCAGAAATAAACTATTACTTTTAGTCAGGGCTGACGATAATACGACGGGACTCGCCAGAATTATCGATAACTTAAAGAAATTTGAACTCAGTGATGAACAGCTTTCTTCACTGAGCGAAAAGTCAATATTAACCGGTGACTTAGCTGAGCCGGAAAGTTTTATTCATGACCCGCGTTTAGATAATGTCACGCATGTCATTAACTGTGCCGCCATTGCGTCATTCGGTAATAATCCGGCCATGTGGCGGGTGAATGTTGAAGGCTCACTGGTGTTTGCCAAACGCATGGCGCAGGTCAAAGGGTTGCAAAGATTTGTGCATGTCGGCACGGCGATGGCCTCAATGCCTGATAAAGACAGCGTATTCTATGAAGGGATGCCGGACAACGAGCAGAACGAAGACCTGGTGCAATATACCGCGTCCAAGCGCGCCATCGAGAATCTGGTGCGGGAAGAATGTCCGTCGCTGCCGTTTGTCGTCGCACGTCCGTCGATTATCGTCGGTCATACCCAGTACGGTTGCCAGCCTTCAAGCAGCATTTTCTGGGTCTTTATGATGGCGATCAAACTGAAGAAATTTACCTGTACGCTCGACGACCAGGTGGATGTGATCCCGGTAGATTATTGTGCGATGGTGCTGGCAAAATTATGTCTGGCGACCGAACTCAGCCATAATTTTTATCATATTTCTTCCGGCGAAGAGATGTGTACACCCTTCCATGAAATTGATACCTCTGTGGCGGAAGCAAATAATGCGCCACGTATTATCAGCGAATATGAGCAAATCAGTTATCAGGAGTTCACCGGTATCCGTAAGCAATTTAAAGATGTGCTTGGCCCGTGTAATGACAAAATCATTTTACGCGCCATTAAACTTTACGGCGGCTTTGCCCAATTGAACGTGAAATTTGATAACTCACGCTTATTGAATATGGGTATTCCTAAACCTGCTGCCTTTAAAAGTTATATTGATAAATGTGTTTCCTCTACCCGTGGGCAATCTATCAGCGAACTGATGCGGGTGGATTTTAAATAAACACGATGTCTGTTAAATATTAAACACTCCCCTCAATCATTCTCGTTGCATCAAGGCGGCAACGGAATGAATCCCCGGGAGCTTACATAAGTAAGTGACCGGGGTGAATGACCAATCTGCAGGGAGCAGACTGGGACGCTGCTTGCAGCGGCGCCTTCAGGAGCGAGGTCCATGGATGGGCCGAGTAACGCAGCCACGCAGCGTGAAGGATGACGGGGATTATACCAGGCCGTTTCGGCCATAAAGCCTGAAACCTTCGCGCTGATTCAGCCTGTCGTAATACGCCGTCACTGCCGGTAACGCCGGACGTGGCATCGGCGTCATCGACCAGCGGTTCACCGCCAGCCCGAGCGGAATATCCGCCAGCGTAAAATTATCTCCCAGCACGTAATCGCCGCTGCGCTGAAGTTGTTCTTCCAGCATCTGCATGTGACGGTTCCATTCGCTGACACCGGCATCAATCAGCGCCGGATCCTGATGTTGCGCACTGTTGCGCGCCAGCGCCGGAAACGCATAGCGCCAGGCGTTATTCAGCTCACCGGCCTGCCAGTCCATCCACTGTTCCGTCAGCGCACGGCGTTTCGGGTCAGAGGACAGCAAATCTTCACGCCCTTCCCGCGCCGCCAGATACCGGCAAATCACGTTGGATTCCCACAGCACGAACTCGCCGTCGAGCACCACCGGCACCATCGCATTCGGATTCAGCGCTTTAAATTCCGCTGTCTGCGTGGACTGAAAACCTGAACCAAACTGCTCCTGCTCGTAATCCAGCACCAGTTCATGGCAGGCCCACAACACTTTACGCACATTGATCGACGGTGATTTACCCAGAATCTTCAGCATGATTTCCCCTGTCAGGTGGAACGCAAATGGCCGGTCACGACGGACGAACAAAAATCCGCGTGGCAGAGCCGTGATAAGTGGTGTCGGTTTTCGCCACGAAACCACATTTTTCCGCCAGCCGAATTGAAGCCTGATGCTCCGGCGCAATAATGCAGCATAGCTGACGATCCAGATTTGTTTCAGCCCAGCGGATCACCGCCTGTGCCGCTTCAAACGCGTAATCTTTGCCGTGAAACGCCGGAGAAACTACCCAGCCCATTTCTGCCATGCCGCTGAGCGAGGGAGTAATGTCACGCTGATAATCTGCCAGACCAATTTCGCCAATAAACGCGCCTTCTGCACCATCGGTTTTTTCAAACACAATCCAGTAGCCGAAACCGAGCATCTGCCAGTGGCCGGGATAACGCAGCAGGCGGCTCCAGCTGGTTTCGCGACCCGACGGTGTGCCGCCGATATATTTCACCACCGCAGGATCAGCCCATTGCGCGGCAATATGTTCAAAATCATCAACGTGATGGGCGCGTAAAATCAGACGTTCGGTTTCGATAACAGGTGCCTGGGTCAGCATGGTTTTCCCTGAATAAAGTAAATTTCCATTAAATTAGCACTGGAATCAGACAGACCGGAAGAAGGGTTTTAACGCGGAATGAAAATCAGACGATAATGCCGCCGCGCAGCGCCGACGGCGTGATGCCGCGGACAGATTTAAAGCGGTTACTAAAATGACTGGTGGAACTGAATCCGCACTCAAGCGCGATAGCCGTGATGTTCATCTGGCTGGTTTTCAGCAGATTTTCCGCGTGGATCAGCCGGGCGTTCATTACGTACTGATGAGGCGCCAGCCCCATGCTTTGCCTGAACATACGTGCAAAATGGAATTCGCTGAGTTGTGCCAGCGCAGCCAGTTCCGGCAGCAATAAAGGCTCAGCCAGATGGGTGTGAATGTAATCTTTCACGCGATTGAGAATATGCGGTGCCAGCCCGCCGCGCACCGTCGGCAGCGCCCATTGCAGATGGGTATAATTTTTGACCAGATGCGCCAGCAGCAGATTGGCGGCGCTGCTCAGCATCAGCTGATTGCTGTTTTCCTGCCACTGACTGCTGAGCAAAAAGTGGCGATACAACAGCGTAATCTGCGGATCTTCTTCGAACGTGCGCTCTTCGAGATCAATTGCCACCGGGCTGCGATCCCATGTTTGCTCGACCAGATACCGCAGATGGTCGTCGGAGCAGTACAGATGTACAAACGACAAGTCGTCGCGCACGTCCCAGCTCGACATGCTGCCTTTTGGCATCAGACAAAAGCGATCCGGCCCGCCGCCGTTACGCCAGCCACCACGGGTTTTGTGATAGCACTCGTAACCGTCGGCAACGTACAGGCTCAGCGTGTGGTGATCGGCGCTTTCCTGATTCACGATGTCATTTTTGTTCGACCACGCCGCCAGCTGAATGCCGGAACCCAGCTCCACATTGTCATGCAGAACCGCTTTGTGCTGACGCAGCGTTTCAAAAGCCTGATAAACCTTCGTCATGGCATGTCCGTGTGGAGGGAAGAAGAGGTTCAGTTTACGGTTTTTCACCGTCACAGAGCCACATTTTGCAGGCCGCCGCCGCAAAAAATGCGCAAGAATATGCAACTCAGCGCAGGTCGCTGAAAGCCTGCAATCTCCCGTTCCGGCAGACTTCTCTCAGCCATTACCTTTTTGAGTGAGAGAAACCCATGAACGCTTTGCTTTATATTCTGGTGATAATTATCTGGGGCACCACCTGGTTTGCCATCTATCTGCAACAAGGCGACGTGCCAGTGACGGTGTCGATTTTCTACCGTTTCCTGCTGGCCGCGGTGATCATGCTGGTGGCTTTGCTGGCAACGCGCCGGTTACGACGTCTGGCGCTGAAAGATCATCTGTTCTGCATGATTCAGGGCTGCTGTGTTTTTTGCTTCAATTTTTACTGCTTCTATCACGCAGCGGCTTACATCACCAGCGGGCTGGAGTCAGTGATCTTCTCAATGGCCGTGTTATTTAATGCCTTCAACGGCATGCTATTTTTCCGCCAGAAGCTGGCACCGGCAGTGATTCCGGCGTCAACTCTCGGGCTGGCGGGCATTATCACACTGTTCTGGCATGATCTCAGCGCCGCGCATATCGCGCCGGAACTGCTCAAGGGCATCGGCCTCAGCCTGCTCGGCACCTACGGATTTTCACTCGGCAACATGATCAGCTCCCGCCATCAGCACCACGGGCTGGAGGTACTTTCCACCAATACTTACGCGATGTTTTACGGCACCGCGGTGATGGGCGTACTGAGTCTGATACAAGGCGCGTCATTCGCCATCGACCTGACACCGCACTATCTCGGCTCGCTGGTCTATCTTTCGGTGTTTGGCTCAGTGCTGGCCTTCGGCATTTACTTCACGCTGGTCGGGCGCATCGGTGCCAGTCAGGCGGCCTACAGCACCCTGCTGTTCCCGCTGGTCGCGCTGACCGTGTCCACGTTTTATGAAGGTTATCAGTGGCACGCCAATGCAGTTATCGGACTGGCGCTGATCCTGCTGGGCAATCTGGTGATGTTCTGCCGCCCGGCCTGGCTGGGGGTGTTCAGGAAGAAGGTGGTTGTGGCGTAATTTGATATCAGGCCAGTAAGCTCTCACCGCCAATCAGCGGAATAATCCGGGCAAGCACATCGTTAAACACGCCATCTTCGGCAACAGCGATAAACTTAGCCTGCCGGTGACGCCAGTCCATCGTCTGGATCAACGTGGTGGCAACGACGCAAGGTGCGCTCAGGTTGTTGACCGGCACCTCGGTCGGTGCGCCGCGGCTGCTGCTGCTCACCGGCATACAAATCACCAGACCGGTCACCTGATTATAGGTTTCATGAGACAGGATCAGCGCCGGTCGATATTTGCCTATTTCCTTTCCTTTAGTTGGCTCAAAATCCAGCCAGCAAATATCCCCGCGCTTCGGTAAATACATTAGTAATCAAGCTCCTTGTCAGTCGGTTCTGCCAATTCATCAGCATGAGCATTATACGCGCTCAGCCCTGATAACAAGCTGGCCTCCGTGACCTTTTGCTTATCGGCTTTCCGAATTTGCAGCCCTTCTTCAGAAATCTCGATATCAACGACATCGCCTTCCTCAAATTGTGGAATTGACTTCAAATTTCCTGACAGCCTTAACGCGATGCTGTTACCCCATTTCTGTAATGTGGCCCGGGTGCGCATGTTCATTTCTCCACCGTTGTATCTACAAAGAGTATACAACCAAAAGCCCGTCGCAGTATTCCTGATATGGGCTTTTGCGAGCTGCATTCCGGCTTTTTATCTTTCTGCGTTAATCGGGAGTGTTAAATAATCCCGCCATTCGCCTTCAGCGTCTGGCCGTTAACCCATGCGCCATCGGCACCGGCGAGGAAGGCGACAACGGAGGCAATATCTTCCGGCTGGCCGAGGCGCTCAAGCGGTGAGGTTTTGGCGATCGTTTCCACCAGCTGATCCGATTTGCCGTTGAGGAATAAATCCGTTGCTGTCGGGCCGGGCGCCACGGTATTGACGGTTATCTGGCGCCCGCGCATTTCTTTGGTGAGTACGCGGCTCAGTGCTTCGACAGCCGCTTTGGTCGCGGCATACACGCCATACGTCGGCTGATATAACCCAACCACGGTCGATGAGAAATTGATGATTCGCCCGCCGTCGTGCAGATGTTTCGCCGCTTCACGCAGTGTGTTAAAAGTGCCTTTCAGGTTAATGTCGATAAGGCGATCGAATGCTGCATCGTCTGTATCGGCAATGGTGGAAAGTGTCATGATCCCCGCGTTATTCACCAGCACATCAACACCACCAAACGCCTGTTCCGCGCTGGCAAACATCCGGCTGACCGCCGCAGCATCGCTGACATCCGCCTGCGCGCTGATGGCCTTGCCGCCTGCCTGTTCGATTTTACTGACGACCGCGTCAGCTTCAGCCGCACCGCGTGAATAGTTCACGATCACGGTAAACCCGTCGTGCGCCAGACGTTCTGCGATCGCCGCGCCAATACCACGGGATGCGCCGGTGACCAGCGCGACTTTCTGTTTAGATGAAGTCATGAGGTGTTTCCTTTTTCAGTGATTCGGAGTCGTCGTCGATGAAGAAAGCGTAGCCGATTGACGCTGCCGGATAATTCCCTGATATTCGTTATCACTATCCGGAAAAGGCGAACAATCATCATGGATAAACTCGACAGCATGAAGCTGTTCACCCGCGTGGTGGAATTGCGCAGTTTTACGCAGGCCGCACAGGCGCTGAACCTGAAACGCTCGACGGTGACCGACGCGATTAAGCAACTGGAGACGCGGCTGAACATCCGGCTTTTGCAACGCACCACCCGTCACGTTAGCCTGACACTGGACGGCGAAGCCTATTACCAGCGCTGTCTGCGTATTCTGGCGGATGTGGAAGATGCCGAAATGGCCTTTGCCGGTGCGCAGCCGAAAGGGTTATTGCGGGTGGATGTCCACGGTTCAATGGCGCGACATTTTCTGCTGCCAGGACTGCCGGATTTTCTGGCGATGTATCCCGACATTGAGTTTTACATGAGCGAAGGCGACCGGCTGGTGGATCTGGTGCGCGAAGGGATTGATTGCGTGATCCGCGCCGGTGAGCTGAAAGACAGCGATATGGTGGCGCGCCCGCTCGGTACGCTGCCGGAAATTACCTGCGCCAGCCCGGACTATCTGCAACGTTTTGGCATACCGGAAACCCCGGACGATCTCGCCGGTCACCGGATGATTGGTTTTCGTTCCAGTGCCACCGGAGGCCTGTTGCCATTGGTGTTTCAGGACCAAGGCAAAACGCGTGAAATCCTGCTGCCGACCAGTTTGTCGGTCAATGGCGCGGAAAGCATGAAAGAAGCGGCACGGCGCGGAATGGGGATTATTCAGGTGCCGCATTACGGCCTGCTGGAAGATCTCGCGCAGGGGAATCTGGTACAAATTCTGACTAATTTTCCGGCCGGTACGTTACCGGTTTCCCTGCTTTACCCGCGTAACCGCCAGCTTTCGCCACGGGTGCGGGTGTTTATCGACTGGATGGTGAAAGAATTTGCGCGGCGCGATCCGCATCTGACATGATAGTTTTTCTGCTCTGAAAGCATGACGTCACAACGTTAACGATTGGGAGATGCCGATGACCACACCTGCTGTAATGCTGCATATCGGCAGCGAAGAAACGCAAGTTATCGTCCGTAGTGATGATAACGAAGATAAAAGTTTGCTCCTGACACTGGGCTCACAACTGACATCCGTCGGGTATTTCCGCCATTCTCCGCCGACACCGGATGAAATGGAAACCGCCATTATGGTGGTCGAGGACGAAGTGGTTCGTATCCGGCATGACATTCCGCCGGGCGCCAAACTGTTCAGCGCAGACAACGATATCCGTGCGCTGGCCCGCATTGCCGGTGAAGCAGAAAACGAAGTCATGACCTTATCCCTCGACGCCGTTGAACGCACTTTCGACCGGCTGGCGCTGGTGATTAATGGCCGTCCTGCCCATTTCGAAGGCATCCCGGACGGTAATGATTTCGCCGCCACGCTGCTTATTTTGCGCGAATTTATGCATCATCTGCAATTTGATGAAATCGTGGTGAAAGGGACGAAGTTTGAAATACCCAGGTAAGCACTAAAGAGAAAAGAACAGCTCCGGATGGGGCTGTTAATACGTTAGCACTGGTTCAGGATTTACTTTTTCACTGCCCGTGGGTGTCGTAATAATTGAGCACGAATTCGAGATCGAAAGTTTTCGACTGGAATGTCTGTTTAAGTTCTTCCTGTAAAGATGCCGGTAAAGCTAAAAACCGACTTTCCGTTTTTACCACTGAGGGATTTGCGCCCGGCGAAAGGACAATCAAAGATTCGATCACTGTCTGATAATCTTGCCCGCTATGTGCGCTTTCAGGAAAACTGCCCGCATAGGCAATCATACTCAGCATATATTCATATTCTTGCTGTTGAATACAGGATTTCAGCGATTCATTTTTAAAGTAAATAAGCGCAGTAGATATCGTTTCCCGATCAAAAGGCTTCAGATCTTCTGCGGTGACTTTCGGCTTTTGTTGCTCTTTTTTGTCACACAGCGTGGTTTGTCTGCCCAGGCTGTCCATCGCAGATTGCATTGCCTGCTTTAGTCTTAATTGTTCCGGCGAGATACTCTGAGTGGCAAATACGCTCAGAGGAAAAAAGAGTAAGAGTGCGGTTAATGGTAAAAGCTTCACATTCATTCCTTAAATGTTTAACGAAGACTGTCCTTCATACACATCCAAAAAGCACGTTCCTCACCTTGCAATCCAGTTGTTAATATTAGCATTTCGATATCTCTATATATCAAGTTCCTGACAAGGTCACCGGTTCCTTTCGCTGCCTGAGAAAACATAAAGAAATCTTGTTGTGTAACGTAAAAACTACTGGTTAATGAATTATTTTTAACGAAAATAGAATAAAGAACACTAGTTGCATTCAGTGCCTGAAGTAATGTTCCCAATTTTCTCTTTCGACGTATTTCTTCAATGGTATTGATACTCTGCTGGCCGAAAGTTACGGAACCTCCACCACATTCTATCATTTTAGACCTCAGCTATTATTGAAATATATCATTCATAATAAATACATTCACATGACCCATCAAATAACTTCATTTATATGATATTGGTAAAAATGATTTTTAACTGAAGAAATATCACACTTCCAGAAATAAAAAGCCTCTCTGAAATATTCAGAGAGGCTTATAGTTTCCGTTTATTTAATAACGTTACTGCAAAATATTAATTATTTTTCAATACCGCAGGTTCAGATTCCATCAGTACCATCCCGCTGAGATCAGGCAGGGTCTGATGATTCAGGTAATCCTGGAACGACATCCGCGGGGCATTATTTTCCCAGGCGGATTGCAGCTTGCCGAGCAGGTCAGTGGTTTTCGACGTGATTTCCGGCGTGGTGGTGTCGGATTCCAGTGCGCCTTTCACATATTTCTGAATATGTGTTGAGTTGCTGGCGGACTGAGCCATTGACGCACTCACCAACGCCCCTTTGTGATACTGGACGGACGTCGTGCTTTCTGCCGAGTCATCAATCTGATAGTACAGGTAATTCTGCGAATTCCGGTCGCTGGTCAGGTTCAGCTGTAAACCCGGCGTCAGCGACTGATGGTAACTGGCGACCAGATGCGACTGCTGCTTCTGGGTGATATTGCGATCCTGCGTACCCGTACCGGTGATGCTGCTGGTTTGAGAAACCTGATAAGAGAACGTATCGGTTTCGTCCGGGCGCATCGGATTGGTGGTATCGACCGGCGTCTGTGAGATGGACGCCGTGAAATCCGCCAGCCCCGTCATCATGTTTTTATCGGTTTTGGTCAGCGAGAAATACACCGGCTCTGAGCCACGGGTTTTGTATGTCGTCGCCGTATCGCCGTAATTGCTGTTCAGGGCGGTAAAGGCATCTTTGAACATGGCCATCAGCGATTCATCGGCATTGCCGCGATTGCCTGCGCTGTTGATTTGCTTCAGATAACTGTTCAGCGCCTGTTTCTGCTGATTATCGGTGCCCAGCAGTGCGCGTTGACTCATGTCCACGCTGATATCTACCGTGCCAGCCACACCGGTCGATTTGACTGAGCGCGTATTCGCATCAGCATGAAAATCCAGCGTCTGGGTATTAGTGGTGCCCAGCGTGGCGTGTAAATCCACCGACGACAGCACCGAGGTATCGAATTTTGTCAGGCCGCTCAGATCCAGCTTCGGCGGCTGCGCCGTCAGGCCATCAATCGCTTTCTGAAAACCTTCTGCAAGACCGGCCAGCGCTTTGCGATCCGCATCGCTGAGCGTGCCTTTGCTGACATTCACCTGCACGCCGAGACCGTCATCATCGCTGCCCAGCGTGATATCCACCAGCGCGCCGCTGGCGGTTTTAATGCTCAGGCTTATCTGGTTATCGGCTTTGGTATGAAGCTGGGTTTGGGCGGCGACGTTGGCCGCAGAACTGGCTGACTGAGCGGAAGTCTGCTTCATCACCGACTGGGAATAACTGCTGCTGTCGGTAGTAAATCGTTCAAGCAGCGCCGCACCGAGTCCGGTAAAACGCGCCGCATTGCCGGCGTTGCTGAAATTGGATGCGAGCTTTGAAGACATCAGATCACTGGAAGAACGTTCCCAGACCAGTGCAGGTTTGGTGATGCTGTATACCGGCGACGCAGATTCCGTCTGGCCGATCATCACTGCGGTGGATGGTGTCGTTGAAGCCTGCTGCTGACTGGCTGTAGTAGTGACTGCCGTCAGTGATTTTGTTGACGTAACCAGCGTATTAAGCGCCTGATTACCTGTCGCAGAGATAACTGTCATCCTGATGAGTCCCTATGTTTTTGCGTCAAAGCGCCAGTGGATACCTTGATCCTTCTGATGCTATTTTCGGCAAAAACACAGGAAACTTTAAGGATGTGTAAAAAGTTATTTCCTGCCAGTCACCGCGCTATTCCAGCGGGCCGCCCAGAATGGTTTCACACATTCCCGAAAGAATGCGTTCACCGGTTTCAGTTTTCAAATCCTCATACCATTGTTCGGTCACGGCCATTTCTTTGCCGTGGGTGACATCGCAGCGTTTACGCGCTTTCAGTACCAGATCCTTCACGCGATATGCGCGTTTTTCCTGATAACGCAGCAATGCGTCTTCAATGCCTAATGAATTGGTTTGCAGCATGTTTGCCAGCACCACCGCATCTTCCATCGCCGCACAACCGCCCTGCCCGATATCCGGCGTGGTGCTGTGGCCGGAATCGCCGAGCAGCGCAATACGGCCTTTGACCAGTTGCATAAAGGGTTCGATATCGTGGATTTCAACGCGGTTAGTAGTTTCAGGATTGATCTGGCTGATCAGCTTCTGCACCGGTTCCGCCCAGCCCGCAAAGTAGCCCTGCAAATCCTCGCGCACGGTGGTGCGATCCTGCGGCAAACCTTTCGGCAGCGGCACATCAAAGAAGAAGTAAAAACGGTTGCCGCTCACCGGCATCAGCGAAACGCGTTTGCCTTCGCCGACAAACGTCGTCCATTGATCGGCAGGCGCGATGCTTTCGTCGATTTCCACCAGGCCGTTCCAGTTGACGTAACCGGCGTAGCGGCGCTCCGTCGCATAGCCCAGAACGTGCTGGCGGATAACAGAATGGGTGCCGTCGGCGGCAATCAGTAAATCACCGGTCGCAGACGTGCCGTCGTCAAACCAGGCGGTCACGCTGTCGGCGGATTCTTCAACATGCGTTACGCGCTTGCCAAACTGCACCTGATCGCGGCCATACGTCTCGAGCAACATCGACTGAAGTTCCGCACGCGCCACCGGATATGGCTGCTCGCCGACGCTTTGGATCAGCGGATCCATACTGAAACGCGTCATGGTCTGACCCTGCTGATATTCTTTGTAGGCCATAAAACGCATGTTGCCGCCAAGTTCGCGCAGCGCATCTTTCATACCGAGATAATTCAGGCACTTCACGCCGTTAGGCCAGATGGAGATCGCCGCGCCGACCGGTTTGATCTCTTTCACTGCCTCGTATACCGCCGTTTCGATGCCAAAACGCTTCAGCGCAATCGCCGCACACGCCCCGCCAATACCGCCACCAATCACGATCGCTTTCATATTTTTCTCCCCTGAGTCTCTTTAGGGAAAAGCAATTTCTGTACCAGAAAGACGATTTGCCGCCAAAGCCTTGTAGTCAATCTTAAGTGAAATCAACCACTGCCAAAGCGTGGACGGAATGCGCTAAAACGAGGCGCACTTTTGGAGCAAACGTGTCGCAACCAGCACGAAATGAACCAGTCTGGTGCGTCGACCTTTTTCACCGCTTTCCCTCAGGGAACGGCGTAGTGCTCCACCGTTAACATAAAGTACTGGCTGTAGTATTGTGAAAAAACATGCGTCAGAAATCTTTCCATTTCATCATTAACGCCCTTGTTATAGGGAAAAACGGTTTCCCCATAATTGGGGTCGAAAAATTTAATTTGATTTGCCTCAGCCCTTATACCTAAAGAATGCCCACCGGACGATTTTTTAATGGATATATGATAGCCATTGCCCTGACGGACATTATTCAATATTGCCTGAGACATTTTTATTGGCGTGTTTTCTGTCAGCCGGATCTCTTCACGAATGAAATTAACGCTATGCGGTTTAAGGATGCCATGAAAAACGTTTTTCATTTCTTTCATATTTCCGCTGGCGCTCAGGTGCTCCTGAAAATTCATAATCCCACGCACCAGTGTCTTACCCCGCTCACTGCTGATATACGAACTGAACTGGCACCAGCTTTGACCTGAGATCAGGTATGCACCAATCAACCCCTGACACACACCGCTTTCAAAACCATATTCCACCACCCGTCCTGCACGGTCATAACTATTCCCGGTCCATGCCCCCTTACGTTTTAGTGAATCGCAATGATCCCACTTGTTTTTCTTAATATATTCACCCTGCCTGAATTTATTATATATCCCATTAGAATCTTGTATCAGTCTGACTGAATCAATTCTCATAAATCACTTCATTCCATCATTAATAAAAATTTTTCAAATGATAAAGAAATAAGACTTTCAATGTCGGACATGAATAATTAAGAAAACAGAAAGAAATCCTTTTCTTAAGTGTTCTCAGCCCCTGGTCTGGTGCGAGAGCGGGAAGGTTGATACTCTGGGTAGTATTGATATTTTGAATACGTAAAACATAAGTATTTATAAAATGAATCGCTATCCGATGTTCAGCCCGCAGCAATTGCTTAGTTTTGTCGCCGTTTGCGAAACCGGTAGTTTTACCCGTGCTGCCGACCGCGTTTATCTCTCGCAATCCACCGTCAGCCAGCAAATCCGCCGGCTGGAAGAGGCGCTGGGTAAACCGCTGCTGGAACGCACTTCGCATCAGGTTCAGCTCACCGAAGAAGGCGAACGGTTGCTGGGTTATGCGCGGCGGATTATCGCGCTGAACGGTGAAGCGCACGACGCGCTGAGTGACCAGTGGCCGGACGGCGTGGTGCGTCTTGGCGTGCCGGAAGATTTTGCCGCCGCCACCACATCGTTGCTGGCCCAGTTCAGCCGCGCCCATCCGCATATCCGCCTCGATGTGACCAGTGGCCTGAGCCACGAACTTCGCCGCGCCTGGCAGCAGGAGATGCTGGATATTATTCTGGTGAAACAGCTGACCGGCGAGAAAGCCAATGCCTCGCGCCCCGAGCCGATGCAGTGGCTCGACAGCGCCGCGTTTCCGGCGTTTGAACGGGATCCGATCCCGCTGGTGCTGTTTCCGCTCAACGGGTTATACCGCGAAGAACTGTGTCAGGCGCTGGATACTCTCGGACGCAGCTGGCGCATCAGTTACAGCAGCGCCAGCCTCGCGGCGCTGGTCGCCGCCAGTGCCGCCGGACTGGGCGTCACCTTATTGCCTGCCAGCTGCCGCCTGCCGGAACACCGGATTTTAGGCACCGAGAGCGGCTTGCCGCCGGTGGATAACGTCGAACTGGCGCTGTTTTATCGCCCCGATGCGACGCCGGCACAAATCGCACTGGCCGGAAAACTAAAGGATTTTTGTCAGCTCAGTTAGCCATTACGTTTCCCACTGACAGGCAGTGGGAAAAATCGCAGCCGGAACCGGCGATATCTTTTAGGGTGAAAGGGAAACAGCATCCTCCCGCATCATGATTAAGGAATTCGACGTGCAAAATCCTCAGCAACAAAGCCGCAGAAACTTTCTCTCTCATAGCGCCAAAATCACCGCCACCGGCGCATTGCTCACCGCAGGAATGTCCTCCGGAATCGCATCAGCCGCGCCGTTTAAAGCGGGCGCGATGGACGAAAAATGTGACGATGTCAGCCAGATCAACGCGATTTCTGCACCGCATTACCAGCTGCGCAATGTGCGGCTGGAAGAGGGTTTTGAGCGCGAAGGCGATATCGTTGTCGCCACCCAAACCGGGCTGTACAACCTGGAAATCAATAACGGCAAAATCGTGACGATCCAGCCAGCAAAAGACGCCCCGGCCAGTAACTTGCCTGCTTTTGATGCCAGAGGATTACTTCTGCTGCCCGCCACACGCGACATGCATATTCACCTCGACAAGACCTTTTACGGCGGCAAATGGGAAGCACCCCGCCCGCGTAAAGGCAAAACCATCATGGACATGATTGCCCGCGAACAGGTGCTGATCCCCCAACTGTTACCGACATCGGTGGAACACGCCGAAGCAATCATTGGCCTGCTGCATTCCAAAGGCACGACTGTTGCGCGCAGCCACTGCAATATCGACCCGGTCAGCGGCCTGAAAAGCCTTGAGCATCTGAAGATTGCGCTGGAAAAGCATCAGCAGGATTTCAGTTGTGAAATTGTGGCGTTCCCGCAGCACGGTTTACTGCATTCGAAAGTCGATGGCCTGATGCGCGAAGCGATGCAAATGGGCGTGCAGTACGTCGGCGGGCTGGATCCGACCAACGTGGACGGCGCGATGGAAAAATCCCTCGACGCGATGTTCCAGATTGCGCTCGATACCAACAAGGGCGTGGATATTCATCTGCATGAAACCACGCCAGCCGGGATTGCGGCGGTGAAATACATGATTCAGACGGTGGAGAAAAACCCGCAGCTGAAAGGCAAAGTGACGCTCAGCCACGGTTTCGCACTGGCGATGATGCAGGGCGCGGAACTCGACGAGGTAATCAACGGGCTTGCCGAACAACAGTTCACCGTCGCCTCCACCATTCCGCTCGGTAAACTGAACATGCCGCTGCCGCAGCTCAGCCAGAATGGCGTATTTGTTATGACCGGCACCGACAGTGTAATCGACCACTGGTCGCCGTTCGGTACCGGCAGCATGCTGGAAAAAGCCAGCCTCTACGCCCAGCTCTACGGCAACTCCGACGAATTTGGCCTGACGCGCTCCCTCGCTATCGCCACCGGCAACGTCCTGCCGCTCGACGACAGCGGCAAACGCCAGTGGCCTGCGGTGAACGATAACGCCGAAATGATCCTGGTCGACGCCAGTTGCTCCGCCGAAGCGGTGGCGCGGGTGTCGGAGGTAAAAGCGACATTCCATCAGGGCAGATTAGTGTTCGGTGCTGTTGGGAAAGTGTGAGGTATCAGAGATCCCTGAATGCCGGATAGCAAAAAGCCCCTTTCGGGGCTTTTTGTTGTTCTGAACGTTGATGCCCGGAGGCAAACAATCAGAACGGGATATCGTCGTCGAAATCCATTGGTGGTTCGTTGTTCTGTGCTGGCGCGTTGTTTTGCGCAGCCGGACGAGCCTGCTGGCCGCCGCTGAACTGGTTGCCGCCTTGTGGCTGCTGAGGCTGACCCCAACCGCCTTGCTGGCCGCCTGCGGATGGCTGACCGCCACCTGCTGGTGCGCCGCCGCCGGCACGGCCGCCGAGCATCTGCATGGTGCCGCCCACGTTAACGACGACTTCGGTGGTGTATTTTTCAACGCCAGCCTGATCGGTCCATTTACGGGTTTGCAGTGCGCCTTCGATGTAGACCTGAGAACCTTTCTTCAGGTATTCGCCTGCGACTTCTGCTAATTTGCCGAACAACACCACACGGTGCCATTCCGTTTTTTCTTTCTGCTCGCCGGTGGCTTTGTCACGCCAGCTCTCAGACGTTGCCAGAGTGATGTTGGCAACCGCGCCGCCGTTAGGCATGTAGCGGACTTCCGGGTCTTGTCCCAGATTACCGACGAGAATAACTTTGTTTACGCCTCTGCTGGCCATGTGGATTCTCCTGATGATGTATGTCGTGGTTGAAACCACAATCCGAGGTGTGGAAGGTCACACTTTGCAGCATTATAACCATAAAACGATACCTTCGTACCATGGATGTCTGAGGATGCGGCATTCTTTCCAGATTGTTCAGCAAACATTCCATCGTTACATCGAGTACTGGATATACATTCAGGTTTTGGGGTGGCACAGATTGTGATTTGTGTCATAATTGCGCGTTACGTTCTTCTCTGTGCCCGATTCGATGGCTGGCGCGAAACAGGTTTTCACGGCGGTTACCGGCACGGTGAGCTATCAAGTTAATCCGGGAATGATGAATGGATAAGATCGAAGTTCGGGGCGCACGCACCCATAATCTCAAGAATATCAACCTGATTATCCCGCGCGACAAACTGATTGTTGTCACCGGCTTATCCGGTTCAGGCAAGTCCTCTCTGGCGTTCGATACGCTGTACGCCGAAGGCCAGCGCCGCTACGTCGAGTCGCTGTCTGCCTATGCACGCCAATTTTTATCCTTAATGGAAAAACCGGACGTCGACCATATTGAAGGTCTGTCTCCGGCGATTTCGATTGAGCAAAAATCAACGTCGCACAACCCGCGTTCAACCGTCGGGACGATCACCGAAATCCACGACTACCTGCGTCTGCTGTTTGCCCGCGTGGGCGAGCCGCGCTGCCCGGATCATAATATTCCGCTGTCAGCCCAGACCGTCAGTCAGATGGTGGATAACGTCCTCGCGCAGCCGGAAGGCCAGCGCCTGATGCTGCTGGCGACCATTGTTAAAGACCGCAAAGGCGAGCACACCAAGACGCTGGAAAACCTGGCGTCGCAGGGCTATATCCGTGCGCGTATCGATGGCGAAGTGTGTGATCTGTCCGATCCGCCGAAATTAGAATTGCAGAAAAAGCACACCATTGAGGTGGTCGTTGACCGCTTTAAAGTGCGTGATGATCTGGCGCAGCGTCTGGCGGAATCGTTTGAAACCGCGCTCGAACTTTCCGGCGGTACCGCCGTGGTCGCCGATATGGATGACCCGAAAGCCGATGAGATGCTGTTCTCTGCCAACTTCGCCTGTCCGGTGTGCGGCTACAGTATGCGCGAACTGGAACCGCGTATGTTCTCGTTCAATAACCCGGCCGGTGCCTGTCCGACCTGCGACGGGCTGGGCGTGCAGCAATTCTTCGACCCGGAACGCGTGGTGCAAAACCCTGAGCTTTCACTGGCAGGTGGCGCAATTCGTGGCTGGGATCGCCGTAACTTCTATTACTTCCAGATGCTGCGCTCTCTTGGCGAGCATTATGATTTCGACGTGGAAGCACCGTTTAACGAACTGAGCAGCGACGTAAAACACGCGATCCTGCACGGCTCCGGCAAAACTACGATTGAATTCAAATACATCAACGATCGCGGTGATACGTCTATCCGCCGCCATCCGTTTGAAGGTGTGCTGCACAATATGGAACGCCGTTATAAAGAAACGGAATCCAGCGCGGTACGTGAAGAACTGTCGAAATACATCAGCAACCGTCCGTGTACATCCTGCCGTGGCACACGCCTGCGTGAAGAAGCACGTAACGTGTTCGTGGAAGAAACGACGTTGCCGGAAATCTCTGATTTCAGCATCGGTTATGCGATGGATTTCTTCCGCAATATGAAACTCAGCGGCCAGCGCGCCAAGATTGCTGAGAAAGTGCTGAAGGAGATTGGCGATCGCCTGAAATTCCTGGTGAACGTTGGTCTGAACTATCTCTCGCTGTCCCGTTCTGCGGAAACGCTGTCCGGCGGCGAAGCCCAGCGTATCCGTCTGGCAAGCCAGATTGGTGCCGGTCTGGTGGGCGTCATGTACGTGCTGGATGAGCCCTCTATCGGCCTGCATCAGCGCGACAACGAACGTCTGCTGGAAACCCTGATCCACCTTCGCGATCTGGGTAATACCGTCATTGTGGTCGAGCACGACGAAGATGCGATCCGCGCCGCTGACCATATTATTGATATCGGTCCGGGTGCGGGCGTTCACGGTGGCGAAGTGGTGGCAGAAGGCACCGCTGAAGACATTATGGCGACCGAGAATTCACTGACCGGCCAGTTCCTGAGCGGCAAACGTGAAATCTCTGTACCAGCACAACGCGTTCCGGCGGATGCCACCAAAGTGCTGAAACTTTCCGGCGCCAAAGGCAACAACCTGAAAGACGTCACGCTGACGCTGCCGGTAGGCCTGTTTACCTGTATCACCGGCGTGTCCGGCTCGGGTAAATCGACGCTGATTAACGACACGCTGTTCCCGCTGGCACAGCGCGAACTGAATGGCGCGACAATTGCCGAAGCCGCACCGTATCGCGAAATCGAAGGTCTGGGGCATTTCGATAAAGTCATCGACATCGATCAGAGCCCGATTGGTCGTACGCCGCGTTCTAACCCGGCAACCTACACCGGCATTTTCACGCCGGTTCGCGAACTGTTTGCCGGTGTACCGGAATCACGTTCACGCGGTTATACGCCGGGACGTTTCAGTTTCAACGTCAAAGGCGGACGCTGCGAAGCCTGTCAGGGCGACGGCGTGATCAAAGTCGAAATGCACTTCCTGCCGGATATTTATGTGCCGTGCGATCAGTGCAAAGGCAAACGCTATAACCGCGAAACGCTGGAAATTAAATACAAAGGCAAGAGCATCCACGAAGTGCTGGAGATGACCATTGAAGAAGCGCGTGATTTCTTCGATGCCGTCCCTGCCCTTGCGCGTAAATTGCAGACGCTGATCGACGTCGGTCTGACCTACATCAGCCTCGGCCAGTCAGCAACCACGCTGTCCGGCGGTGAAGCGCAGCGCGTGAAACTGGCGCGTGAGCTGTCCAAACGCGGCACCGGTCAGACGTTGTATATTCTCGACGAACCGACCACGGGCCTCCACTTTGCCGACATTCAGCAACTGCTGGAAGTACTGCATCAGCTGCGCGATCAGGGCAACACCATCGTGGTGATTGAACACAATCTGGACGTGATTAAAACGGCGGACTGGATTGTCGATCTCGGGCCGGAAGGCGGTGCGGGCGGCGGACAGATTCTGGTCGCCGGTACGCCGGAAACCGTCGCGGAATGCAAAGAATCGCATACCGCGCGCTTCCTGAAACCGTTGCTGGAACGCCACAGCCAGCAGGCGAAGAAAAGCGCTTAAAGTCATGAATTAGCAGATATAATGCGTCGAATTTATTTTTAAAAGTTAAAGGGTAGCGTTATGGAAATTAAAAACATTCGTCTGATTAACGTTGGTCGTTTTGAAGATTTGGAAATAGCGCTATCACCGACTGAAAATTGCACTGGCAATACGACCGTTTTTGTTGGTAACAATGGGGCAGGGAAAACCTCATTACTTAAATCGATAGCAACATCGTTGAGCTGGTTTGTATCACGCATTCGTTCGGAAAAGGGTAATGGAAGCCCTGTTCCGGAAGATGTCATCCTTAATGGACAAAATTCGGCATCCATTGAACTCGAAGTCCTCGACGCTCACGTTGGAAAATCTTTTACATGGGCGATAGCTAAAACCCGTGCAGGGCGAAAAGCTGTATTTCAGACACATTTGAGTTCTTTGTCCGCATTAACTGATATCTACAGGACCAGGCTTTCAGATAATCACAAAACTGCACTGCCACTGATTGCTTTCTACCCTGTCGAACGGGCAGTGTTAGATATCCCGCTTAAAATCAGAGAAAAACATTCTTTTACTCAGCTTGATGGATACGACAATTCATTGAGTCAGGGTGTAGATTTCAGACGATTCTTTGAGTGGTTTCGCGAACGCGAAGATTCTGAAAATGAGCAGGGGTTTACTGAAGAATCTGTTGAAGCAATGGTCAAAATTCTTGGTGGTGATCATGAATCTATCGTGAAAATTAACGAACTTCGTGATGCAGCCAAAGACAAGCAATTATCGGCTGTACGTATTGCAATCCATCACTTCATGCCAGGTTTTACAAATATGCGGGTAAGGCGTAAGCCCCGGCTGCATATGACCATTGATAAACAGGGCGAGACATTAAGCGTTTCACAACTGTCACAGGGAGAGAAGTCCCTGATGGCGTTGGTTGGCGATATTGCACGACGCCTTGCGATAATGAATCCTGATTCAAACAATCCGTTATCGGGTGATGGAATTATTTTAATTGATGAAGTGGATATGCACCTTCATCCGCAATGGCAACGCAGCTTAATTGAGCGCTTAACTTCAACGTTTCCAAATTGTCAGTTCATCTTATCAACGCACTCCCCTTTGGTAATCAGCGATTATAAAGATGTATTGGTTTACTCCTTAGAGAATGGCCAAAGCAAAGAAGTCTCAACCCAATATGGACAGGATGCCAACTCCGTTCTTTTAGATGTCATGGACACTGATATCCGCAATAGTCGTATCAACATCCGTTTGAACGACCTGTTAGATGCGATTAATGACAAAAAAATCGACGCGGCCCGATCTATTATCAACGAACTTGAGACCATACTCCCTGCGTCAAATATAGAATTAATCAGGGCAAGATTGTTGCTGCGTAAACAGGAGTTACGCCGTGAGGAAAGTTGATAAAGGAATTGAGCCACCCAGTCTCACCGACTGGAAAGTCGCAAATCCTGCCGGCAATTACACCGGCCTGACAAATAGGGAAAGAGTCGATATTCGTTTTTTCTGTTTGCGTGAACAGTTTTATATCTGTGCGTATTGCTGCCAGGCAATTACTGGCCAGAATGAAGACTGCATGAATGAGCACGTTGAGGCTCGAATGCTAGCTCCTCATCGCAGTCTGGATTACACAAATATCGTAGCCAGTTGTACGGGGCTCAATCAATGTGACAAATCACATGGCTCTCAGTCACTACCACTTACTCCTTTTATGAACGAGTGTGAAACTGAGTTTCGTTTCAAAATCAGTGGACGAATAGAAGGCTTAAGCGCCCGGGCTCAAGAAACAATCCGTGTTCTTAACTTAGGCGATACCGAACAGAATAATCGCGGCCTGATTGAAAAGCGAAAACAGTTAGTCAACATTTTGATGCTGAAAAATGGTCTCGATGTGGAGGAAGGGCTGGAGGACGATGATCTTTTGCGAGCCGTAATAGAAGATATCTCAACACCCGTGGGCGGTCATCTTGAGGCATTCTCACCAGTAATGGTTAATATTTTAAGGCAATGGATTACAGCCTGAATACCTCACTCATCTGGTTTTGATAAGTATAAACAACGCCACTTCCGTGACGTTGTCTATCTTTTACTTAAATATCTTCTGCACAAACTCCGCGTAGGCCGGACGCCAGACATCCATTTCATGGCCCAGACTCGGGTATTCGTGATAATCGAACTTAATCTTTTTCTCTTCCAGTTCAGACTTCAGTCCGGCGATGTCCTTGCCTGTTACCACATCTTTTTCCCCCACCACTAACGTGAAGTTTTTCAGCTGTGCGTTGATTTTCTCCGGTTCGGCGAAGCGTTTTTCGACGTCAGCATTCGGGACTGTCGTGGTGCTGACGCCGCTAAAGGTCGCCAGCCAGCCGAACTGGTCGAGATGCGTCATGCCGCTGACCAGCGTCTGATAACCGCCTTGTGAAAGCCCCGCGAGTGCGCGTCCGGCGGCATCATCGCGTACGCGGAAGGTTTTGGAAATCAGCGGGATAATGTCGCCGGTCAGTTCTTTATCGGCCGCCGCCGCATTTCGGGGATAGAATTCCTTGCGGCGATCTTTGGTGACGTAATCTTCCGGCACCACGCCTTTGGCGTCGGTTTCAGTATCCGGAATGACCACTAACATCGGCGCGATTTTTTTCTCCGCCAGCAGGTTATCCATGATTTGCGGAATGCGTCCCTGATCCAGCGCCGAGCGGCCGGTGTCACCAAAGCCGTGGTAGAAATACAGTACCGGCAACGGCTTTGACGCATCGCTGTAACCCGGCGGCGTCCATACCGCAACCTGACGCTCAGAATTCAGCGCAGCGGAATGATAGGTCAGCGTGCGGACTTCGCCGTGCGGAACGCTTTTCACATCCAGAATACTGCCCGGCACCAGGATCAGGCTGGTGTTCACCTGACGCTGCGGCTTAGGCATCGCACTGCCCGGGTCGGCAATCCGCAAACCATCGACATTGAAGAAATATTCATACAGATCAGGTTTTTGTGCATCCGACGTCCAGCTCCAGACGCCTTTATCGTCCTTGGTCATCTGATGCGGAATGTATGTCACCGGCGTCGCGCCGGTTACCACGTCAACGTGTTCAGCAGCCGGTGCATACAGGCGGTAAGTGATGGTTAAATCAGGATTTACTGCCGTGATGTAATTTTTCGCAGGCACCGAAGCATCAGGATCCTGTGGCAAACTTTGCGCGGAGACAGTCAGGGAGATCGGCGCGCTGAGCGCCAGTATCAAAAGCGTGGCAAGATTCAGCCGGTTACGGGTCATCATCCTTTCCTTCTGGGTTGGCGTGAGCAACGGACAACCTGTCCTGAAGTAACTCACTGTTTTTGCACAACTCTCAGAGTAGGTTATTTTTACCGCATACAAGCGTGATCGGCGTCACTGTTCAGAAGATGCGTCCAGCGCATGAAGTTGCGGAAGTTCGCTCAGCCGCTGACAGGCGAAATCCCAGAATGTACGGACCTTGCGCGGCATCTGCTGCACCTGTTGCGCCACCAGTTGTACCGGCAACGGCAGTGGTTCGAATTCCGCCAGAAGCCGCACCATGCGGCCGGCCTGCACATCGTCGCTCACCTGATACGATAACAAACGCGCAATCCCCTGCCCGCTGCGCACCGCCAGCAGCTGTGATTCCACGTCGTTTGAGAGCAGACGCGGTGACAGCCGGACACGCAAATCATCCTCATGCGGTCCGAAACGCCATTCGCGGATTTGCGTACGCAGCGTACCCATCACCGTCTGGTGCGCGGCCAGCTCCGAAGGATGTTGCGGTTCGCCATGCCGCGCCAGATAAGCCGGACTGGCGACCAGTACGCGGGTCACTTGGGCGACCTTACGCGCCACTTTGCCTGAATCTTCCTGATGCCCGATACGCACCGCCAGATCCAATCCTTCGTCGATCAGATCCAGATTGCGGTCGTTAAGCATCATTTCGATCTGCATATCAGGATGTTGCGCCAGAAATTCCATCACCAGCGGCGCGACATGTTTACGCCCGAACTGCACCGGCGCGGTGATACGCAACAGGCCGCTGAGCTGAGTTTCTGCGGTGTCTTCCACTGCGTCCTGATACTGGCTGAGCAGCAGGCGGGCCTTTTCCGCCAGCCGTGCGCCCGCTTCTGTCGGTGCCAGACTGCGCGTGGTGCGCTCGACCAGCCTTGCGCCGAAACGGTGCTCCAGTGAGGCAATGGCGCGGGTGATCGCGGGTGGCGACCGGTGAAGTTTACGGGCGGCTTCCGCCAGGCTGCCATACTGAAGTACGGCGACAAAAATCGCCATTTCATCCAAACGATCCATAGATTCTTCCACAAAGTGAAACACTCAATTTCAATCTTCGTGGATCCCAATCGTTTAGCGCAAGAGTAATGTTGTGTTCAGACACTTTAAGGAGACAGCCCATGCCCGCCATCAAACTTTACAGCACGCCACTTTCCGGCCACTGCCACCGCGTGACCCTGTTGCTGAACATGCTCAACCTGCCGTTTGAGGCCACTGAAGCTGGTGCCGGCGTGCGCCAGACGGAGGATTTTGCGCGGCTGAATCCGCTGCGTCAGATCCCCGTTCTGATCGACGGCGAGCACGTGCTCACCGACAGCAATGCGATCCTGGTGTATCTGGTCAAACGCTACGCGCCGGACAGCCACTGGTTGCCGGAAGATCCGCTGAAGGCCGCTGAGGTGCAGAAATGGTTATCCCGCGCCGCCGGTGAAGTGCGTTTCGGTCCGGCCTCTGCGCGTATGGTGAAACAATTTTCTGCGCCGGAAGTGTACGAAAGCGCACTGCAAATTTCGGCGAAATTTCTGCCGCAGCTGGAACAACATCTGGAAAACCATGAGTTTCTGGCGACGGAACGCGCCACCATTGCCGATCTGGCCTGTTACAGCTATGTGGCGACTGCACCGGAAGGCGGCGTTTCACTGACGGGTTATCCGGCCATTCAGCGCTGGCTGGCACGGATTGAAAGTCTGCCCGGCTTTACGCCGCTTCCGGCGTTACCGTTGCCAGAAATTGCGGGATAAAGACGATGAAGAACCCTTTCCATGCAGACGAAATCCTGGCTCAGGACATGGCAGGGTTTGACGTCGAAGCACACGGCATCCGTGAAGCGATGCCGGAACAGCACCGGCTGTTTTTCGCCGCGCTGCCCTATTTGTTTATCTCAACGCTGGATGAAAACGGCTGGCCGGTGGCGACATTGCTGACCGGACCAGCCGGGTTTATCCGCACACCGGATGACACGCATTTACGGATTAACGCGCCAAGACGGACGGACGATCCGGCGCTGACGGCCTTACAGCCGGGAAAACAGATCGGCGGACTGGGGATCGATTTTTCCAACCGGCGGCGTAATCGCGTGAATGGCAGGATCGGGCGCATCGATAAAAATCGGATCGAGATCGTGGTCGATCAAAGTTTTGGTAATTGTCCGCAGTATATCCAGATCCGCAAACTGACGGATCTACCGGTCAGTTTGCCATTGCCCGCGAGAGAGGACATGACGGAGCCGGATGCGGATGCGCGTGCGCTGATTGCGCGTTCGGACACTTTTTTCATCGCCAGTCACGCGCACGGCGGCGCGGATGTGTCACATCGCGGTGGTCAGCCGGGATTCGCACATCTGGTGGGAAACCGTTTGTGGGTGCCGGATTATCGCGGCAACCGCTATATGAATACGCTGGGAAATTTACTGGCAGAGCCGCGTGCAGCGTTGCTGTTTATGGATTTCGATAACGGCGATATTTTGCATCTGCAGGGGCATACGCAGATCCACTGGCAGCCGGAAGTATTTCCCGGCCCGCAAGGCGCGGAACGCTACTGGAGTCTGGACATCACCCGCGTATGGCGCTTTCGTGCCGCGTTACCGTGGCGTGCAGCATCAGCCGATTTCTCCCCCGCGACCCTGAAAACCGGCCACTGGTCGGGCGATCAGTGGCCTATTTCCTGACGCAGATGCTCTTCTAAACCGGAAACGACCGTCTGGTAAGAACTGTCGATCAGGGAATAAAATTGAGAATCCGGCAAAGTGCCATCCAGAACCACGGTATTCCAGTGCGCTTTGTTGAGATTCTTACCCGGAAGAATACAGGTATGTTCGGCGCGTAACTTGCCGGCCATGCCGGTGCTGGTTTTCAGCGAAACCGCTTCATGTCCCTGACAATCGCAGAACATGGCGAACATCACGCCGCCCACTTTTATCTGATTCGCGCCGTGCTGATTTTGGGTACTTTGTTCTGCTCCGGGTTTCCCCATGCAATAGTCGAGCAATTCCGCACTGGTCATTTTGGCCTTTCTCCTTGTCTGATGTTGACGACCCCGCGAACCGGAATCGTCTATTTAGTGTGCAGCAACATCGCAAAAAAGAAAGGTAGCAGATCGCAAATACGGAAAAGGCCGACATTTCTGTCAGCCTTATACACATCCAATCCCCTAAATAATTTGGGTTACGGGAAGGCGGTAAGTTCAGGAAGCCCCGGGAGCAGGGACGTACCCTGTGACCGGGGTGAGTGAACGCAACCAACGCATCCGTAGCCCGAAGTATGACGGGGATTTACTGGACGGCGGCGAAAGCTTCAGCCACCTGCTTCACATTGTGGTGATTTAAACCCGCCATGCAGACACGACCGCTGAGGATCAGGTACACGCCGAACTCTTCACGCAGACGCACGACCTGCGCTTCGCTGAATCCGGTGTAGCTGAACATCCCGCGCTGTTGCAGCAGGTAGTCAAAATTACGACCCGGCAACGCGGTTTTCAGGCTGTCGACCAGCGTGTGGCGCATTTCGAGAATACGGGTACGCATTTTCTCGACTTCGGCTTTCCATTGCGCGTTCAGGGCGCTGTCACTCAGGACTTTCGCCACTACTTTCGCACCGAAATTCGGCGGGCTGGAGTAGTTACGACGCACGGTCGCTTTCAGCTGACCCAGGACGCGGCCTGCGGCTTCGCTGTCTTCACAGACCACGGACAATCCGCCGACGCGTTCGCCGTACAGGGAGAAAATTTTCGAGAAAGAGTTGCTGACGAAGCAGTTCACGCCTGCCGCCGCCATCGCGCGGATGGCGTAAGCGTCGTCATCAATGCCCGCGCCAAAGCCCTGATAGGCGATGTCGAGGAACGGGATCAGCTCGCGCTGTTTGGTGACTTCAATCACCTGATCCCACTGCGCTGGCGTCAGGTCAGAACCCGTCGGGTTATGACAGCAAGGGTGCAGCAATACAATGCTTTGCGCCGGTAAGGTTTTCAGGCGTTCGATCATCGCGGTGAAATTCACACCCAGCGTTTCTGCATCAAAGTACGGATAAGTATGCACTTTGAAACCTGCGCCGCCAAAGATAGCCACGTGGTTTTCCCAGGTCGGATCACTGACGTAAACGTCTGAATTCGGGAAATAAAACTTGAGGAAATCCGCACCCACTTTCAGCGCGCCGGAACCGCCGACGGTCTGAATGGTTGCGATACGCTGTTGTTTCAGCGCCGGATGATCGGCACCAAACAGCAACTCCTGAACGCCTGCGCGGTATGCCGGCAGACCTTCCATCGGCAGATACACTGACGCAGCCTGTGGCCCCGCGTTCAGCTGGTTCTCTGCATTTTCAACCGCAGCCAGTTGCGGAATAATACCCTGCTCGTCGTAATAAAGACCGATGCTCAGGTTTACCTTATCTTGTCTCGGATCGGTCTTGAAACTTTCCATCAGCGACAAAATCGGGTCACCGGCATAGGCATCGACATGTTGGAACACGGTATACATCTCCTTGGTTTGGTTGAGTGGCGCGGCGATCCATCCCGGTTTTCGGGCGGATCACGACTGTTTCACAGACTATCAAAGTTCGTTAAAAAAGATGACAACTATGTTGTCATTTGTCGGGCGTTTTTTGTGCGGTGATTTCTTCAGACGCTGTAACGCCCCGGACGATGATTCATCGCGATGATCAGATTCACAATCACTGCGCCCAGCACCGAGGCAATCAGCATTTCGTAACTGACGACAAACAGCGACGCCAGCACGATGCAGCAGTCCACGCCCATTTGCAGTTTGCCGGCGCGGATGCCGTATTTGTCCTGCAGAAACAGCGCCAGAATGTTCACGCCGCCGAGGCTGGCTTTATGGCGGAACAGCACAATGAAGCCGATGCCCATAATTACATTGGCAAATAACGTGGCGTAGAACGGCTGAAGATGATCGAAATGCACAAACAGCGGATGAAGGTCGGAGAAGACGGAAACCAGCGCAACGGCGGCGAAGGTTTTCAGCGTGAACTGCGAGCCCATGCGGCGGAAAGACAGGTAATAGAAAGGTAAGTTGATGATAAAGAAAGCGGTGCCGAACGAAATTTGTGTCACGTAATGCGCCAGAAATGCCATTCCCGCGGTGCCACCGGTCAGTGCGCCAACCTGCCGTAACATCACCACGCCAAAAGAAACCATCAGCGTACCGATAATGATCGCCAGCGCATCTTCCACCAGCGTATGCCCGATGCGCGGCTGCTCAACCGGCTGTTTGATGTCGTCAACACTTGCCATAATTCCCTGTACCCCCAAAATAATAAGACTAAAGACTGATTTTGAGATAATTAATGAGATGAGGAATTAAGGCAATATTCACGCACGGAATTTGCATTAAAAATCGAAAATAAGATTTTATGACGCGTTAATTATTCTTTACATGCACAGAGTACGCATAACAATTCAAAATAATGCACCATTAAAGTGAGGCTGCACCAAAATAAATCACCATAACAGTGCGCACAAAATACAGGGTTAATAATCTTATCCCAGCGTTAATAAGCCGTTTTCTTTTAACCGGTTAAGGACTACCGATGTTTTTACATGCGCCACACTTTTATGTACTGACAGGATTTGGCTGATCAGCGTGCTTAAACCGGCTAAATCTTTCACCGCGACCTTCAGCAAATAATCCGCATCTCCGGTCGTTTTATAGGCATCAATAATCGCAGCCACTTCTCCCAGCATGCTGTGGAAAGCCTCGACCTGTGCGGGTAAATGGTTGATAAGTCTGACCTCAATCAGACCAATCATGCCTAAACCGAGCGCTTCCGGTGCCAGACGCGCGTGATAACCGAGGATTAACTGAGCCTGTTCCAGACCAATCCGGCGGCGTGAACATTGTGAAGCTGACAGCCCGACCAGTTCGCTTAATTCCTGGTTGGTCAGTCTTCCGTTAGCTTGTAATAGGGTCAGAATTTTCAGGTCATAATCATCAACGCTGTACATGGCACCTTTCCTGTCGTATTAATTTTTTTATGTTCTCATTCCTGTTGTAATATTATTGCAAAAAGCATTCCCACTATAACGAGTTATAAATACTTATCGGCTGTTTTTTCTTATACTTGCGCACATTCATACCGCAAGGAAAAAAATAATGAAAAAAGTACTCTTTTCTCTCGCCTTACTGTCTGCTTTACCCGTTTTCGCACAGGCGGATACCACGTCTTCCCATCTTGAACGCGTATTACAGAAAGGTTCGCTGAATGTTTGCACCACCGGCGACTATAAGCCGTATACGTTTTTGAAAGAAAACGGGGAATATGAAGGCATTGATATCGCCATGGCGCAATCGCTGGCGGCGAGTCTGGACGTAAAAGTGAACTGGGTGCCGGTCACCTGGAAATCATTGCCGGACGAAATGAGCGCCGGTCATTGTGACATCGCCATGGGCGGAATTTCCGTCACGCTGAAACGCCAGCAGAAAGCCTGGTTCGCTAACATGTTGGATCAGGACGGGAAAATCCCGCTGGTGCGCTGCGAGAATGTGCGTCAGTACCAGACGGTTGAACAGCTGAACCGGCCATCTGTGCGCCTGATTGAACCGGAGGGCGGCACCAACGAAGCCTTTGTCCACAGCCACCTGCCAAAAGCCACGCTGACGCTGAGCGATAACGTCACCATCTTCCAGAAACTGATGGATAAGAAAGCCGATGTGATGATTACAGATGCGTCGGAAGCGCTATTCCAGCAGAAACACTATCCGAAACTGTGTGCGGTGAATCCGAAAAAGCCGCTGCAATATGGCGAGAAAGCCTACATGTTGCCGCGTGATGACGTGAGCTGGAAGATGTATGTCGACCAGTGGCTGCACCTGAGTAAAGCCACCGGCGACTATCAGAAGATTGTCAGCCAGTGGCTGGGCGTGAAGAAGTAAGGTTTAGTCGCCAGTATAAATGCGGGCAACGCGCTCGCTGAGTTGGGTAATCAGCTCATAAGCACTGATACCGGTTGCCTGTGCAATGCGCTCAACCGGTAATTTTTCGCCCCAGAAAATCACTTCATCACCAACGTTATCTGTCGATTCCGGCCCTAAATCCACAGTGATCATGTCCATCGACACGCGCCCGGCAACCGGTACTTCCCGGCCATTGACCAGCACCGGCGTACCGTTCGGCGCACTGCGCGGATACCCGTCGCCATATCCCATCGCCACGACGCCCAGACGAGTGTCGCGATCGCTGACCCACGTACTGCCATAACCGACCGGTTCACCGGCAGTGTGCTCACGCACGGCGATCAGGCTGGACGTCAGCGTCATAGCCGGTTGCAGCCCGAAATCGCTGGCCGTTCCGGTTTCCATCGGCGAGACGCCGTACAAAATAATGCCAGGACGAACCAGATTCATATGCGATTCCGGCCACAGCAAAATCCCGCCGGAAGCCGCGATCGATTTCTGCCCCGGCTTGCCTTCAGCAAACGCATTAAAGCTGTTCAGCTGCTTCGTTGTGGCATCGCTTTCCGGCTCATCGGCACGGCAGAAATGACTCATGATATTGACCGGCTGAACGACATTTTTGCAGGCACTCAGGCGCTGATAAAACGCGTCGGCCTGTGCAGGATGAACGCCCAAACGGTGCATACCCGTATCGATTTTCAGCCAGACATTCAGCGGACGCGCGAGGTCAGCGCTTTCCAGCGCGTCGAGCTGCTCGATGCTGTGAACGGCGGTATCCAGCTGATGTTCAGTCAGCAACGGTAATTCACTGGCGGAGAAAAAGCCTTCGAGGAGAAGAACAGGTTTAACGACACCGGCTTTGCGCAGCATCAGTGCTTCGCTGAGACGGGAAACGCCGTAATAATCGGCATCCTGCAAGCTATGCACCGTCTCTAACAGACCGTGCCCATAAGCGTTTGCTTTCACTACCGCAACCAGACGACTTTGTGGCGCCAGATGACGCACCCGTTGCAGATTGTGTCGCAGAGCGCGGCGATCAATGACAGCCGTAGCCGCTTTCATTTTAAGTCCTTTGCATGAAATTATTGAGGTTTTAGCAGCCTAAAGGGGCGTTATTGGCGCAGCCAGTTTGAGTTTGCGTTCGGCCAGCGCGGAAAAACCGGAGTGTACACGTAGTACACGAGGATTTTGAGCACTGCCTGGACACAAAATGGCAAGCAAAATAGCCCCACACTAATCTTCGTCGTATTGCGGGCCGCCGTAATTATCAAATCGTGACCACTGACCGTTAAAGGTCAGGCGGACGGTACCGATCGGGCCGTTACGTTGTTTACCGAGGATGATTTGCGCGATGCCTTTTTCTTCACTGTTATCGTGATAAACCTCGTCACGATAGATGAACATGATTAAGTCGGCGTCCTGCTCGATGGAACCTGATTCACGTAAGTCGGAGTTGACCGGGCGTTTATCGGCGCGTTGCTCCAGGCTTCGGTTAAGCTGCGACAGCGCCACTACCGGCACCTGCAATTCTTTCGCCAGCGCTTTGAGCGAGCGGGAGATTTCGGCGATTTCCAGCGTACGGTTATCGGACAGCGACGGAACGCGCATCAGCTGGAGATAGTCAATCATGATCAGACTCAGACCGCCGTGTTCACGGAAGATACGGCGCGCGCGCGAACGGACTTCCGTCGGCGTCAGGCCGGACGAGTCATCGATATACATGTTACGTTTTTCGAGCAGAATCCCCATGGTGCTGGAAATTCGCGCCCAGTCTTCGTCATCAAGCTGACCGGTACGGATTTTGGTCTGGTCAACGCGGGAAAGCGACGCCAGCATACGCATCATGATCTGGTCGCCGGGCATCTCAAGACTGAAGATTAAGACCGGTTTATCCTGCATCATCGCCGCATTTTCGGCGAGGTTCATCGCAAACGTGGTTTTACCCATCGACGGACGTGCCGCCACGATGATCAGATCCGATTTTTGCAAACCGGCGGTTTTCTTATCGAGATCCGCATAGCCGGTGGACACACCGGTTACGCCGTCGTGCGGGCGCTGGAACAATTCTTCGATACGCGAAACGGTGCTTTCCAGAATACGGTCGATGCTTTTAGGGCCTTCGTCTTTACTGGCGCGGGATTCGGCAATCTGGAATACGCGGGATTCGGCTAAGTCCAGCAGGTCTTCGCTGCTGCGCCCCTGCGGATCATAACCCGCATCGGCAATTTCATTGGCGACGGAAATCATTTCGCGAACGACTGCGCGTTCACGCACGATGTCGGCATAAGCACCGATGTTCGCCGCACTTGGGGTGTTTTTCGAGAGTTCTGCCAAATAGGCGAAACCGCCGACGGAATCCAGTTCACCTTTCTGTTCCAGGGATTCAGAAAGCGTAATCAGGTCGATCGGTTTGCTCATCTCCAGCAAACGCTGCATTTCGGTGAAAATCAGGCGATGCGGGCGGCTGAAGAAGTCATTGCTGACCACACGCTCGGCGACGTTATCCCAGCGTTCGTTATCCAGCATCAGCCCGCCCAGAACGGATTGTTCAGCTTCCAGCGAATGCGGCGGAAGTTTCAATCCTTCCATCTGGCGATCGCGGTTTTCGTTCTGTTGATTGGTCGGTTTTTTTGCTGCCATCTGTGGAGTAGTTCCTGCTCTAAGCGCCTGTTTTATGAGCGTCCGGTTTCTAAAAATCAGAGCCAGACTCGCGCGACAGTATAAACCATTTCAAAAGGGTATTAACCCTTAGTGCCGAAAATCTGGATTGTCCCGAACATTTAGCCTAGGGTTGAAATCAGACTCCATCACGAGGGATAAACATGGCAAAGCGCATCCAGTTTTCTGAAACAGGCACTCCAGACGTTCTGCAATACGTTGATTATCAGCCACAAGATCCGCAGGCTGGCGAAGTTCAGGTTGAGAATAAGGCCATCGGTATCAACTATATCGATACTTACGTGCGCAGCGGTCTGTATGCGCCCGCCAGTTTTCCGGCCGGTTTAGGGACTGAAGCGGCAGGGATTGTTAGTAAAGTCGGCAGCGACGTGACCGGTATTAAGCCGGGCGACCGCGTGGTCTACGCGCAATCGGCGCTCGGGGCTTACAGTGAATTCCATAACGTGCCGCAGGATAAAATTGCCTTGCTGCCGGATGCCATCAGTTTTGAACAGGCGGCGGCGTCCTTCCTTAAAGGGCTGACGGTTTACTATTTACTGCGCCAGACCCACGAAGTGCAGGCCGGCGAAACCATCCTTTTCCATGCTGCGGCCGGTGGCGTCGGTCTGATTGCCTGCCAGTGGGCGAAAGCGCTGGGCGTTAAACTGATCGGAACTGTGGGTTCGGACGAAAAAGCCGAACGCGCGAAACAGGCCGGTGCCTGGGCGACGATTAATTATCAGAAAGAAGATATCGCGTCCCGCGTGGCGGAGCTGACTGGCGGCGAAAAAGTCGGTGTGGTGTACGATTCTGTCGGTAAAGACACCTTCGAGAAATCGCTGAACAGCCTGAAACGCCGTGGTTTGCTGGTCAGTTTCGGCAATGCTTCCGGCCCGGTGAAAGGCGTGGATCTGGCGATCCTCAATCAGAAAGGTTCGCTGTTCGTGACGCGCCCTTCCCTGAATGGCTACGTGACCAACCGCGAAGAACTGGCACACGCGAGCAGCGAGCTGTTTTCACTGATTGCCAGCGGCGCGATAAAAGTGGACGTCAGCGACGCGCAGAAATTCCCGCTCTCCGAAGCCAGACGCGCGCACGAAACGCTGGAAAGCCGCGTAACGCAAGGCTCAAGTTTACTGATCCCATAACAGTTCCCTAAGCCAATGCAAAAAAGGCTTCCAGAATATGGAAGCCTTTCTTACTGTCTGACTCAGACGACCTCTGATTTCAGACGGGTACTGCTGTAGGGTACTGCCGGGTAAATCCGCAGGGCGATGTCACTTAAGCGACTATTGTGTGCCTCAGCGGACTTGATGAATTCGGTTTACAGCCTGACGGCTGCCAATGAATTCCATCCTAACAGTCACCCATGTTAAAAAATATGATTTATGCATTTCGACCGCACATTCTGACCGAGCTTGTGATCGCTAGCACATAAGCAAAAGTTATCGCTGCAACGGTTACATTTTTTTGTGCTCAAAAGACCACCACTAATCACCAGTATTTCATGCAGTTACAGAAACTACTTATCGACAGTAGAAATTACGGTAAACGGCGGCGGCGATATTTTGGCTGATCCGGTTTGATAAATGCCCGGTAAATCCACACGGCAACCACGGCCAAAATCAGCCAAGGCAACATTTTTATAACAATCGCCAGAAAGCCACCCAACATCATTACTGCGAATGCGACGATCAGCGCAGCGATCATGCCCAGCAGCGAAATGCCGGTCAGCATCAGCATAAAGAAAAAACCAAGCACGAAGAGAATTTCCAGCATCGGGTGCTCCTTAATAAGCCATGTGCAATAAGACGTGATGTCAGAACACACGTTAGCTATTACAAGAAACGTGCCAGTGTGACGGGATAAATAATGGATTGAATTACAAGAAGAAAATATTTCGCAGGCACGAATGGCCTGCGAAAAGATAGTAAATTTGACTAACATATAGTGATTTTACTCACCTGATTTTCAGGCCTGTGCCGCCATTTCCTGTTGCTGAGCGACCATCTGCAATGCCTGTTCAACCACATCAATGCCCGCGCCGGCTTTATGAGCGTTCTCACTCAGGTGACGACGGAACTGACGTGCGCCCGGCACGCCCTGGAACAGACCAAGAATATGGCGGGTAATGTGGCCCAGATAGGTGCCTTTACTCAGTTCCGCGTCGATATACGGATACAGCGCGCGGATAATATCCGGCCCGGTTTTCAGCGGCGCGTCGGAGCCAAACAGCTCGCGATCGACGTTCAGCAACATGCCCGGATTCTGGTAAGCCTCGCGACCGACCATCACGCCATCCATAAATTGCAGATGCGTTTTGGCTTCTTCGAGCGTTTTAATGCCGCCGTTAATCGCCATCGTCAGCTGCGGGAAATCACGCTTAAGCTGATACACACGCGGGTAATCGAGCGGCGGGATTTCACGGTTTTCTTTCGGGCTGAGACCGGAAAGCCAGGCTTTACGCGCATGGATAATAAAGGTATCGCAGCCGCCGTTTTCAGACACCTGACGGATGAAATCGCACAGAAATTCGTAGCTGTCCTGATCGTCAATACCGATACGGGTTTTGACCGTCACCGGAATTGAAACCACATCGCGCATGGCTTTGATGCAGTCCGCTACCTGCGACGCCTGCCCCATCAGACAGGCACCAAACATGCCGTTCTGCACGCGATCCGACGGGCAACCGACGTTGAGGTTAATTTCGTCATAACCGCGTTCTTCTGCCAGTTTAGCGCAATGTGCCAGATCGGCAGGATTGCTGCCGCCAAGCTGCAATGATACCGGATGTTCAGCGTCGCCAAACCCGAGATAATCCCCTTTGCCATGAATAATGGCACCGGTAGTCACCATTTCGGTGTACAGCAACGTCTGGCCGGTCATCAGCCGGTGAAAATGGCGACAGTGGCGATCGGTCCAGTCGAGCATCGGCGCAACGGAAAAACGCTGAGCGGAAAACGGAGTGGTCTGGGGCATTGCGTGTTGAGTTTCTGACATCGGCCTGACATTCGCTGAAGGGGTTCGTGGCGCTCTCTCTGACGCAACGCCAGAGAGAAGTTAATCGGTGATTATACCACAGAACAAAGATTCGGCATCCTGCGCCATCGTGCAGAGAAATAACGTCGCCGCAATACATCTTAATGAATGGCGCATAATTCGTCGTTTTAGCCTAAGCATGATAAAATCAACAATGGTCGCATGATGTGGCCTGTCGATCCCAATCTGCGCTCAGAGAACGTTGCTATGACCCTGAATAATCCGGAAAAATTACTTTCGCAAGCTGAAGAACTTTGCCAGCAGCGCAATGTTCGTCTTACGCCGCAGCGGCTGGAAGTACTGCGCCTGATGGCGCAACAACCCGGTGCCATCAGCGCCTACGATTTGCTGGATCTGCTGCGTGTCAGCGAGCCACAGGCAAAACCGCCAACCGTTTACCGCGCGCTGGATTTTCTGCTTGAACAAGGCTTTATCCATCGGGTTGAGTCGGCTAACAGCTACGTGCTTTGCCACCATTTCGAAGAGCCGAGCCACACGTCTGCGCTGTTCATCTGCGACCGCTGCGGGCTGGTGACGGAAAAAACCACTGACGGTATTGAAGAACGTCTGGCAAAACTGGCAACGGAATCCGGCTTTGAGCTTCGCCATTCTGTCGTGGAAGCCCACGGTTTGTGCGGGGAATGTAAGGTCGTGGAAACCTGTGACAGCCATGAGCACTGCGATCATGACCACAGTATTGTGGTGAAAAAACGCTAAGGGATTTTGGTGTTTGTGCGGGCATTTACTGAAGCGAGTATGTGCAAAAGCTAAGAAGTGAAGATATAAAGTTGGGTACATCCGTGTACCCGTATCCTGAAGCGTTCCGGGTAGGAGCAGCTAAATCTCAGGATACGTCACTGACACGCGAGGGGGAGTCGCGTATTACCAGTGATATTTGTTGCTGGTTTCCCATTCCTTGAGCTCTTTCTCGGCCTGATCTTTCTGATAGCCGTAACGCTCCTGAATCTTACCAACCAACTGATCACGTTTACCTTCAACCACTGTCAGGTCGTCATCGGTCAGTTTGCCCCATTTTTCTTTCACTTTCCCTTTGAACTGTTTCCAGTTACCGTCGGCTTGGTCCTTATTCATAAAATATCTCCTGTTACCTTGGGTTTATGGAGCTGCGTTTTGTTCCGGCAGCTCGTCCTTAACACTTCTAAGGTTAGTAGAGAATCTGGATTAATCCTCCCCGAACAGGGATAAAAACCATTATTAGGATTATTCCAAAGCAGGAAATAACGGCAAAAGAACATTTATATCTTTGATAAAACACTGCCAATTCAGTGTCCGGGAGAAGAAAACCAGGTATCGCGCTGCCAGTAACGACGCCATATCCAGCCCAGTGAAATCCCGCGCAAGCCGAGGAAGACGGTCAGCGCCAGCCATAACGCATGGTTTCCCATTACCGGTAAAGTCATAAGCGTCAGCCCGTATCCGAGCGCTGCAACCACCATGCTGTTACGCATATCCCGCCCGCGTGTGGCACCGATAAACATCCCATCGAGCAGATAACACCAGACCGCCACCAGCGGCAATACAATTTGCCAGCCGAGGTAATGATCCGCCAGCTCACGCAATTCGGGGAGTGAGGTGAGCGCATTTATAATCGCCCCGCCGGCTACGGCATAAATTAGCGCAAAAGCCAGCGCCACCAGTCCGGCCTGACGGCACGCGGCATGCCACACGTTCAGCAGCTTTTCGCGATTGCGCGCACCGAATGCCTCACCGGAATGGGCTTCGATGGCATACGCAAAGCCGTCGAGTGCAAATGCGGTAAAGGTCAGCAGGTTCATCAGAACAGCGTTGACCGCCACAATATGGCTGCCCAGCCGCGCACCCAGTATGGTCAGTGAGGCAAAGCATAGCTGCAACAGCAATGAGCGCAGCATGATGTCGCGGTTAAGTCCGAGAAGACGGCGCAAATTACCGCGCCACGCACTGGTGATTTCTGAACCGGTGATACCGCGTCGTTTCATGACACGCCAGACAAAATACAGCCCGATGAACAACGTGAAATACTCTGCACTGGCAGTTGCCATCGCCGCACCACGTACGTTCAGCCCCAGCCCCATTACCAGCCAGATATCCAGGATAATATTCAGCAGATTTCCCGCGATCAGCAAAATCACCGGCCCGCGAATATACTGGATGCCCAGCAACCAGCCGAGGATCACCAGATTCGCCAGAGAAGCAGGCGCACTGTACCAGCGGATTTCGATAAACAGCCTCGCCTGTTCCAGCACCGACTGACTGCCACCCACGACATGAAACGCCAGCTCCATCAGCGGATGGCGAAATAACAGGATGATGACACCGGCCAGCACCGCCAGCAAAAAGGGCTGCACAAAAGCACGAGCCAGCAACTGATTGTCTTTTGCGCCCAGCGCCTGTGCGGTCATGCCGGTGGTGCTCATGCGCAGAAACAGCAGCATCATGAAGAGGAAAGTCGTGACCATCGAACCAACCGCCACACCACCGAGATAATCGGCACTGTCGAGATGACCGATCACTGCGGTATCGACCAGACCAAGAAGAGGCACCGTGATATTGGAAAAAATCATCGGTAACGCCAGGGTCCAGAGTGCTTTATCCGCGGGGCTTAGAAAGGTATTTTTGAATGATTGTCGCAGGGAATGATGTTGCATAGAGAATCTCATGCCGGAGGTTCAGGTTATGCCTAAAATGACATCGCCCCGAAAGGGGCGATGATGAGAGAAACGCATTTCTCTTTGAATTCACATGGATGCCAGAGGCGGCCGCCATCCATATTCAATGTTTTTTAGTCTTCTCTATCTGACACAGCAATTTCTGACTCAGCAATTTCTGAGCGAGTAATTCGAGTTGCAGGAAGGCGGCAAGTAAGAGAATCCCGATGAGCTGACATGAGTCAGTGATTCGGGTAAACGCACGCAGCCAACGCGTCTGCAGCTCGAAGTACGAAGGTCAGATCCAGTTGCCGTTACGGATGACGCCTACGGCTAGCCCTTCAATGCTGAAATTCTGTTCGCGTAAATCCACCACGATCGGCTGGAATTCGCTGTTCTCAGGCAATAACTGCACCACGCTGCCCTGCTTTTTCAGGCGTTTCACGGTGACTTCATCATCGATACGCGCCACGACAACCTGGCCGTTACGCACGTCCTGCGTTTTATGCACGGCCAGCAAATCGCCGTCGAGGATACCGATATCACGCATCGACATCCCGCTGACGCGCAGCAGGAAATCGGCGCTCGGCTTGAACATCGCCGGATCAACCTGATAATGCCCTTCGATATGTTGCTGTGCCAGCAGCGGCTCACCGGCGGCAACGCGGCCGATCAGCGGTAAACCTTCTTCTTCTTCCATCAGCAGACGGATACCACGAGATGCACCGGAGACAATCTCGATAACGCCTTTACGTGCCAGCGCTTTCAGGTGTTCTTCCGCCGCATTGGGAGAACGGAAACCCAGACGCGATGCAATCTCTGCGCGAGTCGGTGGCATACCGGTGGTGGAGATATGATCGCGAATAAGGTCGTAGACCTCTTGTTGTCTGGTCGTTAAAGCTTTCATTCCGCCCCCTGGTTGTTTATACAGTCTTGCTGTGAGTATATACAGCTAAACGGTCAATGAAAACCTAAGATTGAATAAAAACAGGGCATAACGGTGATTCCTGGAATACAGATTCCAGATCAGAACCATCGCGGCCAAAAGATACTGACCCAGACAAAAATCGCCAATATGATGGTCAGAAGTACGGCAGCAGAACCGATATCTTTTGCCCGCCCTGAGAGCACGTGAAACTCAGGGCCGATACGGTCAATCGCGCATTCCACCGCACTGTTGAGCAACTCGGTGACGCAGACCAGCATCACGGAGCTTACAAGCAAAATGCGTTCAACCGTGCTGACATCGAGCCAGAAAGATAACAAAATTAACGGGATAGCCACGCTGGCTTCCTGGCGAAAAGCCGCTTCGTTCTGCCATGCGGCTTTCAATCCTTTCCAGGAATATCCGGCCGCTTTATAAATTCGGGTAAATCCAGTGACTTGGTTCGCCATTTCGGGTACTGATCCTTGAAGGGTTGTCCTTAAAAGTGTGCCGTATTTTAGCTTTTATATGACCACAGATCTCCACGGATCTTTCTGGTATCCTTGCGGCGAAATGGCTAACAAGAGGCTTCACGTTTTTATGTCAGGTTGGCGTAGACTTTATTACACATTATTGAATTTACCACTCTCATTGCTGGTAAAGAGCAAGGTCATACCTTCAGATCCGGTTACCGAGTTGCATTTGGACCCGACGCGCCCGATTTTGTACGTATTGCCTTACAACTCCAAAGCAGACTTGCTGACGTTGCGTGCGCAATGTCTGGCAGAGAATCTGCCCGATCCCCTTATTCCGCTGGAAATCGACGGAACGCTGCTGCCAAGCCATGTTTTCATTGCTGAAGGCCCGCGCGTGTTCTCGTATTACACGCCGAAGCAGGAATCCGTAAAGCTGTTCCACGACTATCTGGATTTGCACCGCAACAATCCGGATTTAGACATTCAAATGCTGCCGGTTTCCGTGATGTTTGGCCGTGCGCCGGGCCGTGAAGGTCAGGATGATACGCCGCATCTGCGCGTACTGAATGGCATCCAGAAATTCTTTGCCGTCTTGTGGCTCGGACGTGACAGTTTTGTCCGTTTCTCCAATACCGTTTCCCTGCGCTATATGGCGACAGAGCACGGCACCGACAAAACCATCGCTCAGAAACTGGCACGCGTGGCGCGTATGCATTTCTCCCGCCAGCGTCTGGCAGCGGTCGGCCCGCGTCTTCCGGCTCGTCAGGATTTATTCAATAAATTGCTGGCTTCCAAAGCCATCGAAAAAGCGATCGAAGACGAAGCCCGCAGCAAGAAAATTTCCCACGAAAAAGCCCAGCAGAATGCTATCGCGCTGATGGAAGAAATCGCGGCGAACTTCTCTTATGAGGCCGTGCGTCTGTCAGACCGCGTGCTGAGCTGGACGTGGAACCGCTTGTATAAAGGCATCAACGTCAACAATGCTGAACGTGTCCGTCAGCTGGCGCTTGATGGTCAGGAAATTGTGTATGTGCCCTGCCACCGCAGCCATATGGATTACCTGCTGCTGTCTTACGTGCTCTATCACCAGGGGCTGGTGCCGCCGCATATCGCTGCCGGTATCAACCTGAATTTCTGGCCGGCTGGCCCGATTTTCCGTCGTCTGGGTGCGTTCTTCATCCGTCGTACCTTTAAGGGCAACAAGCTTTATTCCACCGTTTTCCGCGAATATCTGGGCGAGTTGTTCAGCCGCGGTTATTCGGTCGAATACTTTGTGGAAGGTGGCCGTTCACGAACCGGACGTCTGCTGGAACCGAAAACCGGTACGCTGGCGATGACCATTCAGGCCATGCTGCGCGGCGGTTCACGTCCGATTACGTTAGTGCCGATTTACATCGGTTATGAGCACGTGATGGAAGTGGGCACGTACGCCAAAGAATTACGCGGTGCGACCAAAGAGAAAGAAAGCCTGACGCAGATGCTGAACGGGCTGCGCAAGCTGCGCAACCTCGGTCAGGGTTATGTGAATTTCGGCGAGCCACTGCATCTGACCACTTACCTGAACCAGAACGTACCTACCTGGCGTGAAGCGATCGACCCAATCGAAGCGCAGCGTCCGAGCTGGCTGACGCCAACGGTGCAGGATCTGGCAGAGCAGATTATGGTGCGTATTAACAACTCAGCCGCGGCTAACGCCATGAACCTGTGTTGTACCGCGCTGCTGGCATCCCGTCAGCGCTCGCTGACCCGTGAACAGCTGACCGAACAAATCGACTGCTATTTGCAATTGCTGCGTAACGTGCCGTATAACGCGGATTCCACGGTGCCTGATCTGACCGCCGATCAGCTGCTCGATCACGCGCTGAACATGAACAAGTTCCAGGTCGAGAAAGACAACATCGGTGACATCATCGTTCTGCCGCGCGAGCAGGCTGTTCTGATGACGTATTACCGCAACAATATCCACCATATGCTGGTGTTGCCGTCGCTGATTTCAAGCATCGTGATGCATCACCGTCAGGTCACCCGCGCAGAATTACTGCGTCAGGTGGAACTGATTTATCCGATGCTCAAAGCAGAACTGTTTATGCATTATGATAAGTCAGAGCTGCCGCAGGTGCTGGATGTTCTGACGCTGGAACTGGCACGTCAGCAAATCATTCATCTGGAAGACGATGAACTGACCCTGAACCCGGCGCGTATTCGTACCCTGCAACTGCTGGCCGCGGGTGTGCGTGAAACGCTGCAACGCTATGCCATTACTTTCTCGCTGCTCACCAATAATCCGAGCATCAACCGCGGTGCGCTGGAGAAAGAGAGCCGGATTATGGCGCAGCGTTTGTCCGTATTACACGGTATCAATGCACCTGAATTCTTCGACAAAGCGGTGTTCTCAACGCTGGTCGGCACACTGCGCGCTGAGGGTTATATCAGTGACACCGGTGATGCGATTCAGGAACAAACGCGTGAGATTTACATCATGCTCAGTGATCTGATGACGCCGGATATCAAGCTGACGATCGAGAGTGCGGGAATGCCATCTGAGCTGCCGCAACCGACAGAGCCACCGGCTGAGCCGAAAATGGATGTGCGCGATACCGATCATTAACCGGTATTAGCGCACGCCTGCTGGCTGGTAAAACAAAACGCCCGGACTTTTTACAGAGTCCGGGCGTTTTTTATGGATGCCGTCTAAGGTCTGGAAATCTTAGAAACTGAACGCTGATAAGCTCATCAGAATGCCGAGGAACAGCACCAGTCCGACATAGTTGTTCTGACGGAATGCCAGGAAACAAGCATCGCGTTCTCGTTTAGCGATCAGCTTTTGCTGATGCATAAACAGCGCAGCGGCAAGCAGCAGCGACCAGTAGAACGGCGCGCCAAGTTGTGAAAGATGTCCCACAAATCCCATCAGAACCAGTGTGACAAGTTGCAGCAGGCCGATAATCAGCGTGTCAAAACGACCAAACAAAATCGCTGTCGACTTCACGCCGATTTTCAAATCATCATCGCGATCCACCATGGCATATTGCGTATCGTAAGCCACCGTCCAGCAGATATTGGCGGCAAACATCAGCCAGCAGCTGAGCGGTACGCTTTCGCTTACCGCCGCGTACGCCATCGGAATTGCCCAGCCAAACGCCGCGCCCAAAACGACCTGCGGCAGATGGCTGACCCGCTTCATAAACGGATAAATCCATGCCAGCGCCAGCCCCGCCAGAGACAGCAAAATGGTCATGCGGTTGAGCAGGAGAACCAGCAGGAAGGACACCAGCACCAGCCCGACAAAAAGCATTTTCGCCTGCTTGCCAGTGATCGCACCGCTTGGCAGCGGACGGTTCGCGGTCCGTTTTACATGACCGTCAAATTTGCGGTCTGCGTAGTCGTTCACCACGCAACCGGCTGCACGCATAAAGAAAACGCCCAGCACGAACACCAGCAAAATCTTAGCAGATGGCATTCCACCACCGGCCACCCACAATGCCCATAATGTTGGCCACAGCAGCAACAGCGAGCCGATAGGTTTATCAATACGCATCAGGCGGCAGTAATCACGCCATGTGCCCTGAGTCATACTTCCTGACACTCTCTGTTCTCCTTGTTGATTAGTCTGGCTCATGCCTTGCTCACTTTACCCTCGGGGCGATGCACCGGTGAGTCCGGCAGGAAAATTTCAGTCAGCAGCAGCGGTTTGTCTGAAAGCCGCAGGCGGGAACGACGCGCCCATAAATCACCCTGTTCACTCTGCAATTGCCCTAAATGAATGTAATCACGGGTCAGGTTGTTGCCGCTAAACAGATAGCGTCCGAGCGGCACCGTACCTAAATCGACCAGCGCCAGGTCTGGCCCGGTCAGCGTTTCTTCAGGAATGACCGTGCGGCCCAACAGCCAGGGTTCGGCATCGCCAAACAGCACAATTTCGCGGATCCAGTAACGGGCACTTTCCGGCAACTGCTGTGCTTCGCTTTCACCCAGTTCCTCGCGGCTGACAAAACATTCGTTTTGCGGCTTCACGGTGACGGTAACACCCTGCTTTTCAAACCGGCGGGTCATGGATCCCATTTCCATCAGCCAGTCGGCGACATCTGCAGGCACCTGCGAGGGATCGTCAAACCAGTGGATCGGGGATTGTTCGGGGGAATGGGAATCAGACATCAACGGCTCCGTAATGAAGGTATTCATACCTCCAATGAATTATCTGCCCCGCATTCTAGCGCATGAATGCGGGTCAGTAATGGCCTGTTTTATTCGCGGCGCAAACGTTCGCCGTTAGCCAGGAACAGCGTCACGACCAGCACGAGGATCGCACAGGCGTAAACCAGCGTGTCATAAGGACTTTTGTGGTCGACGATAATCAGACGGATAATCGCGGTGATACCGATGTAAATAAAATAGCGCAACGGGAAGTGATAGCCCGATGAAAAGTATTTGATAATCAGTGCAATAAACTCGAAATAGAGGAAGTAAATGACAATCCCCTCTATCAGTAAATACGATGAAGACTGGTCGTTATTCACGAACAACACCATCGCCAGATGATAAGTTTCGCGCCCGATAAAAATCATCAGGATCGCGGCCAGTCCCAATAAGAAAACGTTCAAGATTCGCTGCATAATGACGGATATCATCATTGCGCGTTTTGATCCTGCCATGTGATCTACATCCCACTTTTGTTATGAATACCCGCAGAATACCACAGAGTCCGCACCAGAAAACGAGCATTAAAAAAGGGTCAGCCGGTGAAGGCTAACCCTTTTATTTAGAAATATTTTGGCCCGTCCCTCTAAATCATTTGTGCTGCATCCAAGCGGCAACTGAGTGAACTCCCGGGAGCATACGCAAGTATGTGACCGGGATTCGTGAAAGCAGCCAACGCCGGGTCAGCGCGAAGGATGACGAGGGATTAGCGCCAGTTTTTAAAGCGGTTAATCAAACCGTTAGTCGAGCTGTCGTGACCGGTAACATCTTTGTCGTCTTCCAGCTCTGGCAGGATACGGTTTGCCAGCTGTTTGCCCAGTTCTACGCCCCATTGGTCGAAGGTGTAGATATTCAGGATAACGCCCTGAGTAAAGATTTTATGCTCGTACATCGCGATCAACGCACCCAGGCTGTAAGGCGTGATTTCACGCAGCAGGATAGAGTTGGTCGGACGGTTACCTTCGAACACTTTGAACGGTGCAACGTGTTTAACGTCTTCCGGTTTTTTACCCTGATCGGCGAATTCTTTCTCGACGACATCCAGAGATTTACCGAACGCCAGCGCTTCTGTCTGTGCGAAGAAGTTAGACAGCAGTTTCGCGTGGTGATCGCTCAGCGGGTTATGGCTGATGGCCGGCGCGATGAAGTCACAAGGGATGATTTTGGTTCCCTGGTGGATCAGCTGATAGAACGCGTGCTGGCCGTTAGTGCCTGGTTCGCCCCAGATGATCGGGCCCGTCTGGTAATCCACAGGGTTGCCGTTACGGTCAACGAACTTACCGTTAGATTCCATGTTGCCTTGCTGGAAGTAAGCAGCAAAACGGTGCATGTACTGGTCGTATGGCAGAATCGCTTCGGTTTCAGTGCCGTAGAAATCGTTGTACCAGATACCGATCAGCGCCAGCAGAACTGGCAGGTTTTTCTCCGCCGGGGTATTGGCGAAGTGATTATCCATCGCGTGAGCACCGCTCAGCAGTTGTTCGAAGTTATCGAAACCAACAGAAAGGGCGATGGACAGACCGATTGCAGACCACAGTGAGTAACGGCCGCCGACCCAGTCCCAGAATTCGAACATGTTGTCGGTGTCGATACCAAACTCGCTCACCGCTTTACCGTTGGTGGACAGCGCCGCGAAGTGCTTCGCCACGTGTTTGTTGTCGCCCGCGGTTTTCAGGAACCAGTCACGCGCACTGTGGGCGTTGGTCATGGTTTCCTGGGTAGTGAAGGTTTTTGATGCGACCAGGAACAGCGTGGTTTCCGGTGACAAGTCTTTCAGCGTTTCGGCGATGTGCGTGCCATCCACGTTGGAGACGAAATGCATATTCAGGTGGTTTTTGTACGGACGCAGCGCTTCGGTGACCATGAATGGACCGAGGTCTGAACCGCCGATACCGATGTTCACCACGTCAGTGATGGCCTTACCGGTATAACCTTTCCACTCGCCGCCGATTACGCGTTCGGTGAAACCTTTGATTTTCGCCAGAACCGCATTCACTTCCGGCATCACATCTTTGCCGTCCACGACGATTGGCGTGTTGCTGCGGTTACGCAGGGCAACGTGCAGCACGGCACGGTCTTCTGTGCGGTTGATCTTCTCGCCAGAGAACATCGATTTGATGGCGCCCTGAAGGTCGGTCTCTTTCGCCAGCGCCTGCAGTTTGTCCAGCGTCTCTGCAGTGATTCGGTTTTTGGAGAAATCGACCAGCATCTGGTCTTCAAACGTGGCAGAGAATTTGGAGAAACGATCACCATCTTCAGCAAACAGATGGCTAATCTGCACATCTTTCATCTTGTCGAAATGCTGCTGCAGGGCTTGCCAGGCAGCGGTCTGAGTTGGATTGATATTTTTCATAGCAATGCTCTTAGGCTGAGAATAAATATGAGGTAACTGTCCCGATTGTATCCTGAACTTCCCGGGAAGAGATGCCTTTTCTTGCGATAGGTCAGATCTGCTAAATCACAATGACAGAGAACAATATTAGATGAGAATCGTTCAAAATGTGGCGCATGGGCCGCGAGACCGTTGACAGACGCGCCATAACCCGTTATTCCTAAGCACCTAACTCGCGCGCGTGTCGCGTGAGCCAGAAGAGGCGCGTCGCCCAGGAAGTGTATCGGAGGAGCCGAATCCTACGAAGGTACATCAGGGGGAGCGACGCCGAGGTCTGAAGCCCGCGGCAGGCATATGATCGACTACAGGGGCTGAATCCCCTGGGTTGTCACCGGGCATCCGAGAGGATGTTGACAAGGTGGGGCGCTTCTGGGTGTATCGTAGCATTTCTACGTCTGCCCCCTTCCCGCTCTCCCCTTGTGCCAATTCTTAAAGTTTATGGAATAGATGGCCGTCTGGTATGACGACCCTGACACGAGGTTTTACATGAATTACGCAGCAACCCGCAACGCCAACCCGCAGCCTCTGGGCAACGTTATCGTCGCCAAATTCGGCGGTACCAGCGTAGCGGATTTCGACGCCATGAATCGCAGTGCAGATATCGTTCTGTCGCGCCCTGAAGTGCGTCTGGTTGTTCTCTCCGCCTCTGCGGGCGTCACCAATTTATTAGTCGAGCTGGCCGAAGGCAAAGAAGCCGAGCGCCGGGCATTCCTGCTTGATGAAATTCGCCGTATCCAGAATGCCATTATTGACCGTTTGGACAATCCGACGGTGATCCGCGAAGAGCTGACCCGCATGCTGGAAAACATCGCCATGTTGTCCGAAGCTGCCAGCCTCGCGACATCAACGGCACTGACCGACGAACTGGTCAGCCACGGCGAACTGATGTCCACCCTGTTATTTGTAGAAATCATCCGCCAGCGCAACGTGCCGGTGGAATGGTTCGACGTGCGTAAAATAATGCGCACCAACGATCGTTTCGGTCGTGCTGAACCGGACACGCAGATATTGAGCGAACTTACCGTTCAGCAACTGCAACCGCGACTGCAGGACGCGCTGGTTATCACACAAGGCTTTATCGGTTCTGAAGGCAAAGGCCGCACCACGACACTTGGCCGTGGCGGCAGTGACTACACCGCTGCATTGCTGGGCGAAGCGCTGAGCGCCGTCCGTGTCGATATCTGGACCGACGTACCGGGGATTTACACCACCGATCCACGTCTGGTGCCCGCGGCAAAACGCATTGATCATATCGCCTTTGAAGAAGCCGCTGAAATGGCGACATTTGGCGCGAAAGTTCTGCATCCTGCCACATTACTGCCGGCAGTACGTCGCGGGATCCCGGTGTTTGTCGGTTCGAGCAAAGATCCGTCGGGCGGTGGCACGTTAGTGTGTGATACCACTGACAACCCGCCGCTGTTCCGCGCGATTGCCCTGCGTCGCAGACAAACGCTGGTCACGCTGCACAGCCTGAGCATGTTGCATTCACGCGGTTTCCTCGCCGAAGTGTTTGGCATTCTGGCGCGTCACAGCATTTCCGTGGATCTCATCACCACATCCGAAGTCAGCGTAGCGCTGACGCTGGATACCACCGGTTCGACCTCTTCTGATGCCAGCCTGCTGACCACCTCGCTGCTGACAGAATTATCCTCACTGTGCCGCGTGGAAGTGGAAGAAAATCTGGCGCTGGTCGCCATCATCGGCAACAAGCTGTCGCAGGCCTGTGGCGTTGGCAAAGAAGTATTCGGCGTGCTGGATCCGTTCAATATCCGCATGATTTGCTACGGCGCAAGCAGTTACAACCTGTGCTTCCTGGTGCCGGGCAATGATGCCGATCAGGTCGTTAAAACTCTACACCGTAACCTGTTCGAATAACGACGGGCGCGGTATCTGAGAAGACCGGGCCATGTGCCCGGTCTTTTTTTTGTCTGTACTTTTGCAAAACAACAAAGACAAGGATCATCCTCAATGTTAGCCAAAATAACCCGCCTGTTTCCGCTGTGGGCCGTGCTGTTATCCGTCGCGGCCTATTATTCGCCCGGCACATTCACACCAATCGGCCCGCACGTTTCCACACTGCTGATGCTGATTATGTTCGCGATGGGCGTTACTCTCGAATTCGGTGATTTCAAACGCGTGCTTTCCCGTCCCGGCCCGGTTGCCGCGGCAACGTTCCTGCATTATCTGGTGATGCCGCTGGCGGCCTGGGTGCTGGCGAAATTGTTCCATATGCCTGCAGATTTATCGGCGGGCATGATCCTGGTCGGCAGCGTGGCCAGCGGAACGGCTTCTAACGTGATGATTTACCTTGCCAAAGGTGACGTGGCGCTTTCCGTGACCATTTCGGCTGTCTCCACGCTGGTGGGCGTTTTCGCCACACCCCTCCTGACTCGTTTGTATGTTGATACGCACATCAAGGTGGATGTGGAAGGCATGCTGCTGAGTATTTTGCAGATCGTGGTGATCCCGATTTTAGCCGGTCTGATTATTCATCATCTGTTCACGAAAACCGTGAAACGCATCGAACCGCTGTTGCCGCTTTTTTCCATGATTTGCATCGTGGCAATTATCAGCGCCGTGGTCGCGGGCAGTCAGGGCTTTATTGGCTCCGTCGGCCTTATCGTGATTGTGGCGGTGATCCTGCACAACGGCATAGGCTTGCTGAGCGGTTACTGGGGCGGGAAACTGTTTGGCTTTGACGAAACTACCTGCCGCACGCTGGCGATGGAAGTCGGGATGCAGAACTCAGGTTTAGCGGCGACGCTAGGGAAAATCTACTTCACCCCGCTGGCCGCGCTGCCGGGTGCGTTGTTCTCGGTCTGGCACAATCTGTCGGGTTCTTTGCTCGCCGGTTACTGGTCCGGTAAACCAGTTAAAAAAGACTAACTCTCCTCTTATAAAACAAAGGGCGCTTTTTACAGCGCCCTTTGTTTTCTTAACGAACCATTTGTTTTCTTAACGACCGATGATGTTAAACCCGCTTCATATCGTCATTCGGTTCGCGCTGTTCATCTTCCTGCTCGTCCTGATCCAGCACGTTATACGCCACCGCACAAAACAGCGAATTCAGACGTTTCATATCACCCAGCAACCCGAGGTGCAGCGAACTGGTTTCAATGCTTTGCACGTTATGCTGATGCAAACGGTCAACGTGAGCGTGCGCATAACGGCGGTCAAGAATACGGAAACGGTGTTTAGAGCGGCGCAGACGGCGCGCACTGGTCAGGTCATTCGACAGAAAAACACCCAGACTCAGACGCAGGTTATCCTGCAATTTTTCATGTAAAGCATCCAGCTCCACCAGCCCTTCCGGCGAAAATGCCCGGCGCGTGGCGTGAGATTTGGCCGTGATATCGCCGGTCATGCGCTCGATAATGTCACCTGCCTGTTCGAGGTTCAGCGCCATTTCAATGATTTCAGCCCAGCGGCGTGAATCATCTTCGCCCAGACCTTCTTTGTTGATTTGAGCCAGATACAGCTTGATGGCGGTGTAGAGCACATCCACATCATCGTCGAGACGGCGGACTTCGCGATCCTGCGCCAGTTTGCCGTGCATCACTTCGCGGTTGAGGATCAGCATATGTTCGACCACGTCGCCCATACGCAACGTTTCACGTGCGGCATTAGCCAGCGCCAGCGTCGGGGTATCGATCGCGCTGACGTCCAGATGGCGCGGACGCAAACGCGGGTCATCTTCCGGCACATCGGCAATCATCAGCTGGCAAATCTTCGCCATCGGCGCGGTCAGAGGCACCATCGCCAGACAGCGGATCAGGTTGTAGAACATGTGAAAATAGATCACCAGCTCTTCGTCCGGAATGCCCAGTCGCGCCAGCTGCGTCGAAAGTGGCCCGACAAACGGCAGCACAATCACTAAACCAATCAGTTTAAACAGCGTACTGCCCAGCGCGACACGCCGGCCTGCGGCGTTCATTTTGCTGGCATTGATCATCGCCAGCAGCCCGCTGCCGAGGTTGGCACCAATCACCAGACACAACGACACTTTCAGTGAGATAACGCCGGTTGCGGCGAGCGTTGCCGTCAGCAGAACCGCCGCCAGACTGGAATAACTGATGATGGCAAAGACTGCGCCGGTCAGGGCATCGAGCAGCACATCACCGGTCAGGGATGAGAACAGTACTTTTACGCCGGACGCCTGCATGATCGGCGTTGCCGCACCCACAATCAGTTCCAGCGCCAGTAAAATCAGACCCAGCCCGATACAAACACGCCCCATTTGTCCGGCGCGGGTTTGCTTGCGGCTGAGGAAGAAAGCGACACCGACGAAAATCAGCAGCGGGGAAAGCCAGGACAGATCGAACGTCAGGATACGCGCCATCACGGCGGTCCCGACATCTGCGCCGAGAATAATCACCAGCGCCGGTGCCAGCGCAACCAGCCCCTGCGAAACAAAGGACGTCACCAGCAGCGCCGTCGCATTACTGCTTTGTACCAGTGCGGTCACACCAATACCGGCGACAAAGGCCAGCGGTTTTTTCTCGACACTGTTACTCAGCACACGGCGCAGATTGGCGCCAAAGACACGCATGATGCCGGTACGCACGATGTGCGTACCCCATACGAGTAAAGAAATAGCAGACAACAGATGCAAAAGGGTTAACACGAAAGAACAGCTCCATTAACGCCAGGCATAGACCGGCCATCCTGCCTGCCGGGCGTGCTGGAGCAGGATGGCGTCCGGATTCACGGCCACCGGCTGACCCACACGGGTCAGTAAGGGCAGATCATTATGGGAATCCGAATAGAAACTGGCTTGTTGCAGCAGGGAATCGTCCTGATTGATGAGTTCAAGCAAACGCGACACTTTACCTTCGCGATAGGTCATCGTCCCCTGCGTGGCGCCGGTAAAGCGCCCGTCTTTTATTTCAACACCAATCGCCAGCGTTTCCTCAACACCGAGGTAACGGGCAATCGGACGCACCAGATGCTCTCCGGACGCGGAAATAATCACCGTCCGGTCGCCCTGTGCGCGGTGAGCGGCCAGACACTCACGCGCCTGCGCATAAATGCGCGGTGCAATCACAGCCTGAATATAACCCGCGACCATTGCCGCGACGTCACTTTCGCTGCGTCCGGTAAGTGGCACCAAAGTACAGCGCATGTACTCCTGCATGTCCATCTTACCCACGGCATATTGTTGCATCAGCGCGGCATCCTGTTGCAGGAAAGCCTGCTCATCTGCCACCCAGCCATTCGCCACCATGTAGGCAGACCAAAGGCTTGAACAGTCGCCGCTAATCAGGGTTTCATCGAGATCAAACAGCGCCAGTTTCATGCAACTTCCCGTAACGTAACAAGATCTAACTGTAGACCAATATCGCTGCCATCGGCGCGAAGTGAGGCCACAGAACGGTTTAACACATCCACAGAAAGCTCGACTCCGTGCGCTATAACACGATAACGCACCACATTACCAAGCAGGCTGTGGCTGAGAACTTTAGCCGGAATGCCTTCAATCAGCTCGCATATCGTCACCGACTCCGGACGAATGGCAACGCGGCCCGTGTAAGTAATGCCGGTCAGCGCCATCGCCTGTTCAGGGCTCAGCAGGTTGTAGCTGCCGATAAAGCCCGCGGCAAACGCATCCACAGGCTCAGTATACAGGGTTTCGGCATCGGCATTTTGGACGATTTGTCCTTTGTTCATCAGCACAATCCGGTCTGACATGGTCAGTGCTTCTTCTTGATCGTGAGTAACGAAAATCGCCGTCAGGTTCATTTCGCGCTGAATGCGGCGGATTTGCTCACGCAGATGCTTACGGATACGGGCATCGAGCGCGGAAAGGGGTTCGTCGAGCAGAAGCAGACGCGGCTGAGTCACCAGCGAGCGCGCCAGCGCCACACGCTGACACTGACCGCCGGAAAGCTGGTGCGGATAACGTTTGGCGTAATCGTTCATTTCCACCAGTTCCAGCACTTCTCCCACGCGGCGATGCAGTTCGGAAGCCGGTATCTTCTGCATCTTCAGACCAAACGCGACGTTGGCTTCCACCGTCATATTTGGGAAAAGCGCGTAGCTCTGGAAGACCATCCCGATCCCGCGCTGTTGTGGCGGCAACGGCACGATATCCTGCCCCTGGATGAGAATCTTTCCGCTGTCGACCGAAGTCAGCCCGGCCAGACAGCGCAGCAGCGTGGATTTCCCACAGCCGCTCGGCCCCAGCAGTGTGACGAATTCGCCCTCTTCTGCCGAGAAATCAATGTTGTTGAAAATCTGTGTCGGGCCGTAAGACTTGTTGAGTTGAGTGACCTGCAAATACGACATAATCAGCTCTTTCCTTTGTTCAGCATGTTCGCCACCCAAGTGAAAATCAGGACGACCACGAAATAGGAGATAACCAATGCGCTGGTGAAATGGCCACTGCCATTGCGCATGTTATAGAGATAAACCTGCACCGTTTCATAACGGCTGCCCGCCAGCAGGTTGGCGAATACGAATTCCCCGATCAGGAACGAGAACGACAGCAGCACGGCAATCATTCCGCCCTTGCGTAAGTTCGGTAAAACCACCAGCAGCGCGGCTTTCCAGGTGCTGGCACCGAGCAGATGCGCCGCATCCATCAGGTCACGAAGATTGATGGCCTGCATGTTGTTTGAGATGGCGCGATAGATAAACGGCAAGGCGATGGTGAAGTAACAGCCAATCAGGATCCACGGCGTACCAGTCAGCGCCAGCGGCTCAGCGGAATAGAGCTGCATCAGCCCCACTGAAGACACCACCGGCGGCACGGCAAACGGCAGCAGGATCAGGATATTCATCAGTGCGTCGAGCTTCGGGAAATAGTAAGCAATCACAAACATCAGTGGCAGGATCAGTACCAGCGACAGTAAAAGCGTGCCGAAACACACCAGCAGCGAGTGCCAGAGCGCAATCAGGAATCGCGGATCACTCCACAGTTCCACCAGCCATTTCAGCGTAAAGCCGCTAGGCAAAATGGTGGCGCCCCATTCTAGTACCAGCGCATACACCAGCGTCGCCAGCAACGGCAACATCAGGACAATCAGTAAAACCCAGATCACCACACGGTGGTAAATCGCTTCAGAGCGCGACATCTTACGTTCCTTTTTCAGGCAATCAGCTGCGCTGACTGAGATAGCTTTTACGCAATAACCACTGATGGATCAGCGTGATAAACGCCATCAGCACCACCAGTAACATCGCCAGCGCACTGCCCATATTGGGATCGAGCGAAATATCTCCCGACACCAGCGCCGCAATACGCACAGGCACCACGTTAAAGTTGCCTGTGGTCAGCGCGTAGACCGTGGCATACGCGCCCAGTGCATTGGCGAGCAAAATCACAAAGGTCCCCAGAAGCGCCGGGAACAGCACCGGAATGCCGATATACCGCCAGTAACTCCAGCGCCCCGCACCCAGCAACGCTGCAGATTCGCGCCAGTCTTCACGCAGGGCATCGAATGCCGGATACATCAGCAATACACCAAGCGGGATCTGGAAATAGGTATAGAGAACAATCAGCCCGTCTTTCGAATACAGGTCGAAGTGTTCCATCAGGCCATATTTTCTCAGCAGCAGCGTCAGGCAGCCGTTCAGGCCGAGCAAAATCACAAAGGCGAACGCCAGGGGTACACCCGCGAAGTTGCTGGTCATATTGGTAAATGACATCACGAAATCGTGAAGTTTTGTCGGGCCCAACTGGCGAAGTGAGTAACTGCCCACTAACGCGATAAGTAAGCCGTACAAACTCGACCAGATGGAAATATCCAGCGAGAAGCGCATCGCCTGCAGATAAAAAGGTGACGTCAGAATATCGCTGTAATTGCCCAGCCCCCAGGCTTCATAGGTTTCACTGTAAAAACTGCTCACCGCAATCCAGGCCAGCGGCGCCAGCTGAAAAGCGATGAAAAACACCAGAAATGGCAACATAAACAGCGCCGCAATCCACTTAGCTTTCATCGGTTATCCTCTAAAAGTGACAGGATTCAGGCCAGTAATGCCGCGCAATGTGGCTTGTCGTGGGCAATATTCAGGATCTGACAAACGGTGCCGCACAGCTCGGTTTGCAACGGCGCGGCGTCTTTGAAACTGAACGCACTGCCGAACACGAACAGCGGAACCTGGCGCTCCTCTGGCAAAATACCACCATGGCTGCGGTCATCGTTCATGCCGTGATCGGCGGTCACCATCACCTGATATCCGGCATCCAGCCAGTCGCCCAGATAGCGCGAAAGTATGCCGTCCGCCGTCCGTGCTTTGTTGCGGTATTGCGGCGTCGACAGGCCAAATTTGTGGCCAGCATCATCAATATTCATCGGGTGGATGAGCATAAAATCGGGGTCATGCCGACGGCGCAGGCTTTCTGCATCATCGAACAAATGCGAATCGGGGTAACCGTCATCGTAATAAAAATGACCGTGCTGAATTGTCAGCGACTCATCACTGGTATGGCGGTCACGCGGCGGGTCAAACGGCGTGCGGTTATACAGTTCGCTGACCCAATGATAAGCCGCAGCCGCCGTGGTCAGACCGGCGTCGCGGGCATAATGGAAAATACTGCGTTGCGTGGATAACCGGTCAACGTGGTTATGCACAATCCCACTCACCACCGGCGTAATGCCGGTGAGGATGCATTCATAAAGCGGCCGGGACAGCGATGGCAGTTCGCATTCCAGTTGATACAAGCGGCCGCGTCCTGCGGCACACTGAGCCTGTAAATAACCCATTGTGTCTTTGCCGACCTGATAATTCAGGCCGTCGAGTACTACCAGAATGCTCTTCATTACACTTATGCCTTTCGTTTCAAACAGGTGTTGTCATTGAACCAATGCTTTCGCTGTCCGGTTTTTCTTATTTTTGCTTAATGGATTACTGCTGCATGTTGATCATGACGTTTTCCTGCCACAGACGAGGCAAGGTTTTGGCACTCTTATCCCAGGCAGCCGGATCGGCAATCGGGTGAGCATTTTTGTATTCGCTGGAAGGCAGTAGTTTGGCTTTGGCATCGTCGGGCAGCGTGATGTGATCAGCACGGATTGGACGGGCATAACCCTGCGCTAAGTTGATCTGACCTGCATCAGAGAAGATGTATTCACGCGCCAGTTTGGCGGCATTCGGGTGCCTGGCGAATTTGTTGATAATGGTGGTATAGCCGGAAGTGATGCTGCCATCAGAGGGGATCACCACGTCAAAGCGGGTTTTGTCGATTTTATCGCGATAGCTCAGACCATTGAAATCCCAGACCACGCCGACCTGCACTTCACCTTTTTCCAGAGAAGCAATGACCGGGTTAGTCAGGCTAAGACGCCCTGCTTTCGCCAGTTTGCCGAAATATTCCAGACCTGGTTTCAGATCCTTTTCATTGCCGCCCATCGCGTACGTTGCCGCCAGCACGCCGTTCGCGGCCTGCGCTGCCGTGCTCACATCACCGATGGTCACTTTGTATTTGCTGTTCAGCAGATCAGCCCAGCTGTGAGGCTCATCTTTGACCTGAGATTTATCAATGATAAAAGCAATGGTGCCGGTGTAAGCAAGTGCCCACATACCGTCTTTATCTTTCGCCCAGTCTGGCACCTGATCCCAGGTGGTGGGTTTATAAGGTTGAGTCACGCCTTTTGAAACAGCAACCGGACCAAAGGCCGCCCCCACATCACCGATATCAGCGCTGGCATTGTCTTTTTCCGCCAGGAATTTCGCAATTTCCTGCGCGGAACTCATGTCGGTATCGCTGTGTTTCAGGCCATATTTGGTATTCAGATCACTCCAGGTGGCTTTCCAGTTCGCCCAGTCATCAGGCATACCGACGCTGTTTACGGTTCCTTCGGCTTGCGCCGCTTTCAGGAGTTCAGCAGGAGGCTCAGCGGCAAATACCGATGAGGAGGAGAGGACAAGCGCGCTGGTTAACACAGAAGCGAACAACTGTTTCATAACGGATGCTCCGGATGGTAGTGTGTGAAGTGCTGGTCTAGTCCAGCAAGAACCAAGCCAATCTAACGCTCAATTGTGATAATTATATGTCAGCGTGAAAAAGCAGCAGTTTTAAGCTTATCGCTGTTAACACGCGCACATTATTTACGCGATAAAGAGTCGGATTGGTGCAAAAATGCACTGAAATGAGGCTTGCTGACCGATGAGTGAATCGCAGACCACCCTTGCCGTTATCTGCAAGGCATTGAGCGAAAGTATTGCGGCCGGGGCATTTTCTGCCGAGGGAAGGCTGCCTTCTGAGCGGGCGTTAAGTGAACAATTTTCCACAACCCGTATCACAATACGGGAAGCATTAAGCCAGCTTGAGGCACAGGGGCTGATCTACCGGGAAGTGCGCCGTGGCTGGTTTGTGTCACCGCCCCGCATTGTTTACAACCCGTTGCAAAGAAGTCACTTTCACGCGATGGCGAAAGATCAGGGACGTAGCGCGCAGACCGAAGTGATCGATGCGAAGCACTGCGTTGCCAGTGAGACTGTCTGCCAGAAGTTACTGTTACCGTCTGAGAGTGAGGTGATATGTATCCGCCGGCTGCGTTATATCGATAAACGCCCGGTTTTGTACGTCGAGCACTATCTTAATCCGCTGTATTTTCAGGGCATTCTTGACGCGGATCTCACGACATCGCTGACTGATTTGTACGCATCCCGCTATGACATCCACTATGGACGCGTGCGTTTCGACATGGTGCCGACATTGCTGTCTGAACAAGCGTCACATGCGCTGAAAGTTGCTTCCGGCAGTCCGGCGCTGTTTATTACGCGTATCAACCGTGACCAGCATGACCGGGTTATCGACTGCGATCTGGAATACTGGCGCTATGACGCATTGCACATTGATGTGGAAGTGAACTGATTTAAAGAAGCAGAGAAATGGCAGGTGGAACCGGACGAGGGCTGAGGATGAATGTCAGGATCAGTGAAAACAGGCAGATCGTAAAGACGCCGTAAAATCATCCCTGATGGCTCAAACCGCGCCATCCATGGCGCGGACGCTTTACTCTTCTGCCTGTTTTCACCTCCAGAGAGCGGGAGTATTCAGGATCAGTCGGCGTCGTAACCTAAGTTCGGCGCCAGCCAGCGTTCGACTTCGGCGACAGGCATATTTTTACGCGCCGCATAATCTTCCACCTGATCACGCTGAATCTGCGCCACGGCGAAATATTTGCTGTCCGGGTGACTGAAATACCAGCCCGATACCGCCGCCCCCGGCCACATGGCGAAGGATTCGGTCAGTTGCATACCGGTGTTGGCTTCGACATCAAGCAGTTTCCAGATTTGACCTTTTTCAGTGTGTTCAGGACAGGCCGGATAACCAGGAGCCGGACGGATGCCCTGATAATTCTCGCGGATCAGTTCTTCATTGCTCAGATTTTCTGTCGGCGCAAAGCCCCAGTAAACCTTACGCACTTTTTCATGCAGGTATTCTGCGAACGCTTCTGCCAGACGGTCTGCCAGCGCTTTAATCATGATTTTATTATAATCATCATGTTGCTTGTCATACGCCTCAGCCAGCGCGTCTTCTTCCAGCCCGCCGGTGACGGCAAACGCGCCCATGTAATCTTTCTTGCCGCTGGATTTCGGCGCAACAAAGTCCGCCAGACAGTAGTTGGCGAAGTCGGTTTTTTCGGTTTGCTGACGTAAATGATGGCTGACGACCAGCACGTCCTCACGACGTTCATCGCTATAGATTTCAATGTCATCACCCTTGCGGTTTGCCGGGAACAAGCCGACGACACCACGCGGATTAAGCAATTTCTCTGTGGAGAGTTTATCCAGCAGGTCATTGGCATCTTTGAACAGGCGCTTCGCTTCCTCGCCGACCACTTCATCTTCAAGAATGCGCGGGTATTTACCGGCCAGCGACCAGGTCATGAAGAACGGCGTCCAGTCGATGTAATTACGCAGCGTTTCAATGCTGGCTTCCACTTTCTGAATGCCCAGCCGGTGAGCGACAGGCGGCGTGTAGTTGTCCCAGTCGATGGTCGTGGCGTTATCGCGGGCGACCTCAAGGCTGACCGGCGGTGTGCGGGGTTTTTTACGTGCATGCTGGATACGCACGGTGTCGTACTCTTTGCGCGTACGTTCGATAAACGCGTCACGCTGATCTTTTGACAGCAAGGCCGAGACCACGCCGACAGAACGCGAGGCATTTTGCACATAACAGGTCGCGCCACTGTAGTTTTGTTCGATTTTAACCGCGGTGTGCGCTTTTGAGGTGGTCGCGCCGCCAATCAGCAACGGCATGGTGAAACCTCGACGTTCCATCTCTTTCGCCACGTTAACCATTTCATCCAGTGACGGTGTAATCAGCCCCGAAAGCCCAATGATATCGACATTTTCTTCAATTGCCGTTTTCAGGATTTTGTCGGTCGGCACCATCACACCGAGATCAATGATCTCGTAGTTATTGCATTGCAGTACCACGCCAACGATGTTTTTGCCGATGTCATGTACGTCGCCCTTGACTGTTGCAAGCAGGATTTTTCCGTTGGTCTGGCCCTTCTCCTTACTCGCTTCGATGTACGGCTCCAGATAGGCCACGGCCTGCTTCATTACGCGCGCAGACTTCACCACCTGCGGCAGGAACATTTTACCGGCACCAAACAGGTCACCGACAACGTTCATGCCGTCCATCAGCGGACCTTCGATCACTTCAATCGGCCGCGCAGCGAGCTGGCGACACTCTTCGGTATCCAGTTCGATAAATTCGGTAATGCCTTTCACCAGCGAGTATTCAAGGCGTTTTTTGACTTCCCAGCTGCGCCATTCCGCCTGCTGTTTGTTGGCTTCGCCATCGTCCTTGCTGCCACGGTATTTTTCGGCAAGTTCAAGCAGACGCTCAGTACCATCGTCGCGGCGGTTGAGGATCACGTCTTCAACGGCGTCGCGCAGTTCAGCAGGTAAATCATCATAAATCGCCAGCTGCCCGGCGTTGACGATGCCCATATCCATACCGTTGCGGATAGCGTGATACAGGAAAACGGCGTGAATAGCTTCGCGCACCGGTTCATTACCCCGGAACGAGAAGGAAACGTTGGAAACACCGCCGGAAATCAGTGCGTGCGGCAATTGTGTTTTGATATCGGCGCAGGCTTCGATGAAATCGACAGCGTAGTTGTTGTGCTCTTCAATGCCGGTGGCGACCGCGAAAATATTCGGGTCAAAAATGATGTCTTCCGGCGGGAAACCGACTTTTTCAGTCAGTAATTTGTAAGCACGGCGGCATATTTCAATTTTGCGGGCGCGGGTATCCGCCTGTCCGGTTTCATCGAATGCCATGACCACTACGGCCGCACCATAGCGGCGCACCATGCGGGCGTGATGCAGGAAGGCTTCTTCGCCCTCTTTCATGGAAATGGAGTTAACAATCCCTTTGCCCTGAATGCATTTCAGGCCTTTTTCAATGACGTCCCATTTGGACGAGTCGATCATGATCGGCACGCGTGCAATATCCGGTTCACCGGCAATCAGATTGAGGAAACGCACCATCGCCGCTTCGGCGTCGAGCATCCCTTCATCCATGTTGATGTCGATAATTTGGGCGCCACTTTCCACCTGCTGACGAGCCACGGCCAGCGCTTCCGAATACTTTTCTTCTTTAATCAGCCGTTTAAATCTGGCGGAACCGGTGACGTTGGTGCGTTCACCGACGTTCACAAACAGTGTCTGCGGATCAATAGTCAGTGGTTCCAGCCCTGCAAGACGGCAGGCAACCGGGATAACCGGCAACGCACGTGGCGGTACGCCCTCGACAGCTTTCACCATCGCCGCAATATGTGCAGGCGTGGTACCACAGCAGCCACCGACGATGTTCAGGAAGCCCGAGCGCGCCCATTCGGCAATGTGCTCCGCCATCTCTTTGGCTTCCAGATCGTACTCACCAAAGGCGTTGGGTAAACCGGCGTTGGGGTGAGCTGTCACATAACATTCTGCAATGCGGGATAGCTCAGCAACATACTGACGTAACTCATCCGGCCCCAGTGCACAGTTCAGGCCGAAAGTGAGCGGTTTAACGTGACGCAGTGAGTTATAAAAAGCTTCTGTCGTCTGGCCTGATAGCGTACGGCCGGAAGCGTCAGTGATAGTGCCGGAAACCATCACAGGCAATACAATGCCCATCGCTTCAAACTCGCTTTCAACCGCGAATGTGGCGGCTTTGGCGTTGAGCGTGTCAAAGATGGTTTCGATCATGATCAAATCTGCGCCGCCTTCAATCAGCGCACGGGTCGATTCGCGATAGGCCTGGACCAGTTGATCGAAAGACACATTACGGAAAGCGGGATCGTTGACGTCCGGGGAAATCGACGCCGTACGGTTAGTCGGGCCTAACACACCGGCGACGTAACGTGGTTTATCCGGTGTGCGGGCGGTCCACTCATCGGCGCACTGACGCGCCAGCCGGGCTGCTTCATAGTTAATTTCAGCCGACAGCGATTCCATATGGTAGTCAGCCATCGCAATCGTGGTGGAGTTAAAAGTGTTGGTTTCGAGAATATCGGCGCCAGCAGCCAGATAACCGTTATGGATCTCGACGATCACTTCCGGTTTAGACAAGACCAGAAGATCGTTATTGCCTTTAAGATCGCTTTCCCAGTCAGCAAAACGTTCGCCACGGTAATCTTCTTCTTCCAGACGGTAGCTTTGGATCATGGTGCCCATGCCGCCGTCCAGAACCAAAATGCGCTGTGCCAGTTGCTTATGTAGCGCCTCAACTCGATTAGTCACTTTCACCTCATCACCCGTCACTCACACCCGGCAAATTGTGCATTCATGCGCCGGAAATTATGGTCAACATCCTAGCATACCTTCCCCGACCAAAAGCCCGCGCCGACGTGAGACTTTTTCAATTCAGGAAGGCATCCCGCAAATGCAGTGCAACACATCGGATGAGCGCAAAGGCTGGTTGCGATCCATACTGTAAAAACGAAAACCAATTCCAAAAATGATTTTTCTTCGCCAGCATTTGGCGCATCTTACAAGGAACAGGCTCATGGCAACGTCCGTATCGGCTCCGGCCAAACGTGCTAAGAAAACCAAAGCCGCGACTGCAACAAGCAGCGCCGCGACCGGGCAGGTTCAGTCTCTGACACGTGGCCTTAAGTTGCTGGAATATATCGCTGAAGCGCAAGGCAGCGTAGCGCTGACAGATCTTGCTCAGCAGGCAGGATTGCCGAATTCCACCACCCATCGCCTGCTGACCACGATGCAGCAACAAGGTTTTGTCCGTCAGGTCGGCGATCTGGGTTTGTGGACCATAGGCTCGCACGCTTTTGTTGTGGGAAGCAGTTTCCTGCAAAGCCGGAATTTACTGGCGATGGTCCACCCGATGTTGCGTCGCCTGATGGAGGAATCCGGCGAAACGGTGAATCTGGCGGTACTGGATCACAGTGATTATCAGGCGATCATTATCGATCAGGTGCAATGCAATGCGCTGATGCGAATGTCCGCGCCGATTGGCGGCAAATTACCGATGCATGCGTCAGGTGCCGGTAAAGCCTTTCTTTCGACATTACCGGAAGAACGCCTGGCAAAACTGCTGCATAAGATTGGCCTGCACAGCTATACGCCGCTGACAAAAACCTCTCCGGCGAACCTGAAGCAGGAGCTGGAGGACACACGTAAACGCGGCTATGCCTTTGATGATGAAGAGCATGCACTTGGCCTGCGCTGTGTGGCGACCTGCATTTACGACGAGCATAATGATGCGTACGCGGCGATCTCCATCTCTGGCCCGATTTCGCGCATCACTGATGACCGGGTGACGGAGCTGGGTGCTCTGGTGATCCATGCGGCGAAAGAAATTACGCAGGCGTACGGCGGCGGGAAACACTGAAAGGGCACTGAAATCCCGCCGAAATATGGCGGGACGATTACGCGCTTTAGCGGCGGCTAAAGCGCTGAGAACGGCGATAAGCAAACACATCTTCCACATGCCCTTCGCTGATACGCTGCTGTAAACCGCGCCAGTAACCGGCGCTGAACAGGTCGTCGTGCAGCGACTCAAAAATCTGGCCAAGACGCTTGTCACTGCACAGGAAATGCCGGAATTCTTCCGGGAAAACATCACCGGGTGCAATGCTGTACCAGGGTTCGCTGGCCAGTTCATCTTCAGGATAGCGTGCTGCTGGAATGTCGCGGAAATTCACTTCAGTCATGTAGCAGATTTCGTCGTAGTCATAAAACACCACACGACCATGACGGGTCACGCCAAAATTCTTAAACAACATATCACCGGGAAAGATATTCGCCGCGGCCAGCTGCTTGATTGCATTGCCATATTCCTCTATTACATCATGAAGCTGCGCATCACTGGCCTGCTCCAGATATAAATTCAGCGGCGTCATACGCCGTTCTATATACAGATGATGAAGCGCAATGCTGTCACCCAGATCTTCAATTTTAGCCGGCACTTCTCGCTGTAATTCAGTCATCAGCTCAGGACTAATATTTTTCTTCGGCAGAACAAAATGCTCGAACTCCTGCGTATCGGCCATCCGCCCTACGCGGTCATGCTCTTTCACTAACTGATAGCAGGCCATGACCTGTGCTTCGGTCACTTCTTTCTGTGGTGCAAAATTGTCTTTAATGACTTTGAATACCCTGTCACTGCCGGGCAAAGTAAAGACCAGCATAACCATACCTTTGACACCCGGCGCAATAATAAAAGACTCGTCGGTCTGCGCCATAAAGCGTAAGTGCTCACGGTAACACTCAGTTTTTGCATGCTTCTGGCAGCCGATGGCGCTGTAAAGTTCAGCAGTGGTTTTCGCCGGTAATATCTCACGCAACCATTCAACCAGCGCGCCGGGTTGTGGGGCATACACCATGAAATAAGAGCGCGCAAACCCGAAAACGATGCTGGCATCATTACCTTCAGTAAGACAGGTATCAACAAACAACTGATTCTGATGACTGAGATGTACCGGCAACAACAGCGGGAATATCTGCGACCCTGCCCTGATTTTCCCGATAATCCACGCGGCCTTATTGCGATAAAAAAGCTCTGTGGCGATCTCAATATCAGCATCCGCCAGCCACTCAGCGGAAAAGCGTTGCTGCAATGCCGTAGCAATATAATCAACATCGCGGTTCGCCTCTTCCCACGGTAAACGTACCGGCAGGTCATCAAGCACCTTTGATAATGCGGCTATCAGATTGCCCTGCACCGGATACTCACGTGACAAGGGACGGGAACAATTTTGTGGTTTTCTGGCAGGCTGCTCGCTGAAAATAAAAAGCTTATCTGCCGTCAGATCACGATGTTTGAAGATCCGGCAATAAACTGAATTAAAAAAGCTTTCGGCGATTTCAGCCCGGGGATAATCAGGCAGTAATTCGGAGTAACATTCCTTTATGCGGATCAGGAATGCGGCATCATAAAAGTGCTGACCGGTGATGCATTTAAGCTGGGCAACCACCAGTCCGACATGGTGATCATACAAATGAATACGTTGCTTCATCGCCGCCTGTACCGCTGGCCAGTTGGCATTTTCAAAACGTTGCTGCGCCCCCGATGTCACCTCCAGAAAGCGGCCGTACTGTGCGTCGAATCCCTGCAAAATAGTCTGTGCAATCAACAGTTCTATACGCATAGTGGCAGCTCCAAAAGAGAAAAAGGCCCGGATTTCGCCGGGCCAGGAAGAGAGTCAGTGCGATGTGGATGAAAATTGCTGTTCTTCGGTAGAACCGGTCAGCGCGGTCACCGAGGAGCGCCCGCCCTGAATGATGGTGGTGACCTTGTCGAAATAGCCCGTTCCGACTTCCTGCTGATGGGAAGCGAAAGTATAGCCACGGCTGATGGCAGCGAATTCAGGTTCCTGCACTTTGTCGACATAATGCTTCATCCCTTCGCCCTGTGCGTAGGCATGAGCCAGATCGAACATGTTGAACCACATGCTGTGAATGCCCGCCAGCGTGATGAACTGGTACTGATAGCCCATCGCGGCCAGCTGATCCTGGAAACTGGCGATGGTTTTATCGTCGAGATTCTTCTTCCAGTTAAACGATGGCGAACAGTTGTAGGCCAGCAGTTTGCCCGGGAATTTGGCATGAATGGCCTCGGCAAAACGCTGAGCCAGTTTCAAATCTGGCGTAGATGTTTCACACCACACCACGTCAGCGTATGGCGCATAAGCCAGCCCCCGGCTGATAGCCTGTTCAATACCCGCATGCGTTCTGTAGAAACCTTCATGCGTTCTTTCACCGGTAATAAACTGGCTGTCATACGGGTCACAATCGGATGTCAGTAAATCTGCGGCATCTGCATCGGTGCGCGCCACCAGCAACGTTGGCACTCCGAGAACATCGGCGGCAAGACGCGCGGAAACCAGTTTCTGTACCGCTTCCTGTGTTGGCACCAGAACTTTTCCGCCCATATGCCCGCACTTTTTAACAGCAGCGAGCTGATCTTCAAAATGAACGGCTGCAGCACCGGATTCAACCATGGATTTCATCAGTTCAAACGCATTGAGTACGCCACCAAAACCGGCTTCAGCATCGGCCACAATCGGCAGAAAATAGTCGGTATAACCGGGCTGACCGGGTTCAATGTTATTCGCCCACTGGATCTGATCCGCACGGCGGAAAGTATTGTTAATCCGCGCCACCACTTCAGGCACCGAATTCACCGGATACAACGACTGATCCGGATACATACTGGAAGCCGTATTAGCATCGGCAGCCACCTGCCACCCGGACAGATAAATGGCTTCAATCCCCGCTTTCGCCTGCTGTAATGCCTGCCCGCCGGTCAGAGCACCGAGGCAATTCACATAGCCTTTACGCGAAGCGCCATGCAGTAAATTCCACAGACGTGCCGCACCGTGCTGAGCCAATGTACATTCAGGGTTTACTGAGCCACGCAGGCTGATCACCTCTGCCGCCGTGTAAGGTCGCGTGATATTTTTCCAGCGCGGCTGGTTCCAGGTTTCTTCAAGCTGCTGAATTTGCTGAGTACGAGTCGTTTTCATGGCAAATGCTCCGGTCTTTTTTATGTGTAGGGTAAGAAGAGTCAGGCCAGCAGCTGATAGCCCGGCAGGGTCAGGAAGTCGATTAACTCATCCTGTGTGGTGATTTTTTCCATCAGTGCCGCGGCTTGTGTGAAGCGACCTGCGCTGAAACGCTGTTCGCCCAACTCCTGCTGAATGACCAGCATTTCCTCATTGAGCATGCGGCGGAACAGCGGTTTCGTGACGGGTTGACCGTCATTTAACGACTTGCCATGGTGGATCCACTGCCAGATCGATGTCCGGGAGATTTCAGCGGTGGCTGCATCTTCCATCAACCCGTAAATCGGCACGCAGCCATTACCGGAAATCCAGGCCTCAATGTATTGCACTGCGACGCGGATATTGGCGCGCATACCTTCTTCGGTGCGTTCGCCGTAACAAGGTTCGAGCAATTGTCCGGCGTTAATTTCATCATCTTCTTCCCGCAAGACATCCAGCTGGTTTGAACGGTTGTCCAGCGCTTTGTCAAATACTTCAAGCACGGTGTCAGCCAGCCCGGGGTGTGCGATCCAGGTACCATCATGTCCGTTATTCGCTTCCAGCTCTTTATCTGTCCGGACTTTGTTCAGCACCCATTCATTGCGCTTAACGTCTTTGCTGGGAATAAAGGCCGCCATGCCACCCATCGCAAATGCGCCACGGCGGTGACAAGTTTTAATCAGCAGGCGCGAGTACGCACTGAGGAAAGGTTGAGTCATGGTCACGGACTGACGATCGGGTAATACGCGGTCAGCATGATTCTTCAGTGTTTTGATATAGCTGAAGATGTAATCCCAGCGACCACAGTTCAGGCCGACGATATGATCCCGCAGGTGATAAAGGATTTCATCCATCTGGAAAACAGCAGGCAGGGTTTCAATCAGTACCGTCGCTTTAATCGTACCGCGAGATAATCCGGCATAGTCTTCGGCAAAACTGAAGACCTCGCTCCACCATTCAGCTTCATGATAAGACTGCATTTTTGGCAGATAGAAATAAGGGCCACTGCCTTTTGCCAGCAAAGCGCGGTAGTTGTGGAAGAAATACAAAGCAAAATCGAACAGCGAACCGGGAATAGCTTCGCCCTGCCAGGTCACATGCTTTTCGGGTAAATGCAGCCCACGGACACGGCAAATCAGAATGGCCGGATCGGGCTTGAGCTGATAAATTTTCCCGGATTCATTGGTGTAGCTGATCGTCCCGTTCACCGCGTCGCGTAAGTTGATTTGCCCTTCGATGACTTTCTGCCAGTCCGGAGCCAGAGAATCCTCAAAATCCGCCATAAAAACTTTCACATTGGCATTGAGCGCATTGATTACCATCTTGCGTTCAACAGGACCGGTGATCTCTACGCGGCGGTCCAGCAAATCAGCCGGGATCCCGAGTATTTTCCAGTCTGAATTTTTAATGGAAGTAGTTTCCGAAATAAAATCAGGCAATGTACCTTGATCTATGTTCTGCTGCACGGCAATACGGTCAGCCAGTAAGCGGTTACGCTGTGGGGTAAAATGCACGACCAGCTCGGACAAAAACTCCACGGCCTCTTCGGTCAGAATTTGCGCTTCGTTCTCGCCAAAACGACGCGTAAAGCCAAGCTGACTGCGTGTAATTTGCTCTGACATCGCTTTTCTCCTGATTTATCTGCTTAATCTGCCAGACCGCTTCACTGAACAGACGCTGTTACGGTTGAAAATACACCGGAGATGCACTCATATTTCTGAGGCAATTTTCCTCTGGTCATTTATTGCCCGATAGATTTAAGCGTAATCATGAATTTCATAAAATCAAAAACGATTTCCATTTTATTTTCAAATATAAAAAGACTTATTTTTAATCAATGAGATATGCTTAAATAATTTTTTCATAAAATGGTAATGAATTTCGAACGAGATAAGAGTACGAAGAACAGAAGGAGATCTGAGAAAAGGGTCACAGGGATAAAAAGAGGATGAACAGACGACCGGCAAGATCGTCTGCTGAAAACGTGAAAAGGGGATTACTCGAGGGTTGGATTCATCTGGCGCAGATCAAACGGCGTGATCTGATAAACGTAATAATTCAACCAGTTAGTGAACAACAGGTGACCGTGACTCCGCCAGGTCGCCTTCGGTGACAACTCGGTGTTATCCTGCGGGAAGTAGTTGTAAGGCATTTCCGGAGATAAGCCGGCTGAGACGTCGCGCAGATACTCTCCGGCCAGCGTTCCTGCATCATATTCAGGATGTCCCGTCACGAAGGCCATACGCTTATCTTTCGTCGCAAAGAGATACGCCCCCGCCTCTTCAGATTCCGCGAATATATCCAGATCCGTATGCTGGCGAAGCACATCAGCGGGGAAATCTGCATAACGAGAATGCGGAGCGAGGAAGCTTTCATCAAAACCGCGGGTTAATAACGCCAGAGGTTGCAGCGTCTGATGAGGGTACACCCCTGAGAGCTTGGCTTTACGCGTCATTTTAGGCAGACCGTAAAGTACATTCAGTGCAGCCTGAACCGCCCAGCAGACAAACAGCGTCGATGTTACATGCTCTTTCGCCCAGTGAATGACACGCTCAATTTCCGGCCAGTAGGCCACATCGCAAAAGTCGACCAATCCCAGAGGCGCACCGGTGACGATCAGACCGTCATAGTTGTCATGTTGAATGTCTTCAAAGTCGCAATAGAAGTTGTTCAGATGCTCTGCGGGGGTGTTTTTAGACTCACGGCTATCGATGCGCAGCAGCTGTACATCAATCTGAAGAGGCGAGTTTGAAAGCAGCCGTAAAAACTGATTTTCGGTCTCAATTTTCTTCGGCATCAGGTTGAGAACCAGCACCTTAAGAGGACGGATCTCCTGGGTTTTCGCACGTGATGACGTCATGACAAAGACGTTCTCACTGCGCAGGAAATTCACGGCTGGTAGTTCATCTGGAACCCGGATCGGCATAACAACTTCCTCAATGCATCCATTTATACGTTTAGACTTCTAGATAGCCGAAGATAACGGGTTTTGTTTAAGATGTCGAGCTTGCAAGTGGTAAGTGAAAATGTTTCAGCTTCAGTTATTAATTTAGAGGATCTGGTTATAAAGAACGTGAAATGAGGCGAAGGTCGCGATAAGAAACAGGCGTTAAATGAGTAAACAATTACGATTTTCGGACAAACATCGAACAAAAAACCCCAAATTCCACATAGCAAAAAGCCCTGTACGTCAGTACAGGGCTTTCCACTTATTTGATGCCTGGCAGTTCCCTACTCTCGCATGGGGAGACCCCACACTACCATCGGCGCTACGGCGTTTCACTTCTGAGTTCG